>ERZ808046.240-NODE-240-length-66070-cov-6.681936_pt1 | contig 66070 bp, 70 predicted proteins | sample MGYA00380196_ERZ808046 | MGnify/ENA primary metagenome ERZ808046 (study PRJEB31490, sample SAMN06133421) | mouse gut metagenome | isolation source: Z6_2 | host: mice | place: China: Chengdu | collected 2015-05 ... | reverse complement strand
CCGTCCTGCCTTCCATGCAATGCGGCCTCATACCAGAAGGGCGCCTTACTCTCTCCGGGGACGGCACCGCCGTACATACCCATGCCTGCCCAAACGGGCACCACAGGGACGGCGCCCCGGAGAGCCTGCGCCATTTCCCCGCCCCTGATGCGGCCTGGGGCTGGGACAGCGGCCTGGACCAGTATTACTTCGGCTACACACTGTTCCAGCTCTCCTGCTATAACCCGGAACTTAAGACGGACATCCCCCTGCTCCTGCGCTTCACCAGCGCGAAGCGGCATGACTCTGTCAGCTTCCTGGTCTCTTTCCATGAACTGGAAAAGCATATGCCCGCTCTCTCCATCGAGAACATGTGCCTGGACTCTGCCATGGACAACTACCCCACCTACCGGATCCTCAAGAAAAAGGAAATACGGGCATTCATCGACCTAAATGACAAATGCGGCCGGCCAAAAACAATCCCTGATACCATCACCATTGACAAAGATGGGACACCCCTATGCCAGGAAAAGCTGCGCATGAAACCCAATGGCTACGACAAATCCAGCGGTTACCTCATGTGGCGCTGCCCCTATGGGAAAGAACATTGTTCCAAATGTAAAAACTCCTGCACGGATTCCAAATATGGGAGGGTCGTCAAGACACGGCCCGACTGGGATATCCGGCTTTACACCGATGTCCCCCGCGGTACGGATGCCTATAAGGAAATCTATAAGCAGCGCACTGCCACGGAACGTATCAACAACCGCATCCTCAATGGGTACGGCCTGCACCGCATGTTCATACACACGAAGGAGCATTATTCTTTCATGACAACCATGATCGGTATCTGCATCCATCTGGATGCCCGCTATAAACAGCAGGTGCAGGCAGCGGCATAAACGATATTTCCTGCTTCAGGATTTCTTTCAATGCCTGTTTTCTGACAGGCTTTAAAGCCATGCCCATTTTTATTCTTTATGCCCTCCGAATCGCTTAGCATCCACAATCATCCATCCCTTATCACATTCATTTCTGAAAACCAACCCTTTCCTGCCTATTCTCTATTGGGTTTCCGAGAGTGCTCATCAGCCTGTTCCTACAGACTGTTTTTCCTCAATAAACCGGCGCCCGAAACATAACAGCAGTTGATTCTCAGATTTTGATGTCAAAACCGCCGCGGCTTTTGAGGACAACCTTTCCATCCTCCTCCGGTTTCTTTCTCCTGCTTCCGCCGTCTCCGGAATAATTTCCGTTTCCTTTCTCTTTGGCATCAAACTTTTTACCCTGATTCTCCGTACGGTCTCCCTGATGTACCTGACGCACTTTATTTTCCACCGTCTGGTCAAACTGACGCTGGAAGTTAGACTGATCTACCATCCCTTTATTATCTTCATTATGTTTAATGGTAGTAAAATCCTGCGCCCTTGTAACCTGTCCCTGAATCTCCACACGACTGATCGTCATATAAAATCACATCCTTTTCCCGTAACCACTCAACCATAACATATCACAAAAACAATTACAATTCTATACCGAAAATATTCCCATATAATTTCCCATCCTGGTTCTCATTTTCTGAAGCGCTCTGGTGTGCAGCTGAGATATTCTGGATTCCGAGACCTCCAATATATTGCTGATCTCTTTCAGTGTCAAATCCTCATAATAATAAAGGAGAATCACCTTTTTTTCTTTTTCCGTAAGAAGCTCCATCACCTGCCCGAGAACTTTTTTGAGTTCTTCCTTCTCAATTACCTCTTCCGGCCCCTCAAAACGATGCTGCTCATTCTGTTCTGCCGGAATTTCGCTTCCGGATTCCATAAATTCATTCAGAGAAACCACACCGGTAATCTTCATCTGAGACTGCCAGGAAAGATAATCTTCCTCAGATATTCCCAGGCTTTTCGCAATTTCGTCATCAGTAGCCATACGCCCTGTGCTTGCTTCAATCTCTTTCATCACCGCTTCAATCTTCTTTTGCTTCTGCCTGATCGTCCGCGGGATCCAGTCCATTTTTCTGATCTGGTCCAAAATAGCTCCCCGGATACGAAGGCTGGCATAAGTTTCAAATTTAACGGCTTTCATACTGTCAAATTTATCTATGGCATCAATCAGACCAAAAATTCCATAGCTTACCAGATCATCATATTCAACGTTGTATCCCAGATACATGCTGAGACGCCCGGCAACCAATTTAACCAAAGGCGCATACTCCAGTATCAGCTTTTCCCTGATTTCAGGCGACTTCGTTTTTGCATAACTGGTCCAGAGCTTATTTCTGCCTGCCTCGTCCATCGCTACCTCCATCAAAAGTTTATGCCTCTTCCTCTGCGCTTGTCTCTGTCTCCCCACCGGAAATTTCTTCCTGCGCAGCAGCTTCCGCCTCCATGGCAGCCGCCGCTGCCCTTTCCCTCTCTCTTATCTGATCCATAAAAGAAAGCACGCTTTTCTGGATAATACATCCGGCAATATAAAATACCAGAAGAACAGCCAGAAGAACAGGCAGCATCTCTTTCATTGAATAATGAAAGAGATACATTGCAATACTCGATACGGCTCCTGCAAGGAGCATTAGAAAAGGGGCGAATAATTTATTTTTTTTCATATGATCTTCTCCGGTTTGCCAATCGAACGAATATGGAAATCACCGGTCTTGGGATAAAAGATAACAGTTCTGCCGTATGTATCACCGGTATCCTGCGCAAGAAGAGGTATTCTGAGTTCAGCAAGCTTTTTTTTGCTGGCTTCCACATTCCTCTCCCCTACACGTATCGTATCCTTTTTACCCACGCCTGCAAACATCTGCGCGCCTCCGGCAATTTTAGCCACAAGCCGAAAGCGGCTGGCCCCCATTTTTGTGAGCTCATTTACCATATCTTCGATTCCTGTGTCCGCAAACTTCGGCCTGTTTGAATTATTTTGGATCTCTTTACTGTCCGGCAGCATAATATGAGCCAGACCGCCGATTCCTGTTCTCGGATCCCTGATGGCAATCCCCACACAGGAACCCAAACCTACCGTAATCACTCCATCATCACCTTTACAGGTTTTCCAATCTGCCATTCCAACTTTAATTATCTCACTCATCCCAAAAGAGCCTCCCGTTTTTTCTTCCGAAGCCTACATAACACCCAGTGATGTTAAAATCTTCTCGTAAGAATCCATATCCGGGATCAAAATGAAATAACCGTCTAATTCTACATCGTCCGAAAATTTAGTCTGTATCAGCAGAATATGATCGCCAAAAATACCAAATTCCACCGCAGGCACACTGAGCAGAGCGCCTGCCATATCGATTCCAATCTGCGGCACCGAAGGGTAAATTTTCAGACCGGTAATACCTGACAGTGCATTCAAATATGCTCCCGTTATGATATTCCCCACCTCTTTCACTGCGGAACATTCCATTTCTCCAAATTCATATTCCTCGGCACTAGCCTCATCAATGACAAGCATTCCTGCCATAAGTTTGTTGACCACATGAGCGGCAGCCTTTTTATCCATAATAAACATCATGCTGCCCTCCACATCCCCCTCTACCTGGAGATAAATGCCGACCATAACCTTTTCTTCTCCGCCTACAATCTCTCCCACATCGCCAAATTCGAGAAGCCTCACCTGCGGCACAGACATATCCACCTTGCTTCCCATTAAGGAAGCCAGCGCCGTGGTTGCATTCCCGGCTCCAATATTACCCAGTTCCTTCAGCACGTCAAAGTACTGACCTGTCAATTGTTCCATATTAAGGTCATTCATAATGGCCCCTCCTGATTCATTCCTTTTAATCCTTTGTCTGCAGTTTTCCGTAAAATCCGCAGATCTTTCAAAGGTACATACTTATTATAGCACAAAACAGACTTTTATAAACCTTTTTCGCGTTTCCTGCGCTTTCTTTCTTCCTCAAAAATGAAGCGGATAATTTCTTCCCTCTCCGATGTATCAATGTTAATATACTGGGCGCGATGCTCATAGCTTCCCGGCTTGTTCTCAATCTCCATGGACACCAGCACCTTGGCCATAAGAGAATAATCTTTTTTCTTTTCTCCCATAGTCAGAGTGTACTGGCAGTAAATCAGGCTTTCCGGCTCGTAGATCTGTTCTCCCACAAACCGAAGGCCGCCGCCGCTGATATCCACAGCAATTGCCTGCTTGAAGGGAAGATCCGGCTTCAAATAACGGTCATGCCTTGCCGCTGCCTTGATTTCATCCTCCTCAAGAGGCCTTATATTAATCGCGATTGCACAGTCCAGACGATAATATTCTCTTCTCTGAGTTTTCCGCAGGCCTGTCGTAAGCTGTAACAAAAGAACAAAATTTTTATCCGGTTTATAGACGTCCACCACAATGGCTGAGCTTTGATAGATTCCGTTCTCCGTGAAGAAAAAAATCTCATATTCCGAGTTGACCGGAAGAGAGATCAGCCGGGTCTTTTCCATCGGCATTAAAATTTCCAACCTGTCCTCCGAAAGAATATCAGAAACCTGACTCTGATATACTTTTTTTCTCACTAATATTTCTTCACCAAAGTCCTCCTGATTTACCGGACGTATCTCTATTTTACTTCCCGGCATCACATATTCTGAAAGCATCCTGTCTCCTCCTGTCACTATTTTTTATAACAGTTCCCGGTTATGAACTGTCATTGGTTTTTTCCTGCCAAGATATGGGAAAAGAAAGCCTCCATTCCCCGCTTAAGTCTGTTATGGCCGGTTTCCCTGTTCATCATCTTTGCCGCAATCGTCTCATAGGCTATCGCTGACCTGGCCCCGGGTGCTTTTAAAGATACAGGCAACTGCTGCATCACGGCTCTGGCCAGCTGATGGTCCTCCGGTATCTCCCCCAGATAGGTAATCGGCATTTTCAAATATCTGCTCACCACCGCATTCAGCTTATCAAAAAGCGTCTGTCCATCCTCCAGAAACGCCACTCTGTTGGCAATTACCCTTACCTCAGAAGATTCACTGTCATATCTGGGATGGAGGCTTAAAGCCTTCAGCAGGGAATAGGCGTCTGTGATAGAGGTGGGTTCTGAGGTCGTGACCAGCAGAATCTCTCCGCTGGCTACCAGGAATTCCAGAACTGCATCAGAGATCCCCGCTCCGGTATCCACAATAATAATATCGGCCATACTGTCCAGTTCCGCCAGATTTTGGATGATATAGGAAAGATAATCTCTGCTCAGGTTCGATAATCCCGTAATTCCGGAGCCCCCCGATATAAATCCCACATCCATGGGTCCCCAGGTTATAATCTCTCTGATGCTTTTTCCCTGATAGATCAGATCATACAAATTATATGTAGGAATTGCACCAAACATAATTTCTATATTGGCAAGGCCGAAATCAGCATCCAGAATAATCACCTTAAGCCCCTGTCTGCGAAACTGTATCGCCAGATTGATAGCCGTATTTGATTTTCCCACGCCTCCTTTACCGCTTGTAACTGAAATTACTCTTGCCTGCGGTTTGTTTATGGAGACAGCGCCTGCTTTAATGATATTTCTTAACGGTTCAGCCTGATCCATATACTTTCCTCGCCTCAGCTCTTTTTACCGCCCAGAAGCTGTTTCACTGTTTTCTGAGGGTTAAACTGCTCTATATCATCAGGCACATTCTGGCCATAAGTGACATAAGACATAGAAGCATCCGTATAAAGCTTTATATTCAGTAAATTACCCAGTGTCATGGTTTCATCCAGCTTGGTAAATATCAGATTATAACTGGTCATTCCCGAATAACTGTCAGCAATAATGACCAAATCCCTGTATTTGGTTGTTGCACTGAGCACCAGAAAAACTTCCTTTTCCACAATTCCTTCCACAGAATGGAGGAAACCGTTCATAATTTCCTTCTGGGCCTCGTTTTTATGGGAATGGCCTGCCGTGTCCACCAATATATAATCATAGTCCTTACATTCCTCTATGGCCTGCTTCATCTCGTCCTCAGAATAAATCACTCTGAAGGGCACGCCCATGATATTGGCGTAGGTGCGGAGCTGCTCAGCGGCTGCAATACGATAAGTGTCGGTCGTAAAAAGCACTACCTTTTTCTTTTCCTCCACATGAAACTTCGATGCAATTTTGGCTATGGTAGTGGTCTTTCCCACTCCCGTAGGTCCTACAAAAAAAACAGCCTTTGGACCTTTTTCTGCCGGCATGATCATGACAGGCTTTCCGAATTTCAGAATCATTTTCTGATAGATATTGGCCAATATATAGTCAAACGGTAAATTGGGTTTGTTTGCCTTCTCGATCTCGTCGATGATCTGATTCGCATACTGCTCGCTTACCTCATTATCCAGCATGGTATTGTAAAGCAGCTTCATAAAACGTTCCAGTTCGCTTTCATGTTCGTCCAGCACGGGCTCATTTTTAATCTCATCCGGCTTTTGAAGCTGCTGTTCAAGCAAAGTCTGAAGACTGTCAAGTTTTTCCTCAAGGACATTACTCTCTTTCTTCCCTTCTTCCTTAACAGCCGGCTTCTCATCAATCATATTGCCATCCTGAATCAGGCTGCCCTCCTTTGAAGAGGGTAATCCGACCAGCTCTCTGCGTGGTACAGGCTCCGGCAGTGTCTGCGGCGCAGGCGCTTCTTTTTTGGGTGATGAGAGACGGTCCGGCTCCTCCTCCAGAGCGACTGTAACCTCTGTGAGTTGAGGCAGAATAAAACTGAAAAGTCCTTTCCGCTTTACACTTCTCACATTCATGATCACCACATTATTTCCCAGTTCCTTTTTTGCGCTTTCTACTGCCTCTGCTTCTGATTTTCCCTGAAATTTTTTGATTATCATGCTGTCACCATTCCTACGGACTGTAATTCAATATTACCGTCTATCTCATTATATGATACCACGATCAAATCTTTATAGTAATCCTCTGTCAGCCGTTTAAAATACATACGCACAATAGGCGAAGTAATAATAATGGGATTTTTCCCCAGATTCTCCAGCTTGGCAATTTCATTGCCAACCGAAGCCATAATAGCCTTTGTCTTCTCCGGATCCAGTGTGAGATAGGCGCCGTTTTCCGTCTGCTTCACACTTCCCATAATTTCCTGCTCCAGCTTTGGATCAAGCGTCACCACACTGGAAGTTTCATTGGCCGGAAAAAATCTGCTGGAAATTGCACGCTTTAAACTCTGCCTTACATATTCCGTCAAAATATCCGTATCTCTTGTGGAAGAAGCATAATCTGCCAGCGTTTCAAAAATGGTAAGCAAATCTCTGATGGAAATTCCCTCCTTCAAAAGATTCTGCAGTACCTTCTGCACCTCTCCCAGCCCCAACAGCTTAGGCACAAGCTCCTCCACAAGCGAAGGATTGGTTTCCTTTAAATTGTTGACCAGATTCTGGACATCCTGTCTTGTAAGCAGCTCTGAAATATACTGCCTGATAATCTCTGTGAGATGAGTCGCTATAATGGAAGGCGGATCCACTACGGTATATCCCATACTCTCTGCCCGCTCTCTCTGTCCTTCCGTGATCCAGATTGCCGGAAGGTGGAACGATGGTTCAAAGGTAGGTATACCGGTAATTTCCTCCTCCACATAGCCCGGGTTCATCGCCATATAATGGTCAAAAAGAATCTCTCCTTCGCTGACCTGTATTCCTTTTATCTTAATAATATATTGATTGGGATTGAGCTGAATATTGTCACGCAGTCTGATAATGGGAACCACCGTACCAAGTTCCAGGGCAATCTGCCTTCTGATCATAACCACACGGTCCAGAAGATCGCCCCCCTGGTTCACATCCGCAAGAGGTATGATTCCATATCCGAATTCCAGCTCGATAGGGTCTACCTGCAGCAGACTGTTGACATTTTCCGGCGCACGGATTTCCTCCGCCGCCGCTTCCTCCATATCGATTTCCCCTTCGATCTGCGCCGTCTCAAGGGTTGCCGCAATCTGTCTGCCTACTACGATAAAAATCAGCCCAAGCGTTAAGAAAACCAGATCGGGCAAAGGGGTTACAATTCCAAGCCCGGCAATCACAGCGCCCACCAGATAGAGCACCTTGGGAACCCCAAAAAGCTGTCTCACCAGCACACTGCCGAAATCCGCATCCTTGGATCCCTTGGTCACCAGAATACCGGTGGAGAGTGAAATCAGAAGGGAAGGAATCTGGCTGACCAAGCCGTCACCGATGGTAAGAATCACATATTTCTGGAGTGCATCCATGATCTCCATATTCTGCCAGATCACGCCTGTGGCAATTCCTCCCACAATATTGACAAACGTAATAATAAGGCCCGCCGTAGCGTCCCCCTTTACGTATTTAACGGCGCCGTCCATGGAACCGAAAAAATTGGATTCCTCCTGAATCTTGTCCCTGCGCCGCTTGGCTTCCGCATCCGTAATAGCTCCGGTATTTAAGTCCGCGTCGATGGCCATCTGCTTACCCGGCATGGCATCCAGAGTAAATCTCGCCGTTACCTCCGCCACTCTCTCGGAACCCTTATTGATCACCATAAACTGGACTAATATCAAAATAATAAATATGATACTGCCCACTACCAGGTTGCCCGCGCCTACATAATTTCCGAAAGTAGCCACCACCTGGCCGGGATCACCCGTGGTGAGAATCAGTCTGGTGGAAGAAATGTTCAGAGCTATCCTGAATATGGTGGTAAATAACAGTATTGTCGGGAAAAAAGACAGATCCAGCACTTCTTTGGAGAACATGGTGCCAAACAATACGGTAAATGCAACTGCAATATTACAGGCCAGCAGTACATCCAGAAGCCCCTTGGGGATTGGCACAATCATCATGATAAATGCCGCAAGCACGTAGGCCGCAACAGCAACATCCGCTTTTTTCATGTCTCTTCTCCTTTCCTCCTGTCTCTCTTTCAGATTTTACCCTTTAAGTGGTAAACAAAGGCAAGCACTTCCGCCACCGCCTGATAAAGCTCCGGCGGGATGAGCCCTCCCACCTCCACATTTGCATAAAGCATACGGGCGAGAGGTTTGTTTTCTACAATTTCTATCTCATGTTCTTTTGCCACATCCTTGATCCGCTGCGCCAGGTAATCCTCTCCCTTGGCCAGAACATAGGGTGCGTCGTATTTCTCAGGATCATACTTGATAGCCACTGCATAGTGAGTAGGGTTGGTAATTACCACGTCCGCTTCCGGCAGCTGCGACATCATACGGCGCATGGACGCCTCTCTCATTCGCTGCTTCTGCTTGGATTTTACCTGAGGATCCCCTTCCTGATTCTTGTATTCATCCTTGACCTCCTGCTTGGTCATCTTCATATCCTGATGGAATTTCCATTTCTGGTAAGCAAAGTCAAGAAAAGCAATCACCATATATACCATGGCAATCCTGATTCCCAAATTAATGGTAATTTCCCCGATCAGGCCAATTGCCTGGTTAAGGGTGATATCATACAAAATAAATATCTGGCCTAACCTGTCTTTCAGATAGGAATAAACCACATACCCGATAATTACAAGCTTTAATACCGATTTAAGCAGCTCCACCAGTGAATTTGGAGAAAAAATCCTGCCAAAACCCTTTACAGGATTTAATTTGCTGAACTTAGGCTTTAAAGGCTTCGTGGTTGGCTTCCATTTCACCTGTACAATATCGCAAATTACCGCTATTGCCACTCCAAGCAGCAAAATAGGAACTATGATAATAAGAAGCCTTATCATCATGCTGCGGATAAGTACCTGAAGCGAATACACAGGTATTTCTCCGTTATACATCTTAACCACGTCGGGGAGCTGACGATAAACCCCATGAAATGTTTCTATAAAACTCGTGCCTATTGTCCCTACATATATTTTTAATACAAGGAATAATGCAAGAATTCCAAAGGCATTCGCAATTTCTTTACTTTTGGCTACCTGTCCCTCTTTCCTTGCATCATCCAGTTTTTTACTTGTAGGTTCCTCTGTCTTTTCCCCACCTGGTCCATCTTTGGCAAAAAACTGCAGATTATATTCTAACAAAAGTCTGCTCTCTTCCATCCATCTTTTCCTGTCTCACATTTTGACATCTTATTTCAGACTAAGGCATCATACCTTCCACAAAGGTTGATACCATATGCTGCATCTGCTCATAAATAAAGTTAGCCGCCGACGGCAACATAGAAGTAGATAAGAATAGAATACAAAGTCCTACTAGTACCTTCATCTGCATACCTACCGCAAACATGTTCATCTGCGGCGATACCTTGGCCAGAACGCCCAGAACTGCGTTCAAAATAATCATAACCGCAAATATTGGAAGACAGATGCGAAACCCGATAATGATATAATCAGCCATAAACTCCAGCATGGATGCCAAAAGCTCATCGCTTCTGAATATTGCTCCATTAATTGGAATCAATGTATAAGTCTCTGCCAAAGCCCTCAAAAGATACCGATGTAATCCTGAGATCATAAGCATCAGCATAATCATATAATTATAATAAATACCCGTGATTGATGTATTCTGCCTGGTAGTCGGATCCATCAGGCTTGCCATGGAAAACCCCATTTCCATATCCGCAATCTGTCCTGCAAAGGCTACTACCGAAAAGCATAAATTTGCTGCAAAACCAATCAAAAGTCCTGTCAGCGTCTCTTTCATTACCATGACAAAATACCCGATCAGCGTATCATATACCATTCCCTGATTTGGAACCACATGATAAAGCAAAACTGCCACAAAAAAGCTCAGGCCAATCCGTACATTCCTTGGTGTGTTTGTCATACTGAAAAAAGGGGCAACAAATATAAAAGAAGCAACCCTGATCAGTATCAGCAGAAAGTATTCCAAATCTGCATAACTAAAGGTATAATCCAGCATAGACCCCTACCTTGCATATCGTCCAAGTTCAGACCACAGATTCACCATGAAGCCAGACATCTCACTGAGCATCCAGTTCCCTAATATTATCAATGCCAAAAATACTGCAAGGATCTTCGGCACAAAAGTAAGAGTCTGCTCCTGAATGGATGTAACCGCCTGGAAAATACTGATAATCAGACCTATCACCAGTGATACCAGAAGAACCGGCGCCGCTACCTTTATAACCAGAAACAACGCCGAACTGGCAATGGCTGTAACCTCATCAACTGTCATACCGCATCACTATCCTTTCCCATTCTGCACGCAAAATGTTTTCACCTGTAAAATGTTCCCACTGTACCCATAATGATCAGATTCCATCCATCCGCCAGTACAAACAAAAGAATCTTAAAGGGCATGGAAATAGTGGTGGGCGGAAGCATCATCATGCCCATACTCATCAGCGTTGAAGCCACCACCATATCTATGACTATAAAGGGAATATAAATAATAAACCCTATGATAAAGGCCACCCTGAGTTCGCCTACAATAAAGCTGGGCACCAATACCGCAAGAGAAATCCCATCCAGCGTACCATCCCACTCTTCTCCGGAAATATCAAGAAACATCCTGACATCTCTGGTCTGAGTCTGCTTGTACATGAATTCCCGAAACGGCTTTACTCCCGCCTCCAAGAACTCCTGCTGGGTGATCGTTCCTTCTTCAAGAGGAACCACCGCTTCCTCGTATACCTGTGTCAGTGTCGGCTGCATGATAAAATAAGTCAGAAACAAAGCTAACCCAATCAGCACCTGGTTTGGCGGCGCCGTTTGGGTATTCAGGGCTGCTCTCGTAAAATGAAGAACAATAATGATTCTGGTAAAGGAGGTCAGCATAATGAGCAGCGTCGGCGCTAAGGCTATCATGGTAAGCGTAAGCAGAATCCGAAGAGTCCCATTGACCTGCCCATTCCCATCATTATAGGTAGTAACTGTCAGGTTATTGGCAATATTTAATTGAGATAAATCCTCCCTGGTCTGAGCGCTGCCCGGCTCATTGATATAGGTTCTCTCCTCTGTTTCACCGGCCAGGCCGGCATCATCCACAGAAGATGCCTGCACCTCCAATGGAAGGGTAACACACAATATGCCCACCATAAACAGCAGGCATATTATTTTAACACTTTTCCATATCATTGCCTTAATCGCTATTCCTTCCCTCTTTCCTTCAAGCTTTTCACCTTCTCCAGGATATCTGCAAATCCCATGCTCTGCATCTCATCCCTCTGAAGATCAAGTTCGATGGCAGAAAGCTCCGAAAGCATATGCACCTCGTCTTTTCCCACACCGATGACCAGATATTTCTCTCCTGCTCTGACAATCTGGATATACTTATTGGAAGCAATCCGGCAGGTTTCAATAATCTCGAGATTACCCATACCTGCCTTGCCCTTCTGATAATTTGCTATCCATCTGGTAACCAGATAAGTGATTGCCAGTACAAATACAAAGAGAATCAGCACTGTCATAAACTGAAGATAGCTATCCGTCTTCGTCGTAACCGAAAGAAGCATACTACCCAATTACCTTCTTAACAGCCTCAAGTACACGGTCTGCCTGGAAGGGCTTAACGATAAAGTCCTTTGCACCGCTTTGGATTGCCTCAATAACCATTGCCTGCTGTCCCATTGCAGAACACATGATAACCATTGCATTGGGGTCGGCTCCCTTAATCTTTTTAAGCGCGCCAATCCCGTCAAGCTCCGGCATGGTAATATCCATCAGCACCAGATCCGGCTTTAATTCTGCGTACTTCTCACACGCCTTTACGCCATTTTCAGCTTCACCGGCCACATTATAGCCATTCTTCGTGAGAATGTCCTTAATCATCATGCGCATGAATGCTGCGTCATCCACAACTAAAATATTCTTTGCCATTTTTTACTCTCCTACTCCTGCTTCTACTTAATTATTTCGGTTACACGGATACAAAAGCTCTCTTCCATTACCATAACCTCGCCTCTAGCTACAAACTTACCGTTTACCAGTACATCTATAGGTTCACCGGCTATTCTGTCAAGCTCTATAATTGTCCCCGGTGCGAAGTCCAATATTTCTGCTATGGATTTTTTGGTTCTGCCAAGTTCCACGGTAACATCCAGTGGAACATCTCTGATCAGGCCAATATTCTCCTGCCCGGCCATAGCCCCTGCATCAGTATTAAAGCTCTGGAACTGAGCAGGCTGTATGTTCATGTTCATCATTGGCATTCCCATATTATTCATCATTGGCATTCCCATAGCTCCGTTCATTCCCATCTGAGGCATCCCCATTTGGGGCATTCCCATCTGAGGCATGCCATTCATCTGCATACCAGGCATCTGATACATTGGCATTCCTGCGGGAGCTCCCATATTCATCTGCGGGTTCGCCTGACCCATATCCGGCATTCCCGCAGCCATACCTGCCGCCGGTGCTGAAGGTTCCGGCGCCGGCGCCGGTTCTGGCGCCGCTGCAGCTCCGCTGCCTGCCTGATTCGTAATAAAAGTTTCATACAGACTATTGGCAAACTCTACAGGATAGAGCTGCATGATAGAACTGTCAACCAGATCCCCAATCTGCATTCTGAAAGCGATCTTAACAAAGCTTCCACGCAAAAAGGAGTCAATATCACCGCCGTTCGCAACATCATTCAAATCCATCAGATTTGCCTCTGGAGGGCTGATATCTATCTTCTTTCCCAACATGGTGGAAAGCGAAGTCGCCGCCGCTCCCATCATCTGATTCATCGCCTCTGAAATAGCGCTCAAATGGAGTTCTCCAAGTTCTCCATCCGTATTACTGCCATCCCCGCCCATCATCAAATCCGTAATCACTTTTACATCATGCTCTTTCAGTATCATGATGTTAGAGCCATCAAGCCCTGCCGTATAACGAATCTGAATAAAAACACAGGGACGTTCATAATCAGCTACCACCGTCTCCCAATTGGCCATCGTAACCACTGGTGTGGTAATGTCAACCTTCATGTTTACAAGAGAAAACAGCGTGGTTGCAGAAGAACCCATACTGATATTGGCAATTTCGCCAATCGCATCTCTGGCATCCGCCGAAAGCAAACTCTCATCTACAGGTGAGCTGCCCGTGGCATCAGCATCTTTTGATAGATCCATGCCGTTAAGGAGCGCACTTATTTCATCCTGTGAAAGCATTTCATCCATGCCTTAATCCCCCTCTCTTATTACTGATGTTACCCGTACCGCGTAATTCTCTTTAACAGAACCTGGAAGCGCAGTAAACTTCCTCATATTCCCCACAAAGATATTCATCTCCGTATCTATCTTGGAATTCAACCGTATAATATCCCCCACCTGCAAATTCATAAAATCACTTACGGACACCTGGCTGCTTCCAAGAACTGCTCTGATTGGTATATCCACTCTCTTAATCAGCGATTCCATCTGGGCTTCATAATCACTGCAATCCTGTTTCTGTAATGTAGAATACCAGAATTTGGTATTGAGATTATCCATCACATCCTCTAATGTAAAAAAGGGAAGACAGATATTCATATAACCTTCCGTATCTCCCACCTTAATATTCAAACTGATGAGAGCGATCATATCGCCGGGAGCTATAATCTGCGCAAACTGAGCATTCGTCTCAATCCGTTCCAGGATCGGATCAACTTCTGCCACATTCTTCCATGGCTCATGCATCAGCTGCATACAGACCACCATCAATTTCTGCAGAATGATCATCTCGATTTCCGAAAATTCTCTGTTCTTCTCAAGAGGAACTCCCTGCCCTCCCAGCATCCTGTCAATCATGGCAAAACCCAGATTCGTAGAGAGCTCCACAATAATATTGCCGTTTAAAGGACTGAAATTCACAATCCCCAATATTACCGGATTGGACAACGCATTACTGAATTCCGAATAAATGACCGCCTCTGAGCTGGTCACGCTTACCTGTACATTCTTTCGTAAATAAACCGGAAGATTAGTAGAAAGCAGTCTTCCATAATGTTCATATATAATTTCAAGAGTCCTCAAATGCTCTTTGGAAAATTTGACAGGCCGCTCAAAATCATACGGCTTAACCTTTTTTCCTGTATCGCCTGGCATCTGATCTACATCTAACTCTCCACCGCTTAAGGCTGCAAGCAAATTATCTATTTCACTTTGAGATAATACCTCGCCCAAGAGTATGCACCTCCTTTATTCCTGCCACAGTATTTTGACAACACATCTGACAAAGTACGGCATTTACATATAAATTGGGCTGATCAGTGTTACATCAAAGATAAAATCCGAACTGTAAAGTGCCTGAATACTGCTCAGAATATCATTGCTTATTGCCTGCGGGTTTGCCTTGGCTTCTTCCATCGTATATTGTCCTACCACTTCGGTAATCTTACCCTTGATCAAATCCTCTCTCTCAGCGATCTGCGCCCCATAGGTTTTGTAGTCCTCATGGGCATTATTCATGGATATAACCACAGACATCTGTGCGTAATGATCCTTTTCATCCGGCACACCATTTTCATCCACGCTCTTCTTCAAAGCAATCTGCATATCAGCAATGGTATAAGTAACCGTATTTTCGAGAGGAACTGATGTCTCTCCCTCTCCTGATCCATGAATATCCAGACTGATTGCAGAAGCAATATCTCCTACAAGAGATGCTGTTTTACGGTTTGTACTGGTGACACTGAACATCATGATAGCAGTTAAAACTATGTTTACAATAAGTAATGCCAGTATCATGACTGAAATAAGGTTCTTTTTCATAACAGGTACGACCTTTCTTCACTAATAAGAACTTAATGAATTATATATTTTTATTTCCACTCTTCTGTTTCTGGCTCTGCCTTCCTCTGTAGAATTATCCGCAATCGGCTGGTATTCGCCTCTGCCGGAATGCTTAATCATACCGGCATCCAATGTTGTATTCTGCTCCAGATAATAAAAAACTGATAATGCACGTCCACTGCTCAGCTCATCATTATTGGAATACTTTGCTCCGGACATGGGAACATTGTCCGTATGGCCTTCGATTTCAATCACTCCCTGGCTGAATCTCTGGAGAATAATCCCCAGCTGGTTCATCAGCGGCAGAGCTTCTTCTTTGATATCTACTTTCCCGGAATCAAACAAAAGCGCGCCATTTAAGGTAAGCTGTACATACTGTGCAGTAAATTCAATATCTATTTCCTTATCCAGATTCTTTTCTTCCAGGACTTCTTCTATCCGCTCCGCCATCTGCTCAGACTCTTCAAGTTTGGCTTCATCCACCATCTCAGCAGCAGATTTCAAATCCTCCGGCATCATCTCGCCCTCCGGATTCTTCCCTGTACTGTTGATGTAATCATCCAGCTCGTTTAACTGGCTTACCCCCATTCCAATCAGAAGGCCATCTCCAATTGCCGTGGCCCCTGCCGAGAAAATACTGAAAGTCTGATTAAAGGAGGCCGCCAACTGCTCAAATTTCTGAGCATCTACCGTTGACATGGAAAACAGCATTACGAAAAAGCAAAGGAGCAGATTCATCAAATCCGAAAAAGTGGCCATCCACGCCGGGGAACCCTTGGGCGGATCTTCCGGTTTTCTGTTAGCCATCTTCTTCACCTCCGCCCTCTGCCGTCCTCTCGCCGGGTGCAAGGAATGACTTTAATTTTTCTTCAATTACTCTGGGGTTCTCACCTGCCTGAATAGACAGAAGCCCTTCTATCATGATTTCCTTCGTCATTATCTCTGTGGCGTTATTGGCCTTTAATTTCCCGGCCACAGGAGCGCAGATCCAGTTGGCAAGAAGGGAACCGTACAATGTAGTGATAAGAGCCACGGCCATGGAAGGTCCGATACTGGAAGGATCATCCATTTCATAAAGCATGTTAACCAGTCCTACCAGAGTACCGATCATACCCCAGGCAGGGCCCATGGCTCCCAGGTCTTCCCAGAACGAAATCTTATTCTTATGCCTGGTCTCCGTACTGACCAGTTCTGTTTCCATAATCCCGCGCACCAGCTCCGGATCCGTACCGTCCACAATAAGCAGAATGCCCTTTTTCATAAACTCGTCATCCAGATTAGCCGCAGCCTCTTCCAGTGAAAGGAGGCCTTCCTTCCTTGCCACATTGGAAAGATCAATAATCTGCTGAATCATTCCCTTCACATCTGTGCTGGGAGCTTTGAAAATCAAAAGAAAGCTTTTCAGCCCGGCTATGTATTCAGAAAGAGATCTTGATGCCAATATCGCAAAAAACGCACCGCCAAAAGTAATGATCATCGACGCTACATCTTTGTATCTGCCGATATTCGCAAGAGTTGCCGCGTTGATACATCCGAACGCAAGCATGACAAAACAGAGAACCAAACCAAGAATCGACGCTAAATCCACAACTTCTCACCTTTTTCTGCGTTAATCCGCAAAAATTTCCTTTCTGTATGATTTTACAAGATTTTTCACTTCTTGTCTACCTTCTTTTACAATTAATTTCCTGCCCGTTGTGAATGCAATCACCGTATCGGGGGTCTCTTCCACAAGCTCTATCAGATCGGGGTTTACCAATACTTTTGTCCCGTTTATTTTCGTCACTTCAATCATAATATCACTTCTCACCTTTTTTTTCTACTAAAAGAAGCAGAAATCATTTTATTAATTATTTCCAGATCAGGGAATGGAGCTATCGCCATCCGCACTCTGCTGCTATTTTTCATGGTTGAGGGAACCATCCCTGCGGATTGGTTCCCCCGGTTTCACAACATGTAAAACAGACTATTCTTTATCTGCCGTCTGTTTTAGCCCTTTTTATTCCTTATCGTTTCAGATTGGTGAGCTCTTCCAGGAGAGTATCCGAAACCGTAATGATTCGGCTGTTGGCCTGGAATCCTCTCTGAGTGGTAATCATCTCCGTAAATTCCTGGGAGAGGTCAACATTACTCATCTCAAGCACGCCGGAATCCATGCGGCCGCCGTTCTGAGTTACGTCCTCGCCCACTCCGTCAAAATCACCGGAGTTCATGGTTGCCGAGTAAAGGTTATCACCCTGCTTTTCAAGACCGGAGGGATTGGCAAATGTTGCTACGGCAATCTGGCCTAAAAGCCTTCTCTGTCCATTGTCATAGGAAGCGAAAATTTTACCGTCCTTCTGTACGGTGATGCCGCTGAGTTCGCCGACTTTACGGCCTTCGCCCTCACCGCTTTCGAGTCCGGCATAAGCGCTCATTGTGGACACACCGTTTTTGTTATAATTGAAAGTCGCAGAGAAATCAATGTCAATTCCATCTGCCGGGAAAATAGGCATATCCCCAAAGCTTAATTTGGCTGTTTCTCCTCCAGTAGTTCCGCCTGCTTCCAGCCCTACATAAGAAAATGTCCCCTCGCCCTCTACGAATTGAAGTACAATCGCATTGGTAACCGGAATCTTCTCCGGATTAGTAGTTGGATCCGCCGGCTTTCCGGAATCAAAATTGGGATTGTTCATCATGACATCTGACATGACCATATTGCCATTGCCATCATCCTGAGGTGCTCTGATTGGATCTGTTCCCGAACCAAATTGAAATTTCTCCGTCACACCTGGAATTTCATCTCCGTTCTCATCATACATAATGGATTCTCCATCCGCATCAAGCACATTGTCAAGCTTCACATAAAACTGTCCTTTATCCCCATCAATGGCATGAACACTTAGTTTAGCGGTATATTTATACCCCTGATTGTCAAAGAATTCTAAATTCATGACTCTGCCATTATCACTCTTGATATCCGTATCATACTTATCCACAACCCCGTCCACAGTAGCCTTTGTAGTAGCTGCCGGAGGATAGGTCATATTCTTCCCCGTCATAAGCCTTAAGGGCGATACGGTATCCTTCTTAATATTTTGCCCCGTGGGATCCGCCGGGTCTACCTGCCACCCCATCACATTATAACCGGTACTGGTCATGGCCAGATTTCCCTTGCCATCGATATAGAAGGAACCGTCTCTGGTGAAGAAGTTCTCCGAACCGTTGCTCACTACGAAAAAGGCGTCTCCGCTGATCATGATATCAAAGGGATCGTTGGTGCTCTGTGCCGCGCCCTGGCTGGCGATGGCTGTTTTGATGGAACTGGTTTTGGAACCGAGACCGATCTGCCTTGCGTTGGTACCGCCTACGCCCGTCTGTTCATTGGCGCCGGATGCCTTCTGGGTCGTCTGGTACATCAGGTCGCTGAATACCATGGACTGGGATTTGTATGCCGTTGTGTTTACGTTTGCAATGTTGTTACCAATAACATCCATTCTTGTCTGGTGGGTCTTAAGTCCTGCCACACCAGCAAATAATGATCTCATCATAATGAAATGACCTCCTGATTCTTTCTGCCGTATCTGTCCCTTCCGTCATTCAGGAACATAAGCCTCCTTACAGGTCCGGCTAAATAATTACGGCTCCGTCAATGTTTGTGAATATACTTTCCGCCGTATCGCCCTGATTCATGGCCGTTACTACCGTACTGTTTGGAATATTCACGATAAAAGCCAGCTGATCTACGATAACAAGCGATTCTCTGATTCCCTTTTCCTGCGCTTTCTGGGCGCCTTCATTCAGCCGCTCCATCTGGCTGCTGGTAAGCTCGATATTCCGATCCGCAAGCCTCCCTGCGGCGTGCTTGGAAAACCTCACTTCCCCCGCTGCCCCTGCCCGGCGGCTTTCCAGAATCTCCTGAAAAGACTTTCCATCCGTGTTTATCGCCGATGCTGCGCCTTTTTTCTGCTTCAGGTAGGTATCCTGCAGCTGTTCAATTGAAAGGAATCCATTATTCTGAATGTTCATAGCCCTCTCCTCCCTGACAGGTTATTTTCGCATTCTTTTCGTTAACCGCAAAGCGTGACATCCTCTGTTTTCAAATATACATAAAGATCTTCGCCGCCTGCGGAATTCCTTGTCCGGTCAGGCTCCTGCCCCTCCCGAACCCTCCGTACCGGCGTCTCCTCCGGCTGATTCGCTGCCATTTACGTCTTCGCTGCCTTCAGTCCCTTCGGTCTTATCACCGTCTTCGCCTTCGGTTCCCTCGGTTTTGTCTCCGTCTTCGCCGCCGTCCTCATCGCCTCCGGCAATCTCAATCAATTCAGCCATACGCTCCACATACTTCTGCAGCTTCTTCACATATTCATCGCTGATATAGCCCTGTTGATATGCGGTCATGCTGTTAAAGCCTTTCTGCAGAGTCTCAACCGCTTCTCTGTCCGCTATTGTCAGATTGCTTAAGCTGGGCAGTTTATCGATAGCCTTAATAAAGGATACTGCAAGTTCATAAGCCGTCTGGTAGCTTTCATCGATCACCGCATGCACGTCGTCTAATGAGTACAGACTTCCGTCAATGGATACATAGGCCTTGCCGTTCTCATAGGTTACATATTCCACCACACCCTGGAACACATGGGCATCTCCGTTTTGATCTGCCGTCTGGATCTCCACCAGCTTGCCGACCATTCCCGACGCTCTCGTAAGCTCCATGGTCAAAGCCATATTCTGCATCTGCTCTACCTGAGAGAAGGTTGCATACTGGGCAATAAATTCTGTGTTGGAAGTAGGCTCCAAAGGATCCTGATTCTTCATCTGAGCTACCAGCAGTTTTAAGAATGCATCTTTATCCAGCCCGCTTTTGGAAGCTTTTTTTACGGAACTCTCAGAAGCGCTTTCCACCAGCTGGCCGTTTTCTATTGCCTGCGTTACTGCCATACCATCACTCCTTTCCAAATTTTATGCGGTATAATCCACCGTATTACCATTTGCCTCCATCATCCTGGCAGCAAGCAAATCCTCCTCGCTCGCCCCTTCCTCTGTAAGGCCGCTGACATTCAGATCATTTAAATTAATTCTTCTGGGAGCCTTTTTGCCGTTGTTGGAGGAAGTATTTTCCTCTCTTTGCTGTCCCTGCCAGAGATTACTCTCAAATCCGTGGCTTTCCACACTGACCTGAACCGCCTCCACCTTGATACCCTGTTCTTTCAAAGTTTCCTGAAGAGTAGATACCTGGCTTTCCAGGGCCGCTTTCACCGTCTCATTCTCCACATGGAACTGAGCCGTGATCTCTCCGCCTTTGGATGAAAGCTGGATATGTACGTTTCCAAGGCTTTCGGGGTGTAACTGCATTTCAAGCTGATCCATTCCCGGCTTTAACTGAATCCTCATGTAATCCATGATCTGATCCATAATCTCCTGGGTCTGCCCGCTGAAAAAAGGTACTGTCTGTTCAAATGATACTTCTGTCGTATTCATACTGTTCTGGCTGAGCGTATCCAGCAGCTGATTAGCGGAACCAAAATTTTCTTCCATTCCCTGCTTATTATTCTCACCGCTTTTCTGCTCCTGCCCGCCGGTATTTTCCCGGGCAACATCCTCTTCCGTGTTCGGCGATACTACTTCCACAGTCTTGATGGCATTGCCGTTTTCGTCTGCCGCCAGCTTTATGGTGTCATCTCCCGCTTTCACTTCCACCGTGATTACAGGCTCTTCTGCCGCCACAGCTTCCGCATCCGTTGTGGGCTCTCCGGTTTCCAGTTGCCCGCCGGCGCTTAACATCTCATCAAGCAGCCCTTGAAGCTCCTGTGGATTTACATCCAGGCTTTCCATTAATCCGTCTTTTACTTCCGAAGCAAAAGCCATAAGATTCTGCAGCTGTGAAAAAAGACTTTCATCTGTGAGAAGCGCCATATTGTCCTGCTCTCCTGAAAGCTGCAATACAAGCTGCGTCAGGTTTGACGAATCCAGCAGATCTATGGCCGAAAGACCCATTTCCTCCATTGCCTCCGCCACTTCCTCCTCCGTCACATCAAGCTCCTTTGCAACCTCTTTTGCAATCTCCTCTCCAGCCTGTTCCAGCGCCTGCTGATTTTGCTCCGCAGTCATATCTTCCCTGACGGTGGTTTCCTTCGCGCCAGTTTCCCGGGTATTGACCACCTCCCTGCGGCTTCTTGTCATATCTGCCGCCGGTATCTGCATAGTCTTGTTGCTTTTGGCTGCCTGCAGCTGAGAATTTGCCAGACCTCCCTGGGTTTTGCTCATCACATCACCAAAACTGCCTGTCTGATCCATACCGCCTGTTTTTTTAGAACCGCTGGTTCCCCCGACAAAATTCATCAGGGACTTTAAGTCCTTTACAGGTGTATTCGTCAATTCACATCCCTCCTTCTTTTTAAAGTATGTTACATCATTTATATCGGCTTAAGGCGCAGTCCTTTTAAGATTCGGGATCCATTAACTTGGTGATTCTGGCCGCAATTTCCGTATCCATTGCTCCGAGAATCTTCCCCCTCTGGTCTGCATCCATTACACCCAGTATCCTTACTGCCAAATCCAGATTATCTGTCATAGATTCAAAGATTGCCGCCGCCGCCTTGGGCTTCATGGCAGAATAAGCCGCCGCATATTCCTTGATATCATCGCTTTCCTCTATCTGCGTGACCACCTGTTTGTAGAGATACTCTGCCGTAGCAGGATCCATCTCCTCATAGTATCTGCGATACTCCTCTATGCCAGGCCCGTTATCCGCATAAACAACTTCCTCATAAAACTCTGTCTTGATACGCTGGAATTCCACCTGGCTGTCCTCAAAGGTCTTAAGACGTTCCACTTCTGCCTTAAGCTGCTCCACTTCCTCCGAACTGCTGTTCTGGGCTGACTGGGCACGCTCCAGTTCAAGCTCCAGCTCCTTAATATAGTCCACAGCCTCCTGCAGGTTCGTATAACCTCCATAGGCCTCCTCTTCCCCGTCCTGTGAGACTTCTTCCGAACTGTTCGGAAGAATTTTATTGATTACCGGTACATCCTTAAAAATCGGGGCCAGCACATTGCTTCCGAAACCGCCGAAATCCAGCTTAATGATCAGGCATAAAATGGCAATCCAAATAAGAACAATAATAAATGTCACCAGAAAAACAGAACCGGATCCTGCCCCTCCTGCCTCCTCCATCAGCTCCTCTTCCTGATCGGCAAGTTCTCTGGCCCTGGCTTTGGCTGCTTTTCGCTGCTCTCTCTGCTCACTTTTGAATTTTTTCTTTTCTTCCTTCAGACGCTCCCTGTCTAATTTGGCGTCCTCCTGATTTAATTCTACAGCCTTTGGCATAATAAACCTCCCTGTGCGGTATCTGTCTTCAGACAGGCCGCAGAGCGCAACATCCGTTTTTTACCTGTGTCCATGGGTATAACTCACAAGTTCATCTATTTCCTTTGCCTCTCTGGCATTTTCCTCGTGAAGAAATTCCTCAAAGGCCCTTTCACGAAGCTTTTCCTGTGTCTTACTCTCCTGCATGGCAAACTGAAGCTTTAATCTGGCCTCCTCAAGCGTCCGCTCCGCAAGGCTCACCTGAAATCTCTGATCAGTGATGAACTCATCCATAATACCTACCGCATCACGGTTTTCCATGATTTCCAGAACCCGCAGGCCGTCTCTTCTGAGCGCTCTTCCCTGCTCCTGATAGGCTTCTTTTCTCCCGTACAAAAGCTTAAGCTTTTCCTCTTCCTCATCCAATCGCATTCTGGCAGCGGCAAATTCCATCCTGGCCTGCTCTTCCATTTTCTCCTTGATATTCAGAATGCTCTGCATCCTGTACACAAATTTAGCCATTTATTCCCCCAGTATATCACAGACCCGACTATGACGCTTCACCGGCAAACGCATTTACTTCCCTCTCTCGTCAAAAATCTCTTTCAAAAGCGCCACTGACTCTTCAAAGGTAAATTTGTCACCAACATCCTGCCTTAAATACTGATTGACTTCCTCTATTTTCTGGATGGCATAATCAATCCCGGGATTGCTTCCCGACTTGTAGGCTCCGATATTGATCAGATCCTCCGCTTCATTATAAGTTGCCAGCACATTTTTCAGCTTTCCTGCATAGCTCTTATGATCGCGCTGCGCAATCTGACTCATGCATCTGGAAATGCTCTGCAGCACATCAATTGCCGGATAGTGATCCTTATGTGCCAGCTTCCGGTTCAGCATAATATGGCCGTCCAGAATACTTCTTGCCGTATCCGTGATGGGTTCATTAAAATCATCGCCATCCACCAGAACCGTATAAAGGCCTGTAATCGAACCCCTGTCTGACCTTCCGGCCCGCTCCAAGAGCTTGGGCATCTCTGAATAAACGCTGGGCGGATAACCTCTCGATACCGGCGGTTCCCCGCTTGCCAGACCAATTTCCCTCTGGGCCATGGAAAAACGGGTGAGGGAATCCATCATAAGAAGCACATCCTTTCCCTGATCCCGAAAGTATTCCGCAATCGCCGTTGCCGTCTGCGCCGCTTTCTTTCTCTCCAGAGCCGGTTTGTCAGAAGTAGCCACCACTACCACGGATCGTCTCATTCCCTCAGGGCCCAAATCTCTCTCTATAAACTCGCGAACCTCTCTGCCGCGTTCTCCAATAAGAGCGATCACATTGATATCCGCCTTTGTATTCCTTGCAAACATTCCCATCAGGGTGGATTTCCCCACGCCGGAGCCTGCAAAAATTCCGATTCTCTGTCCTTTACCAACAGTAATAAGTCCGTCCACTGCCTTAACTCCCAGCGGAAGGACTTCATCTATAATTTTACGGCTCATGGGATCGGGAGGCTTTGCCTCCACAGTATATTCCTCACCGGTGGACGGTGCCTGTCCTTCAATCCTTCCAAGACCATCCAGAGTATGCCCGAGAAGTCCGCCGTCCACGCGGACTTTCAGGGGAGCGCCTGTATTTTCCACAGTGCTTCCGGGACCAATTCCCTCCACGTTCTGATAAGGCATAAGCAGGGTCTTTCCCTCCTTAAATCCTACCACCTCTGCAAGAGAAAAAGAGTCGTCTTCTCCCTTCATCACCGGATAAATTCTGCAGATATCTCCCAGCCTGGCCGCCGGCCCCGCCGATTCAATGGTAAGGCCAACTATATTTACTACCCTGCCGCTGACCCTGAACAGATTTTCACCTGTAACTGCTATGTACTTTTCAAAATTGATATTCGGTGCAATCAACTGTTATTCCACCTTCATATTATTTCTTATAAGAAAGAAGCTTAAGCTTCCTGCTCAGCTCTTTCAGTTCTGTCTCAAGGGAACAATCATAAACTCCTGCCTCCGTCTCAATCATACACTGAGATTCGGAAAGAGTCATATCCGATATGATTTCCAGATTTTCTGACAGGGTTCCCGTCTCCTCAAGGATTCTCTCTTTCTGTTTCATCACCTGAGGATAATCCTTCTTTGAAACATGGATAATATAGCTGGATGCACTGTTTGTTTTCTGCAGTGCGTCAATCAGGAGATTTACAACAATCTGTCGGTAATCGCTCAGATCCACTTTAAAAATATGTTCATAAATGCCCGTAAGCGCTTCTATAAACTGCGGTTCCAGCTCTTCGATTTTTTGTTGATACTCAGCTTCCAATTCCTCTCTTCTGGCATGGCATTCATTCTTCATGGCCTGAACCTCTTCCATGCCTTTTTGATAACCTTCCTGAAATCCCTGCTGGCCGGCCTCCTCCAAAGCGTCCCGGCGCATCTTTTCAATCTGGGCGTTTGCCTCATCAAGAATACCTGCGGCTTCTTCTTTTAGCTGCGCCAGTTCTGCTCTGGCTGCTTCCAGCTCTTCATTAACCGCTTCCAATGTTTCCGGCGCGCCGGCCTTTAATACCGCCGCCTGCCCGTCCGGATCCAGCAGCGCATCTACCATGGTCACATCCAGGCCGGAAGTAAACCCGTCCGCATCCTCTGCGGCATCCTTTCTGCGGATATATCCTTCTGCTTCAGCCTTCTCCAGACGGGACTTTACCTGTTCATTGGTATCGATTACCCGGGTATCGCCGCCTACCACGACCCAGCCTGCTTTATACAGGTTACTATACCACAATTTCATCACCTCCGCCGCCTCTGGAAATGATGATCTCCTGATTCTCTTCCAGTTTCCTGATCACACTTACAATCTTCTGCTGTGCTTCTTCAACATCCTTCATACGGACAGGTCCCATAAATTCCATGTCCTCCTTGATCATAACGGCAAGACGTTTGGAAAGATTATTAAAGATCGCATTCTGCACCTGTTCATTGGCGCCTTTAAGCGCAAGTCCAAGATCGCTGTTTTCAACGTCACGCAGCACTCTCTGAATCGCGCGGTCGTCCAGAAGAAGAATATCTTCGAATACGAACATTTTCTTTCTGATCTCGTCCGCCAGTTCCGGTTCCTCCACTTCCAGAGTTTCCATGATATGTTTCTCCGTCCCCCGGTCTACCGTATTCAGAATATCCACTACCGCATCCACGCCGCCGATAATATTGTAATCCTGATTCATCAAAGAGGAAAGCTTTGTCTCCAGCACCTTCTCCACTTCCTTCACCACATCGGGACTGGTTCTGTCCATCACTGCAATACGTCTGGCCACATCCGCCTGCCTTTCAGGAGGAAGGGCAGATACAATAAGCGCTGCCTGTTGAGGTGCAAGGTATGATAAAATCAGAGCAATTGTCTGGGGGTGCTCATCCTGTATAAAATTGAGAAGCTGCGCGGCATCCGTCTTGCGCACAAACTCGAAAGGCTTCACCTGCAGCGAAGCGGTCAGCTTGCCGATTACATTCATAGCCTTCTCGCTGCCCAGCGCTTTCTCCAGAAGCTCCTTGGCATATGTAATACCACCCTCTGCAATATACTGCTGTGCAAGGCAGATCTGATAAAACTCATCAATTATTTCTTCCTTAAGCTGCGGAGTCACACTCCGGGTATTGGCAATCTCCAAAGTCAGCTCTTCGATTTCTTCTTCCTTTAAATGCTTGAAGATTGAGGCTGACTTCTCAGGGCCCAAAGCAATCAAAAGAATAGCTGCCTTTTGAACCCCGCTAATTTTATCATTGGCTTCTCTGGCCATACCTGTTTCCACCCCCTATGAAACCCGGACTTTGATCAGCCCCATTCATCGTTTAACCAGTTTCTCAAAAGATTAGCCGCTGCTTCCGGATTTTCATCCACAAATTTTTCGATCAGCATTCTTGTCTCAGACATCTGTTCCATTCCAAGACTTTCCATTTCAACCTCCGGCTGGGACTGGAGAAGCTTTTCCACCGACAGCTCCTCAGGCTGTTCCGGCTCCTTCTCCGAACGCATGCTTCTGAGCACCACAAAGGCCAGAAGCGCCAGGATTACTACGATCAGTACAATCTGGGCGATATCGGAAGCCGATATATTAAGCCCCTGGGCATCAAAAAACACATTTTCCGTGTAAGCTACAATTGCAATATTCTCTGCGGGGAAGCCCGTGCCCTTGGCCACCACATCATAAAGCTCCTGGGGTACCTCTACCTGCTCAAGACCCGCATGGGCAAGCTTGTATTCCTCCCAGGTGACGCCGTCCAGTTCTCCCCTTGCCTCCACATCCTCTTCCCGGATCATATTCATGCTGGTAGCCGTAAGCGAAACAGAGGAGGTATCATAGTTGATCACGCCCGCTCCGTTGTCCTTGTTGGTGATCCTCTCCGAAGGCATATATTTGCGCTCTTCCTCCGTGGTAGCGCTGTTACTGTTATTGTCGTTCTGATAAACATATTCCGTCTGCTGTCCGTTGGAATCGGTACCGGGCACCTCTCCGCTCTCATTGGTGGATTCCGATGAATATGTCCTCTCTGACGCGAGGTATCCCTGGCTGTTCCCGTCGGGCACATAAATTTCATGATCTGTAATCGAGGTAGTGGAAAAATCCACGTCCAGGTTGACAGCGACCTCCACTTTATCAAAAAGCTTCGTTCCCAATATTACCTGCCTGACATCATTCTTTACCTTGGTTTCCCACTGAGTCTTGACCCCCAGCTGAGAAGTTGTGGCGCCTGCCACGCTGGAATCCTCTCCCCCTGAAAACAAAGTGTTTCCGGCGGTATCCGTAATCATTACCTTTTCGGTGGTTTTGTTGCCAATCGCCGTGGCAATTCCCTTGGCCAGGCCAGGCGCGATATTGGCATCAAAATCCTCTTCCAGCTCCAGAACAACCCAAATCGAAGACTCTTCCGCCTCTTTTATTAAAGTTCCGGTACTTTCGGGTATGGTCAAATCCACCACCGCGCTTTTGACAAAATCAAATTTTCCGATCAGGTCATTTGCCAGCCGGGTTTCCATGTAAAGCTCATATCTTTTTTCTTTGTCGGCTTCTGTGGTGCTGAACCCGCCATCTGTTACATTATCTATGGTATATGTATATGCCTGGATATCATTCACTGCAAGAAGCATACTCGCCTGTGACTGCTGTCTTTGATTGATCCTGACCTGGTAGGCGTCATCCGACACCTGATAGTCCAGCCCCTCCCCCTCCAGCAGTTCCGTTACCTGAGCGGCCTCCTTGGGGTTCTCACAATTGATAAGCAAAACATACTTTGGCCGCATCAGAACCGTGATCAAAATTGCAAAAGCCAATACGACCGCGGCTCCTGCAGATATGATAAATGTCTTTTGTTTTGTGGAAAACTTGTTCCACCATTCAAGGATTTTATTTAAAATCTCCTTCAATCGCTCTGCCATAATCTGGCCGCCTGCCTTTCTTCCGTTCTCAGCTTCCGAGCTGCATTAATAGATACGGTAAACCTGCATCCGCATTAAATCTGCATCTGCAAAATTTCCTTATATGCCTCAAGCAGCTTGTCGCGCACTGTCACGGTGTATTGCAGCGCCGTAGATGCCTTCTGGAGTGCATTGGTAAGTTCATGTGTATTTTCGGTTTCGCCTAACGCCCAGCGTATTTTCTCATTCTCCGCGTTTGAAAGATATGCGTTTGTAGTGTTAAGGTTCTCGATTGCCTTATCAAACAGACTTCCAAATCCTTCGGCAGCCAAATTATCCTGTGCCGGAGCATATCTCTCTGCCGCCGCTTTAACGGCATCCGATGACAGATTGTAAAAAGACGAGATATCCATTTATCCGTTCCTCCCTAAGTTTACTGCGCCATCTCAAGCCCCTTCATCGCAATGCTCTTACTGGCATTAAATGCGGTGGAATTGGCTTCATAAGCACGGCTTGCATCAATCAGATTGGTCATTTCCGTAATAATATTTACATTGGGGTAGGTCACATACCCATTTTCATCCGCGTCCGGATGGGAAGGATCATAAACCATGGTCATCTGCGTCCACTCATCCTCCATCACCTTCCCTACTCTGACTCCCTGTCCCTTAAATCTGCTGCTGGCAGAACCCAGAAAGCTGCTGAAAGTCTGTCCCCCTTCAGGGCGCTCTTCAAAAGTCACCACCTTGCGCCTGTAAGGCGTTCCGTCCTCTGTTCTGGTAGTATGGGCATTCGCCAGATTTTCCGCCATGATATCCATGCGGTAACGCTCTGCCGTCATGCCGGATGCGCTGATATTAAATGAATTAAATATACTCATAATAGTTTTCCTCCGAATATTTACTTGATCACCATTTTCAGATTGGCAAATTCCTGATTGATGCTGTCACGGATTCCATTATAGTAAATCTGATTGGAAGCAAGCTCTACGCCTTCCGTATCCGGATCTACATTATTGCCGTCCAGACGATAGGAAAAGTCAGCCGAGTCCGTATAGACCTTCGCCCTGATATTCATATCGGAAACCCGCGCCACCTTTGCATCCACGGATTCATATCTGGAGTTTCCCAAAGCTTTCCTGAGCTGAGCCCCAAAATCAATATCCTTTCTTTTATAACCGGGAGTATTGGCATTGGCATAATTGTTAACAAGAATCTCGTTTCTCTCCCACGCCGCATCCGCCGCCTTGCTCAGAACATTCACATAATCGAATACGCTGCTGTTTATCATATTACAACTCCTTTCGGAAATTTCCATATCTTGTTTTAAAAGTAAGGCCATGTATGATCTGCATACAATATCCACCACTTATTTATTATAAATTATTTAGAGAAAAAGACAAGGACTTTTTTTATTCTTCATAACATCTTTGCATCGTTTCGGACGATCAGATCTGAACCGGGAAAAAATTCCATTCGCATGCATCCCGGCAAAAAATCCCATTCTTTTTCCGCAAATATACACACAAAAAGGATTCATGCATTTATTACGTCATAAATCCTTTTATTATCCCGAATTCAGCCATCCATGTTATTTTAAATTTTCTCTTTTCAGTTTTTCGACCTCATCAAACACCATATCATTCAAAACCTTGATATAGGTTCCCTTCATTCCTGATGATCTGGATTCGATGACTCCCGCGCTCTCAAATTTGCGCAAAGCATTCACTATTACAGATCGCGTAATCCCCACCCGATCCGCTATCTTGCTTGCCACCAGTATCCCTTCCATGCCGTTCAGTTCTTCAAAAATATGTACCGCTGCCTCCATTTCAGAGTAAGACAGGGTATTGATGGCAGATTTAATTACTGCCAGCTTCCGGTTCTCTTCCGCATTTTCTTCATTTACCGCGCGGAGCATTTCAAGACCGACTACTGTGGTACCGTATTCGCTTAAGATAATATCATCAATGGTATACCTGTCAGAGCATTTGTACAGGAATAAGGTTCCAAGCCGTTCGCCGGCAATCTCAATGGGCGCAATAATCGCCTGAAATTCTCTCGCCTCGTCCTCCTCAAACCCCAGAGTTTCAAGATTGACGTTTTCCTTGGTGGAAAGAACTGCCAGCAGCCTCTCATTCAGCATCGAATCAATAAAGCCGCCCACCTGATCCACAATAAGTTCCGTAATGGACTCTACCTCTTTGCAGTCCCCTACTCCAAGTACCTTTCCCTTTCTGCTGATCACCAGAACATTGGAAGATAATATCTCACACAGAACCGAACAGATATCACTGAAAATCACTTTGCTGGAATCGTTGTTGTGAAGAAGTTTACCAATCTTTCTGGTCTTATCTAAGAGCTGTACGCCACTCATGTAAATCCCTCCCAAAAAGCTTCACGGATATCGTAGCATAAAATCTCTTCAATTTCAACAACCATTCTGATAATTCTATAAAATACCATTTATTTTATAAATTTTCAGAATTATCAGATTCTTTTGTGCTTTGCGTCACATATCCACAATTTTCTCCCATACATACCAGTTTATTTCCCTTATGCAGCAGGAGTGAACCGCATTTGGGGCAGGTCTCTTTGGAAGGTTTCTGCCATACCATAAAATCGCAGTCGGGATTATCGATACAGCCGTAGTACATTCTGCCTTTTCTGGTTTTTTTGAGCACAATATCCTTCCCGCACTTCGGGCAGGAAACGCCGATTTTTTCATAGTAGGGTTTGGTGGAGCGGCAGTCCGGGAATCCGGGACATGCAAGGAATCTTCCATGGGGCCCGTATTTGATCACCATCTGTCTTCCACAGTTCTCGCAGACTTCGTCTGAAACCTCATCTGCAATGTTTACACGTTCAAGCTCCTTCTCCGCTTTCTGAACCGCCTCTTCCAGATCGGGATAAAAATTGGCGATCAGAGTTTTCCACTCTATGCTTCCTTCCTCCACGCCATCTAAGAGCGCTTCCATGTTGGCTGTAAAATTCACGTCCACAATACTTGGGAAAGCATCCTTCATCATATGATTGACCGCTTCCCCAAGCTCCGTCACATAAAGATTTTTATTTTCTTTTACGATGTAGTGTCTTGCCAGGATCGTTGTAATGGTAGGAGCGTAAGTACTCGGACGTCCGATTCCAAGCTCCTCCAGGGCATGCACCAGGGACGCCTCCGTATAATGGGGGGCCGGCTGGGTGAAATGCTGCTTTTCCTCAAGCGCGGAGAGCTTTAACTTTTCAAGCGGCTCTATCCCCCTGATCAGAGTGTTCGCCGCCTCCTTATCCTCCTCCTGGGTATACACGCTCATAAATCCGTCAAAGACAAGCCTGGAAGCGGCCACCGTAAAACGATGCTCTCCCGCGTCAATCTTTACGGAAGTGGTTTCATATCTGGCCTGCTGCATTCTGCTGGCGACAAAACGCTTCCAGATCAGCTGATAAAGTCGCAGCTGGTCTCTTGAGAGGGACTCCTTCATCACCGCCGGAGTCCTGCTTAAGTCCGTAGGACGGATCGCTTCGTGGGCATCCTGTATTTTTTTGCCGCTTTTAGCCTCTGCGGCTCCCTTCACCACATATTCTTCTCCGTAATTATTCCTGATATATTCCTCCGCCATGGTCTGGGCTTCCTCCGAAACCCTGGTAGAATCGGTACGCAGATAGGTAATGATACCTACGGTTCCATTTCCCTTGATTTCAATCCCCTCATAGAGCTGCTGTGCCAGCCGCATGGTCTTTTGTGTGGAAAAATTCAGTACCTTACTTGCCTCCTGCTGAAGTGTTGAGGTTGTAAACGGCAGAGGAGCCTTCTTGTTCCTCTCCCCCTTCTTCACTTCGCTCACCACAAACTCCGCGCCCTCCAACTCATTTTTGACAGCATCCAGCTCTTCTTTGGATGAGATAACTGCCTTAACATCTTTCTTTCCATAGTATTTGGCAGCCAGAGGCTTTTTTTCTCCCGGCACCTCAAAGGCGGCTTCCAGCGTCCAGTACTCCTCCGGTATGAAGCTGTTAATCTCCTCCTCCCGGTCGCAGATAATGCGCAGCGCTACGGACTGCACCCTTCCGGCGCTTAACCCCCGCTTAATCTTTCCCCACAGAAGCGGGGAAATTCTGTACCCCACCATACGGTCCAGAACACGCCTTGCCTGCTGGGCATTGACCAGATCCATGTCAATTTCCCTTGCATTCTTCAGGGATTCCTTCACCGCACTTTTGGTGATTTCATTGAAGGTGATTCGATAGACCTTTTTATCTTCCAGCTTAAGGGCGATCATAAGGTGCCAGGAAATCGCTTCCCCTTCCCGGTCAGGGTCGGTTGCCAGGTAGATCTTCCGGGCTTTCTTTACCTCCTTCCGAAGGCCGGCCAGAAGCTCTCCTTTTCCCCGTATCGTAATATATTTCGGCTCGTAATCATGCTCCACATCAATTCCCAGCTGGCTTCTGGGCAGATCGCGCACATGGCCGTTGCTTGCCGCCACCTCATAATCGGAGCCGAGAAATTTTTTAATTGTCTTAACCTTTGCAGGTGATTCCACTATTACCAGATACTTTGCCATAATACATCCCCTTTTTAAAGCTCAGGACAGCCTGCGGATCTTTCAGCCAAAATTTGACCCTCCGGCATTGGCCGTCACAATAATGCACTATACAACACTTCTCAAACGGTTTCAAGTACAAAATTCTAAAACTTTCTTAAAATAAGAAGCGTTCAGAACATGACTGCCAGAATTCCCGCCGCCAGATAGGGACCTATTGCAAACGCCCTCCTTTTCTGCCCTTTTTCAGCAGCCAGGATATGAAATAATGCTCCCGCAGTTCCTCCTGCCGCAAAGGCCAGAAAAACCCTCTCCCAGCCAAGAAAAAGCCCTGCCGCCGCCATCAGCTTTATATCTCCGCCCCCGATCCCCTCTCCCCTGGTAAGCAGAAAAACCACCCACAGCAGGCTGCTGACTGCAAAAAAACCGGTAAAATAAATATACCACCGGGACTGGCAGAGAAACATCCTTATAAGTCCCAGCCCGCCGATAAACAGATTGTACTGCCATGGAATCTCCATGGTTTTTCCGTCAACGACCGCCACTGCCAGAAGCGCGGACGCGCACAGGCAGCAAAGCAGGCTCTCTGCCTGCCACCCTAAGGCGCATATCACCCACATGTACAAAAGACCATTGACCGGCAAAAGCCCCCAAAGCCATCCGGGACTTTCGCAGTCTCTTTTGGCCAGACTGCCGGAAACACATATTTTGAAAACGCCGCCCGCGGCAAGGCCAAGCGCAAGCGGACCCATCAGCCTATACATCCACAATCTCATACTGCATCCACTCGTATTTGAGCATGGTTCCCTCCCTGATCTCCGGAGGCAGTAATGCCCTGGCCACAAACTTCAAATCCTGGCTTTCCTCATCCGTTCTCTTTAAATTGGCGTAGTCTCCGTCTATACTTATCACCTGATAATAAAAAGTATTCATCTATTTTCCTCTCCTTCTTTCGATTTCCTAAATTATACCCGTTCCTCTCTCCTTATGCAAACTATCCTTATCACAAATCTCCCGGTCCTGTTCGGAAAAAAAAGCTTCCGCCCGCCTGAGCCGCCTTTCCTTCCATACACAGCTCTATGAGCTCTGTAAACAGTTCCGGCAGTTCCATGGCAAGCCCCTCCCTGCGTATTTCCTCAAGGATTTCATCCGCGGATTTAGGATGATAATCCAAAAAATCAAGCATGTTCTTCCTTTTTTCTGCAAAGGTTCCTTCCGCAAAAGAAGTTTCCACAGCCCCTAACGCTTTCCTGTTTTCCAGAATTTTCAGCTCTGCCAGAAGGTCCTTTGGCGCCAGGGCTATCCCTGCCCCCTGGCGGATCAGCATATTACAGCCATCGCTCAATCTGTCCGTGAGCCGTCCCGGCACGGCATAGACATTTTTCCCCTGCTCAAGAGCCATATCCACCGTGATCAGAGTGCCGCTTTTCTGCCTTGCTTCCACCACAAGCACCAGGTCGGAGAGTCCGGCTACTATCCGGTTTCTCTCCGGAAACTGTCCTTTCGCCGGAGGGGTTCCCGGCGGAAACACCGACAAAATTCCGCCGCCGCTTTCCAGGATTTCCTCATAAAGCCCCCTGTTAGATGCCGGATAACAAATATCCACTCCGCATCCCAGAACCGCATAGGTTTTGCCGCCACGCTTTAATGCAGCCTGCTGTCCCAGACTGTCAATCCCTCTTGCCATTCCGCTGATCACCGCCACTTTCGCATCAGAAAGGCCACCGGCAAAGGCCTGCGCCATATACCTCCCGTATTCGGAACATTCCCTTGCACCGATAATGGCAGCCGCAGGACAATTATTTTCCGGAAGTTCTCCCAGACAGTAAAGACCATAGGGTGGATAGCGCAGCTTTCTCAGCCTCTCCGGATATTCTTTGTCCTCTGCCGTATAAAAGCGTATTTTCTTTTCCAGCATTTGCTCATAGGACTTCTGCGCGTCAAAGCTTTTATTAAAGTCTGTAATGCGATTCACCGTATTTTCCCGGAGCACTTTTTTCAATTCTTCTCCCGCCAGGCAGGCCGCTTTTGCACTGCCGAAAAAGGCCAGGAGTTTTCCGATGGTTCTGTCCCCCACGCCCGGCAATTGATGAAGCCAGAACCGGTATAGTTTCTCATTCATCCGCTCTTGTCCATCCTTTTCTCATTCCTCCCGCTTTTCCCCCATCCGGTATACGGACGCTTCTGCCAGATGGCGGCTCAGAATCTGTTCATCCCCCTCCAGATCCGCAATCGTCCGCGCTACCTTCAGCAGTCTGTGGCACGCTCTCACACTCAGCTCCATCTTCTGAAACATTTTTTCCAGCAATTTCTGTTCTTTTTCCCCCAGCGGACAATATCTCTCCAAATCTCCTGCCTCCAGGTCAGAATTAAAGCGTATCCCTGTTCCCCGGTACCTTTCTTCCTGCCTTCTGCGGGCCTGCTCTACCTTTTGGCGCATGCTCCCGCTTCCCTCCCCCTGTCCGCCCCTGAGCTGGGAAAACTCCGGCCGCTGCGCTTCAATGCACAAATCAATGCGGTCTAGAATGGGCCCCGAGATATGGCTTAAATAATTATGTCTCTCATAGGGGGTACAACGGCATCTGTTCCTGTCCGGATAATAGCCGCAGGGACAGGGATTCATCGCCCCTACCAGCATGACGTCCGCCGGATAACGAAAGGAGCCGCTGCTGCGGGCAATCTGTATCTCCCTGTTCTCTAATGGTTGTCTGAGCAAGTCCAGGGTCTGGCGCTTAAACTCCGGCAGCTCGTCCAAAAACAGAATGCCTCTGTGAGCCAGGCTGACAATCCCGGGCCTTGGGATTTGCCCTCCGCCCGAAAGCGCCTGAGGAGAAATGGTGTGATGGGGACTTAAAAAGGGACGTCTGGCAACAAGGCTCTCCCCGGCTCCCAGCCTCCCTGCAATACTATAGAGGGCGGTTACCTCAAGGCTCTCTTCTTTGGAAAGGGGCGGAAGGATGGTGGGAATCCTCCTGGCGATCATGGTTTTCCCTGTCCCCGGCGGCCCCATGATGAGAAGATGATGAAATCCGGCCGCCGCAATCAGGGCGGCTCTCTTTACGCTTTCCTGACCTGCTATCTCGGCAAAATCAGGCTTTCTTTCTCCCCTGTCCGTACCTCCTTCTTTCAGAAGAGCTTCAATATTTACCTTCTTCGGCGGCAGATGGCCATCCCGCTCCTTCTTCGAGAGCCTTAAATAGTCTATGACCTGGCCAAGGGAAGAAACGCCCACAGCCTGCATTCCGTCCGCCACAGCCGCCTCGCCTGCGTTTTCCTCCGGCACAAGGCATCGTCTGATTCCCAGCCTTACCGCATGCCAGGCTATGGGAAGCACCCCCTTGATCCTCTTGATTTCTCCGTTTAATCCCAACTCTCCCAGGATCAACATGTCATCCGCACATCCCCCGGGAAGCTTTTCCATGGCGCTGAGCACGCCAACGGCAATGGGCAGATCGAAGCCTGTCCCTTCCTTTTTTAAGTCCGCCGGGGAAAGATTCACGGAAATATGCATGGGCGGCAGAGAAATCCCGGTATTTTTGAGGGCAATCCGTACCCGCTCACCGGACTCCCTGACCTCCCTTCCAAGGCTTCCTACCATGACAAGGCAGGGCAGGCCCGAAGAAATATCTACCTCCGCATGGACGAGATGACTCTCCATGCCGTAAACAGTCCCAGTTGTAATTGTACTGAACAAATAAAGCCTCCTTGTGATTTGTATTTTGCGTTTTGTTTATTTGGGAATTTTAAGATTATCTGAAAAAAACAAACGCTGTCACGCTCCGCGAGCCAGCTTATTGTAAAGAAACAGCAGACATATCTGCCTCAGATATGTCTACTGTATCGAATGCTGACTGAAAAATCAATTAACGGTCTGTTAAATTTTAGTAAAATTTTCAGAATACCCAGGGAGTAAATCTCCGGATATCTTTATCTGCTTTTTATCATGACTTCTTTTCCCTCAAAGGCAAACCCATATTTCCGGATTCGGCTCTTGGAAAATCCCCTGTTTTCTAAAGCCGCTTCATAGCACTGCTCTTCTATCTGTTTCAATGCGGCATCCGCAGTATCCTCCAACGATTTCTCCCCGCCCGAATCTCTGACCTTGAATTCCATTATTACCGCATTATCTGTTCCGTTCTTCGGCTCCATCACCACATCATACCTTCCGAAGCCGCTCTCCCGATTGGAGGTAATGATGTAGCTCTCTGCCAGTTCCACGGCCAGGCCCAGTACAAAGCCGTGATAAAACCTCTCCGGCTGTGTCTCCATAGAGGGATTTCTTCCGCTGTCGAAATAGCTGAACGTGGCCAAAGCCACCCGGTTCATGTAAGCGTTCATGGACTTTACATCATCTTGCAGCAGCGCCCTGATAAAGCCGTTGTAGACCGTTCCGGAACGGGTAAACCATTTCCGGATCATCTTTTGGAACATAATCTGCACTTCCTTATTCGTCAGCGCCAGCTCATACAGATCTGCTCCCGTTTCCTCATTTAATTCGTAACTCTCCGCTTTCAGGTATCCGCTTGCCAGGAACAGGCTCCAGATGGCGTTCTCATCTGCGTCTAACTGGTCAAAAATAATCTGTTCATCGATTTCCTTATACAGATGCTCCCCTTTCAGCAGGTTCTCCATGGATATTTTGACCTCTGCGTTTCCCTCGCGTATCAGCTTATCCACCAGTCCGTTGCTGCTGGTGTTGGCCCAGTAGGTGGAAAGCCTTTTTTTGTCCAGATAATTGATAATCGACCATGGATTATAGATATCCTTCCTCTTTCCGAATGTGAAGCCGTCATACCAGTCCTTTACAGCCAGTCGGTTTTCATAAAGACCGTATTCCTGCAATGCCGCCCATACCTCTTCCTCCGTAAACCCGAAGCAGTCTTCATATTTCTCCGATGTAGCAGTCACTACTTCCAGATTATTTAAATCAGAGAAAATAGATTCCTTGCTTATTCTCGTGATTCCCGTCATAACCGCCCGCTCCAGATACGGATTTGTCTTGAATGTGGAATTGAACAGGCCCCTGATAAGTTCCACCATCTCTTTCCAATAACCGTATATCCAGGCTTCCTGAAGAGGTGTGTCATATTCGTCCAGCAGGATAATCACCTTTTTCCCATAGTAACGATACAGAAATTCGGACAGCGTCCCCAGCGATGAAATGGCGGAATAGTTATCCATATTGGCAGAAATATTTTTTATGAAATCCTTTTCTTTTTCATTCAGGCTATCTTCCTTCAACAAAAATTCATATCTGTTAAATAATTTTTCAATCAGATAAAATAAACTTTTTCTGGCCTCATCAAAAGAAGATGACTTTATCCCGGCAAAGCTCAGGAAGATTACAGGGCAGGTTCCCTGAAGGTTTCGGTACTTCTCGTCCTTCCATATGGACAACCCGTCAAAAATCTCTCCCCGGCCTGCATAGTCTATGGAAAGAAATCTCTCCAACATATTCATATTCAAGGTTTTCCCGAATCTGCGCGGACGGGTAATCAAAGTTACATCATCCCCATTTTCCCACCACTCTCTGATAAAATTTGACTTATCAATATATAAATACCGGTTTTCAATCAATTTGTCAAAACTCTGAATCCCTATCCCCACAGTTCTTGCCATGGCACAATAGCCTCCCTGCTCCATACACCCATTACCATTATTCTGTCTGTCTAAATTAACCTTATTCCTTATTATACATGCTTCCCATATAACCTACAAGAAAAACCATCTCTCAACCATGACTCAACCAGTTAATTGGAGTAATATATGCGCCATTAATGCCCGATCCGCTTTCAGCACTAAGGTTTCAGCATCCGAATAGCAAGAGACGAAAAAAAGGATAGCCCCTGCCCAACCGCTGTGGTTTAAGTGGTTCCATCCTTTTTCCGGCACTTTTCCATCTTGACTGGCTAATTCTGCTCAAACTTCTCCCGCAGCTTCGAGAGCGCCTTCTTCTCAATCCTGCTCACATAGCTCCTTGAAATGTGAAGCTTTTCGCCGATCTCACGCTGGGTGACCTCCTTTCCCGTCGCCAGGCCGTATCGCAGAAAAATGATTTCCCGCTCCCGCTCTGTGAGCACCTTGTCTAAAAGCTTTTCCAGCTTCCTGACATTCTCGTACAGGTCCATCTGCTCCGCCACATCCTCCTGCTCATGCTCGATAATATCCAGCAGATTGATCTCGTTTCCTTCCTTATCCGTACCAATGGGCTCAAACAAAGACACCTCTTTTGAGCTTTTCTTTTTGGAGCGAAGGAGCATGAGCAGCTCATTGTCGATACACCTGGAAGCATAGGTGCTCAGCTTTCCTTTCCCAGCATCAAAGGAAGAGATGGCCTTAATCAGACCAATGGTTCCAATGGAGATCAGATCCTCCATATCCTCATCCACATTCTGATACTTCTTGGCAATGTGGGCCACCAGACGAAGGTTCCGTTCAATCAGAATCTCCCTTGCCCTGGCAGCCTCTCCGCTGTCTCCCTCCTGCAGTACCTGTATATAATGGGCTTCCTCCGCTGCCGATAAAGGTTTCTGAAAGGTTTTCAAAAGGCGCCCCCAAAGTCATTTTTATTATTCTATGACCTGACGCGCCCTCTAGTGCCTTTCCCAAAAAGTTATTTCTCAGCCTCAGCAGTGGGTTCCTTATGAAATAAGAAATTCCGCCATTACATAATTACTGATATCTATCCCGTAGTCAGTCAGAGCAATCCATTCCTCTCCTGTTCTTTCATCCACTGTCCGCCGCAAAAGCCCCTTTTTACTAAATTCCTCCACAACGCCGGGATAAACCTCGTCTATCGTTCTGCCAAAACAACGGGTAAATTCCATCTCACTGACTCCCTTACTCATCCGAAGTCCCAGGAACATAAACTCTTCCATCTGCTCTTCTATTGATAACACTTGTTTTTCTTCTCTTATCCTGTTCTCCGCCATTATTTCATCTGCAACGGCTGCTCCCGGGAAATCCTCCAGATAAAAACGCTCATAAACCCGCCTGTCCGAGGTATTGCGAAACCTGATATTTTCCACCAGAGAAGCAGCGCCGATTCCAAAACCTGCATAATTTTCTCTGCGCCAGCAGGAAATGTTATGTCTGCACTCGCAGCCCGGCCGCGCATAGTTGGATATCTCATATCTGACATAGCCTGCATCCGATAAAATTTCATTTGTTATTTTATACATTTCCCTCTCGCTGTCTTCATCCGGAAGCTCCGGCCTGTTCTCAAAAAAGGGGGTTCCCTCCTCTATGATCAGGCTGTAAGCAGAAATATGCACCGGCGCAGGCCTGAGCGCCAACACTCTTTTAAGGCTTTCCTGCCAGGAAATAAGGGTCTGTCCCGGAATGGCGCTCATCAGATCCACATTCAGGTTTTCAAATCCGGCCCCGGCCGCCAGCTCATAGGAATGCAAAAAATCCTTCCAGGTGTGAATCCTTCCAAGGGCCAGAAGCTCTGCATCTGTCGCCGACTGCAGCCCTATGCTGAGCCTGTTTATACCCGCTCTCTTCCAGCCTTTCAGTTTATCCATGGTAACGGTTCCCGGATTTGCTTCCATGGAAATTTCACAGCCTTCTCCCACATGGTAGTTCAGGTAAACAGTTTCCAGAATCTTCTCTGTCCATTCGCTCTGAAAAAGGGAGGGCGTTCCCCCTCCCAGATAAACGGTCTGTACCTCATAGTCAGAATAACGCGTGCTTTCTGTTGCAATTTCCCGGCAGAGAGCCTTAACATAACGGGCCTGCTCTTCCCGGGAGGCAGGTGCGGAAAGGAAATCACAGTACAGGCATTTCCGGACGCAAAAAGGAATATGGATATAAACACCCAACTTTTTTTTGGTTTCTTTCTTCATGGAATGTCCCCGTTCCTGTCCTTTGCTCTCAGTCATCATCCAGCTTCAGCACCGACATAAAGGCTTTCTGGGGAATCTCCACGCTGCCGATCTGGCGCATCCGCTTTTTGCCTTCCTTCTGCTTCTCAAGAAGCTTCTTTTTTCGGGTAATGTCGCCGCCATAGCACTTGGCAAGCACGTCCTTTCGCATGGCCTTGACGGTCTCCCTGGCAATGATCTTGCCTCCCACAGCCGCCTGAATGGGGATTTCAAACAGATGCCTCGGAATCTCCTCCTTGAGTTTTTCGCACATTCTGCGGCCTCTGTCATAGGCGCTGTCCTTATGGACAATGAAAGAGAGGGCATCCATCTCCTCCTTATTGATCAAAATATCCAGCTTTACCAGTTCGGAGAGCTCGTACCCTTTCAGTTCATAGTCAAAGGAGGCATAACCCCGGGAACGGGATTTTAGGGCGTCAAAAAAGTCATATATAATCTCGTTTAAGGGGAGCTCATACTTGAGCAGGGCTCTGGTTCCTTCTATATATTCCATCCCCAGATATTTTCCCCGCCGGGTCTGGCAGAGTTCCATGATAGGGCCGATAAACTCTGTTGTCACCATGATCTCCGCGGAAACCACCGGTTCCTCCATATACTCGATCTGGGAAGGGTCCGGCAGGTTGGAGGGATTGGTGAGTTCGATCACCTCTCCGTCTGTCCGGTGAACCTTATAGATTACACCGGGAGCCGTGGTCACCAGATCCAGATTGTATTCTCTCTCCAAACGCTCCTGAATGATTTCCAGGTGCAAAAGTCCCAAAAAACCGCACCGAAAGCCAAAGCCCAGAGCAATGGATGTCTCCGGCTCATAGCGCAGGGAGGCGTCATTGAGCTGCAGCTTTTCAAGGGCGTCCCGAAGATCCGGATATTTGGCTCCGTCCGCAGGGTACACACCGCAGTACACCATGGAATTCACCTTTTTATAGCCGGGAAGGGGAGTCTCGCAGGGATGATCCGCGTCAGTCACCGTATCTCCCACGGCGGTGTCCTTCACATTTTTGATGGAAGCGGTGATATAGCCCACCATGCCCGCCGACAGTTCCTCACAGGGGATAAACTGCCCGGCGCCAAAATAGCCTACCTCCACCACATCTGCTTTTGCCCCTGTTGCCATCATGAGGATATTTGTTCCCTTCCTGACCCGTCCCTCCATAATCCGGCAAAAGACGATAACTCCCTTATAGGAATCGTAAAGGGAATCAAAAATAAGGGCTTTGAGCGGAGCTTCAGGGTTTCCCTGGGGAGCAGGGATTCTGGCCACAATGGCCTCCAAAACCTCCTCAATACCAATTCCGTTTTTGGCGGAAATCAGAGGGGCATCCTGGGCTTCAATGCCGATCACATCCTCAATCTCATTTTTTACCCGCTCCGGCTCCGCGCTGGGAAGATCAATTTTGTTGATCACAGGAAAAACCTCCAGGTCATGGTCCAGGGCCAGATACACGTTGGCAAGCGTCTGTGCCTCAATGCCCTGGGCGGCATCCACCACCAGGATGGCGCCGTCGCAGGCAGCCAGGCTCCTGCTGACCTCATAATTAAAATCCACATGTCCCGGAGTATCGATCAGGTTAAAGACATACTCTTCCCCATCCCTTGCCTTATAAATGGTTCGAACTGTCTGAGCCTTGATGGTAATCCCCCGCTCTCTCTCCAGCTCCATATTGTCAAGCACCTGATCCTGCATCTCCCTGCTGGTCAGAAGCCCTGTTTTTTCTATGATTCTGTCCGCCAAAGTGGACTTCCCGTGGTCAATATGCGCCACGATACAAAAATTCCTGATCTTACTCTGATCGATACCTGCCATATCCTTACCGTACCTTTCCGCCGCCTGCCGGCCAAATGCCGCAGGCACAATATTCTTTCGTATTTTAACACAATATTCATCCCAGCACAATGGCAAGGATATGCGCCAAAGGGTCACAGGCATTCATAATTTCCTCCACCGTGTTATTCTGTGCTCCCATCTCAATCAAAAGGCTCTTCGGCATAAGATGCATGTTATAGCGGTAAGCTTTCAGATAAATTTTTCTTGCAATCCCCGGATAATATTCATTGGCCGCCACCTGAACCTGAAAGGAAAAGGCCAGATTTTCCTGTATGTAGGGATTTTCCAGGTATTCAATATCGCCGCTTTTACGGCCATAGCTGAGTCCGTTAAAAAACATGAATCTTGCCGTTGGCCGTCCCTGCAAATCCATCACCAGCTTCCGGTCCCCTGCCACCGCATCCCGGTGAAGGTCGATCACCGCCTCAATGGTAGGATTATCATCCAGCAGCTTCCGGATTACCGGCAGCGATTCATTGTACGCCTCATCCCTCACATTGTCGAACCGCTCCGTATAGTGCAGGACACGAAATCCATAGGTATTCTCCAAAAGCTCCGCCAGTTTCTCTCCTGCCCCCACAATCGTGGTGGACTCGTCACCGGGTACGGAGTCGATAAAAGCCTCGCTTCCGTGGGTATGATAAATCAGAATCTGAGGGCCGTCCGCCTCTTTGTTCACCGAAAGATCCTGATACAGGAGCCGGTTCAAATCAGCGTACTCCTCCTTTAACCTGGTAGAATTGTCCACCGCATAAAAATTGGACAGCAAAGCCTCATAATCCCATTTTTCTGACCAGTCGTAGGTATAGGAAGGATATTCCGGCGTGACAAAGACTCCCTCCGGCGCTGTATTGGGAACTTCTGCCGCGGCGTTTCCCCGGATTTGCGCGTTTTCCCCATCTTCTTCGCTTTCTGCAGCCTGCTCACTGTTATGTAAACCGTTTTCCTTCTCCATCTCGGCAAAAAGGCTGTTGTCAATATGAAGCGCATCCTCCCCGTAGTCCAGATTTGCCTCGTCAATATCCTTTACATCCTCGTCCGCCCCTTCCTGCTGCCCGATGAGCTGTGCCATCAGGGCATCCTCCTGCTCCCTGCCCTCAGTTGGATAAAGGACTGTGTACTCCAGCAACGGAAAATTTCTTCGTATCAGCCGCTCCGCAAACCTTCCGGTGTCCGCCCTCTCCTCCCGGTTTTCCAGATATCTGGGAATCTGGAAAAATTTCTGTTCCATGGAATGGTTCAGGAAACGGCTGATCTGATGCTGCCACCCTGAAGAGCCGCCGTCCTCCTGCTTCCCGTTATTTATAAAGCTATGGAGACAGCTCAGGATGCAGGCCAGCAGCATCGCTAGGATCATCCATTTTTTTTTATTTAATCTAAGGGCTGTTCGCGAAGCGTACTGTCCGTTGTTGATTTTCCCGTTTTTTCCTTTCACTCTATGCCTCCCGCCAAAGGGCGCCCGAAGCTTTCCTCTTCGGATACCCTCTGGGAAAGTATATGCTTATCCCAGGCCGGAAATACGTTGCCGGTTATCCCTTTCCTTCAAAAGTATCATTCAGGGCATTACAGATAATATGGCTGATCTGCTTGATTTCAAAGTCCACATCTTTACCCGTCACATACATATTATAGAGCTCTCCAAGGCCTGCCTGAAGCTCATCCTGAATATCCAGAGGCTCTTCCCCTGCCTGCCGCATCATCTTTTCAAAAGCGTCGCTGACAATGGTTGCCGCATCCACCACTGTCGGCACTCCGATTGCGATAACCGGAACGCCCAGGGCCTCCTCTGTGATTGCATTTCTGTGATTTCCCACGCCAGAACCGGGATGAATTCCCGTATTGGTAACCTGTATGGTTCTGTTCAGCCTTCTGGTGGAACGGGCCGCCAGGGCATCCACCACGATCACCACATCCGGTTTTGTCTTTTCCACCACTCCCCTGATGATCTCCTGAGATTCCATACCGGTTTTCGCCATCACCCCCGGAACCAGCCCGCTGACCATATGCACCTTCTTTTTGTCAAAAGCCGCTTTTCCATATTCCTTCATCATATGTCTGGTAATAACCAGATTATCCACCACATTAGGGCCTAGGGCATCCGCCGTCACATCCCTGTTGCCGAGCCCTACTACCATCACGGACAGTTCTTTATCCATGCCGGGAATAATCTCCTGCAGCTGTCTGGCAAGTTCTGCTGATATTTCCTCATGATAATTTTCATCCGGCAGTACCATCGCAGGCGCTTCCAGCGTAATATAAGTGCCTATAGGCTTTCCCATGGCCTTGGCGCCGTTCATGGTCTCGATCACCACCTTGGTAATCCGAAGCTCGCTTTCCTCCCGGTATTCCTCCTTCACTGACACGCCTCTGCACTCCCTGGCATTTTCCTCCATATTTTCCCGCACTTCAAGGGCTAAATCCGTCCTTACTCTAAAGCTGCTCATAACTTCCTCCCATAGTATCCTGAAAATATTTATAAAATAAAGTATTTTCCAAATATTCTCCATTTATGTATTGACAGATACTGTTTTTGCGGATAAAATAATATGCGTGTGTTTACATTAAGACGTTCCGTGTCTCCGGCTTTAATGAAACATCTCATGTAACTGATGATTGTAAGAGGAGGTGTACATCGTGGCTAACATTAAGTCTGCTAAGAAGAGAATTTTAGTAAACAGAACCAAAGCTGAAAGAAATAAATCGATTAAGTCTGGTGTTAAGACAGCAATCAAAAAAGTAACTGCTGCAATTGATGCAAACGATAAAGATGCTGCTGCCAAAGCTTTAGTTGCTGCTACGTCTGTGATCGACAAGGCGGCCAGTAAGGGTGTTTATCATAAAAACACTGCTTCCAGAAAAGTAGCTCGTTTAGCTCAGGCTGTTAACAAGATGGCTTAGTTTTTGGAACGATATAGATAAGAAACGGCTCACATGATGTGGGCCGTTTTTCAGATTTGCACTGCTTTTCTCACTGTTCCGCCAGCCATTCATCCTGAAAGGCTAAATATTCCTCTTCAATCACCCCCGCAGGCACCGCCGCAATTTCTCCCTGCATCGTTGCCCCGGTAAGCATCCCAAGATAATTTCCATATCCGTCGAACACGCCGCTTCCGGACATGCCCGGCAGAGCATCCCCGGTTCCATATAACATTTCCATTCCGAAATCAGCCAGATAAGTACGGGGTGAAATTATCTCCCCCTGTTTCATTACCGGGCGGAAGGCGTCGCTTGCCATATCCACCAGCAAAAGTCTGTTCCCTGACTGCAAACTCTCTGCTTCATCCTCAAGTGGACGCACATTCCCAAGCTCCAACAGTTCCTGCCAGGAAAATCTCTGGGTTGGCACACTTAAGAATCCCACATCTGCTTCCCCGGAAATCCCTGTCACTGTTCCGGATTCTACTGCTCCATTCGAAAAAGTTACGAAACTGTCCTCATCCCAGTACTGCAAAAGATGCTGATTGCTCACAATAATGATTTCATCTTCTCTCAGAAGATAAATACTTCCGCTTCCATAATGGCCGTTTGCCTGAAGACGCACACAGCTGCGCAGAACATTTTGGAAAGTCCGTTCAAAATCCTCTTCCTGCAATAACGGGGTAAAAGCAAGCCCCAAATTGGTAATTGCCCTGTAATCCTCTTCCAGGGTAGTTGCCTGAATCAGCGGAGGGAGGTTTTCTCTGTGATTCTGCTCCTTCCTGTTTGGTATTGTCGCTTCCTGTAAAGAAAACTGTCTGTTGCGTCCTCCGCTTCCATATACATATTCATCTGATAATATCAGCAGAAGACTGACCAACAACAGGCAGCACACTTTGTGAACTGCTCTTATGTTAAAAAAAAACGCCGCAAACATTTTTAGCGGCATTTGTCTCTTATTCCTTCTCATGGTCTTTACTGTCCTTATGTTTACAACAAAAAATCAGGCAGGACGATAAGCCGGGTTATGTCGTGAATGATCATCTATCTAGGACTGCTGTTACCAGCAGCCTCAAGCGACCTACCTGAAAGCTGACCGGGCCGGCTAAACGCTTTCTGTTTGGTCTTGCTTCGGATGGGGTTTACATGTGCCCTGCCCGTTACCGTGCAGGCGGTAGTCTCTTACACTGCCTTTCCACCCTTACCAAAAGTTCGCTAAAGCGAGCTTTGAAAATTTGCTTCGCAAATTTCTGCCTGGCACCGAACGTACCAGGGGCGGTATATTTCTGTTGCACTGGCCTTGGAGTTGCCTCCACCGGACGTTATCCGGCATCCTGCCCTGTGAAGCCCGGACTTTCCTCACCTGCCTGACAGAATCTGCCCATGGCAGACCTTTCAGGCAGCCGCGATCATTTGTCCTACCTGATTTTCTGAAATTTTTATAGTGAACGACAAATTATTTTGTCGTTCACTATAAGTTTCTAAAGCCTGATTGCATCTCCTGTAAAAGGATGCTCTCTTTCGTATTGAGAAGCCTCTCTGCTTATTTCATCCGGAGTTTTAGTATCAAAGTAATCTCTTTGCCATTTTGTATAATCAAATTTTTCGCGAATAATAATGGAAATAAACATCTCTGCTTCTACAATTCCCATCTGCTCTGTCAGACATTTCATACCTTTATTCATAATTTCAACTGTACTGGCGGTCATCTTATTCTCCTTCCGTTTCCATAACAAATTCAATGGGAGAGACCATTTTAATTTCTTCACTTTTATATTTCAGCAATCGCATATCAGTTGATATAAAATACTCACATTCCGCATAAATTGCTGAAGCCACATGGCAGGCATCCTTAAACTTGACCCCTGTCTTCATAATTTCAGATGCTTTTGCTTCTATATCTTCTTTATGTTCATCCCCTACATACATATAGGTATTTCTGTGAATAAAATCAAAAATTGCATTTCTCCGCATCTCAAATGGATTACTACTACATTCATATCGCAGCATATACGATGTGATCAGCTTTAGTCTTCCATCTTTTATTAAAGTCTGGATAAAAAGCTTTGACTGTGTCTCCATTGAAATTTTTAGCTGTGTCTGATCATCATACGGTCTGTTATAACAACACATATCAAGATAAACTTTCACTGCTCTCTATCACCTTCTCAATTATAGTGACCAAAAATAATTTGTCACTCACAATATCTATTACCAGCATCCCTGTTTAAGTTTTTTAGTATAAAGCTCTACACATTAAAATAACTCCCCCCAATAAACTCCCTGCAAATGGAGTTTGCCGGGACATTCTGGCTGTCAATTCCCTGGAAATACTCCAGGAATTTCAAGAGCCGCTCCGCCTCATAAAACTCGGGCTCCCCTCTCTCAATTCCAAACAAAAGAGGTTCCACATACTGTTTTAAAACCGCCAGCTCATAGATCAGAGCAGAGTTAAACATTTCATCCGCGCTTTCCTGGAAGGGGAAAATATATTTTTCCTCGCCTCTTCTCACCGAAGGCCACATGGCGATGGTTTGTTTGGCGCTGTTGCCCCTGGTCCTGGCGTCCCGCACGATTCTCCTAAGAAGCCTGCCGTCGGTGGTGGGAATCCGGTTGTGATCATCAATATTCAGACTGGTCAGGGCGCTGATATAAATCTTAAACTTGCTTTCATCCGGCATGGAAAAGGTGGTAGCCGGGTTAAGGCCATGAATTCCCTCAATCACAAGCACATCCTCAGGACCCAGTCTCTTGAAATTGCCGTGGTACTCGCGTTTGCCCAGCTTGAAATTATACTGGGGAAGCTCTACCGTCTCTCCCGCAAGAAGCTTGTTCATGTCCTCATTAAACTTCTTGAGGTCAATCGCTTCCAGACACTCAAAATCATAATTTCCATCGGCATCCCTTGGCGTATCCACCCTGTTGACGAAATAATCGTCCAGCCCAATGGGATGGGGAATCATCCCATAGGTACGCAGCTGAATGGACAGTCTGTGTGAAAATGTGGTCTTTCCTGAGGAGGAAGGGCCTGCGATCAGCACAAACTTGACATTTCCTCTCTCCACAATCTCTCTGGCAATCTCTCCGATCCTTCTCTCCTGGAGGGCTTCCTGCACCAGAATCATATCCCCCAGCAGACCGTCTCTGATGGAATTATTCAAATCGCCCACAGACTCAATTCCCATCATCTCTCCCCAATGAGATGAGATCATCAGGGTAGTGAAGAGCTTATCCATGGGTGTAAAATAATTCAGCTTGGTGGGATCCTCGCTTCCCGGCAGCAGGAGCATGATGCCGTCCTCATAAAGCAGCACATCGAAATACTTCAGATATCCCGTGCTGGGCAACATGAATCCATAGTAATAGTCATAATAACCGTCCAGACAATAAATATTGACAGTGGAGCTTCTCCGGTAACGGAAAAGCTTTTCTTTATTGAACATTCTGTTTTTGCGGAAAAGCTCGATGGCCTGATTCTTGGGATAGGACTTTTTGGTAATGGGAAGGTCGCTTTCCACAAGCTCCCGCATTCTTTTGCCGATGGCGTTCACATGTTCCTGGGTCAGCTTTTCCTCCATGATCACCTTGCAGTAATATCCCTGGCCAATGGCAAATTCAATCTTTACCCTGCTGACCTTATCCTTTCCAAACACATCGTCAATCGCTTTTACCAGAACCATGAGTCCGGTTCTCACATAGGTCTTATGACCAATATCATCCCGAATGGTCAAAAAAGAAAGCTCACAGTCTTTCTCTGCCTTTTTATGTAACTCCCTGATCTTGCCGTTTTCCAGCACCAGCGCGATCATATCCTTAAACTGCGGCTGGTACTGTCTGGCAATTTCCTCAAATGTAATCCCCTGAGGGTACTCTTTTGCGATGCCGTCAATCGTAATCGTTGCCACTTATAACCCTCCTTTTTTCCAAAGCTTCATTGCTTCCTCAATAGATTTTATTTCCTCTTCAAGCTCCTCAATCCGCTGCCTGGCCCTTTCACTTTCGCCGGTTTTCTCAAGCAGGACTTTCAGCCTGCCTGCACTCTCCTTTTCTCTTTTCAGATAATCATACAGTACCGGGTGCCTTCTCTCCAGCAAAATCGGGCCGAAACGATCTTCCACTTCCTGCCGGTTTTCACTTTTTAATCTGCAAGTCGCCTGCCCCTCAGGCACTGCTTTCATTATGGGATAAAATTTTCCTTCCTCCCATATCATATCTTCCCACAAAATAGAATAGTCCTGTTCTCTCAAAAATTGCCGAAAGGAGGCAAGCTCCGACTGGGGCTGTAAGATCAGTTCCCGAAAGGACTTCGTCTTGGCAGGCTCTCTGCAGAGAATCCTTTCCATAAGCCGTCCGCCCATTCCTGCACAGACCAGAGTTTCTGCCTCCCCTGCCTCAAAGCCTGCAAGCCCGTCAGATAGACGCAAAGTTATGTAATCCTCCAGTCCGGCCCTCAGCACATGCTCTCTTGCCCGGCCGAGAGGGCCCTCTCTTACATCCATGGCAAGCGCCTCCGGCGAAATTCTCTGTTCGATCAGATAAATGGACAGATATCCATGGTCACATCCCACATCGCAGACCCGGTTTCCCGGGGTCACCATATCCGCCGCCGCTTTCAGACGTGCGGAGAGCTTCATCCTGCCTGTCATCAGTCCAGATAATCCTTCAGCTTTCTGCTTCTGCTGGGATGGCGGAGCTTTCTGAGCGCCTTGGCCTCAATCTGCCTGATACGCTCTCTGGTTACATTAAATTCCTTCCCTACCTCCTCCAGGGTTCTGGCACGGCCGTCATCTAAGCCAAAGCGAAGGCGAAGCACCTTCTGCTCTCTCTCCGTCAATGTACCGAGCACCTCCACAAGCTGCTCCTTAAGTAAGGTAAAAGCAGCGGCATCCGCAGGAACAGGTACATTGTCATCCTGTATAAAATCGCCAAGATGGGAGTCCTCCTCCTCGCCGATAGGAGTCTCTAAAGACACCGGCTCCTGGGATATTTTCAGGATTTCGCGCACACGCTCCACAGGCAGGTTCATCTCCTCGGCAATCTCCTCCGGGGTAGGCTCCCTCCCTAATTCCTGCAAAAGCTGTCTGCTGACGCGGATCAGCTTATTGATGGTCTCAACCATATGCACCGGAATCCGGATCGTTCTGGCCTGATCCGCTATGGCTCTGGTAATGGCCTGACGGATCCACCAGGTGGCATAGGTGGAAAATTTATAGCCCTTGCGGTAATCGAACTTCTCCACCGCCTTGATCAGTCCCAGATTTCCCTCCTGGATCAGATCCAGAAACAGCATCCCGCGGCCTACATAGCGCTTGGCAATGCTGACCACCAGACGCAGGTTCGCCTCTGCCAGCCTTTTCTTCGCCTCGTCCCCGGATTCCAGATCTCCCTTCTGTGATGCAATCTCTTCCTCAAGCTCAGCCTTTTCCTTTTCGTCCGCACTGCCTAGCCGCTTTTCCAAAAGCGCGATCTTTTCCCTGGCAACCGCCCCTGCCTCCATTTTGCGGGCAAGGTCAATTTCCTCCTCGGCGGTGAGAAGGGGCACTTTGCCGATCTCCTTCAAATACATCCTCACCGGATCCTCAATGCTGATGCCATCAGGAACGGAAAGGTCGATGTTCTCCACATCCACCTCATCCTCTTCCGTGAGAATGATCTCCTCATCATCTACATCGTCTCCCTCTGTGATGCGCAGGATATCCACATTGTTCTGCTCTAACGTTTCCAGAATCTTATCAAACTGTTCTTCACCCAATGCGATATCAGCAAAGTAATCCACCACTTCCTGATATTCCAAAACATTCTTTTTCTTTCTGGCAACGGCCAGAAGCCCTGTTAACTTCTCATCAAACCTTGCCTGTGTGTTTTCATCCATTTTCGGTTTTCCGTCCTTCCTGACTTTATAAAAATAATTATTGGCGTTAATTCAGCGAAATATGCGTTTTGCTAAGTTCTTCCAGCTGTTTTTTGCTCCCGATCATCCGGCCAAGCGCCGAAACATCCGTACCGGCCCTCTCCCTCAAGGCTTCCAGGCTGTTGCGCTTAACCGCAATCAGAATATCGTGAAACGCCCTTTCCTTCTCTGCCTGAGTGGAAAGCTCCATGAGCTTTGTATTAAAAAGCCCTGCCACCTCCCGCTGCTGCTCTTCATCCGTAAAAAGACTGATAATCCCTGCCGGATTGATAATCTCCTTTTCCATATCCTCAAAGAGCTTTTCAGCCACATTTCGATATAAATCCTCGGTGAAATCCTCCGGTGAAATATATTTTTTGATCTTACGGTAAAGGGAGGGCTCCTCCACCAGCCAGGTCAGCAGAAGCTTTTGGGGTTTCTTTCTGTTTTCCTGGGGGCTGCTTTTTTTCCGGATACCTGATTTCGGCCGCAGGGCAGGAACCGCCATACCATTCTCGCCGGCGTAGGAACGAACCAGTTTGCGCAGGTTCTCAAACCCTATGTGGTATTTCTCCGCCACCGCCTCGATGTAATTTTCCCTCTCCACCTCCTCCGAAAAGCCGCAGAGCTTTCGGGCAATTTCCCGGTGGAATCTGGTCTTCGCCTCCGGGTCGCTTAAATCATAATTCCTTTCAAGCATCCTAAGCTCAAAGAAAAAGCTGTTTTCCGCCTGCCGAATCCGCTCATTAAAAGCCTCCGCCCCCTGATTTTTCATAAATTCATCAGGATCCTTGTAAGGCTCTAAATTCAGCACCTTCCCTGTAAGCCCGGCCTCCTTCAAAATCCCGATGGCCCGCAGGGCGGCGTTTACTCCCGCCCCGTCGCTGTCGTAGGCAAGAATCACCTCCTGGGTAAAACGCCTAAGCAGATTTGCCTGCCCCGCCGTAAAAGCAGTGCCAAGAGATGCCACCGCCTGATGAAAGCCCGCCTGGTGCATGGCAATCACGTCCATATAACCCTCACAGAGGATAAAATTCCCTGCCCTTGAGCTGCGGGCAAAGTTCAGCCCGTAGAGATTCCTGCTCTTGTCAAAAACCATGGTTTCCGGAGAGTTTAAGTATTTGGGTCTGGCATCCCCCATCACTCTCCCCCCGAAACCGATCACCCTGTTATTACTGTCCTGAATGGGAAACATGACCCGGTTCCAAAACTTATCGTGCATCCCGTATTTCTCATCAAAAGTGGCAAGACCTGCCTCCTGAATCAGCTTGTCCTCATAACCTTTACTCTTTAAATATCTGGTGAGGTCATCGCTGGTCATATTGGCAAAGCCCAGCCCGAATTTATGTATGGTCTCGTCGGAGAGCTCGCGCCCCCGAAGATACCGATAACCGATCTCTCCCGTCTTTCCGCGCAGCTGGAAATAAAAATACCTGGCCGCCTCCTTATTTACCTTTAAAAGCTCCGTCCGCCTGCTATCCCTGGCTCTGGCCTCCTGGCCGGGCTCGCCTTCCGGCAGCTTTATGCCCGCCCGCTCAGCCAGGAGCTTAATGGCCTCCTGAAAGGAATAATTCTCATATTCCATGAGAAAGGTAAAAACATTGCCTCCTGCCCCGCAGCCAAAGCAATAATACATTTGTTTGCCCGCTGACACGGAAAAAGAGGGGGATTTTTCATTGTGAAAAGGACATAAGCCAAAATAATTGCTGCCCTTTTTCTGCAGTTTTACATAGCCGGAAATAACCTCCACGATATCGTTCTTTGTCCGTACTTCCTCCACCAGTTCATCCGGATAATACATAGATGTCCCTCCTCACATTTATCCATGCCAGGATCTGGGAATGTAAATTTCCTCGTATTTGGCTATGGCAAAGCGATCCGTCATCGCGCCGATATAATCGCATACCACCTTTTCCTCCGGCTCTCCCCGCTTAACCAGATTCACATAATCCTCCGGCAAAAGCTCAAGATGCCGCCTGTAATAATTATATAAAGTCTGTACCAGTATTTCGGCCTTTCCCTCTTCGCTCTTGGCTTCCCTGTTCTGATAGACCTCTTCAAACATAAACTGCCGCAGCTTTCCCATTGCCTGCGCCACCGGCTCTGACATCCGAATCTCATTTTTGCCAAAACTGGTGGAAACCAGATCATGGATAAAGTGATCCAGCCTCTCTCCCGTGGTATATCCGATCACCTCGCAGATTTCCTTCGGGACATCTGACTCCTTCAGTATCCCCGCCCGGATGGCATCGTCCATATCATGATGGATATAGGCAATCTTATCTGAAAACCGCACAATCTGCCCCTCTAACGTAAAGGGCATTCCTCTGGTCTGGTGATTTAAAATGCCGTCTCTCACTTCCGCGGTAAGATTTAAGCCCGCTCCGCTTTTTTCAAGTAAATCCACCACCCGGACACTCTGCTGACTGTGGCAGTAGCCGTAAGGGCACACAGCGTTTAAAGCCCTCTCCCCGGCATGACCAAAAGGCGTATGGCCCAAATCATGGCCCAGGGCAATGGCCTCCACCAGATCCTCATTCATCCGCAGCGCCTTGGCGATGGTTCTGGCATTCTGGGACACCTCCAGGGTGTGGGTCAGCCTGGTCCTGTAGTGATCCCCCTTAGGCGCCAGAAATACCTGTGTTTTGTCCTTCATCCGCCTGAAAGATTTGGAATGAAGAATTCTGTCCCTGTCCCGCTGATAAACCGGACGGATATCACAGGGTTCTTCCTCCCTGCGCCGCCCTTTGGAATCTCTGCTGTGAGCCGCATAAGGGCTTAAGTACTCCACTTCAAGCTGTTCCAGATTTTCACGTATGTTCATTCATACTCCCTGAGTGAATGTGCGCACCGATGATAAGAAGCGACATATTTATATGACGTTTACTAAAAAAGCTGACAGGTACGCATTGCCTAAATAGAATTCCTAATATTATTATTCGGCATCCGGTTCCAAATTCCTTTTATTTTTTGCATAAACTCTCTGACAGGCACATGGTACGGACAGGTAATGCTATCCCTGGCATTTGCTCCCCGCAGCATTTGTTCCCTCTTATTTATCTGCAAATTTCATAGATAAACTCGGCATTCTTATCCATGGCCTCATATGCTGTTTTCAGGGGCGACATCTGGAACACATGCCACATTCCCTTAAAAATATCCAGTTTGACGGAAATATTCTCCTGCACCAGCTTTTTGTGCAGCATCAGGGAGTCTGAAAGCAGAATTTCATTTTCCCCCACCTGAATATAGGTGGGCGGAAAGCCTGAAAAGTCACCAAACAAAGGGGAAATCAGGGGATTTTTTGTTTCCTGCCCTCTGTCGCCAGGAATATAATTTCCAATCATCCTCTCCAGATATTCCGCATCCAATACCGGATCCAGTTCAGCCTTTGTCCTGTGGGTCCTTCCCGATGAGGTGAGATCCGTCCAGGGCGACATGAGAACCAGCCCTCTTGGAAGAATCCTCTTCTGCTCTTTCAGTTTCAGAACCAGGGACAATGCCATATTCCCTCCGGCGGAGTCTCCGGCAACAATCACATCCCTCGCCCCATAGCCCAAGAGCATCAGATAATTCCACGCCGCCATGGCATCTTCCATGGCCGCCGGGTAGGGATGCTCCGGCGCCAGGCGGTAATCAAAGCAGAGAACATCCATGGACGTACTGGAAGCCAGCTTGGTGGTCAGCGTCCTGGCATATAGGCTGCTTCCCGTAGAATATCCGCCTCCGTGGCAGTACAGAATAATATATTTTTTCATGTGCGCCCGGTTCACCGATATCCACTCGCCCTCCATCCCCTGGATATCCACACTGCGTATCAGCATGTCCTTTGTATTGCCCAGAAGCGCTCCCACATGATCCTGGGACTGGCGGTGCTTTTCAATATCCGGCTTGTCGATCATGCCGTGTACTTTTTTGATCAGCACCATCATGTTCTGATTCACCGCTTCCGCCGATGGCTTCCTGACCAGAAATTTTTTTGTGTTCATTGTCATACTCCCTGCATACCACGGCAAGGCCAGTGGTACTGCCTTAATAAATATTCTGAAAACTTTTGGATTCATTTTAACACACAGTTACATTTTTGTGATATACTAAATTATTACTTTATGATTTTCATCGGGAGTGCAGACCTATTTTGAAGAAAAAACAACGTACCTCCAAAAACAGCAGACAGCCTTCGCCTTCTTTGCAGGCTTCCTTTCCATCGAATCAGGCGCCAAAAGTCTGGTATAAGCTGGATCTGTCCGCCATTGTTTATCCCACTCTGCAGCGCCGGGACTTTTCCTCTGTGTACCGTCTGTCGGTTCTTTTAAAGGAACCTGTAAACCCTGAAATCCTCCAGCAGGCTGTTGATCTTGCGCTTCCCCGTTTTCCCACCTACAAGACCGCTATCCGGAAAGGATTATTCTGGCGGTACTTAGAGCCCAACAACAGACCCGGGCCCTTTGTCCAGAAGGACATCCGCAATTTCTGTATGCCCATGCCCTTTAAGGCCGGGAACCGTTATCTTCTGCGGATTTATTACTACGACCGCCGGATTGCCCTGGAAGCCCACCACTGTCTCGGGGACGGCACCGGAGGCATGTGCGTGCTGCAGACCATTACCGCCGTTTATTTACGGCTTCTTGGCCATGAGATTTCCAACGGCTATTTTGTCATGGATATCAATGAACCTCCTGATCCTGAAGAGTTGGAGGACGCCTACATGCGCTATGCCAACGCCAAGGTCTGTCCCGCCCGTCCCGGCGAAAAAACTTTTCGGGTCAGAGGAACCAGAGAGCCCTTTTTTACCTTTAATGTAATCGACGGTATTATGTCGGTAAAAGAGGTGATGACCGTTGCCAAAAAATATAACGCTACCATCACCGAATATTTAAATGCCGTGCTTTTGTATGCGCTCCTGCAAAAGCAGCAGTCGGAATGGCATTTAAAGCTCCGTCCGGTAAAAATTGCAATGCCTGTCAATCTCCGGCGTTTTTTCCCTTCCAAGACCCTGCGCAATTTTATCACCATGGTATTTCCGGTGGTGGACCCAAGGCTTGGGGACTATACTTTTGAGGAAATTGTCATTCAGGTTCGTAATTACATGCGTTATTTTATAAATGAAAAGTATCTGCGGGGCGATATCACCACCAACGCCAGCACCCAGCGCAACCCCTTTATCCGGGTGGTTCCCCTTTTTATCAAGGATTTTGTGGTAAGGCAGTTCTATACCCGGGTGCAGGATAAAAATTCCTCCGCCGGACTGACCAACATGGGGGCGCTTAAGGTCCCTGAGGATATGAAGCCTTATATCGAACGCTTTGACATCTATATGGGCCAGCCCTTTTCCTCCCGCACCAACTGCGCCGTTGTAAGCTTTGAGGATACCCTTACGGTCAATTTCGCCAGCAGCATCATGGAAACCGATGTGGAGCGTTATTTTTTCAGGAAGCTGGTCAGGGATGGCATCCATGTGACCATCGAAAGCAACCGTCTGAATCTCGATGAAACCGTCCATTAAACAGTAGATGCCCTGCTCTGCCAGGGGCGCCTGCTTTCAAAAAATCTTAGAAAAAGGAGCCTTAAAATGTCCTATTGTGTCAACTGCGGTGTGGAGCTTGAGCCTTCCCTGACGGAATGTCCCCTGTGCAATACACCTGTTATTAATCCCAAAGAGCTCTATGATCAGAAAAAGACATCCCCTTATCCCAGAGAGCGGGGACAGGTGGATGTGGTCAAAAAAACCGATCTGTCTATCCTGATCTGTATCGTGCTTGGCGCCACCTCCCTAAGCTGCGTGGCCTTAAATTTCCTGGTCTTTTCGGGAAGTCCCTGGTCATTGTTTATTGTAGGGGCCTGTCTGATTCTGTTTGTGCTTGCCCTTCCCGTGGTGATCTATACCAAGCTCCCCATTTATATTTCCCTTTTATTTGACGGAGTCGCGGTGGGCTTTTATCTGTACATGATCTCCTTTAATACTGCCGGCACAGAGTGGTTTTTCCGCCTGGGTCTTCCCATTGTGGCTCTGGCCACCATCCTGGTAGAAATATTTACCCTGCTCCTGCGTACCTTTTCCTTCTCCCATATCACCGCGGCCCTGTACTTTTTTGCGGAGACAGCCTTTCTGTGCGTGGGAGTCGAGCTGCTGATCCGCCATTATTATGAACAGCCCATCCGGCTCTCCTGGTCCGCGATCGTGCTCACCGTCTGCGCCGTGATTGTGGTGGCGCTTCTCACCGTACTCTCGCGCAGAAGACTGCGGGATGCCGTAAGGAGACGGCTGCACTATTAGTGCGGCTGCCCGGACATACCGCACTGCAGCCATGCCCTTTAATATTTATCCGGATAATCCGTTCCGGTTTCTCCCTGCATTTTTGTTATATATTTTAAAGGGCAGGCCCGCATGTCAAGCAGTGTGTCAAAGGCCAGAAGCAGCATCCTGTCCCCGTTTTGCCTGGTGCCGCTGTTATCCCGGTCAAGCCTTGCCTTGAAATGATCCATCTGCCATACCATCACATCCACTACCGTATACCCTTCCACCTTTGCCTGGCAGGCGAAGGTTCCATGGGTCATATAATAGACAAGCTCCCGGTAAATTTCCTCATCCCCCCGAAGTTTTTCCCAAAAACTCTGTGCAAAGGAGTCGCCCTCTCCGGCATACCTGCACAGTTCATTTATAAAATACCTGACCTGCTTTTCTTCCAACTTTGGTTCCTCCCCGTTTTTTCATTATTTACAAAAATTTTTCCACAAAATATTATAGCGCAATTCGTATCAGAATTGTAATAAATTATTTGTCCTGTATTTATCCTTTTTCAGACACAAATGAAAATTTTCTGTTATAATAGCTTTTTAGGGATATGCATTCCCGGAAAGGTATGGATACTTTTATGAGTGAGAAAATACTTGTAGTAGACGACGAAAAAGAAATCACTGATTTAATTACCCTTTATCTGCAAAACGAGAACTATACGGTTTACCCCTTTTATGATCCCTTAAAGGCCTGTGAGCTTATCGAAACCGAGGAGCTTGACCTGGCCATTCTGGACGTGATGATGCCGAAGATGGACGGCTTTGCCCTGTGCCAGAAAATCCGCGAAAGCCACAACTATCCCATCATCATGCTGACAGCCAAGGAGGAAGAGGTGGACAAGATTACCGGACTGACTTTGGGGGCTGACGATTATATGACCAAGCCCTTCCGCCCCCTGGAGCTGATTGCAAGAGTAAAGGCGCAGCTTCGGCGGTACAAAAAATACAATACCGTTTCCCAGGGGGAGGACTCCCATATCATTACCCATGGCGGGCTTATGCTCAACAGCCTTACCCATGAGTGTACTCTGGACGAAAAGCCTCTGGCCCTGACTCCCACGGAATTTACCATCCTTTATGTGCTCTGCCAGCAGAAGGGACGTGTCATCAGTGCGGAAGAGCTCTTTCATGCCGTCTGGGGGGAGGAATATTTCAGCAAAAGCAATAACACCATCACCGTACATATCCGCCATCTGCGGGAAAAAATGAATGATTCCTTTGAGGATCCCAAATACATCAAAACGGTCTGGGGGTGCGGCTACAAAATTGAAGCATAAGGATCGCGTAAAATTTATTATCTTTCTGGTCATCTTCCTCTGCCTGGCCCTTGGTCTTGGGTTCGGTATTTACTATCTGGCGGATGTGGTCTTCAACGGCTCCGTGCTGGAGTGGCTGGCCCGCAATTACTTTTATTCCGAGCCCCAGTATGACCCTGCTACCAAACACCTGGGTTATGCCTACCGTCCTGACTGGCCAAAGCTCAAGGGATTGTTTCTTGTGCTGTTTTTTGTTGCCCTGATGGTCTATGTGCTTTCCATCTATCTGGTGGCCCACTTCCATGCCAGGGCAAGGGTGCGCAAGTCCATTTCCGCCACCGGACGAATGATCCACTCCTACATGCACCACGACATAGAGCCCGACGAGGTATTTCCCACCGCCTACGCGGAGGTTGCCACTCAGGTAGTACAGATCAAATCCACCATGCAGCGCCATGAACAGGCTATGAGAACGGAGACAGACCGTAAAAATGACCTGATTACCTATCTGGCTCACGATTTAAAGACCCCTCTCACTTCCGTGATCGGCTATCTGGATCTGTTGGAGGAAGCTTCGGACATGCCGGCAGAGCAGCGAAAAAAATACATCCATGTCACCCTTGAAAAATCTCTGCGCCTGGAAAAGCTCATCAATGAATTTTTTGAGATCACCAAATATAACCTGCAACAGATCATTCTGGAGAAGGAAACCATTGATCTCTCCTTCCTTCTGATGCAGCTTACCGACGAATTTTATCCCCTTCTCTCCGCCCACGGCAACACGGTGGAGCTCCAGGCAGAAGAAGAACTGACAGTCTACGGAGATTCCATGAAACTGGCAAGAGTATTCAACAATATCCTGAAAAATGCCATCTCCTACAGCTATCCCAACACCCCCATCAAGGTTTGTGCCGGGAAACGGGAGAAGGATATTTTTATCTGCTTTATCAATCAGGGAAAAACCATTCCCGCCGAGAAGCTGAATGCCATTTTCGAGAAGTTCTTCCGTCTGGATGAGGCCAGAAGCACCAACACCGGCGGGGCAGGTCTCGGCCTTGCCATTGCCAAGGAAATTGTCACCCTCCACGGCGGCACCATCAATGCTTCCAGCGAGGACGAAATGACCACCTTCAGCGTTACACTGCCTCTGTACTAGGAAAATTCACTTCTATAAAAAAGATACCGTCTTTCAGGCCTGCCGTTGCCTCTCCGCCCATGCGCTCCGTGAGTTCTTTCACGATGGCAAGCCCTAAGCCGGTTCTCTTGCGGCTCTGGGAGGTATCGCTGGTGTAAAAGCGGTCAAAAATCCGCTCCATATCCGCCTCCTCAATCGTCTGTGTGGCATTGGCAACGCGAATGACCACCTTCTCCTGTACGCCCTTTTCCCTTCGCAGGGACATCTGATACGCCCCGGTTCCATGAACCAGGGCATTTTTGATGAGATTTTCGATTATTCTCCCAAAAACCTGTTTATCCGCCCAAATATGGCAGGGTTCCGGTTCCATAATGATTTCCGGTTCGCAATCCTTTTCCAGGAAATCCTCATAAAATAAGGACACTGTCTCCGCAAAAAGATTATTTGCATTCACATCCTCCATCAAAAGCCTTTCCTCCCCAGCTTCAATGCGGGCGTACAAAAAGAGCTGGTCCAAAAGTTCGGTAAGATCATCCAGCCGCCGCTCTACGATTCGGGCATAGGAATATCTCTTTTCCCCGGTCACATTTTCATTGCGCAGCATCTGCATATACCCTTTTGCCGATGTCAGTGGTGTGCGGATGTCGTGGGAAATGCTGGTAATGCTCTCCCGGTAGTTTCTGTTTTCCCTGTCAATTTTCTCCTGTCTGCTCCTGCTTCTTACCAAAATCCGGTTTATGGAAGAAATAAGCTCCTGCGTCCTCCCGATCTTAACTGCGGAAGTCAGAAGCAGGTTTGTATCTTCCTTCTCTAAAATCTGCAGTTGACTGAGCATATGGCTTACCTGTCTTCTGTAACAGCACAGACGGGCGGTCAAAATGACCGCCCCTATGAGTAAAAGTAAAATAATTCCTTCCATCAACATGACTTCTCCTATGAAATATCCGCTCTGGAAAAATGCCAGATTCCAAGCCCTGCTGCAAGTAACAGCCATCCCCCGGCAACAAAGATCGTTTCCATAACATATCCGGCCGTAAACCCTTCATAAGGGCAATGGATGCTTCGAGTCACCACCCAATACGCGGAAGGGGTGAAGCCGCTGTTATAAAACAGCCGATCCATCAATCCCTCCATGAGTATCACCGGGAAAGCGGCAATTCCAATCCCCAGGGAAATCCCGGCCGCATAATTTCTGACAAGATCGCTGGTGAGCATACAGACCGCGGCAAAAGCCATTTCCAGCAGAAGCTGCAGCCCCACAAAAACTGTCAGATTTTTCCAGAAATCTCCTGTGAAAGAGCCGCTTCCCTTAAACACCAGCCCTCCCAGCAGGGTGGCTGCCAGACCAATCAAAACAATGGGAATCACTGCCAGCTCCGCCACAATCAGCTTGGAAAGGAAAATCTTCCACCGCTCCCGTCCTTTTCCCGCTACATTTTTCATCATTCCGCTTGCATATTCGCCTACCACAAAGATACTGACAAATACCGCCAGGACACAGGGCAGGAAATCTCCGGAAAAAATCTGTCCGACAATCTCCATAAGACTGATCTCCTCCCAGGTAGAAGTCCCGTCTTCTTCTGTCTCCTCCGACACCACAATACCGGCCGTACCGTTTTCAAACTCCCCTCTGTCGATACGGTCCGCCAGATCAAGCATCCCATAGAGCAAAGCCACCACGCCGATCACCACGGCGATACAAATTAAAAACTTTTGCTTCTTATTAATTTATAACCTTCTGCACTGAGTAAACTCATCATTTCAAATCAGACTCCTCTCCTTAAACCTCACCCAAATTTTCTATTTTCCTACCAGCTCCACGAAATATCCTTCCAGATTCTGCCCTGCCAGATAGCTTTCCTTTAAGGAAATGCCTTTTGATGCCAAAGCTCCGTTAATCCTGGCTGTATCCTCTAATCCCTCAAATACCCGCAGAATTCCCGGCTCCGGTATATCATAGTTTTGAATGGAAAGCTCCTCCAGGGCAGCAGCTGCCCTCTCCGGCTCATCCACCACGAGCTTTAAGCATCTGCGGCAGCGCTTCTCAAGGTCAGCGGCGCCAAACTCCTCAATCAGCCGCCCATCCCGGATAATACCGTAATGAGTTGCTATCCTGGAAAGCTCATCCAGTATGTGGCTGGAAATCAAAATCGTGATCTGCTTTTCCCGGTTCAGTTTCAAAAGAAGCTCTCGAACCTCCCGGATTCCCGCCGGATCCAGCCCGTTCATGGGCTCGTCCAAAATCAAAAAATCAGGGCTGCGCATCATGGAAATGGCAATTCCCAGCCTTTGCTTCATTCCCATGGAAAAATTCTTCACCTTCTTTTTCCCGGTGTCCAAAAGGCCCGTAAGAGAGAGCATTTCCTCCACCCGGTCTTTCTCCGTGATGCCATAGCTTCTTCTTAAGACCTCTAAGTTTTCCCTGGCCGTCATTCCCTTAAAAGCTCCCGGCTCCTCAATCAATGTTCCAATTCGCATCCTGGCTCTTTCAAGCTCACGGCTCCCAAAAAGCGTCATGGTACCTGCCGTGGGCGCTGCCAGTCCTGCGACCATGCGCATGAAGGTAGTTTTCCCGGCTCCGTTTTTTCCGATAAAGCCGTAGATACTGCCTTTCTTCACATGCATACTCACTTCATCCACCACATTGACCTGCCCGTATCTCTTGGTAAGCCCGTCTGTCTGTAATACATATTCCATATTGCTCCTGCCTCTCCTCATCTTTGATCGGGAAACGATATCGTTTGCTGTTTCCGTATAATTACAGTATAGCGGGCTGATTTTTAGAAACCTTAGGTAAAGTTTAAAGAAAGTTTAAAGTTTTCATTTATAATTCATCTCATCTTAAATCCAATCCCCCACACGGTCTGGATATAGGTTTCCTCCGGCCTGATTTTTGCCAGCTTCTGGCGGATATTGCTGATATGCACATTCACCGCATTGTCCTCCCCCAGAAATTCCTCGTTCCAGACCGATTCATAGATATTGCTTTTGGTGAAAACCTTCCCCGGATTCTCCATCAGAAGCTCCAGGATCAGGTACTCCCGCCGTGTCAGAGAAACCTCCTCCTCCCCTGCAAAAACAGAAAAATCCTCGGGATACATGGTGATGTCCTTATAGCGAAGTATCCGGCCCTCTCTGCCGTCTCCTTCTGGCAAATCCTGAAATACGCCCTTTTCCTTCTCCTGACGTCTTAAAGCTTGATTTTCCACCGTTTTTCTGCTGCGCCGCAGCACCGCCTCCAGACGCGCCATAAGCTCTCCGGTGTCAAAGGGCTTGACCAGATAATCGTCGGCTCCTGCCTTTAAAAGGGCAATCCGGGTATCGATTCCCTCTCTGGCGGAAGCCACGATCACTGCTGTCTGAGGGCTTTCCTCTTTGATTCTTTTAAGAACCTCCTCCCCGGCCATACCTGGCAGCATCAGATCCAGTATCACCGCTGCAGGCCGGCTGCTTTTTATGTGCAGCAGTGCCTCCGTTCCGGAAAAGGCCGAAACGCTGCGATAACCATTCAGGGAAAGGAGTTCTGCCAGCATCTGGTTGATATCGTTGTCGTCCTCCGCAATCAGTATATAATCCTCTTTCATTCCTTCCGCACTCTCCTTCCTGTGTGAAAAAAGCCCCGATATGATATATATGCAGCAAACCCACTTCGCCGCATCCTTATTCTATCATATCAAGGCTTGCTTTTCCATGGAAGCCTTCACGCCTTCGCCACCGGCAAGTAAGTCCCCTGCGCTGACGTCACGGGCATCACTCCAGCGGAAGTCTTACAGTAAAGAATTGTGCTGATGGTTTTAGCTCAATCACCATGACTGCGGAATGTATTTAGATGAGCCGTTCATCATCTACTACTAAAATCTCCTTTTTCCTTTCCATTTTTTCTCCATTTAGCAATAAACTAACCATTACCCTTTATGCTACTTCTGCCAATCCCTATTGCCAGGCCAATAGCAGCCGCTGCCCAGAGTCCTGCTGCCGTGGTCAGCCCCCGTATCTCTCTCTTGGAAGTTGTTATAATAGTTCCGGTCCCCAAAAATCCAATTCCGCTTACTACCTGCGCTGCCATTCTTGTCGGATCTATTCCCACATATTTATCCGCGATATACTGGTTTATTATCATAATCAGCGTGGAACCGCATCCAACAAGAAGATACGTCATAAAACCAGCCGTGCGGTTTTTAATTCCGCGTTCAATTCCTATCAATCCGCAAAATATCATTGCCAACACCATCCGCACAAAAACAGATATTACATTAAGCTCTGATAATATTTCTATTAATTTATACATATTATTCTCATGCCTCCCATAAATTTTATAATTTATTAACCCGAAGATAATACTGGCAAAATTCATTAATTAACTTACTTCTTTTCGGAACAGTAATTTTTTCCTGAAGATCTCTTAATATTTTCAGCATCGTACTGTTAGAAAAATATCGTATTTCGACATTTCCCCACTTCATATTTTCGTCATTCAATGAAAAATAGTCCCAGAAAAAGAGTTCTTCTGATTCATCCAATCTGATTCTGTATTTCTCATGGCTATGAATGATTCCGCCTCTGCATAGCTTTCCTTCAAAATCGTCTCTGACCATAAACATCCCGATAATTTTCCGCTCCTTTTCTGTCAGATCTCCCGGGCATTCTGTAAGTAAGCATGCTGAATTTAATTGCATTTTTTTCGGAATTCTTGGAGTTCCTTTCAGACTTCCGCTCAGGTATGTTCCAGTTGTGAGTTCCCATGACTTAAAAACTTCTTCTTTTGAGTTATTAACAAATCCGAAAGCAGCCTGTGAATCAGGCATTACTTTTAGGCTCTTTATCCTTTCCTGCCGCTTCTGTTCTTCCATCCTTGCATTTTCACATGCCTCTCTTTCGCTTACCAAATCGCCAACCAATTTATCAACTTGCCGCTGCTTTCTTTTACTTTTTAAAACCAAATGTTTTTCAAACGCATCCGGAAAATAAAATTTCTTTTCTCCAGCCGGAAAATGAATTATAATTATCCTGTCTGTTTTATCTGAAATTTTCCCTTCTCCAAATTTTTTATGAAATACTACCTCTCCAATTAAATGCATACGATACTCCTTCCCATAAAAAAAGAGCTTGTGATATCTGCGCCTATAATAGCGAGACAATCCAAGCTCTTACTTTATATCATACTGCTATATCAAGTGCAAGAAGCTGCAATCATTGTACTTCTTGCTCAGTAACCCTCGCGGCAGCGTGCTTTTTATCGCTGATCCGCAGAACGATTTCTTCCTTGCCGACCTGCAAGTCAATTTTCCCACTCATCAATTCCGGAATATCAGCTACAGTTATAACAGTGCCTACCGCCATTCCGTCAACATCTATCGTGATGGTGTCGATCATATCTTCAGGGAAAGCGGCGTAAGGAATTTCCAACAGCATGCCTTCCAGCGACTCTGTAATTTTTTCTGTGTTTTTCAGAATAATATGAATGACGCTATTGACTTTTTGATCTTCCTTCAGAGCCTGGAAACTTATATGAAGGATTTCATTGTTCAGCGTGTTTATGGTTTTTTCTTTGATCTGCACCGGAATAAGCTGTCCGTCAAGGTCAAGCTTTAATTTGCTTCCTACCCGTTTGTAACGGATCAACCTGTTTGCAATTCCTTCATCCATTTGAATAGAGATGGAATCCGGCAGTGGACCTCCGAAAACGTTTCCAGGAACAATACCGGAGCGTCTTAACTGTTTTGCTTTGACTGTAAAGTCTCTTTTGTCTGCTGCAATAACATTCATTTTGTTTTTCCTCCTGAAATGTATTTTTTATGCAAACCTATACATTTATGTTATGCATAGGACTGTTGCCCCTATGGATTATAAAAAAAGAAGGGCTTCTTCATACAACACAATACTGTGCAATACCAAAAAGCCCTTCTTAAAGACGGTTCTTTTTTATTTATTTGTATACAGTATACCACAAGCGAACAATAAAAGCAAGTACTTGATTTCCAGGTTTCAGGGTTGTTTCACGAAGCACCTAAAATTATTTTTTATTACAAACCCGCTATTGATCCCAGTCAAAATCCCGTCTGA
>ERZ808046.238-NODE-238-length-66566-cov-17.925597_pt1 | contig 66566 bp, 58 predicted proteins | sample MGYA00380196_ERZ808046 | MGnify/ENA primary metagenome ERZ808046 (study PRJEB31490, sample SAMN06133421) | mouse gut metagenome | isolation source: Z6_2 | host: mice | place: China: Chengdu | collected 2015-05 ... | reverse complement strand
CTACCTTCAGCAAGTAGATTATACCATAATCCTCCACAATTTACGAGGGTTATTTTTTATACCCTTTTTCAGGAGGATGTTACTATGGGGAAATACAAAAAGCGCAAAGATGGAAGATACGCGACAACTGTAATGATCGGATATAAGGCTGACGGTCGACCAAACAATGTTTTCCTGTCTGCCAAGACCGAAAAAGAACTCAGGAATAAGATTGTTGAACTCAAAATGAAGATGAAGACAGGCGAAGCAATAAAGACCTCTGATACTTTATTGAAGGATTATGCGGATTCATGGATGGATACCTATAAAACCTCTGCCAGTATCAACACCAAGGCCATGTATAAGAATGCAGTAGAAAAGCATATTAAACCGGAATTAGGGCATCTACCGATAAATAAGATTGTCCGATCCGATGTTCAGAAGCTGATCAATGATAACCAGGAACATCCACGGACCTGTGAAATCATCAAGATGACGCTTGTCCAGATTTTTAACAGTGCCATAGATGATAAGCTACTGCATGAGAATGTTGCGAAGAAAGCAACCCCTCCGAAACGACATAAGGCGGAGAAGCGCGCTCTGACGGACTTGGAGAAAGAAGCGATAAAGAAAGCTGATTTTACCCAGACGGAACGCGCCCTTGTTATGCTTCTGTTTTACTTTGGACTGCGCCGCGGAGAGGTTCTTGCCCTTACCAAATCAGACATAAACCTTAAAAAGAAGTTGCTGATCGTGAATAAGACTGTCGTGTTCGATGTGAATACTCCAATCATAAAGACCGGTGCAAAAAGTGATGCCGGGAACCGTGAAATACCCATCCCAGACAGCGCAGCACCCTTTTTTAGACAGTTTCTAAAGTCGGTTGATACATTTTACCTCTTCCCCGGAAAAAACACGGAAACACTCTCTAAGACGCAGTATGTGAAGATGTGGAACAGAATTGTGAAAAAGATGAATGATACGGTGACTACAGAGAAAGAAAAGATAATAGGTGCGCAACCGATCGGCGGACTTACCGCACACATCTTCCGGCATACTTACTGCACCATGCTCTACTACTCCGGCATCAGTCAAAAGAAAGCTGTTGAACTTATGGGTCACTCTGATCTGAAGATGATAATGGAAGTGTATGCCCATCTGGATGAAAAGAAAGAAGCTGTACATGAAAAAATAAACAGTGCAATCGCACTATGATCTGCTATAATTTTGCTATAGTAACCCTCGAAAAGCTATAATTTTGCTATGAAAAAATAAAGAAATTAATAAGAATTGGAACAAACACTGAAACAGCCCAGAAACCGCTTAAAATCGAGGTTTCTGGGCTGTTTCTTTCACTGAGCGTGCCGGGGTTCGAACCCGGGACAACTTGATTAAAAGTCAAGTGCTCTACCAACTGAGCTACACACCCACAATAACTGGGCTAGTTGGATTCGAACCAACGAATGCAGGAGTCAAAGTCCTGTGCCTTACCGCTTGGCGATAGCCCAATAAAAGAAAAAAGGGTGGGTAATGGGACTCGAACCCATGATATCCAGAACCACAATCTGGCGCGCTAACCAACTGCACCATACCCACCATATATACTACTTATCGAACTATTGATGTCCAACTAAGTATCACCTTATTCAATTGTCTGTGGTTCCAACGAGCCTGGGGGGATTCGAACCCTCGACCTACGGCTTAGAAGGCCGTTGCTCTATCCAGCTGAGCTACAGACTCACAAGACCAGCTCCCTAGAACTGACATTCCCAAAGCCTCAGACTCGCGACTCTTACGGCTTCAAGAAAGCGGGTGATGGGAATCGAACCCACGTATCTAGCTTGGAAGGCTAGTGTTCTACCATTGAACTACACCCGCATGGATATCGGGGTGACAGGATTTGAACCTGCGACCTCCTGGTCCCAAACCAGGCGCTCTAGCCAAGCTGAGCCACACCCCGATCTTTATTCTGTTATAATTAATTTCGTAACCGAGTTATATATTATCATCTTTTGGTAAAAATAGCAAGTATAAATTTTCCCATTTTTCATCCATTTTTCCTTAGGAAATTTTTAAGAATACTTTAAGTTGTCACCTTTATAGCAGAGAGGTATAATGATAGAAAAATAGAATTTTGCAGATTTGTGCTGCTTTTTGGAGTGTGGTGTAAAATCGGACGGTATCACGGGCCGGTCAGGGATAGATATGATGTTGAAAGGATGATGTATGTGAGCAGAAGCCTGGACAGAAGTTTGAGCAGGAGTTCTGGAAGCTATGGAAACAGGGCTTATGGATCTAGAACTTATAGAACCAGTTACAGAAGAAGAAGATATTTAAAAAGAAGGCAGCAGGTGCGGCGCCAGATCATTCTGATGGGATGTTTTCTGATTCTGTTAACCGGGCTGGCGGCCAATTATTATGTGAGAAAGAGCCAGATGACGGCTGAAGTCCATAAGATGGTCAGGACCGAAGAGGGAAGAAGCAACAGAAAGGTACAGCAGATCACAATAGAGGAAGAGACAGAAGAGGAGAAGATTGCGCGTGTGAGAAGGATCGCGCAGGAGAAGGGGTATCCAGAGAGCGTAACGGAGCTTCTGGACAAGAATCCTGAGACGGTTAATTTTGTAGCGCATTATGAGGAGAAGATGAATGAGCCGGCTGCGGAGACAATAGACGGCGACTTGGTTCAGGGACAGATTCCGAAGCTGTATCAGTGGGACGAACGATGGGGATACTCGGTCTATGGGACAAGCATTGTGGCTGTAAGCGGCTGCGGACCCACCTGTATGGCCATGGTAGCGTCAGGGCTTCTGAACGATCCGACTATCACACCGGCCAAGGTGGCGGCATATGCAATGGAGAATGGTTATATAGACGAGAACAATGACACCTATTGGCGTTTTATGAAGGAAGCAAGCGCTAATTGGAATATATCCTGTTACGACGGGCAGCTGACGGAGGAACAGGTGAGGGATGAGCTAGAACAGGGACATCCGATCATCTGTACGGTTGGCCCGGGGAATTTTACGCAGAACGGGCATTTTATTGTGCTGACACAGTATGCGGACGGTAAAGTAAGGGTGAATGACCCATTTAGCCTAAAGAACACAGATACGGAATGGGTTTTTGCGGAGATAGCGGGCCAGATCAAGGCTATGTGGGTATATTCCATGGAGTAAGGCTGCGCCGGAATTGTAGTATATAAAAGGAGAAATACAGATGGGAAAGACATTATATCTTGAGTGTTACAGTGGAATCAGCGGGGATATGACGGTGGGAGCGCTGCTCGATCTCGGTGCGGATCAGAAGCTTTTGGAGGAACAGTTAAGGAGCCTCCCGGTATCCGGGTTTGAGATTAAGATCAGCAGAGTGAAGAAATCCGGGTTAGATGCCTGTGATTTTCATGTTGTGCTAGATGAGGTACATGAGAATCATGATCATGATAATGATTACCTGTATGGTCATGAGCATACGCATGAAGCTCATGGACATACGCATGGAGGTCATAGCCATGCCCATATTCACCGCGGGCTTAAGGAGATCAGGGAGATTATTTTCAATTCCGGTATTACGGAGCGGGCGAAGAGAATTGCGCAGGACATTTTCCAGGTGCTTGCAGAAGCGGAAGCGAAGGCGCACGGAACGACCTTAGAGGAGGTGCATTTTCACGAAGTCGGAGCGGTGGATTCAATCGTAGACATTGTGGCGGCGGCAGTCTGCCTGGATGATCTGGATGTGGATGAGGTGATCGTGCCGGAGGTGTACGAGGGAAGAGGCACCGTGAGATGCCAGCACGGGATCATTCCCGTACCGGTTCCGGCGGTGGTACATATTGCAGGCCGGCATGGGATCGCCCTGCATATCACGAACACGGAGGGAGAGCTGGTAACGCCTACCGGAGCCGCGATCGTGGCGGCGGTTCGGACCGCGGACAGACTCCCCGATAAGTATAAGATCTTAAGAAGCGGAATGGGAGCCGGGAAGCGGGATTACGGAAGAGCCAGTGTTCTGCGCGGTATGCTGATCGAAGCTGAGGCGGCAGAGAGGGATAGTATTTATAAGCTTGAGAGCAACATTGATGATTGTACCGGAGAAGTTCTTGGGTATGTGATGGAGCAGCTTTTCGCGGCAGGAGCCAGAGATGTGAGCTACATTCCGATATATATGAAGAAGAACCGTCCGGCATATCAGTTGAATGTGATCTGTTCCGAGGAAACGGTTTTTGAGATGGAAGAGATCATTTTCAGGGAGACTACGACGATCGGGATACGGAGAGCCAGGTTAGAACGCGCGGTGATGCGCCGGGAGATTCTGACGGTTGAGACGTCTCTGGGAACTGCAAAGGTAAAGGTATGCAGACCCGGCGTTTCACACGCAGGCGCTTTGGACGGACAGATAAGAGTGTACCCAGAATATGAGAGCGTGGCGGATATTTGCAGAGATAAGCGCTTACCATATCAGGAGGTGTGGAGACAGGTTCAGATGGAAGCCTATGATCAGATAAAGTAACAGATGGCTTTGGGTCTGATATTCGGGAGATAAGGAGAAGGCCATGGGCAGTTATGAAGAGAAGAGAGAGGCATTATTAGGGCGGATTGCCGAGTATGCCTTGGAAGATATGATCATTGCATTTTCAGGAGGCGTTGACAGCAGTCTATTGTTAAAGCTTGCCTGTGACGCAGTAGTGAAGACCGGCAAGAAAGTCTACGGAATCCTGCTTCATACGATGCTACATCCTAAGGCTGAATTGGAGGAGGCAGAGAGCGTGGCAAAGGAGACAGGCGCTTTGTTCAGAGTTTTGAGGATTGACGAATTAGAGGGAGCGGGGATTGAAGAAAATCCTGTAGATAGATGTTATCGCTGCAAGAGATATCTTTTCCGGGAGCTTCAGAAAGAAGCGGAGCTGCTTGGCGTATCACGGATTCTGGAGGGAACGAACGAGGACGATCTTCACGTATACCGCCCCGGAATCCGGGCTGTTCGTGAGCTTGGGATTGTAAGCCCGCTGGCGGATGCTGGATTAACGAAGGCTGACGTAAGGAGGCTTGCCGGGGAATACGGGATCTCTGTGTCAGGGAAGCCGTCTACTCCGTGTCTTGCAACCAGATTCCCCTACGGGGTCAGGCTTACATATGAAGCTATGCGTAAGGTAGAACAAGGAGAATCATATCTAAGAAGCCTTGGATTAGGAAATGTAAGGCTGAGAGTTCATGGGAACCTCGCACGTCTGGAGGTAGACACAGATGATATAGGCAGAGTGACAGAACGAAGAGAAGATATTGCCGGATATCTTAAGAGCCTGGGATATAACTATGTGACACTGGATCTTGAAGGCTTCCGCACGGGAAGTATGGATGAATCAGTAAGAGCAATTGCTGTAAGCCAAGGAGACTGATTAACCTTGTGAAGAAGGAGAAGATGATATGGAAGGTAAACAGTTAACCTATAAATGGCGGCTGCGAATGATAATTATTATCCTGGCGGCAGGCATAATAATTAAATGTATGGGACCGTTGGCATTTGTCCGTGATGGGCTATTGACAAGAATGCGTGTAGATGATTATCTGATGCAATGGGATATGGGAGCGACACGCAGGCATGAGGCTGGGATAAAGGATGTTTATCTGGTTTATTTTGGATTTGAAGAAGTATCTCTTCAAAAAGAGATAATGGGTATAAGGGATACGAGATGGAAATAGAAAAAATTATGCCATTTATATATCACTGGAAACATAATGTATATGATGATATTTTTAGAGTTAATATTGGAGAAAAGAAGTATTATTATACGACATGTTCAACGTGATCCATCCATCCCCTATAAGACATATAATTCCGGTGTTCCTATACTTAAAATTTAATATATTCCCTCCTGGTAAACTGTTGTTTTATGATTCTTAATATATTATGTTGTTTTCGTTCCCTTTCAAATAGGGTTTCGTTCCCTTGCGGTTGACTGTGCCGAGATTCTGCCGATATAAAAAGTAAAAAGGAGATGCAGAAGAGTTGTTATGAGGATTTTAGGAGTAAACGATGCTTTGGAAGGGACATACCATTATGCCGGCAGGACACAGAAAACAGACACGAACAGGACAGAGTTCACGGAACAGCTGCAGAAAACGGGTGAGGCGGCGAACACATTAAAAGTGGATGCTTACACGGAATATCTCAGGTCGAAGTATAGCAATGTGAGAATCCAGAGCATTGAGAAAGACCAGCAGAGCCTTGACAGGGCGGGAAAGAGCATGACCGGCAGTGATGTTGTAATCGCACCGAATATTCTGGAGCAGATGGCAAATGATCCGGAAAAGGCTGCTTATTATGAGAGCAAGATAAATGATTTCTTTAATTCTGTTCCGAGATTGAAAGCGTCCTTTGCGGTACAAGGACTTGACTACCAGCCGTGCGGGGTAGTCGTTCATGAGGATGGAAGCGTTACCTATATCGGAGGATGCAGCGATTCCCCGGAACGTGTGGCAGAAGTAGATGCCATCAACAAAGCGAAACGGGAGAAGGAGGCAGCATGGAGGAATTCTCTGCTGGCTGCACAGCGGACGCAGGCAGGGTTACATATGCGGAAACACTGGAAATTATTAGTACCGCAGGAATATATGACGGTGCAGCTATAAGTTTGATGAAGTGGAGAAATGCGGCACGCCGCATCTTGATAAGGAAGGAATAAAAATCCGATACCCTGCCAAAAAAAGAAGGGTATCGGATTTTTAACGCAGCGGGAGGGATTTGAACCCCCGGAGCCTTGCGGCTCTTCTGCTTTCGAGGCAGATGCCATCAGCCATCTCGACCACCGCTGCATAGTTTGAAGATATTGGACACGCATCAACGTGCTCACTTATTATAACACAAGAACCTGCAAAGAGGGAATACCCAATTTAACAAATTTTTGTTATAATAAGGAAAGAGGGCCGATGCTGCTGCATCGGCCCCTGGAGGGGGATGAAAAATCTATCTAAATTTTAACTGATTGTCTTTAGTCGAAGTCCGGTAACCATACCTACTGTTATGTAATGTGAAGTACGATTACCGTCTCCATTTATTTGATGAATTCATTATATAAAACAAATGTGACACAAGTATGTCAAAATCTGGAAATGTTTATAAAATTTCTTAAGAAAAACATAAGATGAATGAAAATGGATAATGAGAAGACAATGGACATGCAAATGGATAATGAGAAGGCAATAGACATGCCCCGCGGATCGGTATAGAAAGGAAGATATAAGATGCCGAAAAAGAAAAAACCTAAGATAGAATTCCGATATTACAGAATGCCGGAGGGCAGCCCGATCCTGGCTTTGCTCGGACAGAAGTGGGTTCAGTCCTATGGAAGGGATATTGATTATCTGCATTTTCATAATTATCTGGAGATCGGATATTGTTATGCGGGCGAGGGGACGCTTACACTGGGAGAGAGGGATTACCGGTATACGGGAGGGGAGATCTCGATCATCCCAAAGAATTATCCGCACACAACGAACAGTGATCCGGGTACCATCAGCAGATGGGAATATATGTTTGTAGATGTGGAAGGAATTCTGGAGGAATTATATCAGAAGGGAGGCAATGTCAAGCGGATGAAATATCTGCTGCACAGGATCAATTCCCGGGCAATATTCAGAGCAGTGGAGGAGGCGCCCCATCTTGCGAGAATGATCCGTGAGCTTCTGGATATCATGCGCGATACGAAGGAATTTTATATGGAAGAAGCGAAGGGGATCATGGTTGCGCTTCTGGTGAGTATCGCGAGGGAGAATCAGGATGATAAGGGACTGGCGGAGATAAGCGGCAAGGTAACGATCCCTGTCTCGAGGGCGTTGGATTATATTACGCTTCATTATATGGAGCCGCTTAAGGTAGAAGAATTGGCGAGATGGTGCCATATCAGCGAGACACATTTCAGGAGAGTGTTTTCTGAATATATGAATATGAGCCCGTTAGAGTATATTAACTTGGTAAGGGTACAGACGGCATGCAATTACCTGAAGAATACGGATGAATCTATGGCAGATATTGCCGGCAAATGCGGATTTGCTACGCTTTCTACATTTAACCGCAACTTTAAACAAGTCACAGGGATCTCACCGAGCGAATGGCGCAAGAGACCCGAGAATTTCGAACAACAACTATTAAAATACTGGATCCACTCAGAAGAAGGTTGGTAGGAGGAAGGCAAATGCGAAGCATTTATAAAAATGCCTTCCGACGAAATGCCGCCGAACGAAGGTGAGGGGGCGAAACAAGGAGGAGGAAGGTAAATGTTACCAAGACCAGAAAAGATTATATTTACGGACGGCTTTGCATCGCAGAATGCCCCGGTGGAGGAGCGTCTCTGCCCGGAACTGTCCAGGGAAGAATACCGCATTGATATTACAGCGGACAGAATCGTACTTACGGGCAGCGGCGACGCGGGACTGTTCTATGCACGGACGACCTTAGAGCAATTGAGGATGATATACAAGGAAATGCTTCCCTGTATGAAGATCACGGACCGTCCGGCTTATCCGTTCCGTTCTTTCCATATTGACTGTGCAAGGCATTATTTTTCGGTAGATGAGCTTAAGAAGATGATCCGAATGTCGGCAGAATTTAAATTAAATTATTTCCACTGGCATATCTCGGACGACCAGGGATGGCGCATTGAGAGCCTTCGCTATCCGAAGCTCCATGAGGTCAGTTCCGTGCGTGGCGGAGATCATTTCGGGAATTATCACTCCGATCAGACGGAGGGAGGATATTACAGCAGAGCGGAGGTCAAAGAGATCATAGAATACTGCGGGCGTTTTGGGATCGAGGTAGTGCCTGAGATCGATATGCCGGGGCATGTGACGGCGATCCTGGCGGCATATCCTGAGCTGTCCTGCCTTGGAGAGCCTGTAGAGGTCGGTATGAGGGCAGGGATCTTCAAGGAGCTTTTCTGCGCAGGGAAGGAAGAGACATTCACGTTTATCTTTGAGCTCTTAGAGGAGCTTTTGGAGCTTTTCCCGGGGCAATATTTTCATATCGGGGGAGACGAGGCTCCGAAGGAACGGTGGAGGGCCTGCCCGCACTGCCAGAAGCGTATGAGAGAAGAAGGGCTTAAGAACGAACAGGAATTGCAGGGATATTTCTGCAATCGTATCGCGTCCTATCTGCTGTCAAAGGGAAGAATACCGATCGTCTGGAATGAGGCGGTGTACGGGGGGAATCTGGACAAGGAGACTGTGGTGCAGTTATGGACGGAGGATAAGGACGCCCAGATCAAGGCGCATCTTGACAGAGGCGGAAGAGCGGTGCTTTCTATGGTAGATCAGTGCTATTGCGATTATCCGTACAGCATGCATTCGCTGAAGGATGTGTATGAGATAGAGACCAGCCCGGCAGAGCTCGGGGAGCGGGGAGAGGATTCGGTTCTTGGTACGGAGTGCCTGATCTGGACGGAATTTATCCGGGATAATGAGAGACTGGAGGAGATGTGCTGGCCGAGGTTCGCGGCTTCGGCGGAAGTCGGATGGTGCGGCAGTAACCGGCCTGGATACGTGGATTTCTGCAGACGGCTTGAAGTATTATTCCCGCTGTTTGAGAAATATGGAATCCATGCGACGGGGAAGGACGGCTGGATTCCTGATGAGGAGACAGCGGCAGAGCAGACGGAGGCATTCCAGAGAAATTTCTCGAAGGAAGACCTGGAGGAAGCCCGCAGGATGCAGGAAGAGATATAGCAGAAGATCTTAGGTAAGCCCGCAGGATGCAGGAAGAGATATAGCAGAAGACCTTAGGGAAGCCCGCAGGATGCAGGAAGAGATATAGCAGACACTATAATATAACCCGCCCCGGGATCGGAAGGCACAGCAAAGTGCATCATCTCCTGATACGCTCTCTTGACTGTGTACATTCTTGTCAAAAGAGGGTAATAATATATCCGGCAAGCAGCCCGCTTATGCGGGAAGCATGCCGGATATATATAGTTCTGGTGCAGCGTCAGATATCCGCGGCGGTATGCATTATTACTTGACAGCGCCGGTAATACCTTCTGCAAATTGTTTCTGTAATACAAAGAATACGATCATAGTAGGAATAGAACAGAACAGTACGCCCATCATGATCATACCGTAATCGATCTTGTAACCACCGATCGTGTTGGCGATCAACATTACCATGTTAAGCGATTTGCCGTCTGTCATGATTACCTTCGGCCACAGGTATGCGTTCCATGAATTCATGAATGTGATAACAGCCGCCGCCGCATAGGTCGATCTCATAGTCGGGAAGAACATGCGGAAGAAGATCTGTATCTCATTCAGGCCGTCGATACGTGCAGCTTCGATGATGTCGATCGGGAATGCCCTTGCGTTCTGACGGAACATCATGATCATGAACGGCGTCGATATCATCGGAAGGAAGAAACCGATCGTTGTGTTCAGAAGCTTTGCCTTCGAAAACATCTGGAACAGAGGGATCATAGTCGCAACCTGAGGAACCATCATTGCAAGCAGAAGGATAGAGAACAGCTTATCTTTCCATTTGTCATGGTAAACCTCGAATCCGTAACCTGCCAGTGAGCAGATGAACAGACATATGATCGTCACGGAGATGGCATATACGAAAGAATTGGTCATCGCACGTGCCAACGGCTGCTGGGCAACCAGATTCCGAAAGTTCTCTGCTGCGAACGCACCCGGCATCAGGCGTCCTTTGGAGATGTCGATATAGTTATTCGTAGCAGCGGATATCATCCACAGGAACGGAAACACTGAGATGATGGAGAAAATCGTCAAAAATATGTAGGTAGGAATCAGTCTGCGCTGAATCATGGATTTGTTCTTCTTCTCAGTCACGTGTATCACCTACTTTCAGATTAATAAATGCCAAGATTGCTACAATGATAAATACAAAGAATGCCATAGCGCTTCCATAACCAAAGTTCGGGGCACGCAGGAAACATGTATTGTAAATATAATGGGACATTGTGATCGTCGCATTGGCAGGTCCGCCGTTTGTCAGGTTGACAGACTCGTCGAACAGCTGCAATGTACCGTTGATCGACATAATGAACGTCATAATAATAGTCGGTTTCAGGAGCGGTACGGTAATCCCCCAGAAGGTCTTCCATCCGTTGGCGCCGTCGATCTTCGCGGCCTCGTATACGGAATATTCGATGTTCTGGAGACCGGCTAGGTAGAATACCATGTTATAGCCAGTCCATCTCCAGACCAGCGCGATGATGATCACCATCTTCGCCGACCAGGCGGTACCGAGGAAATTATATCCCTGACTCAGCAATCCTAATTTAACCAGAGCGTTGTTAACAAGACCGTCCTGCGCGAACAGGAAACGGAAAATGATCGCATAGGAAACCAGAGACGTTGCGCAAGGCAGGAATACACAGGTACGGAACAGACCTTTAAAACGAAGATCCCTGTTGTTCAGAAGCTGTGCAAGCAGGATAGCGAGCACCAGCATGATCGGTACCTGGATTGCCAGATAGAAAAACGTGTTGCCGACGGAGCGAAGGAACACCCTGTCCTGAAACATACGCGCATAGTTGGAAAAGCCGGTAAATCTGTAGTTAGCGCCTTTACCTGTCTGCAACGAGAGGATAAAGGCCCTTATCATGGGATAAAAACTCATGACTGCAATCATCAGGGTTGCCGGGGTGAGGAAAGCCCAACCGGCGGCTTTCTGCTTTGCAATCAGGGTCATACCTTTCTTTTTCTGTTCCATTTTCAAACCCCCTTGGTTCTCAAAGCTTGTTACTTTTTGCGGTCAAAGACCGCAATATGGTAAATTTTGTGTACAAAAAGGGGAACCGCATGGCGGTTCCCCTGCGTGTTTTATAACAACATCTTATTGATAGTAGAATTCGGCATCTGCCTGAGCCTGCTCTAAGGTTGAATCTGCATCTGCTCCGGTCATGATATCCTGAATTGCTGTAGAGATAACCTCACGAACGTCATAGTAGTAAGCGCTTGTGTTGTTGGTAGGCGTCAGCTCAGCATATTCTACGATCGTAGAGTAGATCGGCTTGTCATTCCAGAATTCCTGCGGCGCCTGATAAGCTTCTGATTCGCCGGCAGGTCCCCATGTACCGATCGCACCTGTTGTAGGAAGGATGTTTGAATACAGGTCTTCGCTTCCTGCGAATGTTTTGGCAAGGAAATCGAAAGCAAGGTCTGTGTTCTTGCAGTTAGAGGTTACATACCAGGAAGAACCGCCGTTGTTGGAGTAGTTCGTTGCATCTGCAGTCTTAACCAGCTTAGGCATATTGGTGATCTCCCACAGGCCTGCTGTGTCTTCCATACCCATGATCGTAGCCATGATCCAGTTACCGTTGATAGTTCCTGCACACTGCTCGTTAGTAATAGAGGATACATACTCATCCCACTCATTAACCTCATAGAAGATACCTTCTTTTACCATCTTCTGATAGATATCGATACACTCATTCAGAGGATCGTTGCCAACCAGGTTCGGTGTGCCGTCTTCGTTGAACAGGGAAGCGCCGGCGGACTGAAGCATCATCATGATGATATCCTGACTGTTAGCCTGTCCTGATAACATGTATTTGCCGGTCTTCTCCTTTACTACCTTGCCGATCTCGATGAACTTATCCCAGTCGATATCGGTGATGTCAGCGATAGTATATCCGGCTTCATCAAGGATGTCTGTACGATAACAGGAAACAACCGCGCCGTTATCGAATGGAACACCATAGTTCTTGCCGTCAACTGTGGAGTAACTCAGCTTACCTTCTGCAAACTGTGAAAAATCAATTCCGCTGTCAGACAGGTCTGTAAATGCTTCCGGGTAGAATGAAACGAACTTCTGATAGGAGTTGTCCTGCATCAGAACGATGTCCGGCATAGTACCGAAATCCCCGGACTCTGCACAGGTCTGAAGCTTAGTCTCGCAGTCGTCAGACAGAGTCTCAACGACTTCCAGTTCAAACTTGTCATTCACGGTCTCCTTGTAGATCTTGCCGGCTTCTTCGATTGCCGGGATGTTGAATGCCGGGTCCCAGGTCCATACAACCAGCTTATCCCCGCCTGAGGAGCCGCCTTCATCAGAACCGGAATCCCCACTGCCGGAACTGCCGTCGTCTGAACCGCCGCCGCCGCAGGCAGCAAGTGAAAATGCCATGGCTCCTACGAGTAATACTGAAAGTAACTTTTTCTTCATAATCTTTGTCCTCCTTTTAAAAGCACTTTGTATGAGGTTATTATATCAGTATAAATGGGCGTATAGTTTGCAGAATCGACTGTATAGTGATCAAATTCAACCATTAATAGTGCTTTTGTATGGGATTCGACAAGATATGATGTTTTTTTTGGTTAATTTATAAGAATACTCTGTCGGGATACCGTCTTTTGATCATTTGAAGCATATTGTCGTTCAGATCAAGGAGCAGCTTGATTTTTTCTTTATTTTCCGTAATGATCATCGTGTAGAAGGGGGTATCCTCCTCGTAGGAAGTATAGTCGTATTTGGGAAGCCGGATACTGCCGCCGTTCCTGCGGTATCTGGCCACGGAGTCATGCCAGTTGGGCGCAAGGACTTCCAGGGCATCCATATCCAGATAATGGGCGGATCTGCGGTGTTTTTTTCCAAAGATCACATCGATGGTCAGATGGTTATCCTCCAGGATGTATTCGTATTCCTTCTGGCTGTAGGTGTTGTAGAAGTAATAAAGCGCCACAAGAAGAAAGCCCGGAAGCATGAAGCCCTGGGAGAGAATGATGCCGAGCAGCAGAAGAATCACAGCGAAAATGAGCATGACTGTGCGGAGAACGCCTGTCAGCGGTTTCGGTTTGCGGATTACCTGTTCTACGATCTTATAATTGTACATTTGATGACCTCCTGGTTTTAATAATATGTAAGAAGCTTAGGGCAAAAGGTATTCGGCCCTAATTGAGCTTGCGGAATTCGAGGGGCGTGATCCCGGCGGCTTTTTTGAACATGGCGATAAAATGGCTGGTATCGGTGAAACCGGTCCTGCGGGCGATCTGCTGGACCTCCATACGCGGGTCGGAGACCAGGAATTCCCTGGCACGGTTGATCCGGTAGACAGTCAGGTATTCGTAGACCGAACAGCCAAGGAAACGCCTGAACAGACGGGACAGGTATTGGGGAGTGATATAGACCTTCCGGCTTAATTCCTGTACGGTAAGTTCTGATGCGTAGCGGGCTTCGATATCTTTTAGCACCGGTTCTACATAACGCAGATACAGAGGTTCCTTGGCAAGTACGCGTGCATGCGTGGTATCTGCAAAATGCATCAGAAGACAATAGCATCTGATGGACAGTGTATGTGAATCAGAGGACAGGGAATCCCATTCTCTCATGATACTGTCGATCATGCCGCGGATGCGGGCGCCCTGCTCCTTTTCTATCAATATGAAGGGCCTGTTTCCGACCATATTGTCGATACTGCCGCTGATGGTGCCGGTAAAGGTGGCGAAGGAGGTAAACCATTCTTCGCTGTCCTTTACATAGGAATGCTTTAGAAAAGGCGCGATCAGGATCCCTTCCCCTTCGTTCAGGATATAGTCTTGTTCCTGGATTCGGATGATCCCCCGCCCCTGTTCTGTATGCAGGTAGTGATAGAGGGGATAGCCTGTAGGACGCAGTACGCGGTCCTGACTCCAGCGATTCCCGATGGAGTCGAAGATGAACGGCTCGTTGACGGGAGAATTTCTAAAATGTATGGGCATACTTGTCACCTGTTTCAAAATGTTATATTATTTAGTTTAACATACTACACTTTTTCTTGTCCATCTATAATATAATGATACTAGATATTTTAGGATCGCGCGAGCATGAAATGCAGAGCGGTCCGTGTATCATTATAATGATACCAGGGACAGATGTTTCTAACTTTATTTCATTTCATTTACAGGAGGAAGTCATTTATGAGCCATATTTTCGATTATGAGAAGTTAAAAGATCCGCAGTATTTCCGGGATGGAAGGCTGGACGCCCATTCAGATCACAGATATTATGCCCGGCCGCTGGACGCGGAAGCGGATCATGAGAGCTTCAAAGAGAGTCTGAACGGATTGTGGAAGTTTCATTATGCCAGAAATTACAAGTCTGCGGTGCAGGGATTTGAGGCGGCGGATTACTGCTGCAAGTCATGGGACGACATCCATGTTCCGGCGCATATCCAGATGGAAGGATATGATGTGCCGCAGTATGCGAATGTGCAGTATCCCTGGGAAGGACACGACGACATCAAGCCGGGAGAGATTCCAGAGTATTTCAACCCGGTTGCAAGTTATGTGAAGTATTTTACCGTACCGGAGAGGATGAAGGGCAGAAGGCTTTTTATCTCCTTCCAGGGAGCGGAGAGCGGACTTGCGCTGTGGCTGAACGGTGAATTCATAGGATATAGTGAGGATACATTTACGCCGTCAGAATTCGAACTGACCGACTATGTGACGGAAGGGGAGAATAAGCTGGCGGCACAGGTCTTCAAGTGGACTGCTTCAAGCTGGTGCGAGGATCAGGATTTCTACCGTTTCTCAGGTATCTACAGGGATGTGTACCTGTATACGGTGCCGGATGTGCATGTGAGGGATCTTGGGATCCGTGCGGTCCCGGATGAGACCTTGAAGAAAGCGGCGCTTGATATTCAGATGGAGATGATGATCTCCGGGAACGCCGAAGCAGGGAAGGCAGTATTCTGTCTTGAAAGAGACGGACAAGTCATCTTCCGGGAGGAGAAGCAGCTTAAGGCAGAGAACGCCTATTCCTGGACGGTGGAGGAGCCGAAGCTTTGGAGTGCGGAAGAGGCGAATCTCTATGATCTGACGATCGAGATCTATGACGCCGAAGGCAGACTTCAGGAGATCATCCCGGAGAAGGTTGGGTTCAGGCGCTTCGAGATGAAGGATCATATCATGACTCTGAACGGGAAGAGGATCGTGTTCAAGGGCGTGAACCGCCATGAGTTCAGCGCCGTGAGCGGGCGTCATGTGAGTGAGGCAGAGCTTCGCAAGGATCTGGAGACTATGAAGCGCAATAATATCAATGCGATCCGTACCTGTCATTATCCAGATGCGTCCCTGATCTACAGACTGTGTGATGAATACGGTATCTACATGATTGATGAGAATAACCTGGAATCCCACGGAACCTGGGATACGGGGATGATGACCGGTGATTTCAGCGAGGTGGTTCCCAATGACAGGCCGGAATGGCTTGAGATGATGCTGGACCGTGTGAACTCCACTTATCAGCGGGATAAGAATCATCCGGCGATCCTGATCTGGTCCTGCGGAAATGAATCCTACGGCGGCAGGGACATCTATGAGATGTCGCAGCTCTTCAGGAAGCTTGACCCGACCCGTCTGGTTCATTATGAAGGAGTGCATCATGACCGCCGGTATAATGACACCAGTGATATGGAGAGTCAGATGTATACGCCGGTAGAAGGGATCAAGGAATTCCTTGCCAAGGACAGAAGCAAGCCGTTTATCTGCTGTGAATATACGCATGCCATGGGGAATTCCTGCGGCGCCATGCATAAATATACCGATCTTACGGATACGGAGCCTCTGTATCAGGGCGGATTTATCTGGGATTATATCGATCAGTCCATCTATAAGAAGGACCGTTACGGTAAGGATTTCCAGGCTTATGGCGGCGACTTCGGCGAGCGTCCGACGGATTATAATTTCAGCGGCAACGGAATCGTATACGGAGATCGTGAAGCATCCCCGAAGATGCAGGAAGTGAAGTTTAATTATCAGAATATTACGGCAGAGGTCGGCCGGTCAGAGGTCAAAGTTATCAACAAGAATCTGTTCGTGAATACAGATACCTTCGAGTGCCGGGTCACTGTAGCGAGGGACGGCAAGGTTGTAAGACGGGCTGCTCTTGAAACCTGTGTAGAGCCTCTTACATCAGAAGTTTATGCGCTTCCGGTTCCTGAGGAGGTTGTTGCCGGAGAGTATACGGTTACGGTTTCCTTCCATACGAAGGAAGACCAGATCTGGGCGCAGAGAGGACACGAGGTTGCGTTCGGACAGTATGTGTACTCGGTCGAGGACGCGTCATGTGCCTGCGAGGGCGCTTGCTGCAAGGGTATGGCGAAGGCCTGCAGGAAGGGCGTGACAGTGATACAGAGCACGCATAATATCGGTGTGAGAGGGGAACATTTTGAAGTGATGTTTTCCATCCTGTCAGGAGGTCTGGTATCTTACCGGTACGCCGGAAGAGAGATGCTGGAGGCAGTACCGAAGCCGAATTTCTGGAGGGCGCCGGTCGATAATGACTGCGGGAATCAGATGCAGGGCCGCTATGCACAGTGGAAGATCGCAAGTATGTATATATCCCACAAAGCGCCGGGAGAGGAACTGTTTGCTCCATGCAGGCCGGAAGTCAAGGTGAATTCAGACAGCGCCGAAGTTGCGTTCACATATAATCTCTGTACGATACCGGCGGCGCAGTGCCGGGTTGCCTACGAGGTATTCGGGGACGGCTGCGTTAAGACGACCCTTACCTATGATCCGGTAAAGGAACTGGGAGATATGCCGGAATTCGGTATGATGTTTAAGCTGAGCGCCGATTATGATCATGTGAAATGGTATGGGCTTGGACCTGCCGAGACCTATGCGGACCGTAAGAAGGGGGCGAAGCTTGGTATCTATGAGAATCTGGTGAAGGATAATATGGCGGCATATCTTGTTCCGCAGGAATGCGGCAGCAAGGAAGAGGTAAGGTATGCGGAAGTTTGCGACCGCAAAGGCCGGGGAATGCGTTTTGCCATGACCAGTGAGAACGGACCGATGACCTTCTCGGCTCTGCCGTATACGCCTCATGAGCTAGAGAATGCAATGCATCCGTATGAGCTTCCGGAGGTGCACTATACAGTTGTGCGCGCCGCGAAAGGCCAGATGGGCATTGCGGGAGACGATAGCTGGGGCGCGCTGACGCATCCTGAATATCTGTTGGATGTGAGCAAGAAGATGGAATTCAGTTTTTGGTTCTGCGGTATATAAAAACATGGCCCAAGGATCTCCATGTTCCTTGGGCTGACCGGTTAATCCGGCATATGGGATGATTCGATCAGAAGGGGCAGATATTTCTCATAATTTACTCCGTCGTTGCGCGGCACCTGTTCACGGACCGAGTCCTTCAGGGCGAGTTCCAGGAATTTGCCGGCCGTCTTGATAATGGAAGGCACAGAGTCGCCCCGTGCGATACCGGCGGCCATGCAGGATGCGAACAGATCCCCTGTCCCGGAATAGCTGCCGCCGACGTATGGGAAGGAGAAGAGGGAAGAGCCTTCCTCATTAATATACAGATTACCCATCTGTCTGCCGCCGCTGTCATCAAGGAAATGAATTCCGGTAACGACTACGGCTGCGGGGCCCGTGCGGCAGAATTCCTGTCCGAGCTTCTGGATCGCCTGCATCATCTTGCGGGTGTCCTTTTGGCCGGTCAGCGCATGATAGCCGGCGTCGGTCAGAAGGCATAATTCTGTCAGGTTGGGTGTGATGATGTCTGCCATGGAAGCCAGTTTCTTCATCTGCGCCAGAAGGGACGGAGTATACATACAATAAGTATCCCCGTCGTCGCCCATGACAGGGTCGACCAGAAGGAAGGTATCAGGGGATTTGAATGTGCCGATAAAACGGAAGATCTGGCGGATCTGTTCTTCACTTGCTACGAATCCGGTATAGATCCCGTCGAAATGCTGCTCCATTTTCGCCCATTCGCGGCGGTAATACTCCATCTTATCAGTGCAGTCGTCGCAATAGTAGCTGGGATATCCTGTCTGGGCGGTAAGTATTGCTGTCGGAAGAGGGCAGGCTTGTATGCCCATCACGGAGAGAACGGAGATGGCGGCGGTGAGCGAACAGCGTCCGAAACCCGACAGATCATTGATTACTGCTATCTTTTTCGTCATAATATTTATATCATCCTCTCTTTACCAGGAGTTTGTCGGTGTACAGCTTATGTTAACATTAAGGTGGATACTTTGAAAAGTCCAGATATCAACAAAATAATCAGTCCAGATTGGTTTAAAGAGACGGTAACAGGTCAGCTTGTCTGAACTGTTACGATAAGCTGTTACGATAAGGTGACAATAAAGGTGACAATAAATCAGGAAATTAATTAAAAATATATTGACATTTGCAGGCAAATAGTCTATAATTAATATCGTTGTAAATAGATGTGTGTTATGTGGGCGTAGCTCAGCTGGATAGAGCGTTTGGCTACGGACCAAAAGGTCGGGGGTTCGAATCCTCTCGCCCACGTTGGAAGTCCTTGCAGATTGCCTGTGAGGACTTTTATCATACTATGACGTATTTGGAGGGGAATTCCTTTATGGAGAAGAAGACGATCAATTGTGAGGTGTGCGAGAATCACTGCCGGATGGAAGCAGAGGTGGAAGACGGGGAAGTGGTTGATGTCGCCGGCAACGGATGCATGAAGGGATATATTTATGCACAGACCGCGGTTGCAGATGCGCCGGATTAGGATGGCAGCAGGGCAGTTTGCCTGAACTGTTGCGCAGGATGTTTTTTCGACTGTAACTGAGGTTATTTTGTGTAGACATTTACGTCAGAATATACTAAGATATTACTATCGTCAGCAATTTTTTAAGGAAAGAAGGGAATCACTAATATGAAAAGAAATGTTATTGTTGGACAGTCAGGAGGACCGACGGCAGCGATCAATTCAAGCCTTGCCGGAGTTTACCGTACAGCCAAGGACCGCGGAGCGAAGAAGGTATACGGTATGCTTCATGGCGTTCAGGGGTTGTTAGAGGAGAGATATATCGATCTGGCAGACCACATTAAGACGGAATTGGACGCGGAATTATTGAAGAGGACACCGGCGGCATTTTTAGGGTCATGCCGTTATAAGCTGCCAGAGATCCATGAGAACAGAGAAGTGTACGACAAGATTTTTGAGATCCTTGAGAAGCTGGATATTGAAGCTTTTATCTATATCGGCGGCAATGATTCCATGGATACGATCAAGAAGCTGTCTGATTATGCGATAATTACAGGATTTTCAACAAGGTTTATCGGGTGTCCTAAAACAATTGATAACGATCTTGCGCTGACAGACCATACGCCGGGATACGGAAGTGCTGCAAAATATATAGGAACATCAATGAAAGAGATCATCCGCGACGGATTCTGTCTGGAGCATGAGAAAGGAATCGTTACGATCGTGGAGATTATGGGAAGGAATGCAGGATGGCTTACCGGTTCTGCGGCATTATCCATGGGTGAGGACTGTGAAGGCCCAGACCTTATCTACCTGCCTGAGATCGAGTTTGATCTTCATAGCTTCAGCGAGAGGGTGAAGGCGCTGGTAGCGAAGAAGACGTCTATCGTGGTTGCGGTATCCGAAGGAATCCGTACGGCAGACGGCACATATGTATGTGAGCTTGGCAACAGCATTGACTTTGTGGATGCGTTCGGACATAAGCAGCTGTCGGGAACGGCTTCTTATCTTGCAAGCTTTATCGCAGGCGAGATCGGATGCAAGACGCGTGCTATCGAGCTCAGCACATTGCAGCGTTCCGCATCACATGCGGCATCCCGCGTGGATATCCTGGAGGCTTACCAGGTAGGCGGCGCGGCTGTGAAGGCAGCGGACGAGGGCGATTCAGGCAAGATGGTAGTCCTTCAGAGATTGTCTGATGATCCGTATCAGTGCGGAACAGAAGTGAAGGATGTTCACAAGATCGCCAATGATGAGAAGCTTGTACCGAGAGAGTGGGTGAATGAGGAAGGCACTTATGTGACGAATGAGTTCATCTCCTATGTAAAACCGCTGATCCAGGGCGATGTGTCACCGGTTATGGTTGACGGTATTCCGAGACATCTGTATACACCTACAGAATTAAGCTACAGATAGGATCGTACAAGCAGCCTGTATACTGCAGAATTAAGCTGTAGATAGGATCATATGTAGAAGCAAGGATTTCCCGGCAGACTGTCCGAATATATTTTCGGACAAACTGCCGGGTATTTTTTTAAAAAAGCACTTGTATTTTCATCTGAAATCGAGTAATATATAAATCACTCTAATATTCAATAGAATCTACCGTATCTGGCAGTTCGATGTTTTGTTTCCCATTAGTAATTTTATAGTCAAGAGGTTATGTATGGCATACCTGTATGCCGAAGAAAAAGAGGTGGTGCGAATGGCGTCAAAAGAAGAATATGACGTATTGCGTCTGATCGAGCATGGACAGACCTGTTATATCAGCTCGGAATGTGTTGAGGGAAGGGTATTGGCCGGCTGGCTTAAGGAGCAGCCGGGGATCGGGAAAGGCCGTCTGTTTTCCCTGCTCCGGGATATAGCCGGTCAGTTGGGCATGATACATAAGTGCAGGAAGAAGCCGTGTTATCAGTATGTCAATCCGTACAGCATTGTGATCACAAGGGAGGGGAAGCCGTATTTCCTGGATATGGAAGCGGGTTCGAACGAGAAGCATCTAAAATTCATGCAGAAGAGAACGGTTCGTGAATGCTTTCTCCCGGCGCAGGAGACATATTATCAGAGGGCAAGCACGGAACTTGACATCTACGGGATGGGGAAGACCATCCAGTATATCCTGTCGGTGACGGGCCCGCAGCCTCCGCTTAACAGGCGGGAGGAGAGAAGATTTCAAAAGATCATATCAAAATGTCTGAAATATCAATCTAAATTAGCATATCAAAGTGCAGCAGAAATTCGAAGAAATATTCCACAATATAGAAAAAAGACAAAGCACAGCCGTATCAGAAAAAAGAGGATGTTCATGATCGCCGGAGCAGTATTGCTGCTTGCCGCGGCGTGGAAGCTCAGTGATCTTACCCATCCGGGGAAACGGCCGGAAGAAGTGAAAGCTTCGCTTGCGGCCCGGGAGATAAGGGAACCGGAGGAATTGGCGCCGCAAAAGGAGACCTGGGAGGACGGCATAGAAGGCAAAGCCGTCCGCCCGGATGATAACACCGCATATATGGAGCTTGCCCTGGCGTATATCCTGGATGTGGGGGATTATGAGGAGAGCCTGTATTACCTTGATAAAATCAAGGATGAGAACGCGGCGGCGAGAGATCTGCAGGAGATTGTGAAGGCTCTTCTCGGGAAGAGAAAAGCGTCGAAGGATCTGGAAGGGTATCTGGAAGAGCTCGAGGAAGAAGCGCCGGAGGGAAGCGAGGAACGCTGGTATCGGTGCCTGATCAGGGGATACGGCCTGCTGAATACGAGGCGGTCGGCGGAGGCGGTGCTTCGTCTGGGTAAAATCTGTCTGGATACGTTGGATGGAGAGAGTGAGGAGGCGAAAGAGGTGAAAGAGTATATGGCGTCTGCCTGTGAGCGGGCAGACGTGCCGGAGGAGGCCGCGCGTATCTATGAAGAGCTGCTGGAACAGACGGAAGACAGCAGAAAGAGAGAGGAAACATATCGGAAGATCACCGTATTATATGAGATCTGCGGTCAGAAAGACAGAGCATTGGATACATGTATCCGGGGCATTGAAGAACAGAAGGAGTCGGACGAGCTTAAGATCATGCATATCCGGCTGCTGTGCCAGGATGCTGCCGTAGAGCGGGAGCTGTGCGCTCAGACGATACGGGAATATATCGGTCAGAGGCCGGAGATTCTGGAGAAGGAAGAGTTTCAGAAGTTGCAAAGAGAATACGAAATACAAGTGGAGGGTGATAGCGTATGGGTAGGAAGATGAGAGAGCTGGCGGCATTATTGGTGATACTGGGAATGATCTATTGGCAGCAGCCGTCGGTCATGGAACCGGCATATGCGAAAGAGAAGGGGATCGAATTTATGAGATCCGAAGGAGGCGGCATATCGGCGGCGTCAAAGAGCAGATCAGGGAAGGATGAAGCCGGTAAGAATCTCGGCAAAGACAAAGATGAACCCAGTAAGAATTCTTCAAAGGACGGGAACAAAGTTGGAAAAAGCCTGGGCGAAGATAAGAATTCCAGTGACAGAGAAGAAGATAGGAGTCCAAGCGAAGGATCGGGTGAAGACAAGAACCTCGGCGGGGATAAGGATAATACGGATAAGGAACCGGGAGACGGATCGGGTGAAGGCAAGAACCCCGGAGATAAAGAAGGAGAAGACAAGAATCCCGGAGAAGGAGAAGACAAGAACCCCGGCGGAGATAAGGATGATACGGATAAGGAACCGGGAGAAGGAGAAGATAAGAACCCCGGAGAAGGAGAAGATAAAAACCCTGGAGACGGGTCGGAAGAAGATAAGGACCCCGGCGGGGATAAGGATGATACGGATAAGGACCCTGGAGACGGATCGGGAGAGGGTGAGAAAGAAGAGATCAAAGAATTTGAGGTATCCATTCCGCCGCAGGACGGACAGAACGGATATTATGTGACCAGACCGGAACTAAAGGTGCGCCACGTCAGCAACAGGGGGACGACCAGATATTGTTTCACAGACGGCAGCGGTCATAAGAAGGAAGGGGAGCTGAGCACAAACGGCGATGAGCTCAGAGTTGAAAAGAACTGGTTCAGGGAAGGGAGGAATCATCTGTCAATATGGATGGAAGATGAAGAGGGACAGCGTCAGGAAGAGTATGTACTGGAGAAGACATTCCTGATCGACACGTCGGCGCCGTCTGTCAGGGTTCAGGCGCCTATGGGAACGGACGCCTGGTATCAGAAGGAGGTATTTATCACCGTTCTGGGCGAAGACGGGGAGCGGGGAAGTCAGATTGAGGAAGTATCCTGCTTCCTGGGCAGCCGTTTGATCGGAAGCAGCAGGAAGTCTCCGGCAGGTTTTCTGATCTCATTTGCGTCGGCAGAGGGAAAGGCGGTGCCGGTGAAGGCGAGGGTGAGAGACCGGGCCGGAAATACTTCGGAGGAGACATGGGGATTCTATATTGATCAGAACCCGCCGAGAACCTCGATAGAAGGGATCGAGGATTATATGATCACAAGCCGTCCGGTGGAGGTAGCGTACCGGATCGAAGAGGAGAATATTATTGGAGAGAAGCAAGCTGGCGCCAGACGGGAGGATCCGCAGGGACAAGTCGAATTCCTGGAGGCGGGAGAATGGAAGGAAGATGCCGGTGGGTATAGCGTCCGGCAGACCTTGTCGGAGGACGGAATCTATCATCTGAGCGTCAGCGCGTGCGATCAGGCAGGATACGAGAGCAGCGGCAGAGGACAGGTGATCATTGACAGCGAGAATCCGGTCATCCGGCACGTAGACGAGGTGGACGGGCAGTATTTGAAGAGCTTTTGCTGGGAATATCCGGCAGAAGAGGCGGTTCAGGATTTTACCAGCTATACCTACTCGGTCTATCTGGACGGGAAGCCTTATCATATCGGGGAAAATGTATTAAGAGAGGGGAAGCATGTGCTGGAGGTGAAGGCGGAGGATGCAGCCGGGAATATAGGCAGAGCGGAGGCAGATTTTTCCATTGACCGCACGGCGCCGCAGATCTTATTCGGGAATGTGAAGGAAGGGGAGACCTATGAACCAGAGAAGGAATTAGAGGTATCGTTAGCAGATCAGGAGGACTATATTGAGGAAATCCGTATTAACGGGGAAGTGCAGAAGGTAGGAGGCCGGAAGAAGCATTATTCATATTCTATGAAGGAATGCGGGAATTATGAGATTGTGGTAAAAGCATGCGACAGGGCGGGCAACCGGGCGGTCTCGCGGACGGATTTTACCATAGCGCGCAGGAAAGGCCTTCTTCATAAGTTTTCCGGTCCGTTAAGGAAGATGTTAGGAGAACCTGTCAGAACAGGAACGGAAGCGTCGGTTAAGCAGGCGGAAAGCAGATCAGAAGAAATCCCAAGGTACGGGCTATGGAAGATCATACTGGGGATGACAGGCGCGGGATGCATTGCCGCCGTTGTATATCAAAGAAAAAGGTCAGAGAAAAGGCTTAAAAAATAGTTGTGAAATTCGCTTTGTTATGATATAGTTATAGCAGTTAAATAGCAGTGATGAGATTAGGAGAGCGAATGAGTACAGCAGAGGTGTTGTTGTGAAGTTTGCTCTTTTTTTGCCATAGCAGACGAGAGGAGAAGAGATGGACAGGAAGTATTATGATGCGATTGAGGAGAATCCTGTTGTTGCGGCGGTGAAGGATATGGATGGTCTTAAGATGTGCTGCAGGCTTGAAGATATCAAGGTTGTATTTATCTTGTTCGGCGACATCTGTTCCATCGGGGAGATCGTGGAGCGGGTGAAGGAGACGGGACGGATGGCCATGGTGCACGTGGATCTGATCACGGGATTAAGCCCGAAGGAAGTAGCGGTGGACTTTATCAGAAGCAATACGCAGGCAGACGGGATCATTACGACCAAACCGTCATTAATCCGCCGCGGGAAGGAGTTGTCCCTGTGCACGGTTCTTCGGTATTTCCTGATAGATTCTATGGCATTGGAGAGCATAAGACAGCAGCAGCATATGGTGAAGCCGGATTTTATAGAGGTGCTTCCCGGGCTGATGCCTAAGGTGATACAGAAGGTCTGCAGATCGTCCAGGACCCCTGTCATAGCGGGAGGGCTGATCACAGACAAGGAATCGGTGATGGGAGCGCTTGATGCCGGCGCAATCGCAGTGTCTACGACGAATCGGGAAGTATGGCAGATGTAGACAGAATACGGGATCACACAGCAGATGCAGACAGAATATGGGATTGCATAGCAGATGCAGACAGGATACGGGATCGCATAGCAGATGCAGACAGAATACGGGATCGCATAGCAGAGAACAGGAGGAGACGATATGGCCAAGTATGTAATGGCATTAGATGCCGGGACAACCAGTAACAGGTGTATTCTTTTTGACGAGGCGGGGAGGATGTGCAGCGTTGCTCAGCGGGAATTCAGACAGTATTTCCCTAAGCCCGGCTGGGTAGAGCATGATGCCGATGAGATCTGGGCGAGCCAGATGGGAGTGGCAGTGGAAGCGATGAATATGATCGGGGTATCGGCGGAGGATATTGCGGCGATAGGGATCACGAACCAGAGAGAGACTGCGATCGTGTGGGATAAGAACACGGGAGAGCCGATCTATCATGCGATCGTATGGCAGTGCAGAAGAACATCGGAATACTGTGATTCTCTGAAGGAAAAGGGATTGACGGATAAGTTCAGAGAGAAGACAGGGCTTGTGATCGACGCGTATTTTGCCGGAACCAAGGTGAGATGGATACTTGACAATGTCCCGGGAGCGAGGAAGAGAGCCGAGAACGGAGAGCTTCTGTTCGGAACCGTGGAGACCTGGCTGATCTGGAAGCTGACGAAGGGAGCGGTCCATGTGACGGATTACTCCAATGCTTCCCGGACGATGCTTTTTAATATCAATACGCTGGAATGGGATGATGAGATTCTGGCAGAGCTTGATATCCCCAGATGTATGCTCCCGGAGGCGAAGCCTTCAAGCTGCATCTACGGAGAGGCGGATCCTTCTTTCCTGGGCGGGCCGATTCCGATCGCCGGGGCTGCGGGAGATCAGCAGTCGGCGTTGTTCGGGCAGACCTGTTTTACGGCGGGAGAAGCCAAGAATACATACGGGACAGGATGCTTCCTGTTGATGAATACAGGGGAGAAGCCAGTTTTCTCGAAGAACGGACTGGTTACAACGATTGCATGGGGATTAGATAACAAGGTGAATTATGCGCTGGAGGGTTCTATCTTTGTTGCGGGCGCGGCGATCCAATGGCTGCGCGACGAGATGCGCCTGATCGATTCGGCTGCGGATTCCGAATATATGGCCAGGAAGGTGAAGGACACCAACGGATGTTATGTTGTGCCGGCATTTACCGGACTTGGAGCGCCGCATTGGGATCAGTATGCGCGGGGGACTGTCGTGGGAATCACCCGGGGGGTGAATAAGTACCATATCATCCGTGCGACATTGGAATCCCTTGTCTATCAGGTCAATGATGTGCTGGCGGCAATGAAGGCGGACTCCGGTATATCTCTGGCGTCGCTTAAGGTAGACGGAGGAGCCAGCGCCAATAATTTCCTGATGCAGACGCAGGCGGATATCATCAACGCACCGGTGCAGCGTCCCAGGTGTGTGGAGACGACAGCCATGGGAGCCGCATATCTGGCCGGACTGGCAGTGGGATATTGGAAGAGTAAGGAAGATGTGCTTAAGAACTGGGCGATCGACAGGACCTTCGACCCTGCCATTTTAGAAGAAGAGCGGGCAAGGAAGATCAAGGGCTGGAATAAGGCGGTCAAGTACGCTTACGGCTGGGCGAAGGAAGAGATATAGGGTATGAAGTCAATCGAATAGAGAATTGCACGAGAGAAGAGTCAGGCAATCGCCGCATTGAGAGAGATGCGTCTGTTTGCGGACTCTTCTTATTCTATTTAGGAAAGACTTTCTGTAAGAATGATATAAGAATAGGACGACTTAAGAATAGGACGATATAAGAATAGGATGACTTAAGAATAGGATGATATAAGAATTAGGATGACTTAAGAATAGGATGATATAAGAATAGAATAACTTAGGAGGAGTTAGGAAGATGTATGAATACGAAGTAATAATTATCGGCGGCGGGGTGTCAGGATGCGCTGCTGCAAGAGAATTGTCGCGGTATGATATAAGAGCATGTGTTCTGGAAAGAGAAGAAGACGTGTGCTGCGGCACTTCCAAAGCCAACAGCGGGATCGTCCATGCCGGGTATGACGCGCCGGTCGGGTCGCTGAAGGCTCAGATGAATCTGCGCGGAAATGAGATGATGGAACTGCTGTCGGAGGAGTTGGATATTCCGTTCGTGCGCAACGGTTCGTTTGTGATCTGCAAGAGCGAAGATGAGCTGCCCGGTCTGCAAGAGCTGTATGACAGAGGAAGAGCTAACGGCGTCCAAGGCCTTCAGATCCTTGGACGGGATGAGGTCCTAAAGAAGGAGCCGAATGCGGCGGAGGATGTATATGCCGCTCTGTACGCGCCGACGGGAGGGATCGTCTGTCCTTTTGAACTGAATATTGCTCTGGCGGAGAATGCGTATGCCAACGGTATAGAATTCAGGTTCAATACAGAAGTGCAGGAGATCAGACGGCTTCATGAGGGATATGAGCTTGTTACAGATCAGGGAAGCTTCTTTGCCCGGTTTGTGGTAAATGCAGCCGGAGTCTATGCGGACCGGTTTCACAATATGGTCAGCGGCCGCAAGATACAGATCACGGCGAGAAGGGGAGATTACTGCCTGTTGGATAAAAGCGCCGGAAGCCATGTGAAAAGTACGATTTTTACTCTTCCGGGGAAGCTTGGCAAGGGAGTTTTGGTGGCGCCGACGGCGCACGGCAACCTGCTTCTCGGGCCGACTGCTGTAGATATTGAGGACAAAGAGGGAACGAATACGACCAGGGAAGGACTTGAACAGGTTCTTGGCAAGGTCGGAATGAATGCGAAGAATCTGCCGCTTAGGCAGGTGATCACTTCATTTGCGGGACTTAGGGCGCATGAGGCGGGAGATGATTTTATCATAGAGGAATTAGAAGATGCTCCGGGCTTCATTGACTGCGCCGGTATAGAATCTCCCGGGCTTACTAGCTGTCCTGCGGTCGGAGAGCGGATCGCAGGTATCTTGCAGGAGCGGATGGGATTATCGAAGAAGGAATCATTTAACCCTGTCAGGAAAGGGATCGTAAAGCCCCATACGCTGTCTAAGGAAGAGAGAGCCAGGCTGATAAAGGAGAATCCGGCGTATGGAAACATCATCTGCCGGTGTGAGATGATCACGGAGGGCGAGATCGTGGATGCGATCCGCCGCCCTCTCGGTGCGAGATCATTAGACGGAGTAAAGCGCAGGACGAGAGCAGGGATGGGACGCTGTCAGGCCGGATTCTGTTCTCCGAGAGTGATGGAGATCCTGGCAAGGGAATGGAATACAGATATGAGAGAGATCACCAAGTCCGGCAGAACGTCGAAGATACTTGCCGGGACTAATAAGGATACATGGAGGGACAAGGCATGATAGACAGTACATGGGCAGACATAGTGATCATAGGGGGAGGCCCGGCGGGGCTTGCGGCAGCGGTCGCCGCAAAGAAGAACGGGGCAGGCCGGATCTTGATTCTGGAGCGGGACAGGGAGCTTGGCGGTATCCTGAACCAGTGTATCCATAATGGTTTCGGGCTGCATACGTTTAAGGAGGAGCTGACGGGTCCTGAATATGCGGAGAGATTCATCCGGCAGGTGTTGGAACTGGATATCGAGTACAAATTAAATACAATGGTCATGGAGATCAGCCGGGATAAGGCAGTGACAGCCATGAACAGAGAAGAAGGATTGTTCGAGATTCGGGCTAGGGCAGTTATTCTGGCAATGGGATGCAGGGAAAGGCCGAGGGGCGCGCTGAATATTCCGGGATTTCGGCCCGCCGGTATCTTCTCGGCGGGAACGGCTCAGAGGCTTGTCAATATGGAAGGCTATCTTCCGGGACGAGAGGTAGTGATCCTTGGTTCCGGCGACATCGGCCTCATTATGGCAAGAAGAATGACTCTTGAGGGGGCGAAGGTAAAGGTTGTGGCGGAACTGATGCCTTATTCCGGCGGGCTTAAGAGAAATATCGTGCAATGTCTCGACGATTATGGAATTCCGTTGAAATTAAGCCATACGATAATCGATATCAAAGGAAAAGAAAGGCTTGAAGGGATTACGCTTGCAGAGGTTGACGGAAGAGGGAAGCCGATACCTGGAACGGAAGAATTCTATTCCTGCGATACGCTTCTTCTGTCGGTCGGGCTGATTCCTGAAAATGAGCTTTCAGGAGGGATGGGCGTGGAACTGAATCCGGTCACGTCAGGCCCGCGAGTCAATGAAAGCCTTGAAACGAGCATAGAGGGCGTTTTCGCCTGCGGCAATGTGCTTCACGTGCATGATCTGGTGGATTTTGTGTCGGAGGAGGCAGCGGCGGCGGGAAGGAACGCCGCGGCGTATGTGCGGGAAGCCAGAGAAGAGGAAGACAGAGAAGCAAAAAAGAGGATACGCCTTACGGCGGGGACGGGGGTACGTTATACCGTGCCGGAGACTGTAAACGTCAGCCGCATGGACGAACACTTAACGGTGCGTTTCCGGGTGGGAGGCGTTTACAAGAACTGCTATGTAAGCGTCTGTTTCGACGGCGAGAAGATATCGCGAAGGAGAAAAACGGTGGTTGCGCCCGGCGAGATGGAAGAGATCGTGCTTACAAAGGAACAGCTTGAGAAGTATCCTGATTTAGAGGAGATCAATGTGAGGATCGAGGAGGCGTAAGAGTGATGGAAGAGAAAAATCTGATATGTATCAACTGTCCCATGGGATGCATGCTTACGGTTGCCATGGAGGGAAGCGAGATCATAAGCGTTGCAGGAAATACCTGCAGACGTGGAGATTCTTATGCGAGGAAGGAACTGACGAACCCTACAAGGATCGTGACGACCACTGTGAAGGTATCAGGCGGCAGGGAAAGTATGGTCTCTGTCAAGACGAAGGAGGATATCCCTAAGGGGAAGGTGCTCGAGTGTGTAAGAGAATTGAAGGATGTCGTTGCCGCGGCGCCGGTAAGGATCGGGGATGTGATTCTGGAAGATGCGGCCAAAACGGGAGTCAATATCGTTGCAACGAAGAATGTAGAGGCAAAATGAAGGCCGGACGGTAACAATGTCCGGGTATCCTGCATATAATAAGGCAAAAAGTATCAGGAGCAGTTTATGCCGTATTCAATTATGATGGATGCCGGACACGGAGGTCGTGATCCGGGTGCGGTCTATAACGGACGGCAGGAGAAGGATGACGCATTGAGGCTTACCCTGGCGGTAGGAGAGATTCTTCAGAATAACGGGATCGACGTACAATATACAAGAACGACAGACGTATACCAGACACCTTATGAGAAAGCAATGGAGGCCAACAACGCAGGAGTGGATTTCTTCATATCTATTCATAGGAATTCTTACCCGACAGACAACGAGGTGTCGGGTGTTGAGACGCTGGTATATGATCTGTCGGGATTGAAATACCAGATGGCGCAGGACATTAATGACCAGTTAGAGGCGGTAGGTTTCGTGAATCTTGGGGTGAAGGCGCGCCCGAATCTGGTTGTGCTCAGAAGGACAAATATGCCGGCGCTTCTGGTTGAGGCCGGGTTCATTAATTCAGATGTGGACAACAGATTGTTTGACGATAATTTCCAGGATATTGCGCAGGCGATCGCCGGAGGTGTTCTGGATACGCTGGATTCGGCAGGAATCATTAAGGATGACAGCTTCCGCGTACAGGTAGGAGCGTACCGGAACCGAAGATATGCGGAGAGGCTGCTGAATGAATTATTGGAACAGGGATTTTCAGCGTTCATTGACGACTCCGGGCCGTATATCCGTGTGCAGGTCGGGGATTTTACCGATATGGACGATGCGGTGGACATGGAGCAGAGACTTAAGCAGGCCGGGTATCCGACGGTTATTGTAAACGGTTAGTACATATTGTACTGATACAGCATTGCACAATTAGCAGTGAATTGTGCAATGCTGTACTAACCATTTACTCTGGGCAGGGAGAAGATGAATTCGGTTCCCACACCTTCTGTGCTGACCACATTGATATTCTCGCCGTGCGCCTGGATAGCCTCCTTGACAATAGTAAGGCCCAGGCCCGTTCCTTTCTTGTCTTTCCCGCGGGAGAGATCGGATTTGTAGAACCGTTCCCAGATTTTATTCAGTGAACTTCTTGGGATTCCGATACCGTCATCCTTTATCGAGGTGTAGACCTTCTCGCCGCGTTCGGTGGTCTCGATGGTTATAACAGAATCCGGGTCGCTGAACTTAATGGCGTTATCCAGCAGATTGTAGAGCACCTGTTGGATTTTGCGTTTGTCTGCATTGACATTCAGATGTTTTGCGGCAAGTATCACTTCTATGGAAATCTTCTTCTGTGTGCAGGTGCCTTCAAAGGAGGCCGCAACATGCTTGATCATATCATGGATGTCAAATACTTCCTTATTCAGCAGTATATTTTTGTTGTCAAATTCATTCAGGGTCAGAAGATCCTGAGTAAGGTCGGTCAGGCGTTCAGTTTCGAATAATATGATCTTAAGATATTTGTCATACAGTTCCGGCGGTATGGTGCCGTCGGCCATGGCTTCTACATAGCCTTTGATCGATGTAAGAGGAGAGCGGAAGTCATGGGAGACGTTGGCGACAAATTTCTTCTGATAATCATCCATATCCCGCAGATGTGAGGACATATAGTTCAGAGACGCGGACAGATAGCCCATCTCGTCCTCGGTATTTACAGGGATCTCGTATTCCAGGTTGCCGGAAGCGTACTGAGTGGCAGCCTCCGTAATCTTGCGCAGCGGGCGGTAGATAAAATAATGGAAAGCCAGCAGGATCGCGAATGAGAGGATATATATCACAAACATTGTGATGATCGCCGCGTTCATCAGGATATTCTGAGTGCCTCGGATATCTGAGATATATTTGTGAATCAGCAGGTATCCGTTGGGGGTATATCCGTATACGACCGGTGCAAGCACCGTCATGACATCTTCGTCAAAAAAATCGTGGTAAGTGCCTGTCTGGTACTGATGCCCGCCGCTCTCCGCAGGATTAAAATTCTCGATATACCTTGGCGCGCCCGGATAATCCTCCGATTCTGCCGCCGCTATCATAACACCGTCCTTATCCACGAACCACACCGCTGCTTCCAACTGTATCTCCATCCCGGATAACTGGTGGTGTACCGCGTTCAAATCCAGAGTCTCGTCAAAATACGAAGGCAGATAATTGCTGGCGATCAGGCTGGCCTCCCGATAGAGAGAGGTAGCCGTCTTCTTCTCCAATGGACTCTCCGTCAGATTGAAGGTCAGTGTTGCCACCGTGAATACGCTTAAGAATCCGAAGATGATATATACGATAATGAATTTCAGGTATAACGTGCTGCGCATAGTGTCTCCTTTAGATCAGATATTATTTTACCTCAAATTTGTATCCAATGCCCCAGACGGTGCTGATCCCCCAGGAACCGTGGTCTTTGATCTTCTCGCGCAGACGTTTGATATGAACGTCGACGGTGCGGGTGTCTCCGATATATTCGTATCCCCAGATCTGGTCGAGGAGCTGCTCCCGCGTAAATACCTGATTCGGAGATGAGGCCAGGAAATACAGCAGTTCCAGTTCCTTGGGCGGCATATCAACTCTCAGTTCGTCAACCAGAACGGAGTAATTAGTGAGATTGATGGAGATGCCGGGATACTCGACACATTTGCCCTTGTCTTCTCTGGCGGCCTCCGGTTTGGGAACGGTCTGGTAGCGGCGAAGGACGGCCTTGACCCTGGCGACCAGTTCCTTGGAATCGAAGGGCTTCATAATATAGTCGTCCGCACCCAGTTCTAAGCCAAGGACCTTGTCGAAGACCTCGCCCTTTGCCGAGAGCATGATGATCGGAACGCTGGATCTTGCCCGGATCTCCCGGCATACCTGATAACCGTCGATACCAGGAAGCATAAGGTCCAGAAGGATCAGATTCGGCTGGTAGGTCTCCTGGGCGATGAGGGCCTTTTCGCCGTCGTACACCATCATGGTATCAAAGCATTCCTTGGTGAGGTATAGAGATATCAGTTCCGCAATGTTCTCGTCGTCGTCTACGATTAAGATTTTCTGTTTATTTACCATATATGATTGCCTCCACAGGTTGTCAATGATTGATTCGGTCTTATCTCAGATTTACTTCAGTTCAACGATCGTCACGCCGGCGTCGCCCTCGCCGAAGGCGCCGAGCCGGAAGGACTTGACATGCTTCTGGCGTCTGAGATAATTATGGATGCCTGCGCGCAGCGCGCCGGTCCCTTTGCCGTGAACGACACGGACAGAGGAGAGATGCGCGAGTGCGGCGTCATCCAGATACTTGTCCAGTTCCGCGATAGCTTCATCTACGGTCTTGCCGAGAAGATTGATCTCCGGGCTTACAGAGAAGGACTTGCCCATCTTCATCTTGCCCTTGGAGGTCTTATGCATCTGCTTGGCGGAATAAGACGGAGCCTCTTCTATGATCTCCAGATCGGAGATATGGAGCTGGGAACGCAGAATTCCCATCTGTACGGTTACATTGCCCCTTGAATCGGGGAGAGAGGTAACCGTTCCGTTCAGGTTCATGCTCAGAACTCTGACAGATTCACCGAGTTTAAAATCCGAAGGCTTATGCTGCTTGTGCGGCTTTTTGGATTCCAGCGTTGTATGGGAACTGACGGAAGCCATCTTCTTACGCAGCCGCTCCCGCTCCTTCTCCATCTCTGCTGCGGAAATGTTCTCCTTGCCGAATTTGTGGAAATTGCGGATGGTCTCGTCAGCAGTTTCCTTGGCGTCCGCTAAAATGGCGTGTGCCTTTTCGTTGGCTTCGCGAAGGATCCGTTCCTTCTGTTCTTCTAACCGCTCCTGCTTCTGACGGACTTCGGTTTTCAGCCGTTCCAGCTCGCGCTTGTAAGCGTTGATCTCAACCTGTTCCTTCTGGATGGTGCGTTTGCTGGTTTCAAGATCCGTGAGCAGGTCCTCGAAGGATTCATCTTGTTCTGTCAGGTGGGTCTTCGCTTCTTCTATGATATAGTCAGGCAGTCCAAGCTTGCCCGCGATGGCAAATGCATTGCTCTTCCCGGGAATCCCGATCAGGAGCCGGTAAGTTGGGCGAAGGGTTTCAAGGTCAAACTCACAACAGGCGTTCTCCACCTGAGGAGTGGACAGGGCGTAGACCTTAAGCTCGCTGTAATGGGTGGTTGCCATGGTGCGGATCCCCCGTTGGTGCAGGTGGTTCAAGATCGCGGTGGCAAGGGCGGCTCCTTCGGTAGGATCCGTCCCGGCGCCGAGTTCGTCAAAAAGAACAAGCGAATGCTCATCCACATGCTTCAAGAAGGATACGATATTGGTCATATGGGAGGAGAAGGTACTGAGGCTCTGCTCAATACTCTGCTCGTCGCCGATATCGGCATATACATGTTCAAATACGGCCAGTTCGGAACGGTCCAGCGCGGGAATGTGAAGCCCCGCCTGTCCCATCAGCGTAAACAGGCCCACAGTCTTCAGAGAGACCGTTTTTCCGCCGGTGTTAGGGCCGGTAACGATCAGAAGGTCAAAGGCATCCCCAAGTGTGACGGTAATAGGAACGACCTGCTTCCTGTCAAGAAGCGGGTGCCGTCCTTCCCGTATGTGGATGCGTCCTTCTGTGTTGAATATCGGCATGGATGCGTTCATATCCAGCGCAAGGCATCCTCTTGCGAAAATAAAATCAAGCTCGCCGAGGACAGAGTAATTGGTTCGGATCGCCTCCGTATATTGGGCGGTGTCTTCGCTTAAGCGTGCGAGGATCACCTGAATCTCCTCCTGTTCCTTGCCGTAGAGCTCTTTTAAGTCGTTGTTGAGCTTAACTACGGCCATAGGTTCGATAAATAATGTGGAACCGGTGGAGGACTGGTCGTGGATCAATCCAGAGACCTGGCTTCGGTGTTCCGCCTTTACCGGAATGCAGTAGCGGTCTCCGCGCATGGTTATGATCGGATCCTGCAGATAAGTGCGCAGGGAACCGTTGACCATGCCGGCCAGGGTCGAATGTACCTTATCGTTCATCTGGCTGATGGAGCGGCGGATATGCTTCAAAGTGCCGCTTGCGTCGTCGCTGATCTCGTCTTCTTCGAGAATGCAGCGCCGGATCTCGGCGGTTAACAGGGTCAATGGTTCTAACTGTTGGAAAAAAGGATCCAGACAGTCTTCCAGATCGTCGTTGTTGTCGTGTCTGCCGTATGCTTTGGCGCGTCCGGCAGTTTCAAGGAGCTTGCAGATCCGAAGCAGTTCTCCGCTTCCGAGCGCCGCGCCGACTTCTAAGCGCCTTAGAGAGTCGTTGACCGGATTGCATCCGCTAAAAGATATCCTTCCCTTTTTAACGATGCGTGTAAATGCGGCGGCTGTCTGCTGCTGGGCAGCGTTAATGTCTGATAGAGAGATCATGGGCTTAAGCTTCCGGCAGAGTTCCCTGCCGTTAAAAGAAGAAGCGTGATCCGTCAGCATTTCAATTATCTTATTGTATTCTAGTTTGTTTAATGTTTTCTTATTCATATTCATCACCTGGATATATTCTAACCTATTTACGCCATAAAAGAAAGAGAGAAATATTGAACAATTGCTGTTCATAGGTTATACTATATGAATAGGGCGTATACCCGGGAAGGAATATAATAAGGAGAAGGATGCGTCTATGGAAGAGCATAGAGACCCAAAAGAAGAATTACATCCAAACGAAGAGCCGCAGGAGGATTCGTCGGAGTATTCCTTTATGCAGGAGAGGATTAAGCTCGACCGGCGGGGAATAAGAAAAGGTTTATTCAAGATGGCTGGCTTTGGCCTGGTATTCGGGATTTTTGCCTGCTTTAGTTTTACTGCGTTGAAACCGGTGATGGACAGTATTTTCCAGGATGACCCGCAGAAGGTGACGATTCCGCAGGAAGAGCCTGATGAGGAAGAGGTGGCAGAACCGGTGCCGGAGCCTGAGGAACCGGCGGCGCAGCAGACTCTTGATGCGGACAGTTACCGTCAGATGCAGCAGTCATTGACGGCGATCGGCATTGAGGCGAACCGTTCGGTAGTGGAGATCGTGGCGTCGGCGAAGGAGAAGGACTGGACGGAAGAGTCGAAGGATTATAAGAACAGTGTGTCCGGTCTGATCGTTGCGGATAACGGACGGGAGCTTCTGATACTCGGGAAGTCATCGGTTGCGAAGGAAGCGCAGGAATTGCGGGTAATATTCAATGACGGCAATGCGTATCCGGCGGTGCTTAAAAAGAGCGACGGAACCCTGGGAATTGGAATCTATGCGGTGAGCCGTTCCGAGCTTCAGGATTCGACGTGGGCGCAGATTGAGACGGCGGTGCTGGGGAGTTCCAATGCTATGTCCAAGGGGGACGTTGCGATCGTACTTGGCAAGCCATTCGGTTATGCGGGCGCTATGGGATTCGGATCGATAGCGTCGGGGAAGAATACGCTGGATCTGGCGGACAGGCAATACCGGCTGATCAATACGGATATTGCGGGGTCTAAGAACGGAAGCGGCTTTATCGTGAATCTTAAGGGGGAGACGATTGCCCTGATTGACCAGAGCGCGGCGGAAGAAGGAAGCACGGAGCTGATCATCGGGTACGGGATCACGGATGTGAAGGATGTGATCGAATGCCTGTCTAATGGACAGGGGGTTCCGTATATCGGAATCTACGGTGTGGATGTCACGGAGGAGATAGAGGAGCAGGGAATTCCCAAGGGCCTGTATGTGAAGAATGTAGAAGCAGATTCTCCGGCAATGACAGCGGGGATCCAGAACGGTGATGTTATTACCAGCATCGGTGACAAGGATGTTGTGACTTATGATGCGTATCATCAGGCGTTGATGGAAGAGAAGGTCGGAAGTGAAGTTACGGTGAAGGGCCAGCGTCAGGGGGCCGACGGCTATGTGGATATTGATTTTGCCGTGACGATTGGGAGTAAGGAGTAAGATATGATTTAGCCGTGACGATTGGGAGAAGAAGTAAGATATTGACTTTGCCGTAATAGCTGGGAGCAAGGGGCAAGATACTGCTTATGTCGTGACGGCTGGGAGTAAGATATTGATTCCCGCGAGCAACGAGTCAAGCGGGCATGCTTGCATGCACATTTGGCGACTGCCGCGAGGGTCAAATACCCCGCTGCTCTGCAGCGTTACAAATTTGATGCTCCGTTGCTTGTAGCGGGGTCTTTGACTTAGCCGTGACGGCCGGGAGTGAGAATATGGGGTAAGAAAATGGAGTAAGAGAGGTACGGGGAATTATTACGTTATCCGGTACCGCAAAAACAGACAGCACGAGAATTAAGACAGAAAGAGGCGGGAATATGAGATATATCAACACCCTCCGCGAGGGAGAGACGATCAGGAACATTTATCTGTGCAAGGGGAAGCGCTCAGCGGAGACAAGAAACGGGAAACCATACGACAATCTGATCCTTCAGGACAAAACCGGGGTACTGGATGGGAAGGTCTGGGATCCGAATTCAGGAGGGATCGCGGATTATGACGAGATGGATTTTATAGAAGTATACGGAGAAGTTATCAACTATAACAATAATCTCCAACTGAATATCAAGCAGATCCGCAAAGCGGAGGAGGCTGAGTATTCTATGGCGGATTATCTTCCGACCAGCGAGAAGAATACAGAGAAGATGTACCAGGAGCTTCTTGGTTATGTGAAGAAGATCGACAATCCGTATCTAAGACAGGTAGTGGAGTATTATTTCGTAAAGGACGAGGCATTTATCCGAAGGTTCAAGGCGCACTCGGCGGCTAAGAGCGTTCATCATGGGTTCTCGGGAGGGCTTCTGGAGCACACGCTGAGTGTGGTGAAGTTCTGTGAGTATATGACGGGGGCGTATCCGATCCTGAACAGGGATGTACTCTATACGGCGGCTATCTGCCATGATATCGGCAAGATCAAGGAACTGTCGCCGTTCCCGGAGAATGACTATACCGATGACGGGCAGTTACTTGGACATATTGTGATTGGCGTGGAGATGGTCAGCGAGGCGGTGAGGACGATACCGGATTTCCCGGAGAAGCTGGCAAGCGAATTAAAACACTGTATCGTGGCGCATCATGGTGAACTGGAATACGGGTCGCCGAAGAAGCCGGCGCTTGCAGAGGCGTTTGCGCTGAATTTTGCGGATTGTGCGGACGCGAAGATGCAGACGTTGACGGAAATATTCAAAGATAAGAACACATATGACTGGCTTGGGTATAACAGGCTGTTTGAAACGAATCTGAGGAAGACGATGGGGACGTAGTAAGTTTGCTACGTCTCAAATTGAATTTGGCACTATATCCGGTCTCAGACTTTAGTTTTTGCCCGGATGGAGTGTTCGTACATTATTGCGTTAATCTTGAAGTAATAGTGCTTGATATTCGTGTCAGGTGTGCGTTGGCGAACTGCGGTGGCATCGTTGACCACCGACAACGTAGTTTGATGGAAACTTAGGCGAGGAGGTTAACCTGAATATAATGCAGACAGTACACTGGTACACTGAAAAATAAGTTCCTAGCCATATAACTGGTTACTTATTATTTGGTGTACTGGGGCGATATTCCTGCGAAGCAACGAGCCAAGCAATTATGTTTGCACGGATATTCGATGACTGCCGCGAGGGTCGAAGGCCCCGCAGCTTGCTGCACTGGAATTTTGATGCTCCGTCAGCTTGCTGCGGGGTTTTTGATTATATGGAGAAACAGAGGTATATTATGAAGAAGAATGACGTCGTTACAGTTACAGTTGAGGATATGGGAATTGCCGGGGAAGGCATCGGGAAAGTGGACGGATATACGTTATTTATCAAAGACGCTGTTATTGGAGACATGGTGGAAGCTAAGATCATGAAGGCGAAGAAAAATTACGGGTATGCAAGGCTTATGAAGATCATCCGTCCGTCGCAATATCGTGTGGAGCCTAAGTGTCCGGCAGCATGTCAATGCGGCGGCTGTCAGATACAGGCTATGAGTTATGATAAGCAGTTGGAATTCAAAGAGCAGAAGGTGAAAAATAATCTGATGCGTATCGGCGGGATTCCAGGGGAGGTGCTGGATTCTATTCTGGAGCCTGCCTGCGGTATGGAGCAGCCCTACAGATACCGGAACAAGGCACAATATCCTGTTGGAAGAGATAAAAACGGCAGCCTTATAGCAGGCTTCTATGCGGGGCGGACACATCAGATCATACCATGTCAGGATTGCAGTCTTGGAGTAGAAGTGAATAGTGATATCCTGAGAATGATACTTGAATTTATGGAGAAATATCAGATAGAGCCTTATGATGAAGAGCGGCATAAGGGACTGGTACGTCACATTCTGCTTCGGTACGGTTTTGCAACGGGAGAGATCATGGTATGCCTGGTGCTTAATGGAAGAAAGCTTCCGCATGCGAAGGAACTGACCGGAAGACTCTCGGAGATTCGAGGGATGACCAGTATTACGGTCAGCGTTAATACGGAGAAGACGAATGTGATTATGGGCGGCGAGATCATAACGCTGTGGGGGCAGGACTATATCACAGATTATATCAAAGATGTGAAATATCAGATATCTCCGCTGTCATTCTATCAGGTAAACCCGGTGCAGACCAGGAAGCTGTATGAGACTGCGCTTCAATATGCCGGATTGACTGAGAATGAAACTGTATGGGATGTGTACTGCGGAATCGGGACCATCTCACTGTTTCTGGCGCAAAAAGCGGGGAAGGTCTATGGTGTGGAGATTGTTCCTCAGGCGATCGAGGATGCGAAGAAGAATGCCGAGATCAACGGGATGGATAATGTAGAATTTTATGTGGGGAAGGCGGAGGAGATCCTTCCGAAGTTCTATGCGGATTATGCGGCAAGTCATCCGGGGCAGCAGGCGCGGGCGGATGTGATAGTAGTGGATCCTCCAAGGAAAGGATGCGAGGAGTCTGTGCTTGATACGATGGTACAGATGAAGCCGCAGAGGATCGTGTATGTGAGCTGTGATTCGGCGACGCTTGCCAGGGATGTGAAATATCTTAGGGAGAGAGGGTATGAGTTGGAGAAGGGGAGGGTGGTGGATATGTTTCCGCAGACGTGTCATGTGGAGACTATTGTGTCGATACAAAAGAAAAACTCGTAGAAGTCCTTTATTTTAGGCACTTTGCGAAGCATTTCATGTTCACTTCGGAGGGTGAAAAAATCCGAAATAAGCACCTAAAAAACTACTTTGATGTTTCAGTGGTAGTTGATATCGGGTGTGGGAACACAAACGGAAAATAAAGGCTTTCCGCAATCAACGTGTCTATGTAGTGTACACCCTGCTGATAAAATATAGGCAACAGGCTCTTAGAAATTGAATGGGATAGGCGTATCATTAGAGATAGTGGTACGCTTTTTTTCGCTCATTTGCATCTTTGAATATACTGGTATCTGTCTATTATAATGAAAATAAAAAAGGACGGTGGCATTTATGAGAGAAAAGAAAAATCATTTATATGTGGATAGTGAAGAAAGAAAACTCCTGTTACATAGCCTTGTAGGATTAAAAAATCAGCTCATGCAGCAAGGCAGATATACAGATTGCGTTGATGAGCTTATTATCAAGGTTATCCATGCACCTGTAAAAAAGTTAAGGGTAGAAATGGCAGGAGGAAGTGATGTGTGATAAGGAATTTAAAGAACTGGTGAAAATAGCGGTCGAGAAACTAAAAGACGAATCTGTATTGAAACTGTTAAAAGCGGATGCAAGTTATCAAAAGGATAGTAATAATGAGGGAAGTGCAGAGGATGCCTTTAATCAGCTTGATTTGACGGAGAAGCAGAGGGAAGTTTGCCAACGGCTTTTAGATTGCAGAGATAAGCAGGATTTTGAATACGGAACTCATGCGTATATTGCAGGGCTGATAGATGCGTTTCATATTATGGCAGTATTATTTCCAGAAAAATGGGATACGGAGAGAATAAGAAAAGCTTTATCATTAAAGGGCAGATAATAAAACTGAATAGATTTTTACATAGCCGATTGGTGTAGTTTAGCAAATAAAAACAGCCAGTCGGCTTTTTTTATTGTCATAAATCCTTTACATAGCCACTCTGACAAAGTGGCTAAATTTATGCGAAAGGAGGACGCACCTATGTCAAATTGCAAAGTAATCGCTCTGACGAACCAGAAAGGCGGTGTCGGCAAGACCACTACGGCGGTAAATCTGGGTGTCAGTCTGGCACAGCAGGGTAAGAAAGTCCTGCTCATTGATGCCGATGCACAGGCAAATTTAACTATGTCGCTTGGCTACGGCAGACCAGATGACTTGTCGGATACGCTTTCAAGCATCATGCAGGACGTGATAGACGATAAGCCTGTTAATGTCCAGAAAGCTATCCTGCACCATGACGAGGGCGTTGACCTGCTCCCGTCCAACATTGAACTGTCGGGCTTGGAAGTAAGGCTCATCAATGCCATAAGCCGTGAAAGCGTGCTGAAAACCTGCATCAATGAAGTAAAAAAGAATTACGATGTGGTTCTTGTGGATTGTATGCCGAGTTTGGGTATGCTGACAATCAATGCACTTGCGGCGGCTGACAGCGTGGTTATCCCGACACAGCCCCATTATCTTTCTGCAAAGGGCTTAGAGCTGTTGCTTCGCTCCGTGTCTAAAGTCAAGCGGCAAATCAATCCCCATCTGCGGATTGACGGTATCTTAATGACAATGGTAATGCCACGCACAAATATTTCAAAAGAAATTACGGCAACGGTAAAGAGTGCCTATGGGCAGAGGATTAAAGTTTTTGATGCCCAGATACCCCACTCTATCCGTGCGGTTGAAGCTACCGCAGAGGGAAAAAGTATTTTTGCCTACGACAAAGGGGGCAAGGTAGCCGCTGCTTATGAGCAGTTCGGAAAGGAGGTAGCAGAGATTGGCGAGAAACAAAAGAACAGGAATCGAGCTGACAGCATACGATGACCTCTTTGAAACAGACGAGAGCCGAGCAGAAGCGAATCTAAGCAAGATAAGGGAGATACCCATTTCCGAGATTGACGAGTTCCCAGACCACCCATTCAAGGTTTTGATGAATGAGGATATGGAGCAGCTTGTGGAAAGTGTCAGTCGGAGCGGCGTAATGACCCCTGCCACAGTTCGGCAGAAAGAGGATGGGCGGTATGAGCTTATCAGCGGTCACAGGCGGAAAAAAGCTTGCGAGCTTGCAGGGCTTGAAACGCTGAAATGTGAGGTTAAGGAGCTGACCCATGATGAAGCGATTATAGTCATGGTTGAGAGTAATCTCCAACGCTCTGTTATCCTGCCAAGTGAAAAAGCCTTTGCGTATAAAATGCGGTTAGAAGCAATGAAGCGGCAGGCGGGCAGACCGATAAAAGATAATTATTCCCCAGTGGGTAATAATTCTGAATTTGCTACTTCAAGTGATGAACTTGCCGAAAAAGTCGGAGAAAGCAAAAACCAGATTTTTCGTTTTATCCGCTTAACCGAGCTTGTACCCGAAATTCTGCAAATGGTAGATGAGCGTCAGATTGCTTTTCGTCCTGCGGTAGAGATTTCTTATCTTTCCGAGGAACAGCAGTACACCCTGCTTGAAGCGATGGGCTATAACGATGCCACGCCCTCACTTGCACAGGCTATCAAAATGAAAAAGTTTATGCAGGAGGGAAAACTCACGGACGAGGTTATCCAGTCCATCATGCAGGAGGATAAGCCGAACCAGAAAGAGAAGCCTGCCTTTAAGGACGAGCGGATAACCAAGCTCATACCAAAATCCATCCCCAGAGGACAGGAAACGGATTTTGTCGTAAAAGCGTTGGAGTTTTATAACCGCCACTTGCAGCGGAACAAGGCTCACGAGAGGTAAAGCAGGCAAAATAGAGATTTGGGCATGGAACGCCGAGGGAGAAGTTTGCCCCTTTGAGGGACAGCAAATTTTTTTCCACTTCCCCCTCTCCACACCTCTCCCCCTAGATACTGCCAGTAACTATCCGAGAAAAGAAATATTAAAGCTGTCCACATGGGCGGCTTTTTTTCTGCCAGAAAGTCAACTATCAACACGAGAACGAACAGGAGGTAATGAATGAAGATTCGTAAAATATTCAAGCAGGCTGCGGCGTTTGCTCTGGCTGCGGTCACGGCATTGTCCGCCGTCCCTGCCACGACAGCGTTTGCAGCGGGCGACATTGGAACAATCAGCTTTACCCACACCTACGACGGTGCAGGGAACGCCATGAGGTATAATTCCAGTGCCAACATTGGAGGTCATACCGCAGGAGGGACGGGCGAATACAAATACCGTATGTATGTGGACGGGGAAACGGCGTTCTGCCTTCAGCCAGGCGTGCCGCTGAAAACAGGCAACACGCTTGCAAAGGCATCTTCCAACGCTTGGAACGCCCTCTCCGCAGAACAGAGAAAGGCGGTGGGGCTTGCCCTGCTCTATGGGTATCAGGGCAACAGCGGGAATTTATCTGGGAGCGATGATGAGAAATGGCTTGCCACCCAGACCCTTGTGTGGGAGTTCGTCACGGGATGCCGCAACGCCACAAGCCCGTACAGCCAGACAAGCACGACTGTTTACAGCCTGCACTTTGGCTCTAATTATGCGAACAGCGGGGCGAGGGCGGCTTACGACCAGATTGTGTCGCTGATGACAAGGCACAGCACGATTCCGAGCTTCATGTCGGCAGGGAAGAAAGACATCACAAAGGAGCTTGCCTATAAGGACGGCAAATACAGCCTTACGCTGACCGACAGCAACGGCGTATTATCCGAATATACCTTTACAAGCTCTGACAGCAATGTAAAAGTGTCTAAGTCTGGAAACAAACTGACTATCACATCATCAAAAGCGATTGACGGCAAGGCAAGGATTACGGCAGCAAGAAACAACACGCCGACGGTCAGCAGCGGTGCGATGATGATTGCCTACGGCGACCCAAACCTGCAGGACGTCATTACGGGTGTGGAAAACGTGGACACCATGATGGCATATATCAACGTGGAAACGCCGACAGGCACGGTTGCATTGAAAAAGACTTCCGAGGACGGAGTTGTTGAGGGAATTTCCTTTACCATCAAAGGCGACGGCTTCAATAAGACCGTGAAAACCGATAAGAATGGAAATATCACAGTGGAGGGCTTATTCCCCGGCACTTATACTGTTACGGAGCAGTCCATTGACCGCTACGAGCCGCAGAAAACCCAGACCGTGACGATTATCGGCGGAAAAACAGCAACGGTCACATTCAGCAATACCTTAAAGCGTGGCAGTCTGGAAGTTGTGAAAACATCCGAGGATAATCTTGTGGAGGGCGTGAAGTTCCACCTTTACGGAACATCATTGAGCGGCTTGGCTGTTGATGAATATGCCATAACTGATAAGAACGGACTGGCAAAGTTTGAGAACGTCCTTATCAGCGGCAGCACGCCTTATACCCTTGAGGAAGTGGACACGGCAGTCCGCTATGTCGTCCCTGCATCCCAGACAGCCCCGATTGAGTGGAAAAAGGTCACGAACCGCAGCTTCCACAACATTTTGAAAAAGTTCAATGTCACGGTATTAAAGACCGACGTGGAAACAGGAAAGAAGCCGCAGGGCGACGCTTCCCTTGCAGGTGCGGTTTACGGCATCTATAAAGGCGAGGAACTGGTTGACACTTACACCACCGATGAAAATGGGCAGTTCACAACAAAATATTATGTATGCGGCGATGACTGGAGCATCCGTGAGATTACCCCATCCGAGGGTTATCTTTTGGACACGACCGTACACCATGTGGGGGCAGAGCCAGAGCTTTACACCGTGGAATATAATTCTGCAAAGAATGACGTAAACGAGCAGGTCATCAAAGGGAATATCGCCATCATCAAGCACACCGACAACGGCGAAACCCAGATTGAAACGCCAGAGGAGGGGGCTGTCTTTGAGGTGTATTTGAAATCCGCAGGCAGTTTTGATGCGGCGGAGGAAACGGAACGTGACACGCTTATCTGCGATGAGAACGGATTTGCACAGACAAAGGATATGCCATACGGCATCTATACGGTTCACCAGACTTCTGGATGGGACGGGCGTGAGCTGATGAAAGACTTTGACGTGTTCATCTGCAAGGACAGCCAGACTTACCGCTACCTTATCAACAATGCCAATTTTGAGAGCTATATCAAGATTGTGAAAAAGGATATAGAAACAGGCAAGGTTATCCCGTATGCAGGTGCGGGCTTCCAGATTTACGACCCGAATGGGGAGCTTGTAACAATGACGTTCACTTATCCCGAAGTAACAAAGATTGACACATTCTACACCACGGCAGACGGTGAACTTATCACGCCGCAGACTCTGGAATATGGCAAAGGATATTCTCTTGTGGAAGTGCAGGCTCCGTATGGATATGTTCTGGATTCCGAACCAGTCTATTTTGACGTGGAACAGGAAAATTCTGAGGAAGAAAGCGGCGTTACCGTTGTCAAGGTGGAACGCTCCAACGTGGCACAAAAAGGAAAAATCACGGTAGAAAAGTCTGGGGAGGTATTCAGCAGGGTATCAGGAAACAAAGGATTGTATCAGCCGATTTTTGCAGTAGAGAGCCTTGAGGGTGCGGTCTATGAGATTACCGCAGCCGAGGATATTATTACGACAGACGGAACGGTCAGAGCCGAGAAAGGCGAGGTTGTGGACACGCTTACCACAGGAGAGGACGGCACGGCAGAATCAAAAGAATTGTATCTGGGAAAATATGAGGTTAAGGAAGTGACCGCCCCGTATGGCATGGTGTTAAGCGAGGAAGTCCACGCCGTGGAGCTTGTATATGCGGGACAGGAAATCGAAGTGACAGAAGCAGGCACGGATTTTTACAACGAGCGTCAGCGTGTGGAAATCGACGTAATCAAGAGCCTTGAGATTGATGAAGCATACGGTGTGGGAAATAACAGCGAAATCAAAGACGTTACGTTTGGTCTGTATGCCGCCGAGGAACTGACCGCCGCAGACGGCACGACAATCCCTGCGGATGAATTATTAGAGGTTATTTTCCTTGATGAAAACGGTCATGGAAAGGCAGTCAGCGACCTGCCGATTGGCAGCTATTATGTGCAGGAAATTAAAACAAATTCTGCTTATCTTATAAGTGACGAGAAATATCCTGTTGATTTTGAGTACGCAGGGCAGGAAACCGCTGTTGTGCATATCACAGCCAACGAGGGGGAAGCCATTGAAAACGAACTGATTTACGGCTCTGTCAGCGGTAAGAAATCCAATGAGGACGGCGAAGATTTAGGCGGTGCGTTAATCGGCATCTTTCAGACGGGAACAACTGAATATACAAAGGAAAATGCGATTGCGACTGCCACATCCGAGGATGACGGCAGTTTTTCTTTTGAGGAAGTACCGTATGGCACATGGGTTATCCGTGAAATTGAAAGCCCGAAAGGTTATATACTCTCCGAGGAAGAAATCAGCGTGACAATCAATGAGGTTGATGAAGTTGTAGAGGTAGAGCTTGTCAATTACTTCATCACGGGCAACATCGCTCTGACTAAGGTAGACAAGGACTACCCAGAAAACAAGCTCACGGGTGCGGTATTTGAGGTTTACTCGGATACAAACGGTGACGGCAAACTGGATAAGAAAGACGAGCTGCTCGGAGAGATGGGCGAGGTGGAAAAAGGCGTGTACCAGATGGACGACCTGCGTTACGGCAAGTACCTTGTCCGTGAGAAAACCGCCCCGACAGGCTTCGTGCTTGATGAGAACGTCTATCCCGTATCCATCGAGGAAAACGGAAAGACCTACAACGTGGAGAATGAAGCAGGCAAGGGATTCTTAAATGAAGCACAGAAAGGCAGCCTTAAAATCGTCAAGACTTCCTCGGATGGCAAGGTGGAGGGCTTCTCTTTCCGTGTGATTGGCAAAGATTACGACCAGACCTTTACCACCGACAAAAAAGGCGAAATTGTTATTGACGGCTTGCGTATCGGCGAATACACCGTGTCAGAGGTCAGCGACAAGGCATCCTCTGGCTATATCCTGCCTGCCGACCAGAAAGTGACAATCAAAACAGACGAAACGGCAACCATCACCATGCACAATGAACTCCGTGACACCCCGAAAACAGGCGATGACTTTAACCTTGGATTGTGGGTGAGCCTTGCGGCGGCATTTACAATCGGTGCGGGAATCTTCGGATTTGTCGGCTACAAGAGCGGAAGAAAGAGAAAGGAGGGCTAAGGGATGAGGGCAAAGACAATCATTGCCGCCATTCTTGCCGTATTCATGGTAAGTGCGGCGGTATGGCTGAAAATCCGTAACAGGAAGAAATAAGTTGAAGTAAGATTTATGTGGATTGGGGCGGTTTTTAAGTGACCGCCCTCTTTCCATTTATAAATGATATTGGAGGACGCACGGAAAGGAGGCGTTTATGGACAGTCTGAAAACGATTGAGGAGAAAGTGAAATCTGTCCTGCAAGAGAATGAAGATGCCCGAAATGACGACATGGTGCTGTACCTTGCCCTCTGCAATCTTTATCTGAAAGATGCAGGAGCTATGCCGCTTGCCCGAATACTTTTGAGCCATAAGGAGCTTGGCTTGCCGAGCTTTGAGAGCGTGGGCAGGACACGCCGCAAGTTGCAGGAAAAATGCCCAGAACTTTTAGGGAGTGTGCGGATGCAGAAAATCAGAGCCAAAGGCGAAAAGGCATACCGTAAATATGCGAAAGAATCGTGAGGTGAAAGATGCAGGATAAGTCTTTTGAATACGGAGGGCATCATTTTATCCCAGAACGGCAGTTTACAAAGCGGGAAGATGATTTTTTCAAGATTACACGCAGATTAAAGACAGACAGGGAACTCGGCTTTTTTGCCGCTGACTATTACGGCAGGGGAAGCCAGAAATTCCCTTATTCTTACGATGATTTTTATGCTGCATCCACGGACAAGAAATGTGATATTTTCCGCTGCGTGGAGAACGGCAGGCTGTATGTCCCCTGCCAGTATGAATTGCAGCAATATATGGACGAGAAACAAAAAGAGAGGAGGAACGCCTATGAACGGTGAAACACGCTCCAATCAGGGCTATGAAATCATAGAGAGCTGCACTATCGGGAACACGGAGCTTGTCATCGGGCATCACCCGAAAGCCCCGAACCCTTATGTATGCTGGTACTGTAAGGGCGGTAACAACTATTACTGGGGCTGTTACTGCAATACCCTTGAAGCCGCAAGGGAGAAGCTGAACGAACGCTACCAGTCAGAGTGCCAGATGCCATACAATCAACAGCCCGATAAAAAGGCGAAGCAGCACGATGGGCGTGAGCGGTAGTATGGGCAGCAATGAAAACCATAAGAAATATGACTGCACGACCTGTCCTTATCTCCGATATAAGGACAGCCGCACTATTTTCTGCGATGTCTGCATCCAAAAGATTTTAGATGAGCAGAGGGAGAAAAAGCGAAGAAAGGAGAAGCCCGATGGAGAATGAAGAAAAACGGATGATTAGCTCTTATGAGGTCATACAGAGCATCCATATCGGTAAAAAAGAAGTGGTGTTCGGCATAGATGAAAAAGAGGAATATCCTTTTTTAGTCTGCGACTGCACTTATGACAATCCGCTGTCCGCAGAGTGGGTGACGGATGCGGTCGGCTCAGACGACTATCTGGAAGCCATGCAGATTTTTACCGACAGGGTGCAGGAGCAGATAGGGCTTGTGAGAGCCGAGCAGGAACAGTTCAAGTTTGATATGACCCCGTTTACCATAGATGACTGCATCCCAGACAATAAAAGCGACAGCATTATGGGAAAGGTTGTTGTCATCAATGCCGAGGTCAACCGCTATGAGTACCGGCATTCCGCCTATCAGCTTGTATTGGTGGACGGCGGACACGGTGCAAGGGGCGGCAGGGGGGCAGGCGGTGTTTGGAACCTGCCTTGCAGACGGCAAGCACGCCCGATGGGAAAGGTATGATGTGCTTGGCGAAATCAAGCCAGAAAAAATGCCCGATTGGGCAAAAGAAGCCCTCACAAAAATCAAGGAACAGGAAAAAGCGAAGAAATCAAAGAGCAGGGAGGAACGCTGATGGAGATACGAGCTTTGACACAGCCCGAACAGAAATACACCTACGCCCAGAGTATGCAGCTTGAGGGGCAGACAGGGTGCATCGGTCATCTCCGAGGCGATTTTGCCCCCTCTGGATATGGCTTTTATACTACTTGGTTTGACACAAGGGAGCAATGGAAAACCGATGAATTTAAGTCGGAGCTTGATGATGTAATCAATGATTTGCGTGAGGATAAGGGGCTTTTGCATAACCGCTATGATATGGGTGCATATGTAAAAAAATCCCCCGAAAGTGCGTTCAAAGGGAATTACTGTACCGAGTACGGCTTCCGTGTGGATACGGAGAAACACGCTTTTCTGCTCCGCTGCAACCCGACAAAGGGAGATTATGATTTTTACTGCTACTGCTATGTGAAAGAATGGCTTGATAAGCACATGGCAAAGGCAGAACAGGGCATCCGCTTTATTGACCCACATTACAAAGAGAAGTTCCGCATCCCAGATGGCGGCAAAATCATCATCACTTATGATTGGGGAGAAAAGGCGGAAAAGAGCTGCCGTTTTATTGACGAGTACCATACCGAGGTGGGCAGCAGCCTCTACCACATCTGCGAGTTTGCCGAGCGTATGGAGAGGAACGGACACACCTATGAGCCTAAAACAGAAGATGTGAAACAGCAAAGAGCGGCGAAGCATAAAGAGCATGAGCGGTAAGGAGGAGTAGTATGACGATTCAGGATATATCAAGAAGCAGGGAAAAGAAAGCTGTTTTTGCTATGGTTTTGGAGGAAGCCTGCCGTCAATGGTGTGACGGTATTGACAATTCACCCGAAAGGAAAGACGGCGAAGGTTTTGCTGATTTCTTCTATGAAATATTTGAGGATAAGGAAAAAGAATATCTTGAGCAGATATTAGATTTGAATGACGGAAGATTACCGTCCTTGTCGTCAAAGCAAAAAGAGTATGAACGATAGGAGGGATATGGAATGGCTGTAAACCAGAAAGCGGTCAGAGTGTTAAACAAAGTCTTTGAAGCAGGGTTTACTGATGAGAAAGCCATCGCCGCCATGACGATGGACGACATCCTCTCCATGCAGGGAATCACGGTTGCGGACATCACGCTCATCAATGAGCTGCAAAAGAGCATCAAAGGGAACAAGGTCATTTCTTTTCTGGGAGGCGGCACGGAATGAGCGGAGGACGGAAAATCTGCATGACGGACAGCGTAGGAAAGGCACTTTTTTCTATTCCCGATGGCGGCATCATCCGTATGTTTTATGGGAACGGGGAGGATTACTTTGCCGTCTGCCGCTATCTGGACGAAACCCATGCAGAGATTGACGGCGTAAAATACGCTGTTCGGGAGTTTGCACAGAGGATGGAACGAAACAAAATCAGCTATGCCCCTGCCTAAAGGCGGGGCATGGATAAGAGGAGGATTGATATTTTTATGGAATATGTTGTTTTATCGGGCGGTGGTAAGAAGTGAGTACCGAGCTTATCAACCGTATCACAGTAAAGAAAGACGGCGTTTACCTGTCTTCTCACAGCTCGAATGACACCTCTCCGTATCATTCGTGGAGGTGCAAGGGCTTGTCGGAAATCTATGCCGCCGAGGGGCAGAAAGGGCTTGACCGTGAGGTTATCCGTATGCTCTATGAGTATGCCGAACTTCGTGGCTCGCATAAAAGCCTTGACCGCTACCGATATGCAAAGGACGCCCCTGCCGCCCGTGCCATTTATCAGAAATATATGGATAAAATAGACGACCGCTATGGGCAGATGGACGAAGCTGACCAGAAAACCGTCTGGTATAAGCCCACGGAAAAGGCAAAGGAATACCGAGCCTATGAGCGTGAGATGCGGGAAAAGATGTATTCCGAAATCGCTGAGAGATGCGGGGAATATGATAAGAAGCAGAAAAATAAAGATTTGGAACGATAAGGAGGTGTGAGCCTATGGCTGCAAAGTACCAGCTTATCACAGAGCTGTACCGCCGCACAGGGAGGGACGTCACGAGAAACCCGCAGGCGTGGCAGGGCTTTTTATCCTCTGCCTGCCGCAATTACAAGTGCCGCTTTGACGAGCAGCTCTTAATCTATGCCCAACGCCCAGACGCTGTCGCCGTTGCCGAGATTGGCACTTGGAACAGGCTCTTTAAGCGTTGGGTGAACAAGGACAGCAAAGGCATAGCGGTCTTTGACCCGAAAGGACGCAGGAACACGCTGAAATATTATTTTGACGTTTCCGACACCCATGAGGGCTATTATGGCAGCCGACCCGTCCCGATATGGCAGATGGATAAGCGGTACGAGCAGCCTGTCATGGAACGGCTTGCGGACAGGTTCGGCGGCACGGAGGGCGGCGACCTTGCCGATTTCTTAATGCAGACGGCGGAGAACGCCGTGGAGGATAACCTGCCCGATTACCTTGCACAGTTAAAGGACTGTACGGAAAACAGCTTTTTGGAGGAACTGGACGGCTTTAATATAGAAGTGATTTACAAGCGGCTTGCCGCAAATAGCGTTGCTTATATGCTGTTGAGCCGCTGCGGGCTGGATGCGGACGGCTATTTTGAGCGTGAGGATTTTGCTGACATTACGAATTTCAACACGCCTGCCACCTTAAACGCCATCGGCATCGCCACAAGCGACATTTCCGAGATGGCGTTGCGGGAAATCTCTGCGGCAATCCGAAATGTGCAAATCGAAGCTAGAGGTCAGAACCGCACATTTGCAAGGGACACTATAAGCCAGTATGATAAAGGCAGGAAACAACCCGAAAGGAGCGAATACAATGAGCGAAATCACTTACACGAAACAGGCGGATTATCTTATTCCCGACCTAACATTACCGACAGAGCCAGAGCTTCCGCTTGGCAGATACGCTTTGATGCACAGGGATTATCTGGAGCAGCACAAGAGGGTGGCTTACCTCAACCTGCTGACGTCGGGCAGGCTGAACGCACACCTTTATCAGACCGAGCAGACAGCATTACAGAGGATGGAGCTTCTGACGAAGCAACTCGCCAAAGAGCAGGGCGTGACGGAGGAGCTGAAAGAGAAAGCACCGATGCAGTGGGTACAGGCGATGAACGCCATCCGCAGCCAGGCGGAAGAAGTGATACTGGAAGAACTGATTTACAACTGACGTCCCAAGAATCCGAGCCGCAGGCGAAGGATGATTGGCAGACGGAAGGAGTGCCTGCGGTACAGTTAGAAAAATCAGAGCCAGAATCGGACGGCGGCAGGCAGGAAGAAAAAACGGCTGCGGCACAGACAGCAGAGCCAGAAAAACAGGCGGGAACTGAAAAAGGCAGCGTTGCCAATGAGGAAGAAGTTGCCGCCAATCTCCCGACCATAGACGAACAGATTGAAATGATTGCTGAAGCAGAGGACGAAAAATCCTCTGCTTTTGCCGTTTCACAGGAGGATATTGATGCCGTCCTTGTAAAAGGAAGCAACTATGCGGATGGTAAATACCGCATCTACCATCAGTTCCAGAAGCAGGAAGATAAAAAGGGCAATATTGAATTTCTGAAAAAAGAATATGGCGTCAGCGGCGGCACTCCCGTTACTTTTTCAGACGGGACAAAAGGTTATGCATGGCATGACAGTAAAGGCATTTCCATTGACCGTGGCGGCATTTCCACCGAACACAGCCTTGTGCTTAGCTGGGCGAAAATAGAAAAACGCCTGCGTGAGCTGATTAGGGATAACCGCTATCTCAACCCCAAAGAGAAAGACCATTATGCCGATTATCTGGAAAGCATATCTGCCCCGCAGTATGAAATCGACACCCAGAGGAAGCTAAAAAGGCAGCGTTTCATTGAAGAAAAGCGTGAGCTGCCGCCTGCCGACAAGAGGGACACGCTCGCCCTGCGGCTCTCTGATTTTATCCGAGATTTGGACGGATATGAGAAAGATTTGTTGGGCGTGATTGGCTGCAAGGATTTTGCGGATATGTCTGCCGACCTTATGGAGCAGGCATTGCAGCATCCAGATAACGTGCAGGAAATGCTTGATTTTTTGGCTTTAGTGCAGAAAAAGACAACAAGCGTTTACAGCCGAAGCAATGCATGGCGTTTTTCACAGGAGCTTACGGAGCTGTACCCTCTCCACTACCTCTACCATGAGGGCGATGTGGTATATATCGGTGCGGATAAATATGAGGTCATAGCTTTTGATGAAAACGCCGTGTCTTTGCGTAATGCGGAGTTCCCATTGTTTGGGAAAGAGTTCAGCAGGGTTGATTTTGAGGAAAAGTTAAAGGAAAACCCTGCTAACGACCATCTGAAAACAGTCATTACCGAAAGCCAGAAAACGGAAACGCTTGCCGAGGAAAAGCCCGACAACATCACATTTTCCATCGGGTTCTCTGAACATCCCGCCTTTTATGACAGGGAGCTGAACGACCGATTTACGGAGCTTAGCTTTGCACTTGGGAACAGGCTGCTTGGCGTTTTAGATGAAAAACAGCATTATGAAAGACTGGATGAGAGTAAGGGTGTCGGCTGGTATAAAAAGACCGACTTTGAAATCCATGCAGTCATCGGCGGGGAAGAATTTAATTACGAGGGACGGTTTGACATCGGGGACGGCGAGGGCGATTTGATTGCCCATATCCGAAATTTTTATGAATACTCCCTCGCCCCCGACTGTCCGTTTATCCCAGAATGGAAACGGCAGGGCGAGGATTATTACAGAGAGCATATGGAAACCCTGCGTTTCGGGCAGGATGTGTTTATCCCATTCTTAGAGCAGCACACCGAACTGACACCAAAGGATGAAAAGCTCCTTGCTAAGATTTTGGCTACCGAATCCGACTGGAACAGGAAAGGCGGGGATAAGGAACAGACCGAAGAAATAGAAAATAAAGAGGAACAGCCTGCCATTGATGAAATGTCTGCTAAGGAACAGGAAGCCGAGCCGCTACAAGAACGGTTTGAGGTCACAATGACTTCCGACGCTTTCCCAGACCCCGAAGATGCTTATGCTATCTGGGACAACAGCCGTGGGGATTATTATATCAACAGGGACGGTATGGTACTGACCTATCCAACCGAGGAAGATGCCGAAGCAGGACTTTTAAAGGTCAGAAAAACCGTTGCGGATAAGGAAGCGGCAAGCCCTATCATAGCAAGATACCTGTCTGGTGATGAAGCCGTCGTTATCATGCAGTATCCTAACGGCAAATATTACAACCGATACGGATATGATGAGCAAAGGGATACTGCCAATACGACAGCAGGCGGCTTTGACACATTTGATGAAGCGGAAAAAGCTCTGTACTCACACCGCCCGAAAGCGGAAAAGGCGGTCGAGCCTACGCAGAGCCAAGACAGAGGGCTTCTGCCTGCACAGGATAATTCTGACCTCATCGGCAAAGAGCTTGTGATTGACAACCGCCTTTATGTAATAGAAAGCGTTGGTAAAATCAGCGGCGATGTTTCCATGCGTGACATTACTTTCCAGAACAGCACAGGCTTCCCGATAAACCGTGTGGAGAAAATCGGCTATGTCCGCAGGCTCTTGGAGCAGGCACAGGAAGAATTACCGCCCGAAGAAAAAGCAGAAGCTCCAACGGCAAGCCCGACTTCCCCTGCTGTTTCTGTTGACCGCCACAATTACCGCATTACGGATGACGCTTTAGGCGTTGGCGGTGCAAAAGAGAAGTTCCGAAACAATTTGTCCGCAATCCGACTTCTCCACGACCTTCAGATAGAAAACCGCCTTGCCACGTCCGAAGAACAGGAAACCCTTGCAAAGTATGTCGGCTGGGGCGGTCTGTCTATGGCGTTTGACGAAAAAAATGCGGCATGGGCAAACGAATACAAGGAGCTGAAAGCCGAGCTTTCCGACGAGGAATACCGTGCCGCTATGGAATCTACGCTGACCGCTTTTTATACGCCGCCCGTCGTCATCAAGGCGATGTATGAAGCACTTGACCGTCTGGGATTTTCACAGGGAAACATCTTAGAGCCGTCCTGCGGCACAGGGAATTTCTTAGGATTGTTACCCGACAGCATGGAGAAATCAAAGCTGCACGGCATTGAGATTGACCCGTTATCTGGCAGGATTGCAAAGCAGCTCTACCAGAAAGCCAGTATCGCCATTGAGGGATTTGAGGACACGAAGCTCCCAGACAACCACTTTGACGTGGTGCTTGGCAATATCCCGTTCGGGGAGTTTAAAGTCAATGACAGCCGTTACAATGCCCAGAAGTTTTTAATCCACGATTATTTTATTGCAAAGGCTCTGGATAAAGTGCGGGCAGGCGGCGTTGTGATGTTCATCACCTCTAAAGGGACAATGGACAAGGCAAGCCCAGACGTGCGGAAATATATCGCACAGAGAGCCGAGCTTTTGGGTGCGGTAAGGCTTCCAGATAATACGTTTCGGGCAAATGCAGGTACGGAGGTCACGAGCGACATCCTCATTTTACAGAAACGTGACCGCATGATAGATATTGAGCCAGAGTGGATACACCTTGACACCGATGCAAATGGAATCACGATGAACAGCTATTTTGTATCCCACCCAGAGATGGTGCTTGGCGGGATGAAGATGGAAAGCACAAGGTTTGGCATGGACAGTGCCTGCAAAGCCTATCCCGATATGCCGCTTGCGGGGCTTCTCCATGATGCCGTGCAGAAGATAAGCGGCGAAATCCCAGAGCAGGACATTGGGATTGACGAAATCTCCGATGAACAGCCTGCGGATATTCCTGCCGACCCGAACGTGCGGAACTTCTCTTTTGCCCTTGTGGACGGAAAGGTTTACTTCCGAGAGAACAATAAAATGACCCCTGCAAAGGTGTCCGTGACAGCAGAAAACCGCATTAAGGGGCTTGTGGAAATCCGTGATTGTGTGCGGAAACTCATCCAGTACCAGACGGACGATTACCCAGAGGAAATGATACAGACCGAGCAGAAAAACTTAAACCGCTTATACGATGCGTTTACAAAAAAGTACGGTTTAATCAACAGCAGGGGGAATTACCTTGCTTTTGCGGCAGATGAAAGCTACTTCCTGTTATGTTCTTTGGAAGTGCTTGACGACGAGGGGAAATTCAAGAGAAAGGCGGATATGTTCTCAAAGAGGACGATAAAGCCCCACCGTGAAGTGACCTTTGTGGAAACGGCGAGCGAAGCACTTGCCCTCTCCATCGGGGAGAAAGCCCGTGTTGATTTATCCTATATGGCACAGCTCACAGGCAGGATGCAGGAGGAAATCATAAATGATTTGCAGGGCGTTATCTTCAAAGTGCCATCTTCCGAGCCTGCAAGGTATGTGACCGCAGATGAATATCTATCGGGGAATGTGCGGGCAAAGCTCATTACGGCGAAAGCCGCCGCACACGACAGCCCCGAATACGAAATCAATGTGTCGGCTCTGGAAAAGGTCATCCCAAAAGATTTGCCCGCAAGCGAAATCTCCGTCCGTCTGGGTACGACGTGGATACCGCAGGAGGATATACAGCAGTTTATGATGGAGCTTTTAACGCCGTCAAGCTATGCGGAGGGCAAGTTGAAAGTACGCTACACGGCATATAACGGCGACTGGTTCATTGAGAATAAGAGTTCCGACGTGGGGAATGTCAAGGCAGACAGCACCTACGGCACAAAGCGGGCGAGTGCCTACCGCATTATGGAGGACACGCTAAACTTACGTGACACCCGTATCTTTGATTATATTTATGATGAACACCACAATAAAAAAGCAGTGCTGAACCATAAGGAAACCACGGCGGCACAGGCAAAGCAGGAGGTGATAAAGCAGGCGTTTCAGGACTGGATTTGGAAAGACCCAGAGCGGAGGAACAGGCTTGTACGCTACTATAATGACACATTTAACAGCATACGCCCCCGTGAATACGATGGAAGCCACATCACGTTTGGCGGCATCAGCCCAGAAATTAAATTAAGACCGCACCAAGTCAATGCGATTGCCCATATCCTTTACGGCGGCAACACGCTCCTTGCCCATAAGGTAGGGGCGGGCAAGACTTTTGAAATGGTAGCCGCCGCACAGGAGAGCAAACGGTTAGGGCTATGCCAGAAATCCATGTTTGTTGTGCCGAACCACCTTGTGGGGCAATGGGCGTCGGAGTACCTGCGGCTCTATCCGAGTGCGAATATCCTTGTGACGACCAAGCGGGATTTTGAAACGGGAAACCGCAAAAAATTCTGCGGCAGGATTGCGACAGGGGCTTATGATGCGGTGATTATCGGACACTCGCAGTTCGAGAAAATCCCCATCAGCGAGGAACGCCAGAGGGAACAGCTCATGCGTCAGCTTGACGATATAGAGCGTGGCATTGACGATGTGCAGGCATCCCACGGGGAGCAGTTCACGGTCAAGCAGCTCATGAAAACAAGGAAAGCAATCAAGGCAAAGCTCGACAAGCTCAACGACACCAAGCGGAAAGACAGCGTGATAAACTTTGAGGAACTTGGCATAGACAGACTCTTTATAGATGAGAGCCATTTTTACAAGAACCTTTACCTTTACACCAAGATGCGGAACGTGGGCGGCATCGCCCAGACCGAAGCACAGAAGTCAAGCGATTTGTTTATGAAGTGCCGTTATCTGGACGAAATCACAGGCAATCGTGGCATAATTTTCGCAACGGGAACGCCTATCTCAAACTCAATGGTCGAGATGTATTCCGTGCAGAGATACTTGCAGTATGACACGCTTGCGAGGAACGGATTGCAGCATTTTGACAGTTGGGCGTCCACGTTTGGCGAAACGGTCACGGCTCTGGAACTTTCCCCAGAGGGTACGAATTACCGAGCCAAGACAAGGTTTGCGAAATTTTATAATCTGCCAGAATTGATGCAGATGTTCCGTGAGGTTGCGGACATCCAGACCGCCGATATGCTAAAGCTGCCCGTGCCAAAGGTCAATTACCACAATATCAAGACAAAGCCGAGCGAAATCCAGACGGAAATGGTGGCGGGGCTTGCGAAGCGGGCAGAGAAAATCCGTGCAAGGCTCGTAAAACCACAAACAGATAACATGCTCAAAGTGACAAACGACGGGCGGCAGCTTGCCCTAGACCAGAGATTGATTGACCCGATGCTGCCAGACGACCCGAACAGCAAAGTCAACGCCTGCGTGGAAAATATGTACCGCATCTGGGAGGAACACGCCGACACAAAAGCGGCACAATTATTGTTCTGCGACCTCAGCACACCGAAAAATGACGGCATGTTCAACGTCTATGATGACATGAGGGAAAAGTTGATACGACGTGGCATCCCTGCGGAGCAGGTGCGTTTCATCCATGAAGCGAATACCGACGCACAGAAAAAGGAGCTGTTCGCAAAGGTAAGGAGCGGCGAGGTGCGTGTATTGTTCGGCTCTACCCAGAAGATGGGGGCGGGTACAAACGTGCAGGACAGGCTGATTGCCATTCATAACCTCGACTGCCCGTGGAAACCGTCGTGTGTAGGACGGATTTTGCGGACATTCAAAATAAAAAAAATGTGGAGGTAACAGACAATGGCAAAGACGATTTTTGAGGAACTGGGCGGAAAATACGAGCGGCAAGGAGATTACTTAATCCCGTGCTTAACCGTACCCGCCGAAGAAGAACAGCCGATAGGCACATGGGGACAGCGGCATCTAGATTATCTGAAGCAGTACCGCAGGGTTACATACACCAATCTTCTTACAAGCGGCAGGCTGAACACTTACCTTGCCGACATCGACAGGCAGGCGCAGGAACGCTTTGAAAGGCTCATAGAGGGCATGAAACAGGCACAGGGCATAACGGAACGGCTAAAGGAAGAAAACGCCTTAGAATGGACAGGACGGCTCAACAACATAAGGGCGTGTGCGAGGGAGATTGTGAATGAGGAAATTATTTTCGCATAGATAGGCAAGGTGGCAGAATGTAAAAGTTCTGTCACTTTTCTTTTCATAGGGCTGATTAAAGTTGATATTTGCCAGAAGGAGTTTCAGCATGGTAGAATATAAAGAACTATATCATCATTTCACTGTAAATAAATTGAGGAATGCGACATGCTTGTTGTCACATTCCTAATGCTATAACTAAAATGAAGGAGGAATTGAATATGCCGTTTACTGAAATATGTATTTATCAAGTCAAGCCGCAAAAGGTAGAAGAATTTGAAGCTCTGATGCTTGAAGCCAAAAGCCTCTTAGAAAAACAGGAGGGATTGCTTCTGCTTCGGTTCGCCAAAAGAGGGTATCGCATAGACATGGAGCAAATTAAGGAGGGGCTTCCACCTCTTAAAATTAACCGTATCGTAAAAAGTGTTAAGTATATGCTTTACTGGGAATTTGATACAAAAGAGAACTACGGAGCAGCACAAAAAAATCTTTACGACAGCTATTGGAAGTCTATTGAAAAATGTTTAATAGTTCCGCATGACAAATATTTAGGAGAGGGAGTGTTTTAATGGATTTCTCATATTGTGGATTGGATTGTAATGAATGTCCTGTTTATTTGGCTACTATCAGCAAAAATACAGATGAACAAATCAAATTGGCAAACGAATATTCAACTGATGTTACAAAATTCTCAAAAGAGGATATGTATTGTTTGGGATGCCATTCTGATATGGTGTCACAAAAGATGTGCGGTGATTGTGAAATAAGACTATGTGGCGTTAAGAAACCCTATGGAAGTTGTGCTGAGTGTGGCAAATTTCCATGTTCTATACTGGAAGAAAATTTAGGTGATAATTCAGAAAATTTGAATCATTTAAAACAGCTTGCCATTAAACACAAAAAGGCAGAGTGATAATATGCAGATAGACAGACTTATTCAAATTGTGTTTCTCTTGTTAAGGCATGAGAATATAACTGCGAAGCAACTGGCGGAGGAACTTTGCGTTTCCACCCGCACGATATATAGGGACATCAATATACTATCGATTGCGGGAATACCGATTACATCACAAAAGGGATATGGCGGAGGATTGTCATTATTACAAGGCTTTTCACTGGACAAATCTTATTTTACGCAGGAAGAACAAAAGAATATTATACAGGCGTTGCAGATTCTAAAGTCATCAAATTATCCCGATGCTGATAAATCATTAAACAAGATTGCTGGATTGTTTAGTCACAATTTGCAGTCCGAATGGCTAGAGATTGATTTTTCCTATTGGGGCAGTCCTGAAAAGGAACGAAACAATATTACGGTTTTAGAACGTGCAATAATCAATAAGTATGTGATTACGTTCACTTATTTTAATGCAGAATTGACAATCACCAATCAGATTGTCGAACCGTTGAAATTGGTTTTCAAATCTCATGCATGGTATCTTGTTGCCTATTCAAAGCGCAAAAATGATATTCGCACTTTTAAGATGTCTCGCATAAGGGAGCTTCAAATAACAGACCAATTATTTGACCGTGAATTACCAAAGGATTTTTCCATTACCCCTGCCTACAAGGAAGAATACAATACGCCGATATTCGTATTACATTTTTCGGAAAAGATAGCGTATAAAGTCTATGATGAATTTCAAGAGAAATACATTAAAAAATTAGACGATGGAACATTGGAAGTGACTTTTAGATACCAGCTTAGTGATTGGACTTTCCTATATCTGCTTTCTTTTGGAGAATATGTTGAAATTATTGAACCTGTTGAAGCGAGAAATATTCTAAAGGAAAAAGCTAAAAGAATATCTGCCATGTACTAACAATGTCGGAAATACAGATGTTTGCCGTAATTTAAAAGATTATAAATAGCAATTATAGGAGTGTATATGAAAGAAAAGTGGATACTCTGTCCTGTTTGCGGTAACAAAACCCGTGACAGAATTAGAGAAGATACGGTTTTGAAAAACTACCCCCTCTATTGCCCGAAATGCAAGCAGGAAACTTTGATTGAAGTCAAAAGTTTGCAAATAACAGTCATCACAGAGCCAGACGCATAGACGCAGAGCCGATGAACTTGTGAAATAAAATCACAGTTCGTTGGCTCTATTTTATTTCATAGGATTTTAAGGCAAACGCCCACCATATAAAAAAACGGTGTGTGGTGGGCGGTATTGCTATGCCCGAAAAGACTTAACAGACACTCTCCAGACCTGTTTTTGAGTTTGGAGGGATTTTTAGTACCATATAAGTGTAAGAGATAAGGCATATCATTAGTGCTTTACCTTCTGCACTTATTTTTTTATGATAAGGGAGTAATTGGTCTGGCGAAGCGATTTTTGGATTAACCACATCCGTCATAAAAACCGTCAACCATCCCTTATTATAAGCAGTCGTTTAAGCAGGTTGAAACCCGTAAGGTGCTTTCGTGTAACGAACTAAAATGAGTGGTAATAAGTGTGGATGGGACAATTACAGGTTTATTTTGGAGGTTATAGATGATAAGTGTAGGAATTGATGTGTCAAAAGAAAAAAGTACCGTATGTATCTTAAAGCCTTATGGTGAGGTTGTGAGCAGGCCTTTTGAAGTCTGTCATGTGGAGAAAGAACTGTCCGAACTGACTTCCATGCTGCTGCGTCTGAATGATGACATCCGTGTGGTCATGGAAGCTACTGGGATCTACCATCTGCCTGTATTAAGCTATCTGAAAGAAAAAGGGCTGTTTGTGGCAGTGATTAATCCATTTGAGATGAAGGAATACCGCTGTCAGGGGTTAAGACGTGTGAAAACGGATAAGCAGGATGCCATTACAATCTCTAACTATGGGATTGACCATTGGTACAGGCTGAAGGACTATGAGGCAGAAGAAAGCGTCTATGCGGAGCTGAAGCTTTTGGGAAGGCAGTACCGTCACTATATGCGGATGCGTGTGGAGAGCGTTTTGGAACTGACTCATCTTCTGGACTATACGATGCCTGGGATCAAAACGCTGCTGAAAGGCTGGAATGAAACAAATGGGAAAGATAAGCTGGGGGATTTTGCGGAAGAATACTGGCATTATGACAATATCACGAAGAAACCGGAGGAACAGTTTATAGAGAGCTATCTGAAATGGGCAAAAGAGAAGGGATACCACCAGAGCCAGGATAAAGCCGTCAAGATCTATGCACTGGCAAAAGAAGGCATCCCCACAGTATCCTCCGATACCCCATCAACCAAAATGCTGGTACAGGAGGCAGTACGGGTGTTACGAGAAGTCGATAACACTCTGATGACTATTCTAACACAGATGCAGGCATTAGCCAAGAGTCTGCCGGAATATCCGGTTGTCAGGGCAATGGGAGGTGTTGGAAATGTCCTTGCGCCTAAATTGATTGCAGAAATTGGGGATGTGAGAAGATTCCATAGCGGAAAAGCCCTGATAGCCCACGCAGGAATAGACGCGCCGCCCTATCAGTCAGGGCAGTTTATGGGGACAGAGAGGAAAATATCCAAGAGAGGTTCTTCCAGCCTGCGAAAGATTGGATATGAAGTGATGAGATGTCTGAAAACCCATAAAGAGCCAGCAGACGCAGCAGTGTATAGATTTATTTTGAAGAAAGAAAGAGAAGGAAAGTCAAAACGTGCAGCAAAAATAGCGGGATTAAATAAATTCCTTAGGATTTATTATGCACGTGTGATGGAAGTATACCAGAAGTAAAAAGAACTAAAACAGCGGATACGGCAGACCGGATTTTCCACCGGTCTAATTGTCGTGGGAAAAATTCATACGAAAAATATATTTAAAAACCTGCTAAAAAGTCTTGACTTTTGTTAGCAGGTTTTTATGTCTTTTTTTCGGGCAGTTATCCATCTGCTCATGCAATGCAGAAATAACTTATACATAGCATATCGGGGATTGGCAGGAAGCCAGTTAAAAAAATCCCTGCCCATGCAACGCTACTTCTCACCATGAAACCAGAAGTAGAATCTCCACTTAATAGAACATATATCTCCTATAACCGTAGAGGTCACAGAACCTTTGCGGTTTTTCTTTTGTCGTTTTTTATCGGAATGTGCCGCAGGGCTGTTCCTGCTGTTGGCTGTCGTTCGCCGCCCTCTTCATCTGGATTTTAGCATTTTAAAAATTCAGATTGGAGGAAAATACGGTGAAATATGCACCAAGAAAAGTATATATCAAAGAAAACAATGTCTATGTGGAATTATCCTATACGGACTTCTGCCGCCGCAGGCAAGCCGACCAGAGTTACATGGACAAGCTGTTTATTCCCATTCAAGGTTGTCTGCTTGAGGTAGTGCGGGAACAGTACGCAGAGTTCTACAAAGATAAAGAACGGTGGCGTTATCTGAAAAAACTGGATATTAACTACAGCCTGCTGTCATTGGAGGGATTTACAGACAGCGAGGGGAATATTCTTGATTTCATTGTTGATGAAGCGGTGGACGTTGCGGAAACCGTTGTCCATGCGGCGATGGTGGACAGGCTGAAAGCTGCCCTGCCTTTATTGTCGGACAGTGAACAGACGTTGATACAAGCAATCTTCTTTGAAGAACTTTCCGAGAGGGAAGTCGGGTTGCGGTTGGGCGTGACACAGAGCGTTGTCAATAAACGCAAAGCCAAAATCCTTGCGAAGCTGAGGAAGATAATCGAAAACAAAATTTAAGGCGTTCAGCCCCCTTGTTTTTTCCTTTGGGAAAATGAGGGGGCTTTTACCTGCCCTCTCAATCAATTCTGATTGGAGGAAATAAAGATGGCATACAACCACGGACGGGAGGACAGGAAATGGCGTATCTGGAAAGAAGCTGAGGAAAAGGTTCTGCGTGAGTGCGGCGTTGATGAAGCGACCATTGAGCAAATCCGCACAGACGACAGGGCAGATTTTAATTCCAACAGGCGGTTTTACCGATGGGCGAGCGACTTCGGCGAATACCTTGAGGGCATGGCAGATAAGGAGAAGCAGGCGGAGGTAAAGTCTGTTTCTGATTTACTGGACGAGATTGAGAACGAAACTCTGTACCTTGCCTTAATCACGGTAGATAAACGCACGTTACAAATCGTCCTGCTGAAAATGCAGGGATATTCCACAAAAGAGATTGCCGCATCCGTAAAGCTGTCAACAAAGTCTGTTTACAGACGGATGGAAAGGCTGCGGAGCAGATTGAAGCCATTTAAGCGTTAGAGGGGAAATCATGGCTTTCCTATGGGCTATTGGGTGGGGAGAGAAAAACGCTCTCCTACTTTTTAGCAGGAGGAAAGGAAATGGCATACGGGGCAAAGACATACACGCTTCGGGAGGCATCCACGGAAAGCGGTAAAAGGTATTTTATCAGTTTTAAGAACGGGCAGGGGGAATACCACGAACTGGAAGTGTCAGAACAATTATTCATTGAATTTCGGCAGATGGAAAGGAGGAACAGAAACCTTCAGCAATGGAACCAGCGGCACAGGGAGTTTAACGAGGTGTGGGATGAAACCCTTTACAGACGTGCGTTAAGAGTGCCAAAGAGCCTTGATGAAAGAATGATTGAAAAAGAACGGAATGAATTGTTTTACAAAGCAGTTGCCCAACTGCCAGAGATACAAAGGCGGCGTTTCCTGCTCTATTACGAGTATGATTTTAATTTCTACCAGATTGGCGAGATGGAGCATTGCACCGCTTCCGCTGTCCAGAAGTCCGTTTCAGTTGCAAGGGAGAAAGTCAAGGCAGAAATGAGGAAGTATCTCCAACCGTGACCGCCACCATCCGAAAAAAGAAATCCGTTTTGCGTGGGACTGGCGGCATTACATACTCTCACTTTTTCCGTGGGAGTAAATCTATTTAAGGAGGTCACATCTATGTGCAACAAAACCAAAGACACCGCCCGAAAGGAGGAATCCCATGCAGAAGCTTCAGACGGTCAACGCCGACACGCTCCTCTATGAGCCGCTTGAAAAACCGTCCTTTGTGGTGGGCGGTCTGATACCCACGGGCTTAACCCTGTTCTGCGGCGCACAGAAAATCGGCAAGAGCTGGCTCATGTTAAAACTCTGCCTTTGCGTGTCGCAGGGAATCCCCTTGTGGGATATGCCCACGCAGGAGGGCGATGTGCTTTACCTCTGCCTTGAGGACACGTTCTGCCGCATCCAGGACAGGCTGTTCCGCTTGACGGACGAAGCGAGCGGGCGGCTTCATTTTGCGGTGGCAAGCGACAAGCTGTCAGACGGTCTTATCGTGCAGTTGGAGGATTATTTAAAAGAATATCCCGACAGCAGGCTCATTGTGATTGACACCTTGCAGAAAGTCCGCACCGCATCCAAAGACAACGCCTATGCAAGCGATTATGGGGACATCTCCCTTATCAAAGACTTTGCCGACAGGCACTCATTGGCGGTCATTGTCGTACACCACATCCGAAAGCAGAACGACAGCGACGTGTTCAACAAAGTGTCTGGCACGACGGGATTGACGGGGAGTGCGGACGCAACTTTTGTACTGGAACAGGAAAACCGTGCGTCCAATGCCGCAAAGCTGTATGTGACGGGCAGGGACACGCCCTATCAGGAGTTCACGCTCCGCTTCCATGATTGCAGTTGGGAACTGGTGGAGAGGAAAGAGCAGGAACAGCTTGCCAAAGAAGCGATACCAGATATTCTTTTTCGGCTGGTGGATTTCATGCAGTGCAGGGAGGAATGGACTGGAACGGCAACGGAATTACTGGACGCTTTAGGGGAAACAGGGACAGCGGCGAATGTTTTGACAAAGTGGATGAACGAGTACCGCCTTGACTTTCTCCTTGAAAACCATATCCGCTATGACTTCTGCCGCAAGAACAGCCACAGGCTGATTTTCCTTGCAAGGCAGGAGGATACGGACGGTGACGGTCGTGACGATGGTGACGGTGTTTCTGGGATACCCCCTGCCGCCGCCACTGTCACCTAAAAACTAAGCGAAATCGGCGGCTCTGGCTTATGCGTGACGGTTAGTGACGGTCGTGACGGTGTTTTTGGGATACCCCCTGTTGCTGCCGCTGTCATAGCAAATATTTGTAAGATCGGCGGTTCTGCCCTACGGGAGAACACCCCGTAAACGCAAAGTGCAGGCGTGGGCTTTGCTCGCCCTTTTCGGCTCGTAAAGCCACCCCTGCGGTCAGAAAAATCCTCCGATTTTTCCGACTGCGTTTACAGGGTG
>ERZ808046.236-NODE-236-length-66822-cov-19.808555_pt1 | contig 66822 bp, 65 predicted proteins | sample MGYA00380196_ERZ808046 | MGnify/ENA primary metagenome ERZ808046 (study PRJEB31490, sample SAMN06133421) | mouse gut metagenome | isolation source: Z6_2 | host: mice | place: China: Chengdu | collected 2015-05 ... | reverse complement strand
CTCCTTTTTTTCTTTTTGAAACTCTTTGAAATTCCTAATTGCATTACGAGGCCATTATACTTCCTATAAGAGAAATTATCAATAGTTTTTTTACAAATTTTGTAGATTTTACGAAATCTGTACCGATCTTATCTCTCTCAGAAATACTCTGTACCTCCGATACACCCACATTATAGTATAATTTCTTAAGAATTTCTATAACTTTTCTCTGTTTATTTTCTTACGAAATTTTTACTTTATTCCTTTTTTTAGCCAATATTGTATTTATATACGTACAATTTAGTTTTTTTACCCTCTTGCAATTCGTCAGGGGTATGGTATAATGTTCATATCGCGGAACGTTTATTTGATTTTTGAACATTCATTCTTCATAAGATTTATTGAAAATCAAACGATATATAAAAGAATTATTCAGGAGGCCGTATCTATGGACCGTTTTGGACTGTTATGCCGCAATATTTACGAAAATAATACCATCACCCAAAGGGAGTTATCCGCTTCCATGGGCCTTTCTCTGGGAACCTGCAATCATCTCATAAAAGAAGCTCTGGCCGATAATCTTATTTCTCTTGACTCTTCTTCCGGAGTTTATACATTATTAAAAGGCGGAGTGGAACTCCTAAAGAAATACCGTGTAGACAGCGCTGTCATTCTGGCAGCCGGCTTTGGCTCCCGCTTTGTCCCTCTTACCTTTGAAACCCCCAAAGGACTTCTTGAAGTTTTCGGGGAACGTATGATAGAGCGCCAGATCAACCAGCTTCACGAAGCCGGGATCATGGATATCACCATCGTAGTCGGATATCTTAAGGAAAAGTTTGAATACCTGATTGATAAGTATGGGGTCAAACTTCTCTATAATCCGGAATACCACAGTAAAAACACCCTGACCACCGTATATTGGGCCAGAGACTGCTTTAAAGGTAAGAATACATATCTTCTTTCTTCTGATAACTGGGTCCGCAATAATATGTACCACACATATGAATGCGGCGCATGGTATTCTTCTATATATATGGAGGGAACTACTTCTGAATGGTGCCTGGAATTTAATAAAAAGGGAGTGATTACAAAAGTCCAGATCGGCGGCGCCGATTCCTGGGTTATGTATGGTCCTGTATACTTTTCTAAAGAATTTTCGGAACAATTTTTCCCCATCCTGGAGGAATATTATCACACCCCCGGGACAGAACAAATGTATTGGGAACAGGTTCTGGCCGATCTCATAAATAAAACCGCAGAAGAACATCTTTCTGACCGCCGGAAGTATCCGGCTCCGGATATGTATATAAACAAACAGCCGGAGGCTCAGGTTTATGAGTTTGAAAATCTTGAGGAGCTTCGTCTTTTCGATAAACGCTATCAGAATCATTCTGATAACGCTGCCATGGAATTAGTTTCTGATGTGCTTCATATTCCAGAATCGGAAATTACAGATATCCGCTGCTTAAAAACAGGAATGACTAATAAATCCTTTTTATTCTGTGCCAAAGACCGTTCCTATATCTGCCGGATTCCCGGTCCCGGAACAGAACTTCTCATCAACCGTCAGCAGGAAAAGGCCGTTTATGATGCAATTAAGCCTCTTAAGATTTCTGAACATGTCATTTACATAAATGGTGAAAACGGATACAAGATTTCCGAATACTATAACGGTGCAAGAAATGGAGACCCAAAGAACTGGAATGACGTAACACAGTGTATGAAACTGGTTCGCACGCTTCATAACTCTTCCATTCAGGTGGAACATTCTTTTGATATTCGGGAACGAATCGAATTTTACGAATCCATCTGTGCCGGATATGAAAAGAGTCTGTTTGAGGATTATCTCCAGGTCAGAAGTCATATGAATGTGCTCTTAGGCCGCCTGGACCATCTGAACCGCCCCCGCACCCTGTCCCACATTGACAGCGTCTGTGATAATTTCCTCTTTCTCCCTGACGGGTCCTTAAGACTGATTGACTGGGAATATGCCGGAATGTGCGATCCTTTAATTGATGTAAGCATGTGTACCATTTACTCTTATTATAATGAAGAAGAAGCAGAAAGGCTTCTTTCTGTTTACCTCGGCCGCAATGCCGTTCCAGAGGAACGTTTTGTGTACTATTCTTACATTGCTCTTGGTGGGTTCTTATGGTGCCTTTGGGCTGTTTATAAAAGCAGTATCGGTGAAGAATTCGGCGATTACACCCTGATCATGTACCGGTACGCAAAAGATTATTATAAGAAAATTGTCACAAATCCGGCATTTTTACTGATTGGTACGGATTAAAGAATTTCCAGAAAAGACTGATCTTATTATCAGAGACCAGATATACCAAAATTCACAAAAAGCTGCTTTTAAGATGGCTTAATCGCAACAGGCAGAACAACGTGGTGTTCTGCCTGAAAAACTCACTTCGCTTCTTCCAGATAAATTTTGGCTGCTTCTTCTGTTAATTGAAACTTTTCCTGTAATTTTTTCACAATCACATTCTCTGAAAGTTCTACATCTTTATAGGCAACAATAGCTCCATAAATTTTCCCTTTATCAATCCCTTTCTGAATCCCTTTCTCCTCTGCTCCTTTACTCAAATTACACATAAGCGACACCTCACTTTCTAATGTCTGCGTCATTTTAATATTAAAATCTTCTTCTAATATCTGGCATTCAGTCCCGGTATTCTTCCAAACAGCTCTTCATAATCCATGCCAAAATAATTTTCTCCGAAAGCAGCCGCTTGCAGGCGGCATCATAACTGGCTTTTTCATCTGCAACACGGATATTTTTCGCAATGGTAGTATCTGTGTGCACATCCTCACCTCCTGTATTAACCCCATTTTAACATATTCTACTGTAACAGGCCAACAATTTTTTCAAACTTAATATCTCTCCAATACTGTTTTGGAGCCGGGGCATATGCCCCCGTGAATAGTAATACAGTTGTAAATTTAGTTCTCTTTCGTAAAAAATAGTTCAAGACTATATGGTTGTTTTATGCTATAATACCAGAAGATGGCATATTGTACTGATTTGCGCCTGTTTGTGAAAAAGTTAATCTGAGGGCAAATCGTATACATTCTATGGAACATACTGTTCCCTGAAACATGCCATATTTTATCAGACTTTTCAAACGATAAGGAGGATTTTTATGATACACAGGAGACGGCTGGCGGCTGCTCTTCTCAGTTTTTCCATTGCATTTTCTGCGGTATATCCGGCTTTTCCCGCCATGGCAGCCTGGGAAAAAGGTGCAAACGGATCCTATGTGGGAAGTGACGGTTCGGCGCTCACTGGTATTGTTTCCCGGGGAATCGATGTATCCCACTGGAAGCAAACCATAAACTGGACGGCAGTGGCCGCTGACGATATTCAATTTGTTATGCTTGGTACCCGCTATAACAACGACGTGGACCCGTATTTCAGCGCCAATGCCACCGGAGCTTTCAATGCAGGGCTTAAAGTCGGAGCTTATATTTACTCTTATGCGACAACAACCGAAATGGCGGAAGCCGAAGCCGATTTTGTCTTAAAACTCATTAAGGACTATCCCATCTCCTATCCTGTTGTCATGGATGTGGAGTCTTCCGAAATGAGCAGCCTTACCCCTGCAAAGCTTGCAGACGTGATTAACGCCTTTTGCAAAAAAATTGAGACAGCCGGATATTACCCGATGCTTTACACCAACGATTACTGGCTTTCTAATAAGATTGACATGTCCAGGGTCCACTACGATGTGTGGGTAGCCCGATATAACGTAAAACCCGCTTATGCCGGCGCCGCATTGTGGCAGGCTACCAATCAGGGACAAGTCAATGGCATTTCCGGCAGCGTAGATATAAATTTTGCCTTTAAAAATTTTTCTGAAAAGATTCCTGCAAACCGCTGGCGACTCATCAACAATCAGTGGTACTACTATAAGAATTACATAAAACAGACCGGGTGGGTCAATGACGGGCAGAGCTGGTACTACTTAAATTCTGATGGAACTCAGTATAAAGGATGGCTGCTTTTAAACAATGAGTACTATTATCTGCTTCCCAAGACCGGACAGATGCAGACCGGATGGGTACAGATCGAAAACAAATGGTATTATTTAAAGCCTGACGGCCGGATGGCCAGGGAATGGCTGCAGCTGGACGGCAAATATTATTATCTGCTGGATGGCGTTATGGTAACCGGATGGCTGAGAATTGGAAATGATTATTACTATATGAAGGGCGATGGCTCCATGGTGACCGGATGGCGCAAAATGGACGGTGCGTACTATTATTTCGCCGGAGACGGAAAACTGGTACGGGGCTGGGAATCCATTGATGGTAAATATTATTTCATGAAAACCGATGGAACCATGGTGACCGGGTGGCAGACCATCAACAATACTGCTTACTATTTTAACACCGACGGCTCTCTTGCCACAAAATGGACCAAAATCAATAATGACTGGTATTATTTTGGTACGGATGGAAAAATGCTCACCGGCTGGATCCAGCTTGATGGCGGATACTATTACCTGCATACAGACGGACGGATGGTAACCGGATGGCAAAGCGATGGAACCAACAAATATTATATGGATACATCTTCCGGAAAAATGGCTGTCGGCTGGAAGAAGCTCAATGGCGCATGGTATTACTTCAACCCATCAGGGCACATGATTACAGGGTGGCTTAAAGTGGATGGAAAATATTACTATCTGAATCCATCCGATGGAAAAATGATTTCCAATGGTTCCTACTCCATCAATAATATCAACTATACCTTCGACCAGGATGGTGTCTGCCAGAACGAGGCATCCGCCATTGACGGCGGTTCGGCAGGAAGCGTTTATTCTTCCACGTCGGGCAGCAGCAATACCGGAAACGGCATCACTGTTGCCAATCCCAACAGTTCTTCCAACACTCCCGGCAGCAGCGCTTCCTATGGAACATCTGTGGCCCCGGGAAGCACAGGCAATAACACCGGAACCATGGGAAGTAATTTCGGGACTCCGTCCGGTACTTCTGGTACCCCGGGGAATCCGGGTTCTTCGTTCGGTACCTCCGGCACCCCCGGGAATCCGGGTTCTTCGTCTGGTACCTCCGGCACCCCCGGGAATCCGGGTTCTTCGTCTGGTACCTCCGGCACTCCCGGAAATTCCGGCAGCACTGCCAATTCCGCTTCCGGCGGACTTAAGGAATACCAGACCGGTGGACCAAAGTAAAGAAATATGCGGAAGCAGCCCCATCACCGCCTGCTTCCGCATCTCTTTTTAGCCTTTACACCTCAAAAATCAAATCTCCATAACTTGGAAATGGCCAGTATTCCTTATCCACGATCATCTCAAGATGATCCGCAGCGCTCCGCAAACGGTTCATAGCCGGAATAATATCATCATAGTAAAAATGCGCCCGTTTTTCCATATCGCCGATATTTCCGCTTATTTCCAGCTTATCCTGAACTTCTGCTGCCGCTATCCTCATATCAGAAAGCAAATCCGAGGTTTCCATTAAAAGCTCTGTCTGCACACTCACATCTGCGTCTGCACAGGCAGACTTTACAGCGTTTAAAGACTGTGCCAGAGCTGTGGTATATTTGATTACTGCCGGAATAATCTGCTTTCCCGCCATATCCAGCATGGTTTTTGCCTCAATATTCACAGATTTTGCATATGCCTCATATTCAATTTCTGCTCGCGCTTCCAGTTCAGTCCTTGTGTATACCCCAAAGTCGCCAAACAGCTTAACCGCCTTTTCCGTCACAAGAGACGGGATGGAGTCCACCATACATTTTAAATTGGGAAGTCCTCTGCGGGCAGCTTCCTCCACCCAGGCATCCGTATATCCATTTCCATTAAAAATAATCCTCTTATGGCCCATGAACAGCTTTTTAATCAGGTCATGGACGGCTGCCGGGAAATCATCAGCCTTCTCCAGAATATCTGCTGCCTCCTTAAATGCTTCCGCCACAATCGTATTCAGCACCACATTGGCAGACGCAATGGAATCAGAGGAACCAACCATACGAAACTCAAACTTATTGCCTGTGAACGCAAAGGGGGAAGTACGGTTGCGGTCTGTGGCATCCTTATCAAAATCAGGGAGCGTCGTCACGCCGGTCTTCAAGGTTCCCCCCGTTTTAGAATGGGTGGCAGAACCAGTACTGCAAAGCTGCTCAATCACATCCTCAAGCTGCTCTCCGACAAAAATAGAGATAATAGCTGGCGGGGCTTCCTGGGCTCCGAGCCGGTAATCATTGCCTGGCACAGCCGCGGACTGGCGAAGCAGATCCGCATGCATGTCCACGGCTTTCATAATACAGGCCAGTACCAGTAAAAACTGGATATTTTCATGGGGTGTCACACCTGGTTCCAGCATATTCACCCCTGTATCGGAAGCCAGAGACCAGTTGTTATGTTTCCCGGAACCATTGACACCCTGAAACGGCTTTTCATGAAGAAGGCAGGCAAGGCCATGACGGCCCGCAACTTTCTTCATGGTTTCCATCACAAGCTGATTATGGTCAACTGCCAGATTTGCCTTTGTGTAAATAACAGCCAGTTCATGCTGCGCCGGAGCCACCTCGTTATGCTGGGTCTTTGCGGAAACGCCCAGTTTCCAGAGCTCTTCATTAAGCTCCTTCATATAGGCGCCAATCCGCTCGCGAATGGCTCCATAATAATGATCGTCCATCTCCTGGCCCTTGGGAGGCATGGCGCCAAATAAAGTGCGGCCTGTATAAACTAAATCTTTTCTCTGTAAATATTTTTCTCTGTCCACCAGAAAATATTCCTGTTCCGGCCCCACAGACGGAATCACCCGTTTCACACTGGTATTTCCAAACAGATGAAAAATTCTCACCGCCTGCCTGTCGATGGCCTCCATGGAACGTAAAAGAGGTGTTTTTTTATCCAGAGCCTCTCCGCCATAGGAACAGAATGCGGTAGGAATACAGAGTGTCACGCCTGTGGCATCCTTCTTTAAAAAAGCAGGGGAGGTGCAGTCCCATGCAGTATATCCGCGAGCCTCAAAAGTGGCACGAAGTCCGCCGGAAGGGAAGGAGGAACCATCGGCCTCGCCCTTAATCAGTTCTTTTCCGGACAAATCCATTAAAACTTTTCCGGCTTCGTTTGGTCTTCCTATGAAAGAATCGTGCTTTTCCGCGGTTACTCCTGTCAGCGGCTGAAACCAGTGGGTATAATGCGTCGCGCCATTATCCACTGCCCATTCCTTCATGGCATGGGCTACCACGTCTGCGATGGAGGGATCCAGCTCATTTCCGTCCTCAATGGTCTGTTTCAGTTTTTCGTATACGCTTTTCGGGAGACGTTCTTTCATTACCGTTTCATTGAATACATTTTCTCCAAAGATCTCTGCCACATTGATGGCTTCGCTCATAAACGTTTCCTCCTCTTTCTGATTTTAAAAACGTTCTCCCAATATGGGAGAACGTTTCATTTTCATAACGATTTCATCCTGCGTTTTTCTGCCTGCATACTGCGGACAAAAGGCACGGGACTCAGTTCTTACTTTTATTGTTACGCCTTTCCTACGGAACCGAACAGCTCCATCTTGGCTTTTACAGTTTCTTTAATTGCAGCCGCACCCGGAGCAAGGAGTTTTCTCGGATCAAATCCTTTTCCTTCCAGATCCTTTCCGGCTTCAATATACTTTCTTGTTGCATCTGCGAAAGAAAGCTGGCACTCTGTATTTACATTAATCTTTGCAACACCAAGGGAAATTGCTTTCTTGATCATATCCTCCGGGATACCGGTACCGCCATGAAGAACCAGAGGCATATTACCTACCTTTTCCTTAACAGCCGCCAGGGTCTCAAAGCTTAAGCCTTTCCAGTTTGCCGGATACTTTCCATGGATATTGCCGATACCTGCTGCCAGCATATCAACGCCAAGGTCAGCAATCATCTTACACTCATCGGGATCCGCGCATTCACCCATACCTATAACGCCGTCTTCCTCACCGCCGATAGCGCCTACCTCTGCCTCCAGGGACATCCCCTTCTCACGACAGATTTTAATTAATTCTTTCGTCTTTTCCACATTCTCCTCAATCGGATAATGGGAACCATCGAACATGATGGAGGAGAATCCAGCCTCAATGCACTTTAAACAGCCCTCATAACTGCCATGATCCAGATGCAGAGCAACCGGAACTGTAATGTTTAACTCCTCCAGCATTCCGTTTACCATACCTACAACTGTCTTATAACCAGCCATGTATTTTCCTGCACCCTCGGATACACCAAGAATTACCGGTGATCTTAACTCCTCCGCTGTCTGAAGAATTGCTTTTGTCCATTCCAGGTTGTTAATATTGAAGTGACCTACTGCATACTTTCCTTCTCTTGCTTTTTCAAGCATTTCCTTTGCTGTTACCAACATAATTTTGGACCTCCATTTGCCTCTTATTTTTGCATTTGTTCCCTGAGCCCTTAAAGGAACAGGAACTGCAAACCTTACTTCTCTTGTTCTTTAATTATACCTTATTTCTCCGGTTTTGAAAAGGTTGATTTCACAGTTTCCTTCATTTCTTCCGGCCGGCACTGGAGGTTATGAAGAATCCGGGCGTTTCGTATCTCCTCAATGGCAGATGGGACCTTCACCCCCGACAGTTTTTCCATCTTTTCGATCAGCTCGAATTCATCTGAGTTCTCATCTGCCCCTGTAACTGCCTCCATGACGGTTCTGGAAAACTTATAGGGGCTTGCCGTGGAGGCGAGGATGGTCTTCGTTCCATCTCCGGTTTCGTCTTTATATTTTTCATATACGGCGGCGGCCACACCCGTATGGGGATCCACGAGGTATCCGGACTCTTCATATATCTTTTTAATCTCAGCGGCATTTGTTTCCATACCGGCATACCCGGCCCGGAAGTCCGCCATAAACATCTTCATTTCAGAAGTGATTTCATATCTGCCCTCTTTGGAAAGGCCGTCCATCAGGGCTCTTGTTTTCACTGCATCACGCCCACAACTTAAATACAGAAGCCTCTCCAGATTGCTGGAAACAAGAATGTCCATGGACGGGGATGTGGTCAGAATGAATTCACGGTTTCTGTTATATTCTCCTGTATGGAAAAAGTCATACAGTACCTTATTGTCATTGGAAGCACAAATCAGCCTCCCAAAAGGAATTCCCATCTGCTTTGCAAAATATGCAGCCAGGATATTTCCAAAGTTTCCTGTGGGAACCACTACATTGACCGTTTCCCCTTTCCTGATTTCTCCTGCCCCATAGAGTTTCGCATATGCATACACATAATATACGATCTGAGGGACCAGACGGCCGATATTGATGGAATTGGCTGAGGATAACTGGAATCCCATCTCATCCAGTTCTTTTTCAAATTCTTTGTCTCCGAAAATCTTTTTAACTCCGTTTTGGGCATCATCAAAGTTTCCACAGATTCCCACCACTGAAGTATTGGCACCTTTTTGAGTCAGCATCTGCAGCTCCTGCACCCGGCTCACGCCGTCTTTCGGATAGAATACCACAATTCTGGTGCCGGGGACATCTGCAAATCCGGCCATGGCCGCCTTTCCCGTATCACCGGATGTAGCTGTCAGAATCACAATTTCATTGTCCACATGATTTTTCTTTGCGGCTGTAATCATAAAATACGGAAGAATCGACAGCGCCATGTCCTTAAACGCAATGGTCTTTCCGTGGAACAGCTCCAGGAAATACACTCCAGCCACCTTTTTTATGGGAGCAATTTCCTTTGTATCAAATTTGTCATCATAGGCACGGGTAATGCAGTCCTTTAACTCCGCCTCTGTGAAGTCTGTGAGAAACTGCTTCATCACAGCAAAAGCGGTCTCCTGATACGTCATCTTTGCCAGTTCCTCTATTGTCACATCAAGAGCCGGTATCCGCTCCGGGACAAACAGGCCGCCGTCGGAGGCCAGTCCTTTTAAAATTGCCCGGGATGCCGTCACCTTGCACTCCCCGCCCCGGGTACTTTCATATAACAATTCCATTCCGTTTCCCTTCTCTCTTTGCCCCTGCACCACAGTAAAACTTTTCCAAGATTGTAGCACACTTTCCAACTACACGCAAGAAATTTAAGATATGATATCGGGAGTCCAAAACCACTCATTTTTCTGCGAAAAGAGTCAGAACCAATAAGCGATGCCGTCCGCTCCTATCTGCCATCCGTCTACAACCATATTAACAGCCATGAGTCCGTCATCTCTGAAATAATACCAGTGTTTTCCGTCCCACAGCCAACCCTTCTGCATCAGACCATCCTCCCTCAAATAATACCAGGAACCAGAAGATGGCTGCACCCAGCCTGTCTGCATCAGGCCGTCTTCTCTTAAATAATACCAGGAATCGGGGGTTGGCTCCACCCAGCCTGTCTGCATCTCTCCATTTCCATCCAGGAAATACCAGGAATGTCCATCCGGCGAAATCCAGCCTGTACACATGACACCGCTCTGGTCCATATAGTACCACCTGCCTCCGGTCTGGAACCAGCCCTTAACCCGGATTCCATCCCGGTCAAAGTAATACCACTTCCCCGAAATCTTTTTCCAGGTATCTTTCGCACGGCTTCCGTCAGGCATAATGTAGGAATCCCCGCGGATTTCTCCGCCGTCCCCGGGGGTCTGCTTTTTTTCTTCCTCCTCCTCAAGATCCTCCCAGTCAAATTCCTGGGATGTGGAGGTTACAAACTGCCCTTCCTTTAAATATTTTTTTTCCTCTGAAGTGACCGGAACTGCCTTGACCTCATAATAATATGTTTTGTCCATATCCTTCATAAAGTCCGAAAGATCTGCACTGTTGGTTTCTACGTTCATACGTTTTACAACTTTATCGTCTCCATAAAGCACCAGAGAGTACCCTGGCGCATACTTCACAGATTTCCATGTGGCCCGCTTTTTGGAGTTTGTAAACCATCCGGCCCGCTCCGTCTCTCCCAGTACCGTAACCGGCTTATAATCCACCTTTATCTGCAGCCTCTGATTTTCCAGGGCACGGGCTGAAACAAAATCTGCTCCCGTCACCCTGCACTGGGAACGGTTAAGGGATACGGGGAAGTATCTCCCCTCATCCGCCTGCACCGTAATTTCTATCCTGACCTTTTTTCCGGGTTCCCATTTATCATAATCCGTCCTGTACTGGATATCCTCTATGGAGCCCCCCTTTACGTCCACTGTAATTTCCGGTTCCGGAATCTCTCCCGACTCCCCATAGGTAGTTTTTAAACTTACTGATGCTTTCTCAATTACACTTGACTCGGCTCCTCTTGCATATATACACGGCTTTGCCACCACCATACATGCTGCCGCAAAGGCCAGCATTACACCGTATCCTCTTTTCATGTCCGCCTCCTTATTTCCGGATTCCACCCTTATCTCCGGCTTTTATCCCCGGCTCCGGATTCCGCCTCTATCTCCGGCGTTCATTCTTATCTCCAGATACCGTCTTCGTCCACATAGAATCCGTTTATTTCCGTATTATGCGCCATTTCCCCGGAACCCGGATAAAAATAATGCCAGGCCCCGTCAATCTGACACCAGCCTTCCATCATCCTTCCGTTGGAATCTGTAAAATATGTATTCTCATCCCGCTTGATCCATCCGGTAAACATAGCTCCCTGAAGGCTGTTGTCCACAGTATTCAGATAATACCAGCCTCCGTCTTTAAAAAGCCAGCCTGTATAAAGGGAACCATCGGCATTGAAATAATAATAGTACGGCCCTATGACTCTCCAGCCGCCGGGCACCATACTGCCAGAAGGATTATTTCCTTCTTTTTCCGGTCGGAAATAGTACCAGAGACCGTCCAGTCTGGCCCAGCCTACTGCCATCTGACCATCGGCATACAAGTAATAGTCCCTTCCATTTATTTTCTGCCAGCCGGTGAGCATATTTCCGTCCACATCGAAATAATACCAGAGACCGTTGATCTCTTCCCATTTTCCGCGGCACAGATCACCGCCGGGATACCGGTATTTCCAGACATCGCCCTCCTTTATCCATCCGACAGTGTCCTTCGTTCCCTTCACCACGGAATTATTTTTGTTCTGCTGGCCCTTTCCATCGGAAACATAGCGGTCCGTAATTTCCAGTTCACCAGATTCGAGCCACTCACTTCTCTTCGCATACTTTACCTGTACATCCGTCTCCGGTATGGTTCTGATTTTAAAGGTGTATATTCCTTCCTTTGTCATATAGGGATAAAAATTATAACGCAGGCCCGATACCTTTGCCAGCTTAAAAACCACCTTATCATCCTTCAGAAGCTGAACTTCATAATACCCCGAGGTATTTTCCGGTTTTTCCCACCGGGCCTCTCCCAGATTATCCTCGTGCCAGAATGCATCAGCCGGCGGGTCATACTCTCCCTTTACTCCGCTCACCCGAAGGGTTACCACCAGATTATCTCCATCACGCTTTGCCGATACGAAGGTTCCTCCGGTAACCTTTATATCTGATTTTTTATAGCTTGCCAGAAAATAGTCCTCCCCCACATCAGCAGGTTCAAGGGTCACTTTCATCCTCGGTTCGTCTGAGGCCTTAAGAGCTTTATTCCCCTTATCCGCCCATTCTGCTTCCGTCACCTGATATTTGTTACTGCCGCCTGAAACGCTTACTTCCCCCGCCTCTGGTGTCTGAGTGCCAATCTCAATAGAGGGCAGGTGCCCTCCCGGCTCCAGCTTTGAATTTACTTTTACACTGACAGTCTGAATAGGCCTGGTTGCCGCTTCTGTTCTAAGGGGCGCTCCCAGCGCCAGAAAACATAGAGCCAGCATCAGTCCCGATTTCCGCATTTTCATAATTAACTTTCTGTTTCCTCCTCTGGTTTATAATCCAGAAAATACAAATAAATTTCCACTACCGCCTGATACAGTTCTTCCGGTATAGCCGCCCCCAGCTTCATCTGGCTTAACAGCACTGCCAGGGAATCATCCTCATATACAGGCACTCCCGCCTCAGCGGCGGTTTCCGTAATTTTTTCCGCCAGATACCCCATTCCGGAAGCCACAATAATTGGAGCCCGGTTATTCTTGGAATCATATTTTAACGCAACCGCTCTTTTCTTCATCAGCTCATCAAATTCTAACATTGACTCCGCGCCCCTTTTCTCTTATTTCCGGAAAAGCGTCCTGGATTTCTATCTCCTTATCTTTCCTTTTTACCAGAAAACGGTTGACTCCCATACCGTTCTTTTTTATAATTTCAGAAATACCTTTCTGAATCGCATCATGCTTTTCCAACAGCGCCTCCGGGACATCTAACTGCATGTCTACCTTTCTGTCCTGAAGGGCCAGAAACAGCTGGAAATCTCCCAAATCCTGTATATCAAATTTCAGGAGCAGCTTAATCCTCCGTCCGCCTTCCTCATCCTCTTTTCCTGCATCCGGATTAATCCATAATTCCGACATAACATCCTTTTCTTTAAATCGGAAGGGAAAAATCATATGCAAAACAGGCATATACACACTCTCATTTAAGAGCATTCTGTCCAGCGCCTGATGGAACTGCTGAACGTTTTCCAGGCCGCCCTGTCCCTTTGCCCCTTTTAAAAGGATCTCGGAAAAAGTATCGGAAAAAACTTTCCCCCTTGCAGGCTGCTTCAGAGTTTCCAGAACCTCAGGCAGACTTTTCTTCCCGCCAGTTCTGTCAAAACGTTCGTACTCGCGATTTCCAACCAGACGCTCAAACATCTGGGCCAATCTGTCCTTACTTCCATTTTCATACCGGACGGCATGGAAAATAAACAGCATAACCGCGTCTCTGACTGCCCCATAATCATGAGTCCTGGATATATAATTTGATAAAAACGGGATTACGCGATTGTTCAAAAGCATCGTATTGGCAGCCGTATCTCCGTCCTTCGCCTCCCAGTCCATGCTGTTCAACAGCTGCTCGAACTCATCCCGGAAGCCCCGGAACATCAACTGATTAATATCCTCCGAAATGGACTTCATCTGATGGAGAAGATGCTCTCCTGAGGAAAAGTCATTATAAACTTTCAGGAAGGAAACCGCCGCTTCTTTTAAAGCCTCAGGTGCTCCCTGTCTCAGAATATTGGAACCCTCGGGCGTTCCTTTCCCCAAAATATTTCTCAGGCTGTCAAAAAAAGGTCCGGAAAACTTCGCCTGGACAAACTGCTGTTCTTTCAAAAAACTCATGAGCTCTTCCGGCGTCTCCATCCGGACTGAGGCCATCAGCTGCTCCACAAGCTCCCCGACCTCAGCCGTATCTTTTGATAATCCTGCTAAAACTCCGGTTCCCTCTCTGTCAAACAGCTGCTCCAGGAGTTTGAACATCTGGGTCCCTTCAGCAGCGATTTTTTTTATAAAAGCTCCATAATTGCTTTCGTAATCTATAATACTGTAACCGTTTCCTGACGCCGCATTTTTCGCGTCCTCTGTATCCTGGCCGTCTGCCCGTACAACGCGGGATACATCCACCGGATTCTGGACCTGCTGGTTTTCCTCATAGTTTCCGTTTTTTTGTATGTCCGGCGTGTTTCTGTCCTGCCGGACAGGAATGTTGCTTACCTGCAAAATATTGGCCATACTACCTCCATGAATAAAACCATTGTAACTGTTCAATACTCTCACAGTTACAGACAAAAATCCATTGAAAGTCGCCTGCGGCGATGGGATTTTTGCCCTCTGGGCGATTTCGTCTTATGGCCAGTGCAGTAAATACACAGACCAACTGAACAGTTGCAAATCATACCTATGTTAATATCGGCACATTTTCATTTTCTATTAGCATTATATTGAAAAAATATTTTAACAGTTTTTCACTTAGACCTTATTAACTTTTAAAAAAAGCCGATATTATATGCATGTAGGAGTTATATTCTGCCTCCGGCAAACCTGGCAGAATGTCCTTTTTTGTTTATAAAACAGCTACGATCCAACCATAAAGGGAAGGAGGTCTTTTATGAATATAAAGCCGTATATCAACAGGATAGGTGGATTCGATTATATCTCTCCCGCATCTTCTGCAAATCCGTCCAAAACGTCTGCGGGGCGCGCGGCATGTGATTTTGACAAGGTATCCCTTAAGGAATCTTCTCCTTATGCGGATGATGTATCTTTTGCCCGTGTCCTGGCCCGCGAAGCCGCTGCTAAACTTGAAACAGGTGCAGGCCGGGAACGGGTCCTCTCACTGAAACAGCAAATTGAGGCCGGAACTTATACCCCGGATTCCAGACGCATAGCCGAACATATGCTGGGCTACCGGTAATGAGATGGAGGACATATGGACAATACACTGAATGAATTCGCCCGTTCCATCACTCTGATTACGGATGTGGTAAAGGATATCCGGCAGATTGAGGAACAAAAAGCCACTTCCGCCTCTGAAGGGCATCATGATAAAATGAGTGGATTGATACAACAGGAACAGGCTATTCTTCTTAAGCTCCGGGGTCTGGAGCAGAACAGGCTCCATCAGGTTGAAGCCCTGGGCTGGAAAGACCTTACCTTCCGTGAAATTCTTTCCGCTGTCTCCGTGGAGCAAAAAGAGCTCCTGCTCCCCCTGTTCACAGAGCTGGACAGGGAACTGGGAGTTTTAATGGATGCCAAAGACAGTGCAGATCGAATCATCACCCTTCGCCTGACAGAGTTTCAGAAAGCTCTTTCAGAGCATGGGCAGACAAACCAACTATTTGAAAGGAAAGCATAATATATGGTACGAGCTACATTTGCCGGCTTTTCCACCGCTCTCTCCGCCCTTCAGGCGAACCAGAAGCGTCTGGATATTGTCGGACAGAATCTGTCAAACATGAATACGGTGGGATATACCCGCCAGCAGCTGGAAACCTCCAGCTTAAACTACACGAATCCTGTCGCCCATTATATGAATGGCTCTGAGATTGCCGTGGGCTTCGGTGTTCATATGGATAAGGTTTCCCAGATACGTGATCCTTATCTGGATGTCCAGTACCGCACACAGATGAAAAAAGCCGGCTATGCCGAGTCCATGCAGAATTCCCTGGATGTTCTTGCAAGAGCCTTTGATGAAAGCAACATAGACGGAGTTCGAACAGCCATCGACGATATTCAGGTGATTCTGACTGATATGCAGGATCTGGATAAATTTCATGATCCGGTATATGAAACCAACCTGCAATCCCGTATGAGTGCCCTCACCAATCTTATCAATGACGCTGCCCGGCAGGTCGAGGCCGCTGAGAAAGAAGAATTTGCCAAGCTGGACGGAAAAGGAACCAGTGAAAACGGTGCCGTGGAGACAGTCAACGAAATTTTGCAGAAAATTGGCGACCTGAACCACCAGATCAAACAGAATCAGATCCTTGGGCAGCAAAGTCTGGAGCTGATGGACGAGAGAAATAATCTTTTAGATACCCTTTCCAGTTATATTCCCATTGAGGTTACTTATTTTAAGGACAGTGCCCATGATGGTTTTGAAGATGATGGGCAAACAAGAGCCGATGAAGAAATATATGAATATGACCGCTATGGCAATATTATCGGAAAGAAGGATTGGCCGGACGACTTAAAGGTAGAACTCCTTTACACAGATAATAAAGGTGATCCACAGCGTCTCACCCTTATTAATGGAACGGAAGGCAAGCGGGGTGAAAATTATGGTTCTCTCTCCATTGATGGCGGTAGTCAGGATGATCCCACAAAAGCGTCCGTGATGTTTACAGCAGCTAAATCAAGTAAGGATGCAGTAACAACTGTATCAGCTTCCGCCAAAGGAGCCCAGCTTTCCGGAGGCTCTATTCAGTCAAGTCTTGATATGCTTGGGAAGGCTGGTACTGGCGTTGATCTGGATGATGTAAGAGGCTATCAGTATTATATGAACAGACTGGATACTCTGGCTAAGACCTTTGCTGCCAAAATAAATGATATCAATAATAAAAATGATTTTGGAGGGAATAAAGGTGGTGGAAATCTTCTTGCTGATAAGGAAACCAATGATCCTAAGGATATTACGGCCCTTACCATTGGCATCAGCAAAGATTGGATCAATGGCACAGCTCATATTAACGATTTGAGGGAGAATCCTACTGACACGATTCTGGATATGCTGCGAGCCATGCAGGAAACCAATTCTGAACTGGGCAATAGAACATTCGCTGATGATATGAATAATATTTCCACTGTCCTGGCCAATGATTCCAGTTTTAACACTAACACTTTAAAAACGGATGTTACTGTGTTAAACGGGATTCAGAACTCCAGAGATTCCGTTTCCGGTGTCAGCCTGGATGAAGAGGCTTCCAATATGATGGCCTATGTTTCTGCATACAATGCAGCATCACGGCTAATGACAGCGTTAGACGAAGCTCTCAATACTTTGATTAATAATACCGGTCTGGTGGGAAGATAATATAAGAAACGGAGGTATGGTTCATTATGCGTGTTACAAACAGTGCGACTTTTCGTAATTTCAGCAGTTCTGTGAATGATGTCCACGGTCGCCTTAATAAAAGCATGAATAAAATATCCAGCGGAAAAGCCTACGAAACGGCTGCAGATAATCCCCTCGCTTATTATGAAGGAAAAAAGATCGATAATCAATACCTGGATACGCTGAGTAAGCTGAATCTGATCCCGGACGTACAAAATCGTCTGTATCAGCAGGAGCTTGGAGTCAGGGATATTCAGACAAGATTATCAAAGGCAAAAGGCCGCGTCGAATATATTCTTACTGAAACGAGCAATGTAGATCGCGGTTTAATACAGACCACAAAAGATGAGCTTCTGGCCTTCCAGCAGACCATGGTTAATGATTTGAATGCTCAATATCGGGACTTTTATATTTATGGAGGCAATGATGTCTCTACTCCTCCATTTTCCCTCAGCGCTGATGGAATGACCCTGACATATAGTCATAAATTCCCTGGTGATAATAATGCGACTGTAATGACGATGGAAATGAAGGAAATTAACGGTAGCTATCAATATGAGTTCAACGATCTGGATTCTATTGTTCGTGCCATGAGTGAACAGGGAAGAATGGATGTTGGCTATGGAACTATTTATGACCGTGAGACTCTGATAGACACCTATACCGGCGGTTTAAACGCTATTACCGGATTGTCCTCTGATGCAGTAAAGGCAATGACTAATCCGGGGGATCAAATAAAAACTCTTCTGAACGAAAGTCCCATCGGATTAATTGCTCAGGCGGTGAAATCAATAGATACTTACATGGAAGATGGCGACAGAACAAAATTCAGAGAGACTCTTGCCCCAGTCATGGATAAGATGACTGCCTCAGAGCATCGGCTTGGTACCGTGTACAGTGATCTGGGTAATAAATATAACATTCTGGGAACAACGGAAGACCGCCTGGGATTAGATAAAATTAATCTGACGGAACAATACAAAAACAAACTGGGGGCAGATCCCTATGATTCTATTATTGAAATGTATTCCTATCAGCAATCTTACAATGCTGCGCTGAAGGTCAGTTCCTATATGTTTGGAACATCTTTATTTGATTTTATGCGCTGATTTTTATACTTAGACAGGGGGTGGACATATGGCAGCGCTTATTAGGGTTACTTCTATTCCTTTTCAATCTACCCGTTTTACACAAAATGCCCGGCTGGTTCCCTCTAAGACAGTTGCGGCAGAACGGCAAAGGATTTTTTCCCTTTATCACGCTTATCAGAGCCAACACCATATCAAGGGGAATTCTTCCAGCCTGGATTTCATGAGCAAATACCGGCAGACCTTTTCTTCCGGTCCCACCGTGGATATTCCTTCACAAAGCTCCGGATCAGATCTGGGAACGGCTCCGTCGGTTTCGGCCGCATCCCAGAAAAGCATGCGAGGTTTTGATACGGTCTCTGTATTAAATTATCCATCGTCACAACAGGCAGACTCTGTTTCCTCCAATGCCGGAGAATCTTCGACAGTTGCCGCGAGTAATTCTGAGTCCGTTTCCGAGTATTTTGTACAGCGGGAAGCTTTTGAATTCCGTATTGCAAAAGGGGACTTGTCTTACATTCCGGCCATGTCCGTAACGATTATAACGCAATATCCGGAAGTTCAGTTTGAATACCTGGGTGATTTTAACTATGTACCTCCCCGCAAAGACGCTGCCGGGGGCCTGATTGATATACAGGCATAACAGCAGCTCGGAAAGGCTGATTTTTCATGAAAATACAAACGGATTATTATGGTGAAGTCGAATATAAGCCATCCGATTTAATTACGGTAGCGGATGGCTTCTTTGGCTTCCCTGATTTGAAACAGTTTCTTCCTCTGCGTTTAGACGAGGAAAACGAGTCCCTTCTTTTGATGCAGTCCGTTGAAAACCCCCAGGTGGCTTTTGTGGTTATTGCACCTACCACTTTATGCCCGGATTATTCCCCTGAGCTGGAGGCGGAGGATCTGGCTTCTCTGGAAGCAGAAAGCAGCAATGAGCTTTCCTATTATGCAGTATGTGTCATAAAAAACAACTACCTTGAGGACACTGTGAATCTCAAATGTCCGCTGGCTATCAACCCTAAAACGAAAGCGGCCCGTCAGGTAATTTTAGAAAATACCAATTACGGATATCGCCATAAACTGAGTACTTTTTCCAGCATCATAAAAAAACCATAAGACAGGAGTAATTGCAATGCTGATATTGCATCGGAAAACGAACGAAAGTATTTTAATAGGGGATCAAATCAAAATCACAGTGGTTGAAAATACATCTATGGGGGTTCGTCTGGCAATTGACGCCCCCAAGGATATTAAAATCATGCGGGAGGAACTGGCCATCGCAGCGGAAACAAACGAAGCCTCTCTTCTCCCTTCCATCAATTCCATTCATTCTTTACAGGAAGTATTGGAACAGCAACGAAAGGAAGTCCGTGAATAATATCAATCGGACTTCCTTTTAAACAGGTTGCTTGTAATCAATATCTTTAGCTGTCGTACCCCTCTCCATATCCAACAGATCGGCAGAAGAATTGGAATATTTTCCAGAATTGGGTAAATGACACACATATATCTGTACTCTGGAAAAGCCCAGCTTAACATGCGTTTTACTTTTTTCCATCTCTTGCTCCACTTTTCAGTGAATGCGGCTCTCTTTTCCCGGGCCTGCTCCTTTTTAATTTCCCGCCGGATTAAGCGCTCAAGCTTTAATGCCTGCTGACTGGTTTCTTTGTTCAGATAACCTCTGCTCAAAATTCTGTTTTCCAGATTATCGTATACATGGATATCCTCAGGCAGGCCATCTGTTGCCCGATCCTCTTTGCTCCCAAACCACATATATGCAATCTGCAGAATTTTTTCACCCAATTCATCGATCCGGAAATTCACCAGTCTCCTCTCAACAGATTCCATATTCATTTTCTCCTGCCAATGCCTGTGAAATACGAATAAATCCAGGACATCACGGAGCAAAAGCTCATCCATTACATAGGCGTAAGCTGCCTTTGCCAGTCTGTAAACAAACTGATTCTCAATGGAAAGCGCCCTCACATATTGATAGTTGTCAAAAAAAGGCGCCATTTCCAACATAAGCTTTATATTTTTATCATACAGTTTTGTACGGAACGGCAGCTTATGATAAAGCTCCATGTCGAAGCCGGCAGCATTCTTCATATGTTCTCCGTATCCTTTATACAGACGGTCTGATTCATAACCTAAATCTATCATATATCCCTTCGCCAGGGCATAACTTTTTTCATCCACCAAAATCTTAAGAAGTCCACAGTCCGCCATCTCCGGAACAGGATACAGCTCGCGAATTGCACAGGAAGAAATAACAAAACAAGGAAGCTTCATCATTTCCATCATCATCAGAATTTCCTTCTGAGCATCCTTGTATACATCCCCAAACATCAGAGATTTCTGGTAACGATCAAAAAGCCGCTCCCTCCACCGATCTGGTATCTGATCACCATTTCCCAAACAAGCTAAATATATGATATTGGCAATTTTATGATAATCTGCCTCCCGGAATATTTTTTCCCAGTTCATCCGGCCATACATTACGCGCAAATCATCCCGGCGCATAATTCCGCCTACTGTGTTTACAAGAAAACGGCCTTCATATATTAATCGCTCCATAAAAATCTCCTATTATTGAACCAGATATACTTCCTTCTTCTGTCTTCCAAATCGAACTGCTTCCTCATGAGAATCAAAATAGATGTCAATTACGTTTCCCTTTATACGTTTTCCTGTGTCCTCTACGGTGTAAACAACCCCGTCAATTTCTATTTTTGTACCCATTTCCAGAACGCTTAAATCAGCCGCCACAGTATGTTCCGATTTTGGTATGGTTTCAGATTTTGTCAGATAAACCTCTTTCTCACCACAGCATTCCTCGCAGCCGCAATAGCCAGTAATCTCAAAAACTCCCAGCGATGTCCCATCATTCACTTCCTCCTGATGGAGCAGATATACCGGAAGCTCCGCCCTTCCAAAAGCCAGGGCTTCCTCATGATTGTCAAAATACAGACTCAGCTTTTCTTTGGCGCCAGACGACAGCTTATCCTGTACTTCATATACATGATCTCCAATCCGTAATTTATCCCCTATCTGAAAAAGCCCAAGATCGGCAGCCACAGTAATCCCCTGAGCCGGTCTCTGCCCGGAATAGGTAATATAACCGTCCGAATCCTTTATACAGCGTTTACAGCTGCAATAAGCGGCTATCTCCATCTCTCCCAGATATTCTTCCGTTTTCGCTTCTTCAGCTGAATTTAAAGAAGTTTTCTCCTGGCCTTCATTCAAAACAAGTGTAATTGCACTCTCCTCCAATGGGGCAATTGTTGCCAATTCCTTTCCAGTCGTTTCCGTATCTCCATTACAGGTAGCCACAGTTGTCAGAACACAGATTAAAATTACTGCTGCTCCCACACTGCATTGAACAGCAGTCAGAAACCGTTTTTTTACGCCAAAATGTTCTTTCAACATCGAGATCCCCCCCTAAGTTCCATATGCACGGTCGGGATACATCTGTTTTCTCTTCCCTGTTCCCCTTTTTGAAACTTTCTGTATTTTAAGTACTGCTTCTGGTGTTATACTCCCTGTTCAGGCAGCCCTGCATGCGTTTTCACTAACAGTTCATATGCCTCTTACTGCTGCCATTTTCATACAGCTTATGGATTATGCCTGGGTTTTTCCTTGACCTGCAGACATGCCTTCAAAATCTCAGTGAAAATCATGACTCTGAATTTATTTTCATAAAATCCAATCATCGGAGCCACTGAATCTTTCTGGACCACAACATACTTGGACGGAAGTCGGGTTAAAATCAATGCCTTCACATCCGCACAGCAACGGCTGCACTTGCACACACCATATTCGTCCATATATTTTTTTAAGTCCGTACGCGAAATAATATTCTCCATTACGTTTTCAATGTGGCATTCTTCCTCACCAAAATCCGCAACCAAATCCTGAAACTTCTGTGTCCCTATCTGACGGTATTCCTCTGCCTCGTTCCGTGGCTCCCGAAACACAGTCTTGGGCTCCTGCGATGTGGGCTGAGGTTCCTGCGCCACAGTCTGGGGCTGAACCTCCTCCCCGGACACTGTCTGGGACTCCTGTACACCCTGAAGCTGAGGTTCCTGAACTACGCTCTGGGACTCTTGCGCCACCCCCTGGGGCTGAGACTCCTGAATTGCAGGCTGCGGCTCCTGTGTGGTGGGCTGAGATTCCTGTACCGCATTTTGAGACTCCGGTACAGCGGTCTGAGGCTGCGGCTCCTGCACAGCGGCCTGAGAATCCTGTACACTGGCCTGTGCTTCCTGCACATGGATCCCGACTTCCGGTAATTCCTGACCTGTTTTTTGCGCTTCCTGGCTTTCCAGCTGCTTTTCTAAATTGTCTAAAATTTTGTTAGAAATATCCTCTTCCTGATCTTCCACCACAACGACCCTCTTGTCTCCTGAAGCAGGTATCTGGGGCGCGGATTCCATGGGAGCTGCTTCTGTCACTGCTTTTTCCTGTTTTTCTGTATTTTTCTCTTCCGCCAAATCCTGTCCCGAGGTTTCCTCCGGGTCCGCACCATTGGTAAGCAGACTCAGTACATGAGATGTCTTATTGGTTTTCTTTGCCATATTCCACCGCCTCCTTTAAATGAATCCTGTCTGCAATCTCATCAATCAATTCCTGATAATCTTTTACCGCAGATGAACGAGGATTATAATCAAAAATGCTTTCCCCGTGGGCCGGTGCCTCTGCAATTGCTACTCCGTTCCTTATTTTCGTATTAAATACAGTTGTTTTCATCTGCTTAGCCAGCTGCTGTGCCATTTCCAGCACATCTCTTGAAAGAAGAGTCCGCTTATTAAAGCGAGTTAATAAAATCCCCAGCACATTTAATTCCGGGTTGAGGTTTTCCTGTACGGATTCTATGGTTTCCTTTAGCTGCGACAGTCCCACCAGACTGAGAATATCAGACGCCATGGGAATGATTAAAAAATCAGATACCACATAAGCGTTCACTGTAAGGAGGTTAAGCGCCGGCGGTGTATCAATAACAATATAATCATACTTATCCATTACAGGCTCCAGCATGTCGTGTATCAGGTATTCCTTTCTTCCGGAATTCCCCTTTTCCAGACCGCTGCTGCTGAGAGTAATGTCTGAGGACAGGATATCGCAGTATTCTGTCTGTACAATGGCTTCCCCGATCGGAATCTTTCCTTTTAAGGCATCCAGCACTGTGGGCATATCGGAGGAACCAAGACCGAGGCAGAAACCCAGATTGCCCTGAGGATCCAGATCAATCCCCAAAACCCGCATACCCCTGGAAGATATTCCAGTGGCCAATGCAGCTGAGGTGGTGGTTTTTCCAACACCGCCTTTCTGATTAGAAACAGTTATGATAATAGCCAAAATATTTCCTCCCTATTTTTTCATGTGTGCTCATAACAGTTCCGACAGTCCTGAACCGTTACTGCATACGGCCACTTATTTTCAGATACGTTTCAAGGCTGCCACAGGGAAAGTTCATCCTCAGAGGGGCTGCAATCCACTTTCAGTTTTATATTCTCTTCATTTACCGGAAGTATCTGCTCAGAAAACGGCCCGCCCGTCTGGGCCTGCATTGTTTCAAGTATTTCTTCCAGTTCCTCTGCTTTTATCTTATCCCCATTCACATAATATATCGGATCTCCCCAGTCGTTCTGACTAAGTTCCAGGCTCAGTGCATTTCCGAAATTATATTCCCCTTTCTCCAGAGAAAAGTAATTTCTTCCCCCGCTCTCCTCCAGAATTGTAAGATAGGTTACCTGCTCTTCCTTATTATAGGTAAGGAAGGAATGCTCTGCCGCATCGGAATCAGAATTTGACAGAACAACCAGTTCCTCCTCCTCAGGCATCCACACTGCTACCTGCAAAACATGCTCTGGCGATATGGAATTATCGAATACCGCAATATCCCTGTATCCATCATTATTTAAATCTGCCAGCAGAAAACCATGCTGTTTCGCATCTCCGGCCTTTTTATTGACAAATGTCTTCAGCTGTTTTGATACCTGCTTGCGATATGTATCAAAGGCCTCCAGAATCACTCCATCGGGCCCCACATAATGATTATCCGGAGTAAAGGTATTAAAACATTTCGCACCATCTTTCCCCATGTAATAGCGCACATTGTCATCCTTATCCGTTACCCATCCTGTACGCATATATCCACTGGAATCCACATAGTATTCCTTACCCTGGTCCTCAATCCATTCGTCCGCAGCATAGTCTTCCGAAGAATACATATATTTCCAGCGCTTCCCATCCTTCTGGAGTTCCCAGGTGCCATTTGCGGCCAGAGAACGGATGGGGAATGCCAGGGAAACAAAAGCCACGGCAGACAACATTCCAAACAGGATACGGCTCCCCTTCTCCATATATGCATTACCCCCTTGCTCTTTCCTCCTCATATTCCTTGAGGAGTTTATCCATCATCATCACCAGACGTCCAATTTCCGGTTTTGCCAGCTGATCATCTGCTCCCAGTTCCTTTCCTTTTCTTCGCATCTGCTCGTCGATCAGAGATGAAAAGATAATGACAGGAATCTTTCTGAGTCTGGAGTCGTCCTTAATCAGCTTTGTGAGACGGTGGCCATCCATCTGAGGCATTTCAATATCTGTTATGACAAGTTTGACTTTTTCATATAAATCAGAATCATCTTTAATAGAAGCGAGATAATCCCAGGCCTCTTTTCCGTTTCCAAAATTTTGTATGTTGGTAAATCCTGCCCTCTCCAGAGAATCATCAATCATTTTTCTGAGCAGAACAGAATCCTCCGCAATCACAATGGGCGCCTCATTTAAAGGCCGGTCTCCCATGGCATCTACCTCTGAAACCTGAATGCTGGTTTCCGGAGCAAGCTCCGCCACAATCTTCTCGAAATCCAGGATGGTAACCAGCTGACCATCACACTGGGCAATTCCTGTGGCTATGCTTTCATCTCCATTGGCTATGGTTTTATCCGGCTTCTGGATATCTCCCCAGGAGATACGGCTGATCCCTTCAATTCCCTGAACGCGGAATGCCACTGTCATTTTATTAAAGTTGGTCACGATAAATAAATCCCTGGCTCCTTTTTCTACCGGCTCTCCCGAAAGATAGCATGCCAGATTAATGACTGTGATCAGAGTATCCCTTGGTTTGAAAATTCCCTCTACGGACGGGTTGGCATGAGGCATGGATTTTACCTTCTGACTCATCATAATTTCCTTGACCTTTGCCACATTAATGCCGTAAAATTCATTCTGGATCGTGAACTTCATGATTTCAATTTCATTCGTTCCAGACTCAAGCAAAATGCCTTCCTTTTCTTTTTTCATCTGCTACCTCCTATAAATGCCGCTCAGGTTTTCCCATTGTGCGGATTGCAACATCACCGGTTTCTACATCCAGTAACATAGTCCTCGCATAGCTTCCGCCGGTATCCTCCGCCGAAATTTTCATTCTCTCTTCTCTCAGTATTTTTTTCACGATATCCGTATTTCTGGCTCCAATATTTCCAAACTCTGCGTTTCCGCGGATTTCAAACATCTTTGCCCCTCCGGCGATTTTGACCACAGTTCTGGATCTTACCATACCAAAGGCGCTTAACTTCCGGATCGTCTCATGGATGCCGGAATCGGCGTATTTATAAACATTTCCCTTATCCGTCTCATAGCGTTCGGGTAGCATAATATGAAGAAGCGCTCCCAGACGCAAAGCGGGATCCCAGAACGTGATTCCAATGCAGGAGCCCAGAGCATATGTAATAATCTTCCCCGTACCTCTGGTAAATTTCATATCTCCAATTCCTACCCTCAGTTCCTTCTCCTGCATTATAAGACTCCTAACTTCTCTAAAATGTCATTTAAAGATTTCATATCAGGAAGCATTAAAAGCCAGTCTGAAAGCCGCTTGTCGTCCATAATAAAATCCGCGTTAAAATACATCAGTTTATCTGTCTCATATCCGTATTCCGCCATGGGAACCGTCAGGATACCGCCCAACATATTAACGGTGGAGCTTGGCACAGAAAGTTGTATGTTCATATTCACCAACTGTGCAAAGGCATTAATATAGGAACAAATCATAATATTCCCCGCCTCCTCCAAAGCCGAATAATCCAGATCGTCCAGCTCTTCAAAACTGGAAAAACTTCTTCCCAAAAGCTTTTCCAGCACCGTATTGGCAAATTCCATATTAAACAGAAACAGCATCAGCCCGTCCACGTCCCCGCTCATTTTCACCAGGGTTGCCGCTACGATCTCTTCAATATTACCAATCCGGTTTACTGCATCCTCATATCCCAGGACATGGACCTGGGGAAGAGTGATGCGTATTTCCCTTTGCAAAAGTTTAGAAAGAGCTGTGGCCGCATGGCTGGAGCCGATGCTGCTGATCTCCCGCATCACATCCAGTTCCTGAAGCTTCAGTTCCCCATAATCATTTATTTTCATGTCCATCTCACCTTTACTGTTTCTTCCATATATTTCTTTATCCGCGCAGGGAATTTATGGTTCCCTCAATTTCATCCGATGTGGTAACCATACGCAATGCATAGGAAAACGCCCGCTGACACTCGATCAGCCTGGTCATCTCTCTGGCCACATCCGTTCCCGATGCCTCCAGAGCACCCTGGACAAGAACTGACTTTTCCGTTCCCACGGAGATTTCTTCAGCGCCTGCATCCCTTGGAACGTACTCGCCGTTTCCTGTGCTCAAAAGCCTGCTGGGATTGCGGAACGTGTAAAGGCCGATTTTCTGTTCCTCCGTCTCATCTGTTACTTCCTCATCCTGTCCATAGTCTTCTTCTTCCCCGGCACGCAGCGCATCCACATCTATCACTTCCGGCCTGAAGGGCTCGCCGTTTTGATCCAGAACCAGCTTTCCGCCATCCGTCATCAAATAAAAGCCATCCACTCCCTCAGCCCGGTGAAAATGTCCGTTTCTGGTATAGCTGACCGCTCCTGTTGCCGGATCCTGAACCTTAAAGAACAGATTGGGTTCCGTAATCATGTAATCGCATTCCTGGTCGGTCCGGGTCATTGCCGCAACGTCAAAGGTAGTATAGGTTCTGTCCACACGCATGCTGTCTCCTGCCTGCAATTCCGTTACCGCATCCGGGGAATCGTTGAGGTTATAATTGATCAAATCAGAAAAAACTGTCGTTTTGGGCTTGAATCCATTGTTATTCACGTTTGCCAGATTATTTGCAATAACACTGAGCTTTTCCGTACAGCTTCCGGCTCCGACCGCTCCCACATAAAATGACTGGTTCATACATATCCTCCTTATACTCTTCCTACATCTGACGCGGATTTCCCCATAATCGTATCATACATTTTCAATACCTGGGCCGCACTCTGAAGGGCCCTCTGGGAAGACATCATCGCGGTCATTTCACTTACCATGTCAACATTGGATTTCTCCAGTGTTTTCCAGAGAATCTGTGTTTCCCCTCCGGTGACAGGAGTCGCCGCCTGATTTGTGGAAAAAAGTCCGTTGTCTTCTTTATGAAGCTGCTCATAATCGGCGAAGTCCACAAGCCGGATCGTTCCAAAATCAAGGATTCCCCCGTTTCCATCCGCTCCCCCGGCACCTGTATCTTCAGGATCTGTCTCATCGGCATTTCTCTGCGCGGGAGCCGTAATATGACCGTAAGCGTCCACAGTGAAATTCTCATTCTCAATCCGGATAGGCTGGCCTTCTGTCGAAAGTACCCTGCCGTTTTCTCCCTGAACGAGATATCCCTCCTCGTCTACGGCAAAGGAGCCGTTTCTGGTGTACTGAACCCCATTCTGCGTCTGAATACAGAAAAAGCCCTTTCCGCCAATTGCAAAATCATAAATGCCCTCGGTGGTCTCGTAACTTCCCTGGTCATAATTTACATAGGTTCTGGAAGCGGTGCGGATCTTCGATGTTGTAGCCAGAGGTTCCTGTGTTCCCTTCGCCCGTCTCCCGGTGCGGTAAAGCATCTCCTCCTGGAAGGTGCTGGAAACCATCTGATCCCGCTTATAACCGGCGGTCTGAAGATTTACCATATTATTGCTGACCACATTCAAATTCCGGCTCTGGGTAAGCATACCAGAAGCAAGATTATAAAATCCCTGATACATGTTTTCTCCTCCTCCTTTTTATTCTCCAAGATGTGATTTCATATATGCTTTCAGTTTTCGGATCGCCTCACTGTGGATCTGGGAAATCCTTGGCTCACTTACATTTAAGATCTGAGCCACCTGAGTCATGCTTAATTCCTCTACATAATAAAGAGAAATTACCAGCTTTTCTTTTTCTTTCAGTTTGTCAACCGCCTCAATCAGAGTTTTTACCGTTTCACCCTTAACAAAAACAGCCTCCGGCTGCCCCGCAATATCGTCGCTTGGAACCTGAAGTGCAGGTCCGGTCTCGTCTCCCCTGGTTATCATATCCAGAGAAAGTACATTCACCATGGTGCTCATCCGCTGAATCCGCTGGAATTTCTTCAGATTCATCTTTAAATATCCCGCAACCTCCTCATCGGTAGGGTTACGCCCCTGTTTTTCGTACAGATACTGTCTTGCATTTTCAATAGACTGACGATCCTTGTGGTAATTTCTTGGCACCCAGTTGCTTTGGCGGATAATATCTATCACGGTTCCTCTTATGCGGCGAGAAATAAATGTTTCAAATTTACTGTCACGCTCAGGATCATACCGGTCAATACCTTTCATGATCGCGATAATGCCTTCATGAATGATATCTTCCATCTGCATAAAGTCAGAATACAGATTGTTCATCTGAATCGCCACAGACTTAGCCAGATAGAGATACCGGAGCGTCAGTTCCTGTTTGATTTCCGGGTCTTTGTTTTTCTGGTAAAGGACAAACAGCTCTTCATTTGTCATTTCTTCCATTCCCTTTTGCATTATCTTAACCCACCTTCGCTATAATCACATACGGTTTCTGGCCTCCTCCAGCCGGAGACTGCCGATTGATTGTATCTGTACATTATTTGCAATCTCATTGAATGACAGAACACGCGCTTTCGGATAGAACTGCTCAATTAAATGGTAAAAATGGATCCGCATAACCTGTGAGGTCAAAATTACCGGACTCTGGGTAAGGCCGTTAAATTTTTTCATCTGTTCGGCCATCTGGCTTATAATGCTCTGGATTATATCAGGCTGCAAAGCAAGATACAGTCCACTCTCTCCCTTTTGTATGGAGCCTGCCATGGTACGTTCCAGCTCTGTATCCAGGGTGATGACCTTCATGCTTCCGTCCTCGCAGTAAAGCCTGGTAATGGTCCGTTTCAGCGCCACACGTATCTGCTCAATAATTCCGTCAAAATCCCGGACAGGAAGCCCTGTCTCGGAAATGGTTTCTATCATGGTTTCTATTATGGTCTCCAGGTCTTTAACCGGCACGCCTTCCTTCAAAAGGGCTGTCAATACCCGCTGAAACAAATTATAGGAAATAAGATTCGGAAACGCCTCCTCAACCAGCTCAGGTGAAGTCTTCCTCACATTTTCAATGAGACGGATAACCTCCTGTCTTGTCACAAGCTCAAAAGCATGCTGCCGTATGATTTCTGAAAGATGCGTTACCATTACAGAAAGAGGATCGATAACTGTATATCCGTACAGCTCTGCCCGCTCCCTGTCCTCCGGCCGGATCCACCGGCTTGGAATTCCGTAAGCAGGCTCAATGGCTTCGATTCCATCCACCTCTTTCTCCAGATTCTCCGGCTCCAGAGCCAGATAATAATCCACCAGAAGCTCGCCCTTTGCCACTTCTTCTCCCTTAATTTTAATACAGTACTGGTTTGTGCTGAGCCCTGAACTGTCCCTGAGCCGGATGGACGGGATCACAAAGCCCATATCCTGGGCATATTGTCTGCGGAATATGACGATTCTGCTGATAAGCCTTCCTCCGACAGACTCATCCGCCAGCGGAATCAGGCTATATCCAAACTCCATCTCTATGGGCTCCACAGACAGGAGCGTGTAAACATTATTGACATCTTTGAAATACTCATCTTCGGAAACTGTCTGGGATGCCGCCGCCTCCGCCTGAGGTTCCAAAGCCATCCCGGCATCCGGAAAGGCCGCCATTCCCGGAGCATAAGGGGCTTCCTCCATTTTTTTGGATATATAATATCCCCCTGATATTAAAGACACGGAAATGACCAGCAGCTGCATAACCGGCATCCCCGGAATAAAGGCAAGGACTGCCATGGCGATACCGCTCACCATAATGGCATGAGGCTGTGCCATGAACTGCTTCGAGATGTCCTCGTTCAGGCTGCCTTCTGAAACTGCCCTTGTTACAATCATACCGGTAGAAACCGATATGAGCAGGGACGGGACCTGAGACACAAGTCCGTCACCCACGGTTGCGATCGAATATGTATTTAAAACGGTTCCTATGGTCTCCCCGGACTGAACGACACCTATGATAGTTCCGCCGATCAGATTAATTCCGGTTGTAATTAGCGACATGACAGCATCGCCCTTTACAAGCTTTGTGGCACCGTCCATTGCGCCGTAAAAGTCCGCCTCCCTCTGAATCTTTAGTCTGCGCTCCTTCGCCTCCTGTTCATTAATAAGCCCGGAGCTTAAATCTGCGTCGATGGCCATCTGTTTACCTGGCATGGCATCCAGATTAAATCTGGCCGCTACCTCAGCAACACGTCCCGCTCCCTTCGTAATAACAATGAACTGCATCAAAACAATAATAAGGAAAATAACAAAACCAACCACAACATTTCCGCGAAGAATAAAGTCACCAAAGGCCTTAATAATCTGGCCTGAGGATCCTCCGTTGGAAAGAATATTCCGGGTTGTAGAAACGTTAATACCAAGACGGAAAAGAGTGGTTATCAGCAGAAGGGACGGAAAAATCGATAACTCCAGTGGTTCCCGGATTGTCATGGTGGTCACCAGAATCATCATGGAAAGAGCAATATTCAATATGATTGCAACATCCACAAATCCAGCCGGCAGCGGTATGATTAATAAAAGTATAATGGTTAGTACAAACAGCACTACCGAGTAATTTAGCATCTTTTTCATGAAACGAACTCCATCCTGGTTTTATTGGAACATATCCTCTCTGTGGTTTGCTCTGTAAATGTAAATCAGTATCTCCGCCACTGCGCCATAGAACTCTGCCGGAATCTCCTGATCCAGCCCGCAGGAAGCATATAAAGCTCTTGCAAGAGGTTTATTTTCTATAATAAAAACACCGTTTTCCTCTCCCACCTTTACAATACGAAGAGCCAGCTCATCCTGGCCTTTTGCCAGCACCACCGGCGCCCCGTGGCGGTCGGGATCATATTTTAAAGCCACCGCAAAATGTGTCGGGTTCCTTACAATCACATCTGCTTCCGGAACCTTCTGCATCATTCTGCTTAAGGCCATCTGTCTCTGAATTCTTCGTATACGCCCTTTTATTTCCGGATTTCCTTCTGTCTGCTTATATTCATCCTTAACCTCCTGTTTGGTCATCTTCAGATCCTTCTCATACTCCCATCTCTGATACAGGAAATCAAAAAAAGCGATTACCGTAAATACCATACAGGTCTTGAGAATCAGCTGAAACGCCATTTGAAGCAGCTGAATATATGCATTTAAAGGCGGCATATCAATCATCCGGGCCACCAATACAATATCATCTTTAATCAAATTATAAAGCAGGATTCCCAGTATTGTAATTTTAATCAGATTTTTAACAAGTTCCAGCAAACTCCTGAGGGAAAACATTTTTTTTATTCCGTTGAGGGGATTAAGTTTACTGAATTTAGGCTTTAATGCCTTAAATGACACATTAAAACGGGTCTGAACTCCATGAGCTAAAATCCCCAGGGCCACAGAGGAAAGGAGCAAGGGGAGACTGCATTTTAAAAAGGTGAAGGCCGTAGATGCAAAGAGACTATATGACAACATGGATCCGGGCTCTCCTCCGATGCCATCCAGCACAAACCTCAGGTAAGCCCGCAGATTGCGGTAGATAAAGGGAAGCAGCAATCGTATCGCGTAAAAAACGCCCAGAAGCATAACTATGGTAACAATCTCTTTGCTCTGGAATACATTGCCTTTTTCTCTGGCTTCTCTTCGACGTTTACCGGTCGGTTGTTCGGTTTTCTCCTGCCCGTCCTGCTCTGCCATCCGTCACCACTCCCTTCTTTGTGCAGTCAGCTCATCATCATCACCAGACTCCAAAGGGACTGGAACATGTTATCTATAATCGTATTCAGCTTATCCGACATGGGGCTGAACAAAAACAGAAGCATCAACATTCCCACAATAATTTTCAACTGGATATTAACTACAAACACATTAATCTGGGGAATCATTCGCATAATAACCCCCACTGCCACTTCCACCACAAGCTCCATGGCAATCAGTGGCATCGCATACTGAAGTCCCATCAAAATACTGTCCTGGAACATTTTCAGTACCGCTTCTATAAGCTCCGGTCTGATCGAGACAGAACCAAAAGGGATCAGACGGGCTGTGGAATAGAAAATCTCAAACAGCCTTAAATGGCCGTCAACAGCAAAAAAAAGCAGCATTAAAAATGCGTAATACATTCCTGAAGTGACTGTCATCTGGGTATGATACTGAGGATCGTAAGTCCGGGCCATACTGAGTCCCATCGCATGGTCCATGACTGCCGAGGCAAAACGAACCACCGTAATGGACAGCTCAATTCCATAGTTCAAAACGAACCCGAATAACAGTTCTGATGTCAGCATCACACCGTATTCCAGCAGACTGGCCGGTTCCTGAAACACCTCCTCAGACATACCGGAATAAAGCATTAGCGAACACACAAACACAAACGCAGCTTTGGCACGGGCCGGATAATTGCTTCTTCCAAATATGGGGTTTAAGGCCACTGCCCCGGTCATCCGCATGACGATCAAGGAAAATAATATAAACATCCCTTATCAGCCCCCGGCGATCATTTCAAAAACCATCCGGACAAAATCCTGGAGCATTACCAGCATAGAACTTCCAAGAATTCCAAGAACCGCTAAAATGGCCAGCAGTTTCGGAACAAACGTAATGGTTTGTTCATGGATCTGCGTCGCCGCCTGAAAAACAGCAATCACAACGCCGACTATCATGCTGATAAGCAGGAAGGGCAGCGACAGCCTCAGCATCAGCTGCAATGCCTGGTACATAACATCCAGCACCTCAACGTTGCTCATAATTACCTCCCATCCGGCCGCCTAGCGGAAGCTTCTCACAATACTGGAAAACAAAAGTTCCCATCCATTCACAGTTACAAACAGCAAAAGTTTAAAGGGCATCGAAACCATTGCAGGCGGCAGCATCATCATTCCCATGGACATAAGCGTGGTGGCAACCACGATATCAATCAGAAGGAACGGAAGATAAATAAGAAACCCTGCCATAAATCCACGCTTCAGTTCACTGGTCATAAACGCCGGAGTCACGACAGTCATTGGATAATCCATAACATCCTCTCGTATCTTTGTCCCGGACATCTCCACAAAGTGGTCCAATGTCGCTTTTTCCGTGTTCCGCAGCATGAATTCTTTCATGGGAACAGACATTTGAGCCACCGCTTCTTCCTGCGTAAGTTCTCCACGCAGATATGGCTGGTATGCGGTCTCGTTGATTTCTCCTATCACAGGCCCCATAATATATAGTGTTAAAAATAATGCAATCCCCATTAACACCATATTCGGGGGTGTCTGCTGGACTCCCATTGCATTTCTTGTGAAAGAAATAATAATGATGGTTCTTGTAAAAGAAGTCATCATGATTACAATGGACGGAAGCAAAGCCACCAGGGTGATCATGAAAATCAATTCCAGCGCCGGTACATTGCCTCCATTTAAACCCGCCAGAAGATCATTCATTTTTGTCCCCCTCTTCTTTTCTTAAACAGGCCTCGTATTCTTTTTTAAAATCTTCATCCAGCTCCGCCAGAAGCTGAATTCCCGCCTGACTGACGCCAATCAGGAACACCTTCTCCTTCATTTTCATGAGAAGGAGCCTCTGATCCGCTCCAAGACGTATCTGCTCCAGAATTTTCATGGTCTGACCGGAAGATGCTTTCTGGTAATGGCCGCCCAGCATCCGGCTGGACCACCAGGCCAAAAGCAACACAAGGCCCACCATAAATATGGCGCTGAATAATGAAAAAAAATCAGTCATAGCTATAAAATCTCAGGATTCAAATTCCTGGCAATAATTTCTGTGATACGAATTCCGAAATTATCCTCTACCACAACAATATCTCCTTTGGCAACACACTGTCCATTGACATATAAATCCGCCTGCTCTCCTGCCATTTTGTCCAGCACCACCAGCGAACCCTGTGTCAGTTCCAGAATGTCCTTGACCAGCTTTTTCGTCCGGCCAATCTCCACGGATATTTCCAGAGGAACTTTCATCAGCATTTCCTGATTTACAGCTTCCTCCTCACCGCCTGAGACACCCTCTGCCAATGGAACATTCTGGAGTGGATGAATCAGCACATTATCCCGGTTCCCCTTTTCCCGCGTATCCTTCGCGTCCCTCATGTCCTTCATCAGTTCCATCATCTGTAACTGGGACTGCTGCATCTGATTTAACAGCTGAAGCATACTGGGATCCATAGGCATCGGCTGATATACGGGAGGCATCTGATAAGCAGAAGGCGACGGGACTGCCTGCGGCTGTACCGCTGCCTGCGGTTGCGCGGCCGGCTCTGGCTGTGTCACTGGCTGTGGTTGTACGGCCGGCTGTGGCTGTGCCACCGGCTGTGATTGTACGGCTGCCTGTGGCTGCTCCAACTGTACGGCCGGTTGTGTCTGTGCGGTCGGCTGCTCCGGCTGAATAACTGTCTGCAGCTCCTGCTGGTTCTCTGAAAGCTCTTTTTCCACCTCAACCGGGCCTGAGGCTTCTAAAAGCGCCTCGTTTCCCTGCGGGCTTTCGGCAGGCTGCTCCCCGCTTCCCTTAAGGCTGTCTGAAAAAGGCGCAATCAGATGCTTAACCAGATCCGTGGACATAATATTCAAAAATTCATTTTTCAGCTTTCCCTCTATTTCAAGCAGGAAATGGACCACCACCATCTTTTCCCCTTCGGGAAAGAACCGCTCCTTGAACCAGTTCTCGCTTTCCACAAGAAAAGATACCGGCGTGGATATATTAACGGCATAGCCGAAAAACTCAGAAAGCGCAGTAGCGGATGAACCCATCATCTGGTTCATAACCTCGCATATTGCACTCATATTGATCTCATCCAGCTCAAATTCCTCCGGCGGTATCTCTCCGCCCATGAGCATTCCCACAATAATACGGACATCATTGAGGGCAAACATCATAACATTTTTGCCTGATAATCCTTCTACGTAGGAAATCTCAACCCCCACGGCTGGTTCCAGCTTTTTAAAATCAAACTCATCTTTCAACAATACCTGAACAGTAGGGGTGGTAATATTTACTGCTTCACCAAGCATTTTCGATGCGGCTGTGGCTGATGCCCCCAGGCTGATATTCATTATCTCGCCTATGGCATCCAGTTCCATCTCCGTAAAATCACAAGCGCCCATTATTCGTCTCCTTTTGCTCTCTCAATTTCTACCACACCTCTATTTTCCTATATCCAGTGCTTTTTGAGCCATAAGCTTCATTGCATTTAATGCTGTCACATTTGCTTCATAGGATCTGGTGGCCGACATGCTGTCTACTGTTTCCTTTAACAAATCCACATTGGGGTAATTCACATATCCTTCCGCATCGGCATCCGGGTGTCCCGGGTTGTAAACCCGCTTCATTTCCCTGTCATCCTCAAGAATACCTGCCACTCTGACCCCGGCACTCCTGCCCGAAAATCCCATTCCGCGGGAAGCGCTTCGCAGGGCATCCCGGAAGGAACCCTCTCCATAGCTCTCAAGCTGCACAACTTTTCTTCTGTATGGACCTCCCGCCTCTGTCCGTGTGGTATCAATATTTGCTATGTTCTCTGCGGCAATATCCATACGGAGTCTTTGCGCGCTCATACCGGAGGCGGCAATATCAAAAGAACTTAAATACGCCATCTGTATCCCTCCTTATTTTCCAAAAATGGAATTTACTGTCTGAACAATTCTTTCCGCATTAAACGGCTTTACAATAAAATCCTTTGCGCCGGATTTTATCGCATCCACCACCATGCTTTCCTGTCCCATTGCAGTACACATAACTACCTTTGCGGACGCGTCCCCTTCTTTAATCTTTTTAAGAGCCTGAAGACCATCCATATTGGGCATGGTAATATCCATGATAACCAGATCCGGCTTTTCTTCCGCATACTTTTTCACTGCTTCCGCCCCATCCTGCGCCTCGACAAAATTGCTGTAACCACTCTTTGTCAGAGCATTTTTTATCATCATCCGCATGAATGCCGCATCATCTACTAACATAATTTTTTCCATCTTCTTATCCTCCGCTTTAATTTATTTTTTCCTGCTTAAGATACTCTTCACTGTCTCCATTTTCAGCTTCCTCATAAATCTGTTTTTCAATGCTGACAGCTATATTCTTCTTATAAGCCCCCATCTTTCCGGTAAACCAGGGCTGGCGGCCTACAAAAACTTTCACATTTCCGTCTTTGGGTTTGTTCATGGAAATGACATCACCCACCTTCAGGTTATAAAGAGTCTCAAGTTCCAGTTCCACAGTACCTAACTGGCCTGTTACAGGAAGAGACGTATAACGCAGGTTATCCATGATCACTTCCTTGTTATCCTCATAAGAATATCCTCTGGCAATATGCTTGCGGCTGTCGATCAGATGGAACATATACTCCAGCAAAGTACCCGGAATACATATTTTTATCTTTTCTACCGCCATGCCCGCCACATCCACATTGAGATGTATAATCGCTACGGTTTCGTCAAGACCAATTTCCTGAACCATACTTGGATTTTCTTCAACTCTCTGTACTTCAAATCTGGCGTTAATATAATTGGAAAAGCCATCTTTTAAGGCCTGTACAAAATACTTCACCACTCTCCGGTATAAGGCAATTTCCACATCAGAATAATGGTAATTATCCTCCAGTTTTACAACTTCATCTCCACCGCCCAGCATGTGGTTAATCAGCGTGATGATCAGTCCGGGAGTAACATATACCATAAGCGGAACATTATTCTTCCCCTTGTCGGCAATCTCAACGTCCGCCAATGTAATACTGTCATTTTCATGAAGTGAATTGACGAACTCATAATATCTGCGCTCCTGTACTTCAAGCACAGTGATATCTGTAAGAACCCTGAATATTCCGTTTACCTGTGAAGTCAAAATACGGGCATAGTTTTCAAAAACGCTGTTCAGTATTCTTATTTTGTCCTTAGTAAACTTCCTTGGACTGTAAAAATCATATTTACTGTATTTTGTTTCTTCGGTCTCCGGCTTCTTCTCAACTTGCTGTTCCGTCTTTTCAGGGCCATCGCTCTGCATCGACTTAAGAAGCGCATCTATCTGGCTTTGGGATAGTACATCTGCCATTGCTGAAACCACCTTTGCTCTTTTATTCTGATGTCTCCGCGTCCGCAGGAACCACTGTTCCTGCAGGAGCCTCTGTGTCTGCAGGAGCTTCTGCACCTGCCGGAACCTCTGTGTCTACCGGAGCCTCCGCACTTGCCGGAGCCTCTGTGTCTGCTGAAACTTCTGCGCCTGCCGAAGCCTCCGCGCCCGAAGGCGGCATGACGCTGGCTACATTCTCAGGCGAAGCCTCCGTCTGTGTAAACCCGGAGTCAGCATTTCCCTTCTGACTTCCTGTCACAACGGTTCTGTCTGCGTTTTTACCGCTGTTGTATTCTTCAATATATTCGCTTATGGAACGTTCTCCCGCCCCTTCGTCAAGCAGAAGCATCTCAACCCGGCGGTTTTTCGCCCTTCCCTCTGAAGTATCATTGGATGCTACCGGTCTGAACTGTCCATAGCTGATGTTGATTAATTTTTCTGGCTCAATCACATTCTTTTCCTGTATAAAAGTACATACCTCCGCTCCGCGCATGGCCGACAGCATGCGGTCTACACGTGGATTATTAAGCCGGCTGGGATCCCCCTGAGCCGTGTGAGCCATAATATTAAGCTGCGAAAGCTGATCACTCACCGGATCAATGGCCGCACAGAAATCAGCCAGAATCTTCCGGCCGGATTCCGTAATGGAAGACTCGTTGCCGTTAAAAAACACATTATCGTTAAAACTTACGAAAGTATAACCATCTCCTCTTGAGATTGTCACACCCTCAGCACCACTTGCTTCCATATGCTCTGCAATAATCAGGTAAAGCGTATCCAGATCCGGTGTCTCTGTGGTAAGCTCATCCGGCTTCATTCCATCTGTCTCCGCATTAGGATCGATAATTCCGCCAACATCAATTTCCTCCTGTTCCACCTTCATGTCATCAGGGTAGATGCTTCGTACAAAGATTTCCCATTTTTGTTCACTAATACTCGACATAGAATAAAGCATAACGAAAAATGTCAGCAGCAGAGTGACCATGTCGCCATATGTATCCATCCAGTTCCCGCCGCCGTCTGTGGGTCGGTTTCCTTTTTTCATTACTTTTCACCTGCCTCTGAACCTGGGGCTTTTTCAGCTTTTGCCAGCAGTTTACGCTGAAGGGATTGTTTCGTGGAAGCCAAAAGGTGCTCTCTTAAATATTTGGGATTTTCTCCTGCCTGTATGGCAATAATTCCCTCAATGATAGTCGAACAGTAAAGCTCTTCCTCATCATTGCGGATACGCAGTTTCTTTGCAATCGGATGGAAAATAAGGTTGGAAAGAACACTGCCGTAGAAGGTTGTAATAAGAGCTACCGACATATCCTGTCCAAGATTGGAGGCTCCACCGGCCCCACCGTCCAGATTCAGGCCCTTCAGCATATTAATCAGTCCAACCAGCGTACCCACCATTCCGAAAGCCGGTGCGTAAGCGGACCCCTTTTCATACAGCCCCGCCGCCTCGTCATGTCGAACCATCATGTTTTCCAGCTCCCGCTCCAGCACATACCGAACCTTCTCCGGATCATTGGCGTCTACAATCATCAGCACGCTCTGCTTAAAGAACGGGTCCTTGATCTCCTCTGCCTTCTCCTCTAGGGCCAGAAGACCATTCTGGCGCGCTACCATGGCCAGATCCACCATCTGCTCCACCAATGCCGGAATATTATATTTTTTGCCGCGGAACAAGATTAAAAAATGTTTTGGAATATCCAGCAGAATGGATAAGGGATAGCTTGCGATGATGCCGGCAAGGGTTCCGCCAATTACAATCAGGACACTGGGCATATCCACGAAGTTCCCGATATTCTCCAGCTTGATTCCGTTAACGATCAGAACAAAACCGAGTACAATTCCTATTAATGTTGTCAAATCCATATGAAAATGCCTCCTGTATTACTTATGAAAGTTCAGCGCTCCGGCGCTGAACGTGCGAAAACGGGGCCGCTTAAAGCGGTATCTTCCATTCCCGTTTTCTGCACATTCCCCCGGAGGGTTCATAGGAAACCCACTTTCATTCGTGGTGGCGCCTCGGAGAGGCATGGGTTTACTATGAAAACTGAGGGCGGCAATCCCTCAAAAATTCTTTTATCTGCCTGGTAATGGATTCTGCACTGTCTTTTACAAGATAATACGTCCCATTCATCATCCTGATCTTCGTTTCAGGTATCATTTCCACGGATTCAATCTGGAAAAAATTAAGTAAAAGTGCTTCACCATTCAAACGGATTACTGTAATCATGTCATTCTCTTTTCGCCTCTGTCTTTCCCGGGGTGGCCTTTAAGAGCCCCGGGAAAGATGCTTTCATTATCTATAACTGTTCAGGTCTCTGTCAGTTACAATTAACGTTTCATGCTGATCAGATCAGAAAGGATTTCATCACTGACTGTAATGATCTTCGTATTGGCCTGGAAACCTCTCTGGGTCGTAATAAGGTCCGCAAACTCCTTTGCCAGGTCCACGTTGGACGCCTCCAGATAGCCGGACATCAGCTTTATTCCATTTCCCGCTATTTCCGCGGCACAGTAACCTGTATTGTCACCGAGACCAGCGGCGTAATAGCTTCCGCCGCTCTTTGCAAGACCTTCCTGGTTCTGGAAGGTTGCAATGGCGATCTTACCCAGGGACACCTGAATGTCCTGTTTACTAGTAATATCTTTACCATCGGCATCTTTAGTCGTAACGTCAATCGTAACCGTAGCCACAACCTCTCCGAGCTCATTGATCTTCACATTTTTGGCCTGCATGGAGGGCTTAGTTGAATCAAATTCCAGTATTACCTTACTCTTATCATTCTCGTCAATCTTAGCATCTGTTGGAACTCTGAGGGCAACCAATTTATCACATAAAAACGGGCCGTCATCAGGCTCAGCGTCTTCGGCAGCATTCGGCTGGAAACCATAGATGAAATTTGTTCCATCTGTAAGGAATCCCTTGCTGTCAAGCTGGAACTGTCCCACGCGGGTATAGGCAAATCCCTTTCCCTTCAGGGTATTTTCCGCAGCGCTGGTTTCAGTCGGATCCGCACCGGGATCAGGATCCGTCACTACCGCATCTGCAACATTCGAAAGGGCATGTGTGATAAAAAATCCCTGACCGTCAATGCAGGCATTCAGCCCCCCGACGTAAGTGGGCGTACTGGAGGTCATATCCGTGGTAATGGACCCCATCAAAGTTCCGTATCCGTACTGAGCCGCATTGGTACCTGCCGCTGTGGTGTCTGTATTCTGAACACCCCCCGTGGACTGGGTGACCGTCTGATACATGGCCTCCTTGAAGCTGTAATTCTGGGTCTTAAATCCGAAGGTATTTACGTTTGCAATATTATGTCCGATTACATCCAGCTTGTTCTGATGCGCCCGCAGTCCTGATACTGCTGAATCCATTGATCTTAACATGTTTATTTTCCTTTCCGCTGTCTCTACTATTGCACTTCCGGCACTTCGTAAGGCACCCTTTCGGTCCTGCCTATTTTGGAATGAGAACAGCACTGTCAATATTGGTGAAAATTTTCTCTGTCATATCCTCTCTGGACATGGCTGTAATGACTACATTATTCGGTACATTTACAACAAAAACCGCCTGGCTCCCTATCACCGCCAAATCTTTGGCCCCTTTTTTCCGGGCCTCCGCTACCGCGTGTTCCAGAACATCCTTAAACTGTCTGTCTGTTGTAATTCCCCGTTCTTCAATCCGCTTTGCGGCATGTTTGGAGAAGTTCAGGCTTTCTACTGCTTTAATCTCCATATTTTTTTCCTTTACACTAAAACGGAATGTTCTCTTTCTTGCTTAAGTTTGCAAAAAGATTGTTTACGGCCGACGGCTCTTCTACATGATCTCCGGACCCGTCATTTCCCGGTCCTTCTTCTCCCGGCCCATCATCTCCTGGTCCTTCTTCATCCTTCTTATAGGGGTCATCCACTCTTCCCATTCCCACAAGATAGGAGAGAGAATAGTCCTTATCGTCGCCGGCAACTCTGAATGTAGGACTTCCTCCCACAAAGTTCACCGATTCAACAATTCCGTATTTCACGCCTGTGGCCACCGGCTGTCCATAGGAATTATCCTCAGTCACGGCAACGGTGATCTCCTGCCCCACTAACCCGGCCGCATAGGTCTGCGTTGTAAGGGACATGGAAGTATTTACCGCTTCTGTCATGGAGCTTAAGGACTGAACCATTGCCATCTGGGTCATCTGCTCCATCATCTCGCTGTTGCTCATGGGATTTGTCATATCCTGATTCTGAAGCTGTGCAGCCAGAAGCTTAAAATAGCTTTCAATGGTCATCGTGTTCTTTTCGTTGGAAGAAGCGGAATAATGCTGGGTTACGTATGGATTATCGGTACCGCTTACACTTAAAGTATCAGCCATTTCTCCTCCTTCTCAGACCAGTCCCAGTCTAATCTGCTGTAAAAAAGACTCTGACTGCTGTTTTTTTCTGTCATTCTGTTGTCTGGGTTCCCGGCCGTTTGACCCGTGTTCCTTCCCCGGCTCCTCCTCAGGATATTCCTCCTGCTTCGGCACAAAAACGACCGTCTCCTGCCCGGTCTTTTCCTGAATCATCCCGGCAATAGTTCCGGCATCCCGGCTCAGAATCTCAAGAGTTTTGGCGTTAGCGGTCATAAGTGCCACAGTCGCCCTGCCCGCATCATAGGTAGCACGGACAATAATTTTCCCCAGGTTTGCCGGTTCCAGCTCAATCACCATTTCTCCGTTCTTTAAAGGCATCCGGCTGGCAATGGTTTTTCCAACATCTGTCGGAAGCTCCTGTCTGGTGGTTCTCACTGTCTCAGTGGGCCTGGCTGTCTGAAATACGTGACTCTCTGTCCGTATGCCGCTTTCTCCTGCGGATACAAGCTGTGTCTGTTTTGGCGCTTCTTCTTCGCTTTGTAAGCCCGCCTGCTCTGTCCTGCCTGAATCCGTCTTTTTCCGGTCAGTCTCCGGTATCTTCTCAGTTTCCTGACGAGGGAACTCACTCTTCTGCGTTTCAAGGTCCTCCGGTCTTTTTTCTCCTGATAGCTCCTGAGGCACATCTTTGGGCATCTCCTGAGATGTTTCCCCTGCTTTTCCTCCGGCTGATTCCGGCTGCGGTATATTGGAAATCTGCTCCGTCTGAGTTTCATGGAGTCTGACGGGTGTTACGGACTCATCTGTGGGAATTCTCACATCATGAGAAACTTCTGCCACTTTTGTTTCCAGCTCCGTCCCGGACATTTTCTCCGTTTCGGCAGGCGCCTCCAAAACCAGCTCACCTTCTGCAAGTATTCTGTCCGCATTTCCATTTTCTGCCGTATTTCCCTGCTGCACTTCTGCGGATTCCAAATTCAGGACCTGCACTTCCTGCCCCAAAGACGGTTCCTCATATACCGGAACAGGCTGGCTTATCTCCCATTCAAGTCTCGCCGCAAAATCCTCATACAGCTTCTGGGACTGTAAATCGCCGGCATCCGTATCGGTCTCATCCTCTGGATTCGTTTTCCCGTTGGTTTCTTTTTTCTGAACTGCCTCATCCGGCTTCGGCGCTCCGGCATCTTTCACATCAGCTGTCTTTTCGCTGATCAGCTGAGAAAAATCCGCCGTTTTCTTTCCGGATGGTTTTGATGGATTGGACAGCTTTTTATCCTGTGCTGACATCCGCACCATCTCAACACTGGTCATAAACATCGCCTCCTTTTTATAATTTTTATGCAACTGCTCAGTTCTCTCGCGACCACCAGAAAAATTCATCGTCAACTGATCAGTTCCACTTTTATAATTAACAGCAATTGCTGTAATTATCTGAATTATCCCCTGTGCTGGCTGCGGTTCTGCACCACACTCCGGACTACAAATTCCTCAGAAAACCTTTCTTCAGCCCGCATCACCTCTTTATTATAGGCAACAAGGCGTCTGTCCTTCAGCTTCTCAAATTTAGAAGTGTCGATCTTAGCTTCCACAACTTCTCTGGTTTTCTTCGCTTCCTTCTCCTTAAGTTCCTCAAGCCGCTGCTTTTCTTCCTCCAGAATTTCCCCCATCCGCTCAATGCACATGTCATACAAACGGTAATTCTGAATCAATGCCCCCGATCCCTTCGCCTGATTAAAGGCATCCTGATAGCCGTTCAGACTGTTATGGGCACGAACTACCTCATTCTCCTGGCGGACGACTTTTCTGTTGATAGCCGCCTGCTCTATTTTCAGATTTTCCAATGTCTGCATCTTATAATCGAGGACTGTTTCCAGGCCAAACCGGAACTTTTTCATGTTTTTATCTCCTAGTCGATAATCTCTTTCATCAATGCCACTGTCTCATCATATTCAAAGCTCTCGTCAACATCCTGCTCCAGAAACCTGTTGATTCGATTGATTTTAGAAACTGCCTCGTCCAGAGCCTCATTGCTCCCTCTTTTATAAGCGCCGATGGAAATAAGATCCGCATTTTTCTGGTACAGGCTCAGCATATTTCGAAAGCGGGAGGCCAGAATCCGGTGTTCCTTTGAAACTACCTCCACCATCAGTCTTGAAATACTTGCCCCAATGTCAATGGCCGGAAAATGATTTTCGCTTGCAAGCTGTCTGCTCAGTACAATATGACCGTCTAAGATTCCCCGGACCGTATCAGAAATCGGTTCGTTTGTATCGTCACCTTCCACCAATACCGTGTATACCCCGGTTATGGAACCCTGGTTGAAATTTCCGCTCCGTTCCAGAAGCTTTGGAAGCTCTGCATAGATGGAAGGAGTATATCCTCTTGCAATGGGCGGTTCTCCAATGGCAAGCCCAACCTCTCTCTGGGCCATGGCATAACGTGTCAGGGAATCCATCATCAAAAGTACATCATTACCCTGATCCCTGAAATATTCCGCAATCGTCGTTGCAACCAGGGGACATTTCATGCGAAGCATGGCGGGCTGATCCGATGTCGCCACTATCAACACGGAACGGCTCATTCCCTCTTCTCCCAGATCTTTCTGAACAAATTCCAGAACCTCACGTCCACGCTCTCCTACCAGAGCGATTACATTAATGTCAGCCTTGACATTTTTGGCAATCATTCCCATCAATGTGCTTTTTCCAACGCCGGAGCCTGAGAAAATCCCGATTCTCTGTCCCTTGCCAATGGTATTCAGGCCGTCAATGGCTTTAACTCCAAATTCCAGACGTTCCCGGATCGGAGGACGGCTCAGGGGGTTGGTATAGGAACTGTTCACCGTATAAAACTGAGTAGGGTGAAATTCCTCCTTCCCATCCATGGGCTCTCCCATGGCATTGATAATTCTGCCCCTCAGGAAATTCCCCACCGGTACCTTAAGCCTGCGCCTTGTGTTACGCACAAAGCTTCCGGAAGTGATCCCGCTGGTGGCCTCATAGGTCATAAGCTGGATCTTTCCATCCTTAAAGCCCACAACTTCCGCCGGCACCTGGCAATTCTGCTCTTCATTATAAATCATTACAATGTCACCGATTCCGGACCGGCCGCCGGATGCTTCAATGGACATTCCCACCACATTTTCAATTTTCCCAATGTGGCTTACAACCTCCGCCTTGGCCACCATCTGAGGGATTTTTTCAAACATAAGCGCTCCTAAATTTTAATGTTTTCCAGCAGTTCCCTTATATTATCCATCTGGGTATCCACGCTGATATCTACGATTTCATCCGGCATTTCGATGATGCAGCTTCCATTCCCCTCTTTGTTCATAACAACAAATTTAATATTATCCGACAGTCTGGCCAGTTCATTTACAACACCGGCATCCGCCTCCATCATCATATTATAATTGGTTTTTTCCATATAAATCTTTACCCATTCGGTCCGTTTCAGCTTTTCTGTTTCCGCAATGAGCATTCTCTTAATAATCTGGCCACTGGATTTCAGACTGATGCAGATCACCTTTTCTGCCACGGCGAGAGCACATTCCTTTAATTCATCAAGATACTTTTCCAGACTTCTTTCCTTTGCCTCATCGATGGAGCGAAGTGCATTTTCCAGGCTGTTTCGGAACATTTCCTGCTGCTGGCTCAGCAATTCCGCCGTTTTTTTCGTGCTCTCCTGCCGCCCCTCTTCATACCCTTTCCGATATCCGTCTTCCCAGCCCCGGGAGGCAGACTCTTTTTTTATCTGTTCAGCGGCCTCCCTTGCTTTCGCGGCAATCTCTTCCGCCTGTGCATCTGCATCCTCAAGGATTTTCCGGGCTTTTGTCTTCGCCTCCTCCAAAACTTCCTCAGACTCATCAAACACTGCATAAGCCGCCGCTTTCTGCAACTCCTGGCGAGGTGGAGGAGACTCATCTGCTCCAGGTTCGTCTTCCTTCATTTTTTTCAAAGGAGGAGGCAGCTGGACAGGAAAGGCAAAGGCTTCCACTTTCGCCTCTCCCGGCTTCACAATGCCTCTAAACGATGATGTTGTCATCATCATCGCCTCCCTTCTTAATAATAACCTCCCCTGCGTCTTCCAGGCTTCGGATAATATTAACGATACGCTGCTGCGCCTCCTCAACATCCTTAAGCCTTACATTGGTCGTAATCTCCAGATCGCCCTTTACGGTCTCAACCATACGCTTGGACATATTGGCAAAGAATATCTGCTTCATCTCATCAGAAGCACTCTTAAGGGCATATACGATATCCTTTGTATCACAGTCACGGACAAAGCGCTGGATGGACCGGTCGTCCATATCCAGAATATTTTCAAATACAAACATCTTGGCTCTGATATCCTGTGCCAGATCAGGATTATGTTTATCCATTTCTTCGAAGATACGTCTCTCACTGCTTCTGTCCACATTGTTCATGACATCAGCAACAAAATCGATTCCGCCAAGATTCATATTATCCTCGCTTGTAATAATCGTCGCAAACTTACGCTTCATTTCCTCTTCGACAATCTCAATGGCTTCCGGAGACACCCTGTCCATATTCGCCATCTTTTCCAGAATCAGGATCCGTTTTTTATCCGGAAGCTGCTCCAGTACAAGAGCGGCCTGTTTGGGATCCATATAAGCCATAATAAGGGCAATTACCTGTGGACGCTCATGCTGCAGCATGGACAGCAACGCCTTTGGGTCGCCTTTCATAAAGAAGTTGAACGGCTTGGACTGCAGGGTTCTGGAAACTTTTTCCAAAAGACTTCTGGCTGCCGTTTCTCCGAAAGCCTTTTCAAGGACATTTCTGGCATAATCCAACCCACCGTCCGACATCATCTTATGGGTCAGACACAGTTTATAGAACTCATCCAGAGACGCCTCCACCTGGCTATTGGTGGTCTTCCCCATCTTCGCCACCTCATAGGTCAGATCTTCGATATCCTGTTCACTGAGATATTTGTAAATCTGCGAAGCACGGTCTGCTCCCAGGGACACAACCACAATTGCGGCCTTTTGCCTGGAATCTGTAATGACATCTGCATCATTTTGTTTTTCTTGCTGCGTCACTGCCTTTTCTGCCAACGTCCTCGACCTCCCCTCTCAGCCAGCCTTGTACCAGTTTGGCGGCAATCTGTGGATTCTGTTCCACGAAATCACCGATATTCTGTTTCAGTTTCATGCTATGTTGCATACGAAGGTTGATAATTTCTTCGTTTCTACGCATCTCCTCATCCTGTGCGACCACACCTGCAGTTTCTCCGGCAGCCGCTCCCTGCGGTTCTCCGGTTGCAGACTCTTCCTCTGTATTTTCTGCAAGATCGAACATTCCGTCCAGATCCGTCTCTTCATCCTTATGCTTCTTTCTCCCGCTGCGAAGTATGAGTAAAAGAATCAGCAGCAAAAGAAGGACAATGCCGGAAACAATTGCAATAATCACCGGCAGCGGCAGCGGTAAAACCTGCTCCGGCTGTGTGCTCACTGGCTGTGCAGGCTCTTCCGAAGGCTGGCCCGTGCTGGGTCCCTCCGCGCGCACAATTGCGATATTCTGGTCTGCCTCACTCTGAGGAATCCCGGCGGAGTTTGCAACCAGCTTTACAAGGTCACTCTCGCTTACGGACAGATCGCTCGTATTAATCACAATGCCCACAGTGATATTTTCCAGAACCCCTGGTTCTATCTGGCGCTGCTCCTTCATCGTATTATACAGCCATTCCCTTGCGGCGCTGCTATTAGAATCCCGGTCCGTAACAGCAGCAGTATTATCATTATTGGTATATCTGGGCGTATCCGCATTGGCATCCGCACCGGCCACACCGCCGGCAGACATATCTGCTGCCAGGGAGTCTTCATTTATAACTTCCTCTGTATGCAGCAGGCCGGTTTTATCCTGGTCATTAATCTTATCCGGCGTTGAATACAGGGTATTTTCCTGAATCAGTCTTTCCATATTCAGGGTACCCTTAACAGAAACCGCCACATTCCCCTGGCCGTAAAGTTTTTCCAGCACGCGCCGCACATTTGCTCCAATATTGCTTTCAACGAGACTTGTAAGGGCCGTCAAATCCTTTGCTCCACCCAGACCGCTTTCATCCGCGCTGTCGCCTCCGACTTCCATCATGGATTCCGCATCAAAAACAGAAACGCTGGTAAAATTCATTCCTCTTACAGCACGGGCAATCAGATTCTTTATGGCTTCCGCTTTATCCGAAGTGAGGGTTTTCCCATTTTCCATGGTTACTACAACAGAAGCAGACGCATCCGTGGCGCTTTGGTCAGAAATGGCGTATTTCTGTTCCCCCGCTTCTGCAATCGTCACTTTTGCGTCTCTCACACCCTCAAATAATCGAATCTGCGCTCCCAGCCGGTCCTGCAAATCATAAAGCGTATATTGCTTTTTATCTGATTCTGTCGTCATCAGGCCCGCATTATTACGATACATGTCATATGTAAAGCCGCTTTTCGGATAGCCCTGGCTTAAAAGTTTCGCTCTTGTCTGGTCCACATTTTCCTGGGTTACCTGAATGGAGCCTTCCTTATCGTTAAACCGATAATCAATATTTTCCTCCTGGAGAAGTGACACGACTTCCCGGGCCTCCTCCTGATTCAGTCCGGTAAAAAGAGTGCTGTATTCCGGCTGAAAGCCAACCTTAAGGGCTATAACCGCCAAAACAACAATCACCGCCGTTATCCCAGTGATTGTCATCAGTATTTTTTTTGATTTATCCGACAGTTTCTGCCAGTATTCCTTTAGAGTATGCATTTCCCATCCAGCCTTCTGCCATTATTGTTGAACTGTAACTGTTCAGTACCTTCGCAGTTACGTTGAACTATACATTCATTTTCATAATCTCGTTATAAGCCTCCATCGCCTTATTTCTCAAAGCGACCAGCACTTCAACGCTAAGGGTTGCTTTTGCCTCGGCAATAGGCAGGGAATGAACATCATCCAGCTGGCCCGTTGCCAGAAGATATTCTTTATGCTCTGCGTCTTCCTGGGTAAGGCGCACCTGTTCCACAGCGTTTTCCAATACATTCTGGAAAAGAGTCTTCTTTTCCCCGGAAGCATTTTTTACTTCCGCAGTTCCCATTCCTGATATGGAGTCCCACGCTTCCATTGGCTTAATAAATTCCGTTGAAAATTGTGTTGATAATTCCATTGATCGTCTCTCCTGTTAATTAATCTTATACCTCAATATACATTAAAAGGTTTTGGCCGCAGTACGGAGGCGGCTTATTTCGCTGTTAATTGAATTTACCACCTGCTGATACTCGTAGGCTGTACGCACAAGCTCCACCTGCTCCTGATCCATATCCACATTATTACCATCCAGACGGGTAGATTCATTCCAGGTCGTATAAAGCCCCGCCCTGCTTGACCGGATCGCCTGAGCCATCTCATTTTGAGTCTTCCTTCCGTCAGTACCGCCGGCGTTCAGAAGCTTTTTTCTCAGTTCCTCCTCAAACGTTACGTACTGGGCTTTGAAACCTGGGGTATCAACATTGGCAATATTATTCAGGGTTATATTTTCTCTTCCCCATAAATAGTCCAGAAGTTTTTCCGCAAGCCCTATTCCATTTCCATACATTCCTGACATATCATCACTCCCTTTGTATTTCAGTTTTTAAAACTCGGTGCCGGACTCCTTCTTTCACGCAAACACGTACTCATACACGAAATGCTTTTTACCTCACAGAAAACATTCCTATTGAAGCAGTAAAAATCCGTCTTAAAAATATAACACGGATTATGTTCTTAAAAAGTAAAGCTGAGATATTTCGCATTATTTTTATGGCCTCTTATGTCAAAATATGCAGACAATGGGAAACCCCATACCTTTTAAAGCACAGGAACCCCCCTTTACTTTTTCTCTTCTTTCGTAACCGTTGCCTTTGCAACACACTCTCAGCCTCCATGGAGCGGCATTATGCGATTAAGACTATGATATAACATTTATTCTAAAATTACAACCCAAAATTTTTAAAACACCTTAAAATTATCATGAACTTAACATCAACTTATGGCTATACCTCATACGTAAGCTGTTCTTTGATGCACTAAAAAGCAAAATTTTCCATTTAAAAAAGCTGCCGCACCATTTTCGTGCGGCAGCCTGAATTTTTTTAATATTTGCTTGAGTCGTCCTGCATATCCCTTCTCTTTTCGGGAGTGTATGCCTCACCTTTATATCCGGCATCCTCAGATATCCGGAACTGGTTCAGCAGAGACTTCATAACATTTGCCTGTCCGCTCAGTTCCTCGCTTGCGGCGGCGCTTTCTTCCGATGTGGCGGAATTCATCTGTACCACAGAAGAAATCTGTTTAACGCCCTGGGAGATATTTGCAATCGCATCAGCCTGCTGCTGAGAAGAATCTGCGATTTTTTCTACCATATCCAGTATCTGTGTTGTCTGATCAGCCATTTCGTCAAAGGCAGCATCTGTATTTGCCGCCAGTTCCTCTCCATTCTTTACATGCTGTAAAGATCTTCCAATCAGTTCTGTGGTATTCTTAGCTGCATCCTGGGACTTCTGGGCCAGATTACGAACTTCATCCGCAACAACGGCAAAGCCTTTACCTGCATTTCCTGCCCGGGCTGCTTCTACTGCTGCATTTAATGCCAGGATATTGGTCTGGAATGCAATATCGTCAATTACCTTAATGATCTTCTGAATATCTCCTGAAGCAGTGGCGATATCTTTTATCGCGCCAAGCATCTGCTTCATTTCATCGCGGCTTCTGTTTACAACCTCGCTGGCTTTGCGGCCCACGGTATTGGCATTCTGAGCGTACTCAGCACTCTTTGAAATCTGTTCAGATATTTCATTAATTCTGTCAGACAGATCTTCTACACTTCCGGCCTGTTCTGTGGCTCCCTGCGCCAGTGCCTGTGCTCCGCTGGCAACCTGGCTTGCACCCACGTTCACCTGTTCAGAAGCAGCATGCAGTTCGCTTAACACATCGCAGATTTTCGTGCGGAAATTTCCGACAGAAATCTTTATGTTCTTAAAATCTCCCAGGAAGTCCACATCCGTAGCACAGGTAAAATTGCCCTTTGCGAATTCCTCCATTACATAGTCGATGGCTTCCACATACTTTAAAAGTTCCTTGAAGGAGAAGTTTATATGTTCCACCAGAACACCAAATTCATTGCTTGCCTGATAGTCAACAGAGCCTTTCAGGTTTCCTTTAGAAAGCTCAACCACTATGTCTTCTACCCGCCTTACAATACCGGTAATCTTTCCGGTTGTGATAACCGCAAGGAAAAGGCTTACTACCAATACAATTATGAAAGTGGCAATACATACCCATCTTAAGATCGTGATCTGCTGCAGAGACGCGCTTTCACTTTCATTTCTTTCCTGGGTTGTGACTGCACTGACTTTCTGGGCAATGGAGCTGAGGTTGCTAAGAACCGGAGAGCATTCATTTAATATAATACTTTTTGCCTGTTCTTTGTTGCCTTTGTCTATCTCGGCAACCGCCCTGTTGGCAATATCAGTCCACTGATTAAACGCAGTTTCATATTCTGCTGCCAGTCCATCCTGAGTGCCATAAGCGCTCTTAAACACAGCAAGTTTTTCTTTGACAGATGCCAGACTTGTATTAATATCGGATTTCAATTTTTCTTCCGTAGCCTGATCTTCTGTAAGCATCATCTCCCGCAGATCCCGGGCAGCAACATTTACATGGATCCGGCATTCTTTCATGGCAGTATCCGCAGCGATTACATTGTCCAGCAGATTATTGGTGCCATTTTCAATTTGGCCCATTCCGAACACAGCAACAACTGTGAGGATACCTGTCAGAGCAATGATAGCGGAAAATACCGTTAGCAAATAGGTTCTCAGCTTCATTTTTTCAAACATAATAACTCTCCTTTATCTTGTAATTTTGTAGAAAACATTTATTTTATATATCGTCAAAAAAAGGAAAAAGTTAAGAGAAATTTTTATATTTTTTCATGAGCTGAACACTGTCTGCCACACCGGCCACATATATCCTGCGTGTCAGCTCCTTCCCATTTTCCAGGGTGCTCATGTATTTACTATAAAGATTCCCCGCCTCTTTTGACGGAACCACAAGAATATCCGACCAGCGGACAGCAGGCCCTGTACAGTCTTCCTTTTCCGGTTCTTCGCCTTCCTCCCAGTGGGGAAGATAGAACACAACCTCCGAATTTTCCCTGACCCGTCCGAACTCCCAGGCCGTTTTCCCTCCCGGGCCGTCCAGGAATACAAAATCCGAACGTTCTCCGCTCATATCATACCATTCAATTTTTTCTGTTTTTATCCCGCCAAAAACATCCGGGCACATATCCGACACGCAGAAAAGATGGCGTTCCGCCTTATCTCCAAGGCTTTTCCAGAAAGGCTCCATAAGTCTCCATCCTTCCTGGCTGCCAACAAGAAACGCAGCTGCCAGGGTACCCTCAAATTCCGTTTCCAGACATTTGCTGATTTCCCCTCTTTTTCCTGCCAGCGCCCTTCCTGTTCTGAAGCGCGTCCCACGTTCCTGCCCCATCAGATACTCATAGAGCAGTTCGCAGTATTCTTCCAGCATTTTTACAGTTTTTGTTCCATAGCCCTCTTCCTCTTCAATCGTTCTTCCAATGGAAATTGCTGAGTTCTGCATATCTTCCAGCAGCTCCTCCAGCATGTCCAGATCGTTTCTTTTTATTTTGGAATCCAGTATCGCTTCCCCTTTTCCAAGAGTAGCAATCATCTCCCGCATTTTTTGTTTCAGTTGTTCCCGCACAATACTGCCGCCTTTCCTTAAAATCGTTTTAGTTTATATCGGCACTTTTTCACAATTTATAACTATTATTTTAATTCTCATATTTTTTTCTTATTTTTTTTTGCTTTTTGCCGATAAATAAATAAAGATTTATGACTTACAACTATAATTTTTAACGAAAGTGGTGGGAACGCAATGGATAACGGCATGAATGATATTCTTGATACCTATCTGTATGAATCCAATTCTCTGTTGGATCAGCTGGATGAAATGCTGGTAAAGGACGAAAAAGAAGGGGATTTCCCCCCGGATGATGTGAATGAAATTTTCCGAATCATGCATACCATCAAAGGCTCCTCTGCCATGATGGAATTTAATTCCCTCTCTACAATCGCTCATCATATCGAAGATTTGTTCTTCTACATCCGCGATAAGGGAATTGATTCTCTGAATCCGGAACACAAGAGGGCACTGTTCGACCTGATGTTCAAATCAGGGGATTATTTAAGGAGCGAGGTTGGAAAAGTGGAAAGCGGAGAACCACTTTCCGATAATATTGATTCTTTCGCCTCTGAAATCAATAATTTTCTCAAAACAATAAGCTCTGAAGGAACCGGTTCTGCACCGGAGGATGCCCCGGCGGCCTCTGCGGCTCCAAAAGCGAAAGCAGAAACCCCCGCTTTGCCTCAGGACCCCAAAGCGGTCTGCTTTATTCATATTTTCCTTGAAGAAGGAATAGGAATGGAAAACCTGCGGGCTTATATTATTGTCAATGCCCTTAAAGAATGCGGCCTGGATTTTAAATATTATCCGGAAGATATGGAAACGAATTCGGCCGTCTGCCAGGATCTTATTGACAACGGCTTCTTCCTGGCCTTCGAAAACCATGATGCCGCCGCTCAGGCAGAGAGCATTATGCAGACGCAGAATTACATAAGATCCTATGAATTGCTGGATTCCCCGGAGCCTGCTCAGGCTAAGGAAGCTATTCCCGCCGAAGCCCCGGTTTCCTCTGCTGCGGATAACGCTGCCCTTCCTGCCGCAAAGCCGGCAGCGCCCAGCCCTTCTGCCGCCGCACCCAGCCATTCTCCGGTAAAGCAGAGCCTGATCAGCGTAAACCTGATGAAACTGAACAGTCTTAATGACATTGTGGGCGAAATCGTAATTACGGAATCCATGGTTACCTCTTCTCCGGAGCTTAATCTTTTGCCTAAGGAAAGCTTTGACAACTTCATGAAGTCTGCCCGGCAGCTGCGTAAGCTCACTCATGATCTTCAGGACATTTCCATGTCCTTACGCATGGTGCCCATATCAGGGGTATTCCAGAAGATGAACCGTATTGTCAGGGACATGAAGCAAAAACTGGGAAAGGATGTGCGCCTCACCATAATCGGAGAGGATACGGAGGTCGACAAAACAATCGTAGACAGCATACAGGATCCTATTATGCATATTGTCCGCAACAGCATGGACCACGGAATCGAGGAAACCCAGCAGGAACGTATTGATGCCGGCAAGTCCGCTCAGGGAGAAATCATTCTCAGTGCCTCTCACACAAGCAGCGAAGTAGTGATTTCCGTATCTGACGACGGCTACGGAATGGACGCTCAGAAACTTCTTGCAAAAGCCGCCGAAAAAGGACTTCTCACAAAGCCTGAGAGCGAGTACACTCAAAAAGAAGCTTTGGGACTTATCATGCTGCCCGGATTCTCGACCAATAAGGCCGTGACGGAATATTCCGGCCGTGGTGTTGGAATGGACGTTGTTAAAAAGAACGTGGAATCCGTAGGCGGAACTATTTCCATCTCCAGTGAAGTAGGCTCAGGCACCACGATCAGCCTGAAGATTCCTCTTACACTGGCAATTGTAGACGGCATGAAGATTACAGTTGGAGATTCGATTTTCACTATCCCGGTTTCCAATATCCGCCAGTCCTTTAAAGTAACGGAGGAACAGGTGATTCATGATGAATACGGAAACGAAATCGTTGACTGTCTCGGCAGTTTTTACCCGATTCTCCGGCTTCATCAATTTTTCCATATGGATACCAACGCTTCCAATATGAGAGATGGAATACTGATATGGGTGGAAGCCGGCGACTGCTCCTACTGCCTGTTTGTTGACAGTCTGATAGGAGAACAGCAGGTTGTGGTGAAACCTCTTCCCGCATATTTGAACGCGTTTGAACTAAAGAATTACGGTATAAGCGGATGCACCATCCTCGGAGATGGAAATATCAGTATTATTCTTGATATTCTCGGCCTGTACGCTGCCGCTATTAAAAGTATGTAATTGAGGGAGGTTTGTGTCATGTCCAATCAAGTTGAAAATCAAGCAGAGAAGCAGCCTGAAACTCAGACAGGAAGTTCGTCTGTTGAGCGGTGTCTTGTTTTTGAGTCTGGTCCTCTTTCTTTGTTCATGAGTACAAATTATGTCATCGAAATGATAAACGGTCATTCCATTACCCCGATTCCTATGATTCCTCCATACATTAAGGGAATTTTAAATCTTCGGGGACAGATACTTCCTGTCGTCGATATCCGCCTTTACATGGGCTACGAGGAAAAGGAATACACCCGCCAGACCTGTATCATTGTTCTCCAGGTGGATTCCCTTTCCCTGGGAATCATTGTGGATTCCGTTCAGCAGGTAATTGATATTGACCTTGCAAATGTCCGCTCCATTCCTGTAAAGCGTCAGCAGAAGCTTTTAGACGGCATGGTAACTCTGGACGACGGACGTGTCCTCATGTCCTTTGACTGCAAGGCCCTTGTGAACGATCCTTCTTAAAATACGACGAGAGGAGAATTGATTTTTCATGTTAAGCCTGAGTGAAGCGGATTTCCAGCGGATGTATGTCTATATACAAAAGCATTATGGAATTGACTTATCCCAGAAAAAGCAGCTGATTGTAAGCAGGCTTTCCAATACCCTCATAAAGATGGGGTATGCGAATTTTACCAAGTATGTGGATGATCTGGTATCCTCCCGAAAGCCTGAAATGGTTACGGATATGCTGAATAAGCTTACCACTAACTATACATATTTTATGCGTGAGGAAGAACACTTTGATTATCTGAATAAAACGGTGCTTCCGGAGCTGGCCAAGAAACACGCCCATGACAAAGTGCTTTCCATCTGGAGTGCGGGTTGCTCCTCAGGCGAAGAGCCTTACACGATCTCCATGTACTTGAAGGAATTTTTTGGTTCCCAGGCATCTGCCTGGGATACCCGCATCCTGGCCACCGATATTTCGCAGAATATCCTGGACACAGCTCAGCATCCTTCCTATCATGAAGAAAGCCTGGCCCGCGTCCCCTCTTCATGGAAGAGCAAATATTTTGTAAAGGATGGCACAGACTCTTACACCATTGCTCCGATTATTCGGAAAAATGTTATTTTCCGCACGTTTAATCTGATGGATCCAATCCAGTTCCGGCGGCCTTTTGATCTTATTTTCTGCCGGAATGTTATGATTTATTTTGATATGCCTACAAAAGAAGCCCTGATCCGGCGCTTTTATCAGGCTACCGTACCGGGCGGCTATCTTTTTATCGGTCATTCAGAAAGTCTGAGCAAAGAAAACTGTCCTTATAATTATATTGTTCCTGCGGTTTACCGCCGCAGCCTATAAACCGCATTCTGTAAAAAGAAGGGATTTTTGTTATGGATAAAAAAATTCGCTTAATGATAGTTGACGATTCTGCTGTTTACAGAAGCTGGCTCATGAATTCTTTATCAAAAAACGACAGGTTTGAGATTGTGGGCTACGCAGTAGATGCCTTTGATGCCCAACGGAAAATTCCACTATTAAAACCTGATATCGTTACGCTGGACATTGAAATGCCGGGGATGTCCGGCATTGATTTTTTAAAGAAACTCCTTCCGCTCCATCCGGTTCCTGTTATTCTTGTATCTTCTTTAAGCATAAAGGTAATTGATGCTCTTGCCGCCGGAGCCGTAGACTATGTAAAAAAACCGGATATGGGGAGTGCTGGTGAAAAAGAAGCTTTTTTAACCAGACTCTCTTCCAAGCTCATGTTTGCCTCTAATTTCCATGTACGTATTCCGGAAAGTGCAAAACCCGCAGCGGTACGGCCTCTCCTTAGTCAGGAAAAGGGCCGTGCCCTTTCTTCTGCACGGTCCGCAATAGACAATAAAATCATCATTGCCATCGGGGCCTCTACCGGGGGAACCGAGGCCATTCTTGAGATCCTGACCCAATTCCCTGCCAATATGCCGGGAATTGTGATTACCCAGCATATGCCGGAGGGCTTTACATCCATGTATGCGGAGCGTTTAAACCGGCAGTGCCGCCTTACAGTAAAAGAAGCTCAGGGCGGAGAACGGATTGAGCCTAACCATGTATTATTGGCTCCCGGCGGAAAACATATGCGCGTGGTACGGATGGGAAATGGCTATGCCGTGCAATGTGCGGACGGAGAAAAAGTAAGCGGACACCGGCCTTCTGTTGATGTGCTTTTTGATTCCGTGGCCTATACGGCAAAGGAAAACGCCATAGGAGTCCTGCTTACAGGCATGGGAGCCGATGGAGCTGCCGGGCTTTTACGCATGAGAAAAAACGGAGCTTTCACCATAGGACAGGACCGGGAGTCCTGTGTTGTCTACGGAATGCCGATGGAGGCCCATAAAATAGGTGCTGTATGTGTCCAGGCAAGCTTAAACTCCATCCATCAGGTAGTATTAAACCAGCTGACTCAACTGGCCATAAAATCTGGTGGCACACTATAAGATAGGCCATGAAACGCAAAAAAAAGAAACAGCCAACGCTATATTCGCTTCTCCAGCATATTTTGATAACTGGCATTGTCCTGTCTTCCCTCTCTTTATGCATCAGCATTTTATGGGCAAATCCAGGCCTTCTTTCACGCGCTGCCGCTTTTCCAAAAGAGCTCCTCACACGATGGGAGCGGGCGGCCGCCGATAAAGAAGAAGGGACTCCTAATGCATCTTCCCCAGAGTCTCCTTCCATTGCGCCGGAGTTTCTTTCCATTTCATCGGAACCTCCTGCCGCGGAAGGGGCTCCCCAAAAAGATCTGGAAAAGCTTATCTCTTCAGGAGAGATGGGGGAAATAGAGGATTTTGACACCTCCCTTTTGGCAGGGGCGGAGGAAAATACCTATTATTACATCATAGACAGCGCCATGGGTCCTATGATTTACTATAATCAGGGAGACAGCCGGTGGGCGGATTATTTATATGGGGGCGCTGACCCCATACGGTCCCACGGCTGCGGCCCCACGGCTGTGGCCATGGTTATCTCCAGTTTTTCTTCTGTAACTCTTACGCCGCCAGAGGCAGCCGACTGGGCGGCAGCCAATGGATATTACGCTCCGGACCACGGCTCCTATCACAGTCTCATTACCGGTTCCCTGACCGCATTCGGGTTAAATGTGCAAAGTGTCAAGGACCGCTCTCAGGAGCATGTATCCGATTTGCTGCGAGAGGGATCTGTCCTCATAGCTCTTATGGGAAAGGGTTCCCTTACCCAGAACGGCCATTTTATTGTCATTACCAAGCTTCTGGAAAACGGAAATGTCTATATTGCTGACCCAGGCAGCTATGCAAACAGCACAAAAGAGTGGGAACTTTCTAAGCTGCTTTCCGAATTAAAAGGGAGCCGCGACAGCGGGGCTCCCCTTTGGGCCGTCAGTCCTCCTGCCGGGGGCTGACGGTTTTATTTTTTTGTTTTTCATGCTGTTTCACAGCTTCATCAAAAGCCTGGAGTTCTTCCTGTGGACACTTTTCCCTAAGCAACTTTTCCAGGCTTCCGTAACCGATTTCTCTAGTGACTCGCACAAGAAGGAAGCGATCCTTCGACTGCTCTAAATTATATAACTGTTGTATGAACGCCAATACCTGTGCTGCGTTTTCCCGCCCTTCCTCCGCTTCTTTCTGAAAGGCCTGAAATAGCAGCGCCAGAGCAGATATACGATAAGAATCTGCCTTAAGAAGAGCTACGCAACATTTGACGCAATTTCCTAGCGCCCCTATCTGAAAGTAGCACCGGGCCAACAGCTCCCAAGTTCCCGGGAGATCTGCCAAGACTAACATGCCACGGTTGGCATTCCCATAGTTTTCCAGAATGGAGAGGCTTTTTTGCAAATGAAATGCAGCTTTCTCAAACTTTCGCTTCTCCACATAAAATCGGCCCATAATATAGTCAAAATCACTTTCCTCTGGCAGGCGGCGGACAGCATCTTCATATAACGCAAGAAGCTCTTTTTCCTTCTTTTCCTCCATCAGAATCAACATCAGATTTTCGAAGGTCATAGCGTTGAGACCATCATTCTTATTGGGATTTGGGGGCATAAACCGAATAGCTTTTTCAAACCACTCCTTCGCTTTTCCGGATTCTGGCCCACCAAAATATGAATCTCCAATATAACTCATCAGACGATAATTATCCGGCTGCTCTTCCAGATCCATCAAAAGCAGGCGAATATTCCGCTCCGCCTTTTCTTTGTTGCGAACATTGCCGCCTGCGTATCCCGTATGGTAGATGGCAAGTAAATTTGTTGCATCCGCCATATGGTATGCAATTTCGCCTCCAGGAAGAAACAGTTCCTCATGAATCCGGTTTCTGTATCCCAGTCCCTCCATTTTCTTAAACAGCCGTACCTGACTTCCGCCGGAAAAAACGCTTTCATCCTCACGTACCTGAAGACATGAGGTCATCACGGCACAGTATCCCGCACTGTCGTATTGTTCCAAAAGCGCAGGGAGCCTCCTTATGTCCTCCTGAGGAAAGTATTCATCTGCATCCAAAAAAGCAATCCAATCTCCGGAAGCCTTACTGATGGCAAAATTTTTAGCCGCCGAAAAATCATCCTGCCAGGGAAAATAAAACACTTTGGCTCCTAACCCTTGAGCCAGTTCCACTGTCCGATCTGTACTTCCTGTATCCACTACAATCTGTTCCCAGACAATTCCCTTTCCCCACCCCAGTGCTTTCTCTATATTTTTTTCTTCATTTTTCACAATCATACACTGTGATAAACGCATCTTTATGCTCCCTGCATTCATTAATGATGTAAAATCAAAGGGTAAATTCTTCCATTTGAGGATGCCTCTGCCGAAGCAGTGTTTCCAAACTGTCATACCCTGTCTCTTTCACAGCGCGAAAAAGAAGGAAACAATCCTTTGGCTGATCCATATGGTACAAACGCTCCAGAAAATCCGCCACAGGTTCCGCATTTCTTCCACTGCCTCCATCTTCCTTTTGAAAGGCACGTAAAAACAGTACAAGGGTAGTGGGGCGGTAGGGATCCGTTTTTAAAAGTACAGTGCAATACCTTACGCATTCTCCCAGGTCCCCTGTCTGATAACAACTAAGTGCAAGCAGCTCCCAGGTCCCCGGAAGATCCCCGGTAACCAGCATTCCTCTGTTCGCATTTCCGTAGGTTTCAAACAGAGAAAGACATCTTTTTAAATGAAAGACAGCCTCTTTAAACTCATTTTTCTGAGCATAAAATCTTCCCACAATATAGTCAAAATCGCTTTCCAGTGGCAGGCGTCGGGTTGCCTTTTCATACAATTCAAGAAGCGCCCCCTCATCCTTTTCATCAACAAGGAGGGTCATAAGTTTCCAGAAAGTTATGGCGCACAGCATGTCCTGATCATTTAATCTTTCCGGCATCCGTTCAATGGCCCTATAATACCATTCCTTAGCCTCCTTCGTCTCATTTCCCGACAAGTAGGAATCTCCCAGATAACACATCAGATGATAATCATTCGGATGTTCTTTTAATTCCATCAAAAGCAGCCGGATGTTCCGTTCTCCCTTCTCTTTGCTCAGGGCATTACCGCCTGCATATCCTGTATGATAGATGGCAAGCAGCTCCGTTGCATCCGCCGAATGAAACAAAATTGGTTCCCTATGAAGGAAAAGTTCTTCATGAACCCGGTTCCGATAAAGCAGCCCCTCCATCCTCTTAAAAAACCGTGCCTGTGTTCCTCCAGCGAAAATACTTTCATCCTCCCGTACCTGGAGCCATGAAGTCATCACCGCATAGTACCCTCTTTTTTCAAAGTATTCCAAAAGAGGGATTATTTTCTTTGTTTCTTCCTGAGGAATATATTCATCCGCATCCAAAAATGCAATCCAGTCCCCGGACGCCTTACTGATGGCAAAATTTTTCGCTGCCGAAAAATCATCCTGCCAAGGAAAATAAAATACTTTAGCTCCCATCTTCTCCGCCAGTTCCACGGTTCTGTCCGTACTTCCCGTATCCACCACGATCTGCTCCCAGACAATTCCCTTTCCCCAGCTTAGCGCTTTTTCTATGTTGCGCTCCTCATTTTTTACAATCATGCATTGTGACAAACGCATATCCGCTCTCCCACGTTTCTTCCATTTGATATAAGAAAAGCCATTCAAAGCGTTGGCTTTCAATGGCTTTTCCTGTTCATCCCGCTATAAAGCGAGTAAAATCATGTACATTACGTACAATCTAATTACCGAAGCAGACTTAAAACATTCTGCGGAACGGCATTGGCCTGAGACAACATAGACTGTGCAGCCTGCAGAAGAACATTATTCTTTGTGAAAGCAGTAATCTCGTCTGCCATATCAGTATCACGGATACGGCTCTCAGCTGCAGTGATGTTCTCAGAAGTAACCTTCAGGTTGTTGATGGTATGCTCCAGACGGTTCTGGGAAGCACCAAGGTGAGCACGATAAGTGGAAACCGTATTAATCGCACTATTAATGGCAGCAAGAGCATCACTTGCACTACTCTGAACACTAACTGAAAGAGAATTAACTCCAAGTGCCGTTGTAGTCATGGCAGTTGCCTTAACCAAAATTGTCTCAGCAGCTGTCGGTCCAATCTGGAATGTCATCATACCAGAAGCAGTAGCAGCGATCGGCTTAACACCATTGAAGTCTGTGTAGTTTGCAATACGGTTGATCTCTTCATTCAGCTTGTTAAACTCTTCCTGAATGTTGTTTCTTGCAACCGTGTTGTAGGTGCCGTTTGCGGACTGGGTAGCCAGAGTTACCATACGCTGAAGCATGGAGTGAACCTCTGTCAGAGCTCCCTCAGCTGTCTGAATCAAACCGATAGCATCGTTTGCGTTAACTGCAGCCTGGTTAAGACCGTTGATCTGAGATCTCATCTGCTCGGAAATAGCAAGACCGGCAGCGTCATCGCCTGCACGGTTAATCTTGTAACCGGAAGACAGTTTCTCTAAGTTCTTGTTCAGAGCGCTCTGGTTAACGCCTAAGTTTCTGTAAGAGTTGATTGCTGATATGTTGTGTTGAATCTGCATAAAATTTCCTCCTTGAAAATATTCTGTTTATTTACTGAAACTTCCCTGTTTCAGCACTGGTATTCCGTTGGGCCCTTAACAGAACACCGTTGACTGGGATTTTATTTCCCTTTACACTGTTTAATATCGGCCGTTTTCCTGTTTCCATAAGGAGTTTTTTACATTTTTTTAAATTTATTTTCATAGAGAAAAATATAGCGAGAAAAGTCGTATGAAATGCACCTATTGACATTTATAAACAAATGAGATAACATGATGGTACCAAGGAATCAAGAACTATACAAAATCCCGTTTTAAACACTTAACAAAATTACAAACGGCTGAAATCCTTTGTTTATGGGAATTTCAGCCGTTTTTGCTTCTTTGGATTTGTTGTATGGAAAACCTATCCTAAAATTTTTTTAATTTTTTTATTTAATTCTTTTGGCTGGTAATACTGCCTGTCCAGCTGCAGGTCGAATACTGCGTTCAGGGCGGTGAGAACCTGCGAACCTGTATAAGTAGATTTGTAACACATATCCCCTATATTGGTTACTGCCATGTTCTGCAGAGTTTCTATGACAGGCCCGATGGCGAAATGCATTCCTTTGTCATCCAGTTTCTTTTCCAGCAGGCGGTAAATCAACAGTGCAGTGTAACAGATCATAAAGTGCGCCGTGATATGCTCCCTGGTATGATGGAATACAGGCCTGCCAGAGAAGTCCGTTTTCATAATTCGGAAGCAGTCCTCTATTTTATAGCGCTGTGAACTGATGCTTACAATCTCTTTTGCACTTTCGTCAAGGTTTGTGGCTATGGCGTAGTAGCCGTCGTATTTTTCCTCTTCATCGATCAGCTCCTGGTCAATGTCATATGACTTCCCTGTCTTTCCTTCATCAGGACTGGTTTTCGTCTTTTTAATAAACCGTGTTACATCATGGGGGCCTTTTTTATAGGTTTCAGGATCCATGTTTTTTAACAGCTTTTTTGCACGTTCTATCTGGCGGTTGCGTATGGTCCTCTGGTACTCCAGCATTTTGCGTGAAAAGGTGATAATGACTGACTGGGGAACCATGGCCGGTGCTTTTACCCGTTTCTTTTTCCCGTTCTTTAAAATTTTTTCTTCATAAAATCCCAGATCCACAGCTTTGTCGGCGGGAATGACCTTATATGCCCTGTCAAGGTAGAGGGGCCTTTTGTCCGGATCGGATTTGTCAAACTCTTTCAGCGATTTGACGGATACAGGGGAGTCATCTGATAAAAGGCGGTAGTCATAATCGTTAAAAACTGCCTGTTTTAAATCAGCAGAAAGCTTTTTGACTGACTGGGTAACAATAAAAGCCCTCCCGCCCATGGAGTTGAAATTTCTTATGTTTAAGGAGCCAAGCCCCGCATCCGCACAGTAAATGAATTTTCTGCCATGGAACATTTTTGCAAGCTTCTTTTCCAGGGGTACTGCGGTGGTCTGTTCATTGTCAGAGCCGGAGGTAAGGCACATCGTCAGGGGGATTCCGTCAGCGTCCATAAACAGCCCCATTTCCACTAAGGGTGCGGGCTGATGCTGTTTGGAGATCCCGTATTTACGGAATCCTTTTATCAGTTCTCCCGTAACTTCGTCCAGATAATCTTCATCCGGCGATTCCGTCTCAAAATAAAAGTTAGTGCAGTCATAATAGCATACGGAAGTGTTCCTCCTTACAATGCCGCAGCTGGAATCATACAGACGGGAAATGTATTCGTCATAATGGGCAGCCATGATATCCAGTGTACGGTGTATGTGCTGATAGTCAAAAGAGGGCTGCTCATAATAACGGTTAAGGTGCCTGAGGCTGTTAAGCTTGGAACCGGGGTACAAGATGCGGTCATAGGTAAGAAAGCGGTTTACAAGGTTGGGGTCAAAAGTGATTCTGGAATCAGCCGTGGCCTCTTTAAAAAAGGAGCCGACAGCCAGCTGGTGGTAAAGCAGCTGGAGAAAAAAGTAGCCGATATTGAGGCTGGAGCTGGAAGAAGCAGGATGATCTGTGATTTTAATTTTCTCATTAAAATCAATTTTAACCTCCATGGAAACCCTGCCTTCTTTTTCTTCCCTGTTATATCTGGCAACCTGTTCTCTGGCATAAGCGAGAGGATCATCCGTAATCCTGAGCAGTTCAGAATGTTTTCCGATACGGGCAATATTTTTTGTTGTTGTCTTAGACCCATTGCGGAAACCTTTCTGGATAAAGTATGTGGGGTCTTTTGATTTCTTGTCATAATTAAGTTTCATGTCTTTATTATAGCGCATTCTGTGTGTAAAATCAATAACGTACATCTCCGTACAACATACAAAATTCAAAAATTGACAAAAAACAAGCCATAAATGGCTTAAATAAGGGATTCCATAAAATTTAAATATTATGTAAGTGTTTAAAACCCGCCCCGACAGAAAGAGGCTTGATTTTTATGGGACGACTTTGCGATTACCCTATTTGTCGTGGCCATATGAAATAAATCTGTTGACATTTATAAAAAAATGAAGTAGTATAATCCTGTTTTTGACAGTTTGAGGGAAGCTTAGTGCCAGAATTCCTTGTAAAATCAAGGTTTCTGGCACTTTTTTACTCTGATATTTTTGCGTACTTTTTTTGCTTTTTTGTGTCACGAAAAATTTTTTTCATTTGTTTTTGGCTAACAATATCATAATCTGTATGAAAGCCAAATGCCTCGTGAAGGGAGTCGGTTAAATCGGTTCTTGTATAGGTTGGTATATATCCTTCACTGGCGATAATAAGGAAATTCATTTCCCGAAGGGCAGTTAGGATTTCTTCACAGGTATATTTGTAATCTAATGCTTTTTCAAGATAACGGAACAGAATCAGGGACAGGAAGCATGTCATGAAATGTGCCTGGATACGACTATCTGTACGGACGTAGGCCGGTCGTGATTTAAAATCGGTCTTCATGATTCTGAAACATTCTTCAATCTCCCAACGGCTGTGGTTGATTTTGGCAATCTTTGGTGGTTCATCGGAAAGGTTTGTACATACGGCATAAAAACCATCATAGCGTGCTTCTTCATCGATAACGCTTTGATCAAGCACATAAATTTCTTTGTCTGCAATCTCGCCATCTGAGGTTACCCCTGTTTTTTTGATAAAGCGCTTACAGTCATTTTGATGATGTTTTTTCAGAGAGGAAAGATTGCCATTAAGCATCTTTTCCGCACGTTTGACCTGCCGTTCTCGGATGCTCTGCTGATAGTATTTATATTTTAGGGAGAAGGTCACAATAAGTTTTTGTTCCAAACCGTCCTCCTTGATCCAGCGTTCTTTGTAAAATGTAGAATTTCTGAACTTATGTGCCAGATCCACATCGGTTTCAAGCTGGCGAATATCAAAGGTTATTGATTTTCCGTTTTTGTCTGTTTCAAAGCCTTCCAGTTTCCAGCCAGTTGCTTCCAGACACCATTCTTTTAAATGTTTTTTCAGTTTTTTTATCGACTGAGTTGTAATAAAGGCTCTGCCTGCCTCGTTATTGAATTTCCGGTTATCGGTAGAAGAAAGCCCTGCGTCCGTACAGACAATGAATTTTGCGTGTTGAAAATCCTTCATGATCTGTTCTTCTAAAGGAATAAGCGTCTGTTGTTCGCTTTTATTGCCCGGATGGATAGAAAATGCCAGAGGAATGCCATCCCCATCCATAAATAATCCCATTTCTATGATAGGATTAGGGCGGTGTTCTTTGGAAGGACCATACTGTTTCATGTTTTCTTCCTGTTCGATTTCAAAAAAGAAATTTGTACAGTCATAGAATAAGATCCTGTCATTTCTTTTCGAAAGAAGCTTACTGTTTTTATAGAGCTCTGACTGGATGCAGGCATCTTCTTTGCATAACACATCCAATGCACGGTATACATGCTGGAGTTCAAACTGTGGCGGTTCAAGAAGCTTTTTGGATTCTTCAAATGTGTTCAGTTTTGAAGAAGGAAATAAGATTCTGCCATAAAGCAGCCGTGAAAGAATGCTGTTTAAGTCGTAGGTAAATCTATATTTATCAGAGATGTCCTGGCAAATCTTATCAAGTCCCAAAGAATAGTATATCTGCTGCAGGAATAGATAGCCGCCATTACAAGAGCGCTGCACATTCATAGGAATAAGTTTGGACTGTTTAAATTTGAGAATAATTTCCCTGTTCTGTTGCTTTTCTTCCTGATTGAGCTTTGCAATATATTGTTTGGCCCACTCATAAGGGTCTTTACCATTGAGTTTTTCGAGCAGTTCTTTTTCGGTGCCAAGTTTTTCCACAGTAATGGTTCGTTGCTTTTTGCCCTCGTAAATGGTTTTTGTAACATAAAGGGAAGCGGCATTTTTTGAACGGGAAACTTTCAATCGCATAAGTGATTACCTCCAATCCCTTATATTATAATACATCACGTAACATCACGCAACAATAATATGAAAAATTTGACAAAAAAATACGCCTAAATCAAGGCTTTCAATGATTTTTCTTTTGTGGAACTGTCAAACTCCCGAAAAAGCAGATAGATATCCACATTTTTTCAAAAACGGCCTGTTTGGTGTTGATAAATATTTTTTAAAATTCAGCAT
>ERZ808046.235-NODE-235-length-66884-cov-11.139506_pt1 | contig 66884 bp, 65 predicted proteins | sample MGYA00380196_ERZ808046 | MGnify/ENA primary metagenome ERZ808046 (study PRJEB31490, sample SAMN06133421) | mouse gut metagenome | isolation source: Z6_2 | host: mice | place: China: Chengdu | collected 2015-05 ... | reverse complement strand
GCTCATTATTCTTCATTATGCGTTGTAAAATTGTTGTAAATTTGTTGTAGTTTACAAGTTCAAGTACCGCAAACCCTAGATTTTACTGGTCTTTTCCACCCAAAGTTTTCATCGTCGGGAACAGCAGCACATCCCGGATGGCCGGACTGTCGGTGAGCAGCATCACCAGCCGGTCAATACCGTAGCCGATGCCTCCGGTGGGAGGCATGCCGACCTCCAGGGCGTTCAGGAAGTCCTCATCCGTATGGTTGGCCTCCTCATCCCCGGCAGCAAAGGCCGCGTCCTGAGCCGCGAAACGCTCCCTCTGATCCAGAGGATCGTTCAACTCGGAATAGGCATTGCACATCTCCCAGGTATTGATAAACAGTTCAAAACGCTCCACCTTTTCGGGATCTTCCGGCTTCTTCTTGGTCAGCGGGGAGATGGCCAGAGGATGGTCCATCACGAAAGTAGGCTGCACCAGGTTCTTCTCGCAGTACTCCTCGAAGAATAAGTTGATGATATCCCCCTTGGTGTGACGGGCCTCATATGCTATATGGTGCTGGTCAGCCAGAGCCTTGGCGGCCTCATCTCCCTCCACCGCGTCAAAATCCACCCCTGCGTACTTCTTAATGCAGTCATTCATGGTAATACGCTCAAAGGGCTTTCCAAAATCAATCTCCATGCCATTATAAGTGATGACAGTATTGCCGCAAACCGTCTGGGCCAGATAGCGGAACATACTCTCTGTCAGTTCCATCATACCCTCATAGTCGGTATATGCCTGATACAGTTCCATCAGGGTAAACTCCGGATTGTGGCGGGTGTCCACACCCTCATTGCGGAATACCCGGCCAATCTCATAGACCCGCTCCAGACCGCCCACAATGAGCCTCTTCAGATACAGTTCCAGAGAAATACGCAGCTTCACGTCCTCATCCAGCGCATTGTAATGCGTCTCGAAGGGCCTGGCCGCCGCGCCGCCCGCATTAGACACCAGCATGGGAGTCTCCACTTCCATAAAGCCCCTGTCATCCAGGAAATTGCGAATCTCCTTGATAATGTGGGAACGCTTGATGAAGGTGTCCTTCACCTCCGCATTCATAATAAGATCCGTATATCTCTGACGGTAGCGGATATCCGTGTTGGTCAGTCCGTGATACTTCTCCGGCAGAATCTGCAGGCTCTTGGCCAGCAGGGTCACGCCTGTGGCATGTACGGAGATCTCCCCCGTTTTGGTGGTAAACACCTCTCCTTCGATGCCCGCAATGTCACCCACATCATACTTTTTAAATTCCGCATAGGCTTCCTCGCCGATACTGTCCCGGGCCACATAGCACTGAATATTGCCGGGCAGATCCTGGATATTGCAAAAAGAGGCCTTGCCCATGATGCGCTTGGACATGATGCGTCCTGCGATGCGCACGGTCTTACCCTCCAGTTCCCCGTATTGCTCCTTGATCTGCGTGCTGTGATGGGTCACATCGTATTTGGTGATCTGAAAGGGATCCTTGCCCGCCTCCTGCAGAACGGCCAGCTTCTCCCTTCTCACCTTCAGCAGCTGGCCGATATCCTGCTGCTGTTCCTGCTTTGCCTGATTGTTCTTTTCTTCCGCCACTTTTTTATCTCCTATTATAATTCCCCATTTCCTGTTCCGGCCCCTTACTCATCGGCGCAATGAACGTGTCTAAAGCGCCTGGCCTCTCTCCCTGCATCCACATGCCGGTCAGGATATGGTATCCGCTGTCTCCAATCAGTTGCTTCTCTGGATCTCCAGCACTTTGTACGAAAATGTGCCTGCCTGCGTCTCCACTTCCACCGTATCACCGATCTTCCTGCCCAGCAGCGCCTTGCCCACAGGACTCTCATTGGAAATCTTGCCCTTAAGGCTGTTGGCCTCGGTGGAACCCACAATCTTATACTCCAGCTCCTCGCTGTACTCAATATCCAACAGTTTGACGCGGCAGCCGATACTGATCTTGTCCAGATCCACCTCTTCCTCTACCACTACCTCGGCATTCTTCAGAATCTTCTCCAACTCCTCGATTCGGGCTTCAATATCCCTCTGCTCATCCTTAGCCGCATCGTACTCTGCATTCTCCGACAGGTCTCCCTGCTCCCTGGCTTCCTTGATTTTCTGGGCCACTTCCTGACGTTTTACCACCTTCAACTCGTGAAGTTCCTCCTCGTACTTCTTCAGGCCCTCATAGGTCAAAATGTTTTTCTTTTCCTGCATTCTGTAATCCCCTTCCTTCTTTATACATTTATAGTAAAATCGTTGTTTTCCTAATTGGCACACCGTATTATACTGAATTTTCCAAGTGGTGTCAAGTACCACTTGCTGTAAACCGGCATACTCATGTAAGCAGATGCTCTCCTCTAACCAAACACGCTTGCCGCGCAGCAGCATGGTCAGTCCTGCTCTCGCACAGCCCCCTGGGCATTCACGGTTAATCTTGGGCCCGAAAATACAGCGATTACCTGTATGGAACGGATATCCCCCGCATTATACCATGTCCCTCCACAGAGTCCGCAGTGATATATATCTTACCCCCAGAGGCCGGTCCTCCAACAGATGCCGCTTTTCTTCCAGGGCTCCCAGATCCCACCACATACTGCCGGCTCTGAGCCCTGTCACCGGGATGTCCGCCGCGCCTGTAAAGTCCAGCACCAGGCAGGGCTCCCCGTACCCCCGGAAATATTGACTCAATCCCGAGTAAGATATGGCTTTTTTCCCGGCCGCTCCCTCATCTCCCACTTCTTGGAGGCTTGGCCCGGCAGCCGATGGCTCCGGCTCGGCATCAGGCTGCTCCCTGCTCTCCAAAATCCGCCACTGGCTCACAAGCCCGTACTCCTCCCCGATCCACTCCTGAAGTTCCTCCATGCCCCTGGGTTCATAGTCCAGATAAAAATCAATTCCTCTGGCCCGGCGCGCCAGCAGGGGCAGCCACACCGCCATATCCGGGTTAAATCCCAGCACCAGAATCTGGGAGTATCGCTGCCATTCCTCCACATTGTCCATCAAAATCTGCAGCTGCTCTGCTCCGCCGTATCGGTCAAAAAAAGGTACCTGCCACACCCTCAGCCATTCCCTGCTCATCTTACGCCGCTGCAGATAACCCTGGAAACTCCTGTCCCAAACCTGATAATCCGGAAAACACCTGTGCAGTTCCCGCAGACTGGCTCCCTCCTGGCAGCGCTCTCGGATCTTGTCCCATATCACACCGCACACATGGGAGGGATGCCGCCATGCCTCCAGATAAGGTTCCAGCAGCGTCACCCGGCTCAGATGCATCTGCCTCATCTGCAAACGTTCCAGCACCACAGGCTCCCGGTTCCCCTTATTGCCCTTTTTTACCATCAGGTATACCACATGTTCCATAAGCCTCCTTACATGCCCGAAGCCTGTTTTTCAATCACTACTCTATGTGGTTCAGGGCAAAAATATGCATTTGCCAAAATACCGGGCGTTTACGCCCCAAAGATTTCTTCCAGTCCGGCCAATAACTGCTCCATGGTCTCCATGGTATTGATGGTCTGCCGGAAACGGGCAGAGTGGGGATACCCCGCCGTATACCAGGCCAGATGTTTGCGCATCTCCCGCACTGCCGTATATTCCCCCTTGTGCTGCATCTGCAGCGCCGCATGCCGCCGCACCAGTTCCTTTACCTCCCGGGGATGAGGACGGGGCGGAAGGATACCAGTCTCCAGATATTGGACCGTTTCCCGAAAAATCCAGGGATTGCCCTGGGCTGCCCGGCCAATCATCACTCCGTCACAGCCCGTATGCCGCAGCATCGCCTCCGCCGCGCCGGCGTCCACCACGTCTCCGTTGCCAATCACAGGAATCTTCACGGCATTCTTTACCGCCGCGATGATGTCCCAATCCGCCTTGCCGCTGTAATACTGCTGCCTGGTGCGGCCATGAACCGTCACTGCCGCCACGCCGCAGTCCTCCGCGATCCGGGCAATCTCCACCGCGTTGACATGTTCCTCATCAAAACCCTTGCGGATTTTCACCGTCACAGGCTTGCGGATGGCCTTTACCAGCTTGGACAGGATTTCCCTGACCAAGACGGGATTTTTCAGCAGGGCCGATCCCTCCCCATTGCCCGCCACTTTGGGCACAGGACAGCCCATGTTCAGGTCCAGGATGGCAAAGGGACGATCCTCGATGCACTTGGCCATCTCGCTGAGGATATCCGGGTCAGAACCAAAAAGCTGGAGGGAAACCGGCATTTCCCCGGAACAGATCTCCAGCAATTGCTCCGTGTTCTTATTATTGTAGTAAATGGCCTTGGCGCTGACCATCTCCATGCACACCAGGCCAGCTCCCTGCTCCCTGCACAATACACGAAATGGCAGGTCTGTCACACCTGCCATGGGAGCTAAAATTACATTATTGTCTAAAATTACATTTCCAATCTGTAAAATACTCATACTTTCCTCTATCCGCGTATCTCAGACCCCTCTGTGATACCGCGTCCAAACTTCCATTTTATCGGTTTTTGTTTTTCTCGTACAGGATTCGCAGACCGTCCAGGGTCAGATAGGGATCATAAAAATCAATGGCCTCTGTCTCCTCCGCAATCAGCCGTCCCAAACCGCCGGTGGCCACCACCTTCATATCCGGGATACCGGTCTCTTCCTTCACTTTTTTGATGATATATTCCGTCTGGCCGATCTGCCCGTACACCAATCCCGCCTGCATACTGCTGATGGTCTCCTGGGCCAGAATGGACCTGGGCTTCTTAATCTCTATATTGGGCAGCTTAGCCGTCTCCTTCCACAGCGCCTCCGAACTGATGCGGATGCCGGGAGCGGTGATACCCGCCGCAAAATGTCCCTGGTCAGTCACATAGTCATAGGTAGTAGCGGTATTAAAGTCAATGACCAGAGCGGGCCCGCCGTATTTTTCATAAGCCGCCACCGCGTCCACAATTCGGTCCGCGCCGATGGCCCTGGGGTCCTCCGTGGTGATCTTGATACCTGTCTTGATGCCGGGACCCACGGTCAGCACCTGACTGGTCACATAGCGGGTGATACCGCCCATCAGAGAATGCATCACATCCGGCACTACGCTGGCCACCGCTACGCCCTCGATGGACTGGGCCCTGACTCCTCTGGCCGACAAAAGCTGACTCATCATAACGCCGTATTCATCGGAAGTCCGGGGCGTTTTGGTGGTTATCCGAAAGGTGGCCTTCATCTCCCGGTTGCCATATACGCCGCAGGTGATATTGGTATTGCCCACATCTACTACTAAGATCATACTGCCCCTCCCTTCCAACTTTACTCCCCCAGCATCGCCGACAAATCTTCTTTCAATATAAAGACCCTGTAATACAGACTCAGGGACTCCAGAAGATCCCGCCTCTTCCTGCGGATCTCCGACACCAGCAGCCCGCTGCTGATCTCGTCATAATAATAGTCGCCATCCTCCGCATTGGTCTCCAGGGATACGGAACCGTCCGGTTCAAAGACAATGGTAAACACACCTCCCACCTCCTCGGTGAACAACACACAGATTATGTGCAGTTCCTCCTGAATGGATTCCGGAATCCCTTTAAATGCCTGATTAAAATAGTATTTCTGCTCATAGGCGTTGGCGCCGCAGAGCACCACCCGTTCCTGTTCCATACTTTCCTCTATTTATAAATCATGTTACATGCCATGGGACATATTCCTGTCATCTCACACATACCCATATACGCCCCGGACAGACACCTCTCCCGCATAAACCGCTGTGACCCTGCCCGCCGCATCCTCCACCAGCAATTCTCCTCTGGTGTTGATGCCCCGGGCAGTGCCTTCCCACTCTCCCTTGGGGTCCAGAATCCGCACTCCCCGTCCCAGATTCACCAGCATCCCGTTGTAACTATCAAGCAGCGGCGACAAATCGCCGGCAGCCGCAAATGCATCATAGTCCTGCTCAAATGCCTCGATCACATACTGCAGGAGCGCCCCTTTGGACACGGGCTGACCGTAAGCGGCCTCCACGGTGGTGACATGCTCCCGAATCTCTTCAGGGAACACCTGGGGAGCCACATTGATCCCTACGCCGCACACCACATAGTGGATATACTCCCGCTCCAGGCTCATTTCCGTCAGAATGCCGCAGACTTTTCTGTCCTCCAGCAACACATCATTGGGCCATTTGATCCCCGCCTCCATTCCCGTGAGCCTGTGGATGGCAGCCGCCACGCTGTGTGCCATCACCAGGGTCAGCATAGAAGCCTGATCCGGCGAAAACCCGGGCCGCAGCAAGATGGTAAAATATATATTGGCCTCCGGGGGCGATTGCCAACTCCTGCCCCGCCTGCCACGTCCGGCAGTCTGCTCTCCTGCCACAAACAGCGCACCGTGGGGAGCATCCCTCTCCCCCGCCTGCTTCGCCAACAGGTTGGTGGATCCGGTCACCTGATGAAAATAGAGTTGCGACCCCGCCCAGGCAGTGTGTATACGGCTGCGAAGTTCACTCTCTCCATAGTCCAGCGCCCTCACCAGCTTATAGCCCCGATTCTGCACCGCCCGGATTTCATAGCCTTCTTTTTTCAGTTGATTCACTGCTTTCCAGACGGCGGAGCGGGATACGCCGAAACGATTACACAACTCCTGCCCGGATACGTAATCTTCACTCTCCCGCAATAGCGCCAATATCTCTGCTTTCATCTATATTCCTTTCGTCTCTGCGCCTGCCTCCGATTCGCTTTATCGGCTCCAGCCCAAAGTAGCCGCCATCACGGCCTTGATGGTATGCATACGGTTTTCGGCCTCCTGGAACACCAAAGACTGCGGTGAGGCAAACACTTCATCCGTCACTTCCATTTCGGTAATGCCGAATTTTTTCCCCACTTCCGCCCCGATCTTGGTTTTCAAATCATGGAAAGCAGGCAGGCAATGCATAAAGACAGCCTGGGGCCCCGCATTTTCCATCACTTTTTTGTTTACCTGATATCCCTTCAGATCTCCGATGCGCTCCGCCCAGATTTCGTCCGGCTCACCCATGGATACCCACACATCGGTGCAGACCACGTCCGCACCCCTGGTTCCGGCTTCCACATCTTCGGTCAGAGTAATGCTGCCGCCGCTGGCCGCAGCCAGTTCCTCACACTGTCTCACCAATTCTCCCTCCGGGAAATATTTTGCGCTGGTGCAGGCCGTAAAATGCATCCCCAGTTTGGCGCACAGCACCATCAGGGAATTACCCGTATTATATCTGGCATCTCCCATGTATGTGAGACGGATCCCCTTCAGATGCCCGAAATGCTCTCTTATGGTCAGCGCGTCCGCCAGCATCTGGGTGGGATGAAATTCATTGGTTAGGCCGTTCCAGACAGGTACTCTGGAATGTCTGGCCAGTTCCTCCACAATCTCCTGTCCGTATCCCCGGTACTCAATCCCCTCAAACATGCCGGACAAAACCTCAGCCGTATCCGCGATACTCTCCTTCTTGCCGATCTGGGAGCCGCTGGGATCCAGATAAGTAGTTCCCATGCCCAGGTCATGGGCTGCCACCTCAAAAGCACACCGGGTTCTGGTACTGGTCTTTTCAAAAATCAGAACCACATTCTTCCCTTTTAAAGAATCCACCAAAACGCCCTGCTTTTTCTTCTCTTTAAGTTCCGCCGCCAAGTCCAGCAGATACACAATCTCCTCCGCGCTGAAATCCAGCAGTTTCAAAAAATCCCGTCCCTTTAAATCCATCTTTTCCTTTCCGCATATCCGGTCCCGCCTGAGTATCTCTCCAGACGGCCCGCCCGAACTGCTCCCCTTCTGATATTCTTACCATAACTATACTTCATTTCCCTCCGTTTTTCAAGAGGGACAAACCGACGTCTTTCTGCCCCTTCCGCTTCAAAAAAAGAGCAGGCCGTCCCGGCCTGCTCCCACCCTAAAAAGGGACTACTGTTTTGTTCATTGCTGTGAAGGCTGCTGGCTTGCTGTCTTGAACGCCGTCGCCATGCTGGCGATACCCTGCAATTCCGCAGGAAGCAGGATTGTGGTAGCCTTGCCGTCCGCCACTCTCTCAAATGCCTCCAGGCTCTTGATCTTCAGTACGGCCTCGTCCGCGCCTGCTTCTTTCAGCAGACGGATACCTTCCGCGTTGGCCTGCTGCACCTTCAGAATCGCTTCCGCCTCACCTTCCGCCTCACGAATCATCTTCTCCTTTTGAGCCTCCGCACGCAGGATTGCGGACTGCTTATCCGCTTCCGCACGCAGAATCGCGGATTCCTTGGCGCCCTCAGCCTCCAGAATATTGGCTTTCTTCTCACCCTCTGCCCTGGTGACGGCCTCACGTCTCTCACGCTCCGCCTTCATCTGCTTTTCCATGGCGTTCTGAATCTCGGCAGGAGGAATGATGTTCTTAAGTTCCACACGGTTTACCTTGATGCCCCAGGGATCGGTGGCGATATCCAGCGCGGCACGCATCTTGGTGTTGATAGTCTCACGGCTGGTCAGCGTCTGGTCCAGTTCCAGATCGCCGATAATGTTACGCAGGGTGGTAGCCGTCAGGTTCTCTATTGCCATCATGGGATTCTCCACGCCATAGGTGAACAGCTTGGGATCCGTGATCTGATAAAACACCACCGTGTCGATCCGCATGGTCACGTTGTCCTTGGTAATCACGGGCTGAGGCGGGAAATCCGCCACCTGCTCCTTCAGGTTCACCCTTCTGGCCACCCGGTCCAGGAAAGGCATTTTCACATGGAAGCCCACGGACCAGGTTCCCTGATACGCGCCCATACGCTCCATTACAAAAGCCTGTGCCTGGGGCACAATCTTGATGCAGGATACAAAGATACATAAGATCAGTACTACAAGTGCGATTAATACTAATGGTAACATTTTTTCCTCCTTCTGCCTATTTGGCCTCTGCTGCCTGTGTGGTATTTTGCAGCGGCTGTTCCCGGACAATCAGCTTGACGCCGTTGATGGCCACCACCGTTACCACAGCCCCCACTGCGATTGTCACTTGCTCCTCCGCGCTTCTGGCGCTCCATTCCTGGCCGCCCACCGTCACCTGGCCTATGCCCTGTAAATTGTCAATCTCGCTGATCACGATGGCCTGACGTCCCACCATGCTCTCCACATTGGTCTTGACACGATCCTTGTTGAAATACTTCACGGCGATGGGCCTGGTAAAGAAAAGCAGCACCAGGGATACAATGATGAAGATTGTGGCCTGCAGCCAGATCGGAGCCCCGATCACCGCCGCAAAAATGGCAATCAGCGCGCCGCCCGCGAACCAGATGGTGGTGAGACCCATGGTGGCCACTTCTATGCCGATGCAGATAATCAGCAAAACCAGCCAAAAAATAACCTCTTGCATACGCATCCTCCTTTATTGCTCTTCCCTTCCCCTTATAAGAAATGTTTTAAGGTTATTAATAATATACTACACTGCGGGCTGCTTCGCAATCCCTTTATGTGGAAAAATGCACTGCCGCCGTCGTGAAAAAAAGCACGATAGACGAATCCATCGTGCTTTTTGCGCAGCTTATTTTTAATAAAATACATGGTTGCCGATTACCAGACCCTGACGACCGTTATTGCGGCGGAAGTGGGTCAGATCGCCCACATTGGATACGCCGGACAAGGCTTCCTGCGCCGCCTGTATGCAGCTCTCTTTGATCTTGCCGGACTCATATACCCGGTTGACCTTGCCGCTCTGCGCGGGCGTGAACTGGCCGGACGCATAGATGACGCCGTGAATGGTGTTGGGGTAAGCGGCGCTCCTGACACGGTTCATAACCACCGCGCCCACGGCCAACTGACCTTCGTAACTCTCGCCTCCCGCCTCACATTGGATCAGCGCCGCCAACAGCAGCGTGGTATCCGCATCGGTGGTAAATTCGCCGTAATTCTGGTGGCGCTTTGCCTCCTTTTCGGCCTCTTCCCGCTCCTTGATGGCCTCCATGGTCTCACCGAAGTCTATTTTAAAATCAATGGTGATATATTCGGAGGACACAAATCCGTCCTCCCCTTCGTAGTTGATGCAAACCCAGCCGTCCTCATCGGTGTTCATCACTTCTACGATCTCGTCCTTGGCCAGGGCCCCGTATATATCCGCATTTTTGTCGGGCTCTGTGCGGACTTTCAGCATCTCCGCGTCGATGGTGGCTGTGGTAATCCCCACGCTGGCGGCCAGTTCTATGGCCTCCTCGTCAAACAGCAGATACTCGTCCTTGGCCCATCCCACCAGGTCGCCGGACTGGAGTTTTGTCCAGCCGTCCACCCGCTCCAGGATGGTGCCGCCGCAATCCTTGTATATCATTCCTACCTTTTCCGCATCTTCGCTGGCTTCCGCCCTGACATTCAGGGCATTCTTCACATTGGCCATAACCAATGTGCACTCTTCCTCTTCCTGCGCCGCTTTCAGGTCGAGGCTTCTCTGGGTGGTATTGATCAACTCCTCCGCACTCCCGGTATTAGAGTCCAGCAGAGCCGCCATACCGCCGCTCAATGAATTCAGGTAATCTGAATTGCCGCCAGCTTCTACGGTCATGCCTGCATTGCCTGCCAGCGCGCCCATAAGCAGCACCCCGGCCAGGAAGGCAGACAGCCTTTTGCCTTTTGCCATTTCCTTTACCTCCAACCAATTTTGTAATAATTTTATCCCTTTCTTATCTAAATTATTACAAGATTGTTAATTTTGTTACAAGGCAAATGATAACAGAAGCCGGGCGTTTTGTCAACCCCCCCTCCCAGGGCCACATATTTTACAGCTTCCGTGACTTCTCCACGCAGGCTTCCATGGCCTCCATCACCGCCGCCCGCAGGCCCTTTTCCTCCAGTACTTTTACGGCCTGGATGGTGGTGCCTCCCGGAGAGCAGACCATATCCTTCAATTCTCCCGGATGCTTACCGGTTTCCAACAGCATTTTCGCGCTGCCCAGTACGGCCTGGGCGGCAAAGGTATATGCCTGTCTGCGGGGCATACCTGCCGCCACCGCTCCGTCCGCCATGGCCTCCAGAAACAAGAACACATAGGCCGGGGAACTGCCGCTGACCCCCACCACCGCATCCATCAGCCGCTCCGGCACGGCTTCCGCCACGCCGAAGCTGCGCAGCAGCTCCAGAACTTCTTCCAGTTCCTCTTCGTCCACCAGATCGCCGGCACACACACCGGTGCAGCCCTCCAGCACCAGAGCCGGCGTGTTGGGCATACAACGCAGGATTTTCCTGGCCCCGCCAAACAGACCGGTGATCTCTTTCAGCGTCTTTCCCGCCGCAATGCTGACGATCAGGGTCCGGGAACGCACATGCTCCCGTATCTCCCCGATCACCTCCGGAAAAAACTGGGGCTTCACCGCCAAAAACAGGATGTCAGCCTGTTCCGCCACTTCCGCATTGGAAGAGTAGGTGGTGATGCCGTATTGTTCCGCCACCCTCCTGCAGGTGGCCGCTGTGCGGGCGGAACCGATGATGTCCTCCGGCCGCGCCGCCCCTTTTTGCAGCATACCGCCGATCATGGCCGAAGCCATATTGCCCAGTCCGATGAAACCGATCTTTTTACCTGTCTGCATACTCTGCCTCCTATTTTAGTTCCGCATCTCCCCTCTCAGCGCACATTCCACATGATCCAGATATGCACGCTTCGCGTCCCTATCTGGATCAGTGCGCTTTCCGGGGACATGCTGTTTTTAGTTCCGCATCTCCCCCATAACTACATTCCTGGTGATCCCGCCGTCCCCGCATTTCGCTGCCTGTGGGCCTCATAGACCAGCAGGGAAGCGGCTATGGCCGCGTTCAGGGATTCCACCCGCCCTTCCATGGGTATCTTCAGATAGGAATCCGCCAGCTCCGCCGTCTCCCTGCGCAGCCCGTTCCCCTCATTGCCGATGAGGAAAGCGGTCCCTCCTGTGAAGGAGAAACTGCTGTAATAGCTCTGCCCCTGCAAATGGGCCGCATAGACCCGTATTCCTCTCTCCCGCAGCATCCCCACCGTTTCTCCCAAATCCTCCACATAGAGGAAGGGAACCCGGTATATGGAGCCCATGGTGGCCCTGATGGTCTTGGGATTAAAAATATCTACTGTTTTTTTTGACATGATAACACCCGTTATTCCTGCTCCTTCCCCCGTGCGGAGAATGGTCCCCAGATTGCCCGGATCCTGTAAGTCCTCCAACAGTACCAGCAGAGGCCGTTTCACCTGAAGCATCTGCTCCAATTCATAGGCAGGCCTTTGCAGGACGGTGAGAATCCCCTGGGGGGTCTGGGTATCGGACATGCGCGCAAAGACCTCCTGGGTCACCAGTTCAAACCCTGTTTTTTCCAGCTTTTCTTCTATATTAATATCATTCTGATCAGATTCCTGCCTTCGGTTTTTCAACTGCTCCAGCAGGCACTCCGTCAGATATACCTCTCTCACCAGGTCCGCCGGAGCCTCCTGATACATTTTCAGTCCTTCCGCCAGGAATACGCCGTCCTGTCTGCGGGCCCTGGCTTTTTCCTGCCACTGGGTGATCTGCTTTACCCTCTGGTTAGATGTGCTTGTAATCATTGCCTGGTCTCCTTCCCGCGATAAAAGGCCGGTAGAAAAAAGCTGCCATACACGGCCTTTTCGGCGGTATGGCAGCTCTCTGCCGTCCCTGTAAATGTCAGATGGACAGAATTTTCGACACCTCAAACTGATAAGGGTCAATGCTCTTTTGCATGTTCAGGGCTTCCTCAATGTCGAAGTCCACGAATTCGCCGTGGCGGTAACCCACCACCCGGTTGGTCTTGCCCTGCAGCAGAATATCCACCGCATAGGCTCCCATGATGGAGGCGTAATAGCGGTCTTTGCAGGTGGGATTTCCGCCCCGCTGCATGTATCCCAGGATGGTTGCGCGGGTCTCAATGCCGGTGGCCGCCTCAATGCGCCTGGCCATGGAAGTGGAATGCCCGATTCCCTCCGCGTTAATAATCAGATGATGGTTCTTGCCCTTCTTGCGGCTGTCAATGATATTGTTGATAATAGCCTGCTCATTGAAATCATACTTTTCCGGAAGCAGAATGTCCTCCGCGCCGTTGGCAATGCCGCACCACAGGGCAATATATCCCGCATTACGGCCCATGACCTCAATAATGCTGCAGCGCTCATGGGAAGAGGAAGTGTCCTTCACCTTGTCAATGGCCTGCATGGCGGTATTGATCGCCGTGTCAAAACCGATGGTATAGTCCGTGCAGGAGATGTCCAGATCAATGGTTCCGGGCAGGCCCACGGTGTTGATGCCCAGCCTGGCCAGCTTCTGGGCCCCTCTGTAGGAGCCGTCCCCGCCAATCACCACGATACCGTCGATGCCGTGCTTTCTGCAGATCTCAGCGCCCTTCTGCTGGCCCTCGCCGGTCTTGAATTCCATGCAGCGGGCCGTTCCCAGTATGGTACCGCCCCTCTGGATGATGTCTGAAACGTCCTTGGGACGCATATCTATGATCTCTTCGTTCAACAGGCCGTTATAGCCCTTCTTGATTCCTTTAACATTAAGGCCCCTCGCAATCGCCGTACGCACCACTGCGCGAATGGCCGCGTTCATTCCAGGTGCGTCTCCGCCGCTGGTCAACACGCCAATAGTCTTTAACTCCTTCTCCATGATGCTCTCCTCCTTACCAAGTTCCGCTCCTGTCCGGACGTTGACCGCATATCCCGTCGGCTCCCCTCCGTTCAATCATCTTATTCTAATGCATTTCTTTTGGGTTTTCAATAGGTTTTGTTACAATTTTGACATTTTCTTCCCCGAAAACAGCCCCCAGGCGCTGCACCAGTGCCTCATCCCCACACACATTCCGATTGTCCGGAAGTACTTTTACAGCCTTGGAATTTTTAATAAAGACCACCAGATGATCCTGTCCGTCGGAGTCGGCAGTGACCTCCAGAAGCCGCCGCTCCGATTGCATGTACGCTTCCAGCGTAGGAAACTGTACCCATACCCCGGGAGGCACGCTGCGGATCCTGGGCCGGGCCGTCTCCTCCCGAGTCCCGGAAGCCTGTGCCGACGTCTCCCCGCCGTTCCCGGTAATCTGTCTCTGTTCCGGGACTTCACCGGCTCCGTCCGCCGAAGTACGGCCCTGTTCCGTTCCCGGGTACCCGTTTCCGCCGCTGCGCCAACCGCCGGAACTTCCTCCCGGGAAGGAGCGCCCCCGCCTGGGGAACAGTTCGCCGCCCCGGGCGGCCTCCTCGAAGCCCGCGATCTGCTCGCAGATCAGCTTGGCATCCTTATCCTCCTCCACGGAGACCCTTCCCCGAATAAAAATCTTGGCATCATCGGTAAGCAGGGCGGAATACTGTTCATAATCCCTGGGAAATACCACCACCTCCACGCTGCCCACCAGATCCTCCAGACTGATAAAAGCCATTACCTGGTTATTGCGGGTATACTTGATGGTTTTTTCCGCAATCATGCCGCCGATCACCGCCGGAGCCCTGTCTGTCACCGCCACCTGCCCTGTCTCCTCATCCAGTGCGAAATCACTGCTTCGGAAGGTGGCATATTTTTGCAGCAGTTCCTGGTACTCCTCCAGCGGATGGCCGCTGACATAGATGCCCATCACCTCCTTCTCAAAGGCAAACAGCATCTCCCGGGTATACTCCCCCACATCCGGCATACGGATATCAAACTCCTCCTTATCCTCCTCCGAGGCAATGTCAAAGAGAGTGAGCTGTCCCGCCAGATTGTTCTTTTTGTCTTTTACAATATGATCCAGAATCTGTACATAGACGCTCATGCACTGCTTCCGGGTGCCCCCCAGGCCGTCCATGGCCCCCGCCTTGATAAAGTTCTCGATGGCCCGTTTGTTCACATCCCTGTCCGCGACCCTGGTGATAAAATCTTTCAGATTGGTGTAGGGCCCCCGCAGCCGCCTCTCCTCCACGATGGCTTCGATCACCGGGCGGCCCACCCCTTTTATGGCCGTCAGGGCGTAGCGGATATTTCCCTCGTCCACCGAAAAACCCGCTTCCCCCTGGTTGATGTCCGGAGGCAGTATGTTGATTCCCATGCTCCGGCTGGCCAAAATATACTCCGACACCTTCTTGGGATTGTCGATCACCGAAGTGAGAAGCGCCGCCATGAACTCCACGGGATAGTAATATTTCAGCCAGGCCGTCTGCAATGTAACCACCGCGTAGCAGGCCGCATGGGATTTGTTGAACGCATAATTGGCAAAATCCATCATCTCATCAAAGATCCGATTGGCCGTCTTTTCGTCAATCCCCCTGGACAGGCATCCCGGCACGCCTTCTTCGGCGCTGCCGTACACAAAATTAGCCCGCTCCTTCTCCATGACGGAATGTTTCTTTTTACTCATGGCCCGGCGCACCAGATCGCTGCGCCCCATGGTGTAGCCTCCCAGATCCCGCACGATCTGCATGACCTGCTCCTGATAGACCATACAGCCGTAGGTATTTTTCAGAATCGGCTCCAACTGGGGACAGGCATAGCTGGTCTCTCCGCCGTTGTTCTTGCCCTTGATGTACTTGGGAATAAAATCCATGGGGCCGGGACGATACAGGGAAATACCTGCCACTATATCTTCAAAATTCTGAGGGCGCAGTTCCTTCATGAAGCTCTTCATGCCGCCGCTCTCCAACTGGAAGATCCCCTCCGTCCTGCCTGTGCCGATGTAGGACAGCACCTTGGGATCATTGAAGTCGATGTGGTCCATATCCAGTTTGATCCCCCTGGTCTGTTCCACAAAGCGCACCGCATCCCGGATCACCGTGAGGTTGCGCAGCCCCAGGAAATCCATCTTCAAAAGTCCCAGTTCCTCCAGGGGATCCTTGGTGTACTGAGTGGTGATGGAACCGTCCCCCCCTCTGGACAGGGGTACAAACTCATCCGCCGCCTCCGGGCAGATCACCACCCCGGCGGCATGCATGCCGGTGTTGCGGGGCAGGCCCTCCAGACGACGACACATGTCAATCAGTTTGCGTACCTGCTCCTCTTCCCGGTACAGCTTGTTCAGCTCCGGGTTCTTCTCCAGGGCCTGGTCCAGAGTAATATTCAGATCCCCCGGCACCAGCTTGGCAATGCTGTCCACATAGGCATAGGGAAGGTCCATGACCCGGCCCACGTCCCGGATCACCCCCTTGGCCCCCAGGGTACCGAAGGTGACGATCTGCACCACTTTTTCCGAGCCGTACTTCCGGCTCACATAGTCGATCACGTCCTGCCGCCCGTTGGGGCAGAAATCAATATCGATATCCGGCATGGACACCCGTTCCGGGTTCAGAAAGCGCTCGAACAGCAGACTGTAGCGGATGGGGTCGATGTCCGTGATTTTCAGGCAGTAGGACACGATACTCCCCGCCGCGCTGCCCCGCCCGGGCCCCACCGGGATGCCGTTCTTTTTCGCGTAATGTATAAAATCCCACACAATGAGAAAATAATCCACAAAACCCATACTGTGGATCACATCCAGTTCATAATCCAGGCGTTCCCGCAAGGTCATACCTGTGTCCCCCGCCGCCTGAGAGCCGTCCCCATAACGCTCCTCCAGGCCGTCGGCACACAGTTTTTGCAGATAACTCCAGGAGTCATACCCTTCCGGCACTTCATAGTGGGGGAGTTTCCGGACGCCAAACTCAATCTCCACATGGCATCTGTCCGCAATCTCCTGGGTGTTCTCCACCGCCTCCCAGGCATAGGGGAAGAGGCCCTTCATCTCCTCCTCGCTCTTGACATAGTACTGGCCACCCTCATAGCGCATCCGATCCTCGTCCGCCAGTTTCTTGCCCGTCTGCAGGCAGAGCAGGATGTCATGGGGCTCCACGTCAGTCTCGTAGGTATAGTGTACATCATTGGTGACCACCAGGGGAATCTGCAGTTCCCTGCTCATATTCATCAGTTCCATGTTCACCCGCTTCTGCTCCGGGATGCCGTGGTCCTGTAATTCCAGATAGTAATTGCCCTTGCCGAAGCAGGCCTGATATTTCAGAGCACTCTTTCTGGCTTCCTCCAAAAAGCCCTTGGAGATATTGCGCTGCACCTCTCCGGCCAGACAGGCGGACAGGGCGATCAGGCCCTCGTGATATGTCTGCAGCACCTCCATATCCACCCGGGGCTTGTAATAATATCCCTCTGTAAAGCCCTTGCTGACAATCTTCATCAGATTGGCATAGCCGGTGTTATTCTCCGCCAGCAGCACCAGGTGGTAATAGCGGTCCTCGCCGCCGGTGAGTTCCTTGTCAAAGCGGGAGTTCGGGGCCACATACACCTCGCAGCCGATGACAGGATTAATCCCCGCCGCCTTGGCCTCCCGGTAGAACTCCAGAACCCCGTACATGACTCCGTGGTCGGTGATGGCGGCGCTGTCCATGCCCAGTTCCTTCACCCGCCTTACATACTCCTTGATCTTGTTGGAACCGTCCAGCAGGGAATACTCCGTGTGGACATGCAGATGCGCGAATGCCATATTGTACGCTCCTTTGCTCAATTCATAAAATCTCCCTTTCATTCTACCATCAAAAAAAGCCCTGTACAAGCACAGAATCTTGTACAGGGCCGCTATTTTTCCTTATGGGATATTTATCTTCACAGATATTTCTTAAGCACTTCCACTTTGTCCAGCTGCTCCCAGGGAAGGCTCAGGTCATTGCGTCCAAAATGCCCGTAAGCCGCAGTCTGACGGTAGATGGGCCTGCGCAGATCCAGCATCTTGATGATTCCGGCCGGACGCAGATCAAAATTCTCCCGGATAATCTCCACCAGCTTCTCCTCGGACAACTTTCCGGTTCCGAAGGTATCCACCATGACAGAGGTGGGATGGGCCACGCCTATGGCATAGGACAACTGAATCTCGCACTTGTCGGCCAAGCCGGCAGCCACCATGTTCTTGGCCACATATCTGGCGGCGTAGGCGGCGCTTCTGTCCACTTTGGTGCAGTCCTTGCCGGAGAACGCACCGCCGCCGTGACGGGCGTAACCGCCGTATGTATCCACGATGATCTTGCGGCCGGTAAGGCCGCTGTCCCCATTGGGCCCGCCGATCACAAAACGCCCGGTGGGATTGATAAAGAACTTGGTATCCCCGTCAATCAGATCCCCAGGGAGTATGGGATCAAACACATACTTGCGGATATCCGCGTGAATCTGCTCCTGGGTCACTTTCTCGTCATGCTGGGTGGACAGCACCACGGCTTCCAGCCGGAAGGGCTTTCCGTTCTCATCATACTCCACGGACACCTGGCTCTTGCCGTCGGGACGCAGATAGGGCAGCGTGCCGTCCTTGCGGACTTTGGTCAGCTGCTGGGCCAGCTTATGGGCCAGAGAGATGGGGTAGGGCATGTATTCTTCCGTCTCATTGGTGGCATAGCCGAACATCATCCCCTGGTCACCTGCACCGATGGCGTCCAGCTGCGCGTCGTCCATCAGGTTTTCTTTGGCTTCCAGCGCCTTGTCCACGCCCATGGCGATATCGGTGGACTGTTTGTCCAGGGCCACCATCACCGAGCAGGTGTTGCCGTCAAAGCCCTTCTCCGAAGAGTCATAGCCGATCTCGGTGACGGTTTTGCGAACGATGCCCGCGATGTCGATATTGGCCTTGGTGGTGATCTCTCCCATCACCAGTACGAAGCCCGTGTTGGTGCAGGTCTCGCAGGCCACCCGGCTGTAGGGGTCCTGCTCCATCAGCGCGTCCAGCACCGCGTCGGACACTGCATCGCAGATTTTGTCGGGATGTCCCTCTGTCACCGACTCAGAAGTAAACAAATGTTTTTCCATATAAGCCTCCTTCATTCATTGTGAAAAGAAAAAGTCCGCTCACAAAAAGCGGACTCGAATCTCAGGTTCCAATCCTCTTATTGTTCAAGTAAAACTCGCTCAGGCTGGCACCTTCCGTTGCCGGGGTTGCCGTGGCTTCACAGATCCTATGTATCTCCACCACTCTGAATAAGAGAAAATCTATGCAATTACTATCTATTGACAAGATACACCTTATTAGCGCATTTGTCAACCCACTTTCAACTTAAATTTTTGTAAATCCCTGTCAGAATTAACCAATTCAATCTGCGCCCCCAATGCCTGCAGTTTCAAATGGAAATCCTCATATCCTCTGGCAATATAATGAATCTCGTCCACCGTAGTGAAACCTTCCGCCGCCAGTCCGGCCACCACCAGGGCCGCGCCGGCGCGCAGATCCGGGGCCGAAAGGCTGGCGCCCGTGTATCTTCCCACCCCGTTGATGATGGCGGTGGTACCCTCTACCTTGATATCCGCCCCCATACGGGTCAACTCATCCACATATTTAAAACGGTTCTCGAAAATGGTATCCGTGACAATGCTGGTGCCTGTGGACAAGCCCAGCGCCACCGTAATCTGAGGCTGCATATCCGTGGGAAAGCCGGGATATGGCAACGTCTTTACATGCGTGTGTCTGAGAGGCTTGGAACATACCACCCGCATGGCGTCATCGGACTCTTTGATCTCGCATCCGATCTCCAGCAGCTTGGCCGTGATGGACTCCAGATGTTTGGGAATCACATTCTTCACCGTCACATCCCCTCTGGTGAGCGCCGCCGCAAACATGAAAGTCCCCGCCTCGATCTGGTCCGGGATAATGGTATACTCAGAGCCATGGAGTTTACTCACTCCCTTGATCCGAATCACATCCGTACCCGCCCCCTTGATCCTGGCCCCCATGCTGTTCAAAAAATTGGCCAGATCCACCACATGAGGTTCCTTGGCCGCGTTCTCTATGGTGGTCTGTCCCTCGGCCATGGCCGCCGCCATCATCACATTGATGGTGGCTCCCACGCTGACGCAGTCCATATAAATATGGCTGCCCACCAGCCGCTCCGCCCTGGTCTTGATCAGGCCATGCTCAATCCACACTTCGGCCCCCAGAGCCTTAAATCCTTTGATATGCTGGTCAATGGCCCTGCAGCCGATGTCACAGCCTCCGGGCAGCGCCACCTCCGCCTGCTTGTACTTGCCCAGCATGGCGCCGATCAGATAGTAGGAAGCCCTGATCTTCTTGATATTCTCGTCCTCCACCACCAGGCTGCTGATCTGGGCGGCGTTCAGCGTCACGCTGTGCCGGCCGGTGCGCTTCTCCAGCACACCGATACCCTGCATGGCTTTCAACAGCACATTGGTATCCCTCACATCCGGCAAATTGTCTATATATACGGTCTCATCGGTCATAACCGACGCAGCAAGAATAGGAAGCGCCGCGTTTTTGGCCCCTCCTATCTCTACCTCGCCCACCAATGGATTACCGCCTTTAATTGCGTATTGTTCCATTTTGTCTACCTCATACAGATTTATATAAAAGACTGATTTTCCAAATCACAGGGGAAACCGCCCCACCGCAGGGGCAGAAACCCGGTTTTGCCTTATTAAGGGCATGATGGCACATTCCATGCCATCATGCCGTAAATGCCTGTCCGATAAATATCCAAATTGAATACAGCCATTATACCACAAAATTCCTGTTTGTAAAACAGAACGTTCGTTCCGCCTTGTCATTTCAGGTATTTCAGGGGGTTCACCTGCTTGCCCCCGATCAGGATTTCAAAGTGTACATGGGGGCCCGAGGAGATACCCGTGTTGCCGCTGAGGGCGATCTTCTGTCCCTGCTTCACATATTCCCCGGCCTTCACCAGGATCTTGGAGAGATGGGCGTACCGGGTCTGCCTGCCGTCCTCATGGTCAATATACACCACATAACCATAGCCGCTGCCCCAGCCGGCCTTGGACACCCGGCCGCCGCAGGAGGCCACTACCGTGGTGCCCACGGGCGTTGCCCAGTCCTGGCCCTTGTGATAGGTGCTGGCCCCCTTGGTGGGCGCTTTCCGCCTGCCGAAACCGGAAGAGGCCCGGCCGCCGGAAATGGGTTTGATATAGGTGGGAGGCACCTTGGTCCCCCGCTCCACAATCTTGGCCACGGCTTCCATGACCACCTCTTCCTTCAGGATCTCCCGCTGGGTCAACGTATCGTTTTCATAACTCTCCCGGGCCACTACTTTACGGAAGCCGGCGGAAGGCTGCTGGATCACATTGGTCTGGGTAGTAAACCAGTCGTCCCTTTCGATATACTGCACCGGCGCGTCATATATTTCCTCATAATAATTGACTTCCTGGCGCTCCATGGTGATCTTGGGCTCCGGTACCGTGATGACCAGTTCCTGGCCTGCCCGGATCATGGTATTGATATCCTCCAGGCTGTCGTTCATGGCCACAATGTCGTCCATGGGGATGTTTACCTTGATGGCGATCTCCGAAAGCGTATCCCCGGACTGCACCTCATAGGTACCCACGGTTTCCTGCTCCACCGTCAGCTCTTCTATGGCCTTGTCCAGCGGCTGCAGCTGGCTCTGGGGCAGATATGCCTCCACAATCTCCACTTTCTCCGCAAAATCCATGGAGAGGATCCCCAGATCATAATCCCCGAAATCCTTCTCCTCCTTCTCCACGTCCTGGGCAAAAAGCTGGGTCAGTTCCGCCTGAATGCCCGCCTCCGGGAAGAGCTGCTGTTCCTGCTGCGCCAACATCTCCTGCTCCTGGGACTGTTTCTGCCTGTCCACCGCATTGGCTGTCAGCACGTTAAACAGGCGGTTCTCGTCCTGCACGATGTCCACGCCGAATTTGCCTTCGCTGTCATATTTGCTGACCACTGCCTGCAGCAGCTTCTCCATCTCCTCCAGGGAGGCCAGGTTGACCATATACTCGTCCATCTTCAGGGTATAAGAAAGGACGCTGGTCTCCCGGACGCCGGTCCGCAGCGCCTGGAGAATATTATCATAGACCTCCTGGGGATCATCCACATAGCCGTACAGGACCTCTTCGCCCACATAGGTCATCTCCACATCCATCAGCACCAGTCCCTGCGCCGGGGCGGCAATTTCCCGCCTGGCCTCCCAGAGCATATGCTCCGCATCCTCCGGGTCCGCCACGCTGCCCACCCGGGCGCCGTTTATAAAAATGTGGAACAAATTGTCCCCCGTACTCTCCAGCTTTACAATCCCCTGCATAAACAGCAGGCCCATAAACAGTATCAGCAGATTCCATTTTATATATGTATATTTTAAAAATTTTCCATATTTTGTAATTTTCATCTAAAGCCTCTTGTTTTCTCCATCGGTATCCAATAACCTCATATATCATACCAACTTTGATTTTAGTTGTAAAGAACTTCTTGCCGGGTGTATACTAATATTAAGAAATAGCGGCTACGCCCGCAGGCAGGCAAAAAGGAGGTACGGCCATGAGGGAACACATATTTTTTCATATTGATGTCAATTCCGCTTTCCTCAGTTGGACCGCCCTCTCCCTGCTGCAGGAGGGCAGCGGCACGGACCTGCGCCTGGTCCCCTCCATCGTGGGCGGCGACATGGCGAAGCGGCACGGCGTAGTGCTGGCCAAGTCCCTGCCCGCCAAAGCCTATGGGATCACCACCGGGGAACCTGTGGTGAATGCCCTGCGAAAATGCCCCGTGCTGGTGACAGTCCCCCCGGATCACGCCATGTACCACCGGCGCAGCCGGGAATTAATGCAGCTTTTATCCGGCATCTGCCCTGATATCGAACAGGTCAGTATTGACGAATGCTATATGGATTATACCCCCATTTCAAAAAAATATTCCTCTCCCCAGGAGGCGGCCCGGCAGATCAAGGATAAAGTGCGGGACACATTGGGTTTCACCGTCAACGTGGGTATCTCCGACCGCAAAGTGCTGGCCAAAATGGCTTCCGATTTCAGGAAACCTGACCTGGTCCACACTCTGTTCGTCCGGGAAATCCCCGAAAAGCTGTGGCCCCTCCCCGTATCCTCCCTGTTTCTCTGCGGTCAGTCCAGCGTGGAAACCCTGCGCAAGCTGGGCATTCTCACCATCGGCGACCTGGCCCATGCCCAGACGGATATCCTGGAGGCCCATTTGAAAAGCCATGGCATCACCCTGTGGCAGTATGCCAATGGGATCGACGACTCGGACCTCACGCCAAAGCCTGTGAAAGTAAAAGGAGTGGGCAATTCCACCACGCTGCCCCAGGACGCGCTGACCCGGGAGGATGCCCTGCCCGTGCTTCTGTCTCTGGCCGAGTCCGTGGCCGGAAGGCTCAGGGCCTCCGGGGAATTAGCAGGAATGGTCAGCACGGAGATCAAATACGCTTCCTTTCGCTCTGTATCCCACCAGATGCAGCTGCCCGCCCCCACCGCTTCTTCCCAGGCCATCTACCAGGCCGCCTGCAAACTGTTTGAGGAACTCTGGAACGGAGAGCCCATACGTCTGCTGGGGGTGCGCACCTCCAAACTGGCGTCGGAAACAGAGCCGGTGCAGCTGAACCTGTTTGACTATGGCGCACCCGCCACCGGGTCTGTCGGCAAGACGTTCCGGGCCGCACCGGACAGGGACCGACAGCAGCGCCTGGACAAGGCCCTGGACGGGCTTCGCGGCAAATACGGCAAGGACATTATAAAAAGAGGAAGTCTGATGGACTCCCCCTCTACTCCTTCCTCTTCCTGACACTGTATCCGAAAGTGCCCAGTTTTTCCCCTGTGGCCAGATAATCTCCATGGGAATACACCACCGGCCTGGCCTGCTCCAGATGGAACTTTCCCTTCTCATCCATATATTGCCGGTCCGCATGAACCGCCACAATCCTGGCCAGGAACAAATCGTGGGTACCCAGGGGAATCACCTGGGTCACTCTGCACTCCAGATTCACCGGGCTCTCGCCGATAAGGGGCGCCTGCACCTGTTGGGCCGGCAGCTTTGTCAGCTTCATCTCCCGGAACTTGTCCAGTTCCCTTCCGCTTTTCACACCGCAGAAATCCGTGGCGTACACCAGCTCTTCCGTCACCAGATTCACCACAAATTCCCCCGTCTTTTTCAGCAGAGAATAAGAGTGGCGCTCCGGCCGCACGGAGATGGACAGCATGGGAGGATCGCTGCAGACCGTGCCTGCCCAGGCCACTGTGATTATATTGTCATGGCCCTCCCCGTCCGTCACGCTGACCATCACCACCGGCAGCGGATACAACATATTTCCCGGCTTCCACAATTCCTTTTCCATTAGATTCTCCTATTAGAGTTCCGCATTTTCCCTACCGGCACACAACACGGGTGATGGATATGCGACCGCCCTGCGTCCGCATATCCATCAGTGCGCCGTTCGGGAATATGCTGTTTGAGTTCCGCATTTTCCCTACCGGCATTCCCTACTTTATAGAAAACGGCCATGTCCCGGGACATGGCCGTCATAGATTCCCTGTGTCAGATGACATGCAGATAAGCCAGGATCTGGAACACCAGAGAGCCCAGCGATGCCAGCAATGCCACGGCGGATATTCCCAACAGCAATCCCATTTTGCCTGCGCCTGCCTTGCTGATTTTCTCCAGATTCTCCGTATGTTTGGCGGCTTCCTCCACCACTACAGCCTGCACATTGCGGTAAACTTTCACATTTTCCTTGTGCACATAGTCGCTGATTGTCTCATTCTGACTGTTGGTACTGTCCTTAAGCAGCATCTGGATATTATCATTGTCCTGCTGCACTTCCCTGATTTTACGGATACCGGCCTCCACCAGTTCATTGATGCCGTCTGTATTGATTTGCGCACGTTCCAGCTTGTCAAGTCCCGCGTTTACCACCTGGTCAATCCGCTCCGCAGACGCGGCAGAAGCCACATCTGCATGCTCCAGTTTGTCCGCCAGTTCCGCAGAAACCTGCTGCAGATGCTCCATGCGGCCGCTCACCTGAAGCGCGTTTTCTATGGCTCCTTCCAGACGCTCAATCACGGCGGCGGAAGCCACACTGGCATGTTCCAGCCGATCCACCATCTCCCCGGAGATTTCACCGGCGTGTTCCAACCTGCTCACAGCGGCCGTGACAGCCGAACTGATATTCTGCAGTTCGTCCAGATAGGCCTCATATTGCTTCACCTGTCCCTGAACCTTATGCAATTCCTCTGCGTCCGCCGCAGTATTCGCCTTTATCATTTCCTGCGCTGTCAGACGCTGTGCCAGTTTGTCGATAAACGTATCCATTTATTTTCCTCCAAGCATCTAAACGTACAAAGCTTTCATTTTATTTTATCATTGTTTCTACAACATTACAACTAAAAAAAACAGCGTCCCTTGAAAATTCTTTGAGACCCCGGTATTTATGCAAAATGTATAATTTTGGTAAAATCAGGCTGTCTGCTTTGTAAGATTCACCAAAGATTTACATGGTGTTCACAGATTATTCATATTTGATTGCTATACTAAGCATACATTAATTAACTAACCAACGCACAGCACAATTGCTAATTTTTTCATAATAGCCCAGACGCCGCAAGGTGTCTGGGCACTCCTCATTTCAGGGAAGCTGCGGGGCAATGACTCATACCGCCTGAATATTCTTGGCATGGCTGATGGCCAGGATCTCCTCGTTCAGGGACAGCATCCTGCTGTCAAGATCCGATACCATCTTGGCGCATTCCACCAATTCACTCTTGATATGTTCCGGGGCATCTCCTTCAAATTTATAATGTATCTTATGCTCCAGGCTGGCCCAAAAATCCATGGCCACCGTACGGATCTGTATCTCCACCTTGGTATCCACTATGCGGTCCGAAAGATACACCGGCACCGTCACAATCATGTGATAACTTTTGTAGCCGCTGGCTTTGGGATAGGTAATATAATTCTTCTCGCATATAATCTGGATGTCCTTCTGCTGCCGGATCATCTTGGCAATCTGATAGATATCGGAAGTGAAGGAACAGATAATCCGAATGCCGGCAATATCGTTAATATACTTCACCATATTGTCAATGGTGGATTCATGACCATGCCGTTTCAGTTTCTTGACAATGCTCTCAGGTGTCTTGATCCTCGCTTTGATATGTTCAATGGGATTATACTGATGCACATGCTGAAATTCGTCATTCAGAATCTCTATCTTGGTTTCCACCTGTTTCAGCGCCGCATTATATACCAGATTGACCTCCTTCCAACTGTCAATTCCATCATCATTATCAACTCGTAATTCCATATGTACTCCTTCTAGCTCCAAAGAACTGTTTTTACTGAGTTCAGTATAACACAAAGTATTCCAAAAATGTATGTTTTTCACAAAATATTAATCCTTTTTTAATAATTGTTGGTGGTTTTTACATGGTTGAAGCCCACTATTTATGTTTATGCGCCAAAAGCAATTTATATTCGGGGAAATAAAAGAATTTGTGCTTTCCCATCTGCTATGATAAAATGGGTTGTGCCGTTGAACTATGGGATTTGAAAAAACACATTGACACGAGGAGTAGAAGAAAATGTTTCGTTTATGGGCAAGAGAATTTGCGGACAACAAAATGCTTCGGGATACCGTGATTGCCGATGACAGCCAGGATACGCGGACTCACAAGATCTTCCGGGCTCTGGATCAGGTCTGTTACGAGTTTGACCTGGGAAAGCCCATCTGGCTGGACGCAACGGTGACAGAATTCAAACGCCACAAAAAAGCCAGGTTCCGCCAGGACAATTTTATAGAGGAGATTCCCTTTGACTATCTGGAAATTCAGGTAATTGAGGAAGATTAAAAAAGTGAGTCCTTACAAAGTTAATTGAAATGTAATGACTTTTACGGTTCAAAAAGTATTGACATTCTTATCTGCAAGGTGTAGTATTCAAATATATTGAATGTAGTTTCAAAAACTACATATAATGGTTCCAAGAGAATCTTTTGGATATTTGATTGCAGAAAGCGTCCGCCAGTCATACCCGGGCCGGACGGCTGTAGAACTCGGAGGTGTCAATATGCAGATTACAATAAGAGAACCGGGCAGCGCCCTGACCCATTTTATCGGCATGATGATGGCCGTGTTTGCCGCCATGCCACTGCTGGTTAAAGCCGCCACATCCGGCGGCAATGTCACGCTGACTGCCATGACCGTGTTTATGGCCAGCATGATTCTGCTCTACGGCGCCAGCGCCACTTACCACAGCGTGAACCTCACCGGTTCCCGGCTGAAGTTTTTCAAAAAAATTGACCATATGATGATTTTTGTACTGATCGCCGGCTCCTACACCCCTGTATGTCTGATCGTACTGGGCGGCGCGTCCGGCTACGCCTTGCTGGCGCTGGTGTGGGGAATCGCCATCGCGGGTATGCTGATTAAAGCCCTCTGGGTCACCTGCCCCAAATGGTTTTCCTCGCTGATCTATATCGCCATGGGCTGGGTTTGCGTCCTGGTGTTCGGCCAACTCCTGGATACCCTTCCCACCGCCGCGTTTTTATGGCTGCTGGCAGGAGGCATTATCTATACCATAGGCGGCGTGATTTACGCGTTGAAACTTCCCCTCTTCAACGCGCACCACAAATACTTTGGTTCCCATGAAATTTTCCACCTGTTTGTCATGGGAGGCAGTATCTGCCATTTTATCTTCATGTACGCCTATGTGGCCTGATCACGCGCATGTGATCTCATGATTCGCCCATGGTAAATAATGATTTATTCACCTTTGCAGAAAAGCCTTGCCGGGCATATCGGTTTTCAGTCCGATATGCCCGGCATTCACGTCAGTCACATTCTTCACGTCAGCGGCGATTATTCGTCATACCCATTAGGGTTCTGGCTCTGCCATCTCCAGGAATCGGCACACATCTCCAGCATGTCGTACTGTGCCTCCCAGTCCAACTCTTCTCTGGCTTTGGCAGCATCCGAGTAGCAGGAAGCCACATCCCCCGCCCGGCGGTCTTTGACCGCATAGGGAATCTTGACGCCGCTGGCCGCCTCAAAGTTTTTCACCACGTCCAGCACACTGTAGCCTTTGCCGGTTCCCAGATTGTAAATCTTCAGCCCCGCCTTCTCCCGGATCTTCTTAAGCGCCTTCACATGGCCCAGGGCCAGATCCACCACATGGATATAGTCTCTGACACCGGTTCCGTCCGGGGTGTCGTAATCGTTGCCGTAGACGCTCAGTTGGGCCAGCTTGCCCACGGCCACCTGGGTAATATAGGGCATCAGATTGTTGGGAATGCCGTTGGGATTCTCCCCGATGGTACCGCTCTTATGGGCCCCGATGGGGTTGAAATACCGCAGCAGGATCACATTCCACTGGGGATCCGCTTTCTGGATGTCGGACAAAATCTGCTCCAGCATGGACTTGGTCCAGCCATAGGGATTGGTGCACTGTCCCTTGGGACATTCCTCGGTGATGGGCACAAAGGCCGGATCACCGTATACCGTGGCGCTGGAAGAAAAGATCAGGTTCTTCACTCCGTTTTGACGCATCACATCCACCAGGGTTAATGTACCGGCGATGTTGTTCTCATAGTACTCCCAGGGCTTCTGGACAGACTCACCCACCGCCTTGAGCCCGGCAAAATGGATCACCGCATCCGGCTTCTCTGCGGCAAAGATTTTCTCCAGGGCCGCCCTGTCCAGAATATCCGCCTTGTAGAAGGGCACCGCCTTCCCTGTCAGCTTTTCCACCCTCTGCAGGACTTTCTCGCTGGAATTGCTCAGATTGTCCACTACCACTGCCTCATAGCCCGCATTCTGCAGTTCCACCACGGTATGGCTGCCGATATAACCCGCACCGCCTGTCACCAATATTTTCATAGATTCTTCTCCGATCCGCCGCGCCTGTGCGGCATGTTGCCATTATTCGTTCCGCATCCTTACGGTCCGCGTCTACAGTTCCACACCGTTCTCCTGAAGCAGCGCCCGGGCGCTCTCCACGGAATCAATCCCCGTCTTGTTCTTGATGGGCGCAAACTCCCGGTTTCTCTCGACCTCGTAGGGCAGACAGCTATCCATCTGATGAATCATATCCAGCACCAGATTCTCAAACTTATAACCGTTGGGTTCCTGGGGTTTTACCGGTTCTCCCTTCTCGTCCAGACAGGGAATCTTCTTCTCCACCACATGCAGGGGCAGGCTGCCGTCCAGAAGCTGCTCCAGCGCGGATACCCGGAACAAATAGTTCAGGATCACACCGAAATTGTAGGCCGGTTCCCCTTTCTCATCCCTGGCGTCCATCAGTTCCTGTGTCAGATCATAGTACTCCACAATGGAAGGCCGTCCGTCCTCCAGGCACATCACGCCCACCTTCTCATCCGGAGCATTCTTGCGCACCACTTTGGCTCCCACATCGCAGTTCCTCTGAATGGTGGCGCCTATGAAACAGGGATCCGCAATCCGCTGCAGCACATTGTCCACCGCGAACACATTGATCCACTCAATGCCTTCCGCCTTAACCATGTCCAGCAGGCCCGCGTTCTTCATGGAGACAAACCAGCCGCCGTTACCGTTGGGAGAGGTGGCCAGCCTACCCTTCTCCTCCAGATAAATCTTGCCCTCATAGTCCGTGGCCGCCGCCATCTCCTGTCTGAAGAAATGCACGAATTCCGGATTGTATCCAAAAAATTCCTTCTCCTGCATGAACTTAATCGTGGTATCATTGTTCTTCTCGCTGGTCATGACAAAGAGATGGATCCAGCAGCCGCTCTGCCGCACCACATCCATCAAATTGTTGACCAGGCACTCAAATATGTACAGCTCTCTGGTGACGCCCACATTGTACATACACTTGGGATTGTCGGAACCCAGGCGGGTGCCCATCCCCCCTGCCAGCAGCACCGCACCTACCTTACCGTCCCGGATGGCCTCAAGGCCCGCGGCTGTAAAGCCCTTTCTGTTGGCGGCGATCTCCTCCAGTTCCATGGCTGCAAGAGGGGTAATCTTCCCCTTTTGAACCAGTTCCTCCTTGTGCATGCAGGAGGCCAGTATGCTCATGTCCGTCTCTGCAATCTGCTGAAGCAGCGCTTCACGGCCTGCCTCATCCAGTTCCTCATAATACTTCAGTACATGCTCCTGACCGAACCGGGCCAGTTTCTGTTTTGCCTCTGCCAATGTCATAGCGGTCTCCTTTTTTCTAAGAATATGGTTTACTGTTTCTCTCTTCCTTAATTATACCACTTTTTCCTGCCGCCGCAACCATTTAAAGGCGAATATCCCCTTCTTTTCTCACAGAGACAGGCCCGCGAAAAAATCATTATGTCCCAGCTGTTCCTGCTGGTAGCGCAAAAATCCCGCCCGCAGCCGGGGCTGGTCTTCCCCCATCTGTCGGATCATGGACTCTATGTTTTCCCTGCCGGCACAGCCCAGACCCAAAAACAGCTGCACATACTCGGAACGTTCCTCTCCTTCCGCCAGTATCACCTGCCAGGTCTCCTCGCTCTCACAGCCCATGGTATGTGAGATCAGATATTGCTCCAGATATTGCCGCATATCCGGCGAAAGCCCCTCCCCGCACAAGAGACGCAGCATGGCCAGCCGCACCTTCTTCTGCCTCTTGGCCCGCAAAAAGGCGTCCAGGTCCGTGCTTCCGTAATCCTCCTCGCCGCACAGCACCTGCCGGGAATAGCCCTCCTGATCCCCGGCCCGCATCACCGCTTCCAGCCGCAGATCCCATTTCCGCAGCCACTCCGGGCTGCCCACGGCTTTAGGCTCCAGCAGATAGTAGGCTTCCATCTGTATCACGGCCGCCGCCAGCAGCCGGCCCACCTCCGGCGTCCACGCCCGCCGCTCCCCTCCCTCCGCGTCCGGGCAGACCCCCTCCACGCAGTCCAGATGTCCGCAGTCCAGAAACAAAGCCTTCCCCAATCGGTCGCATCCGGCCGGAAGAAGAACTCTTTCCAGGTTATTGCAATAGGCAAAAGCCCAGTCTCCGATGCTGTGCAGCCCTGGGGGCAGACTGATCTCCCGCAGATTTTTTCCGCTGAGAAATGCCTTTCTTCCCACGGCAGTCACGGGACTGTCCCCGATGCGCTCCGGCACCCGGGCCAGCCATCCCCGCCCCTGCCAGCCGGTGATACACGCCCCCTCCGGCTCCACAATGTATCGCAGACTGCCGTCCCCTGTGTTATACTCGTACTCTTTCATATCTGCCTCTCCATATATGACATGGCCGTGCCCGCATTGCCGCCTGCTCCCCCAGGTCTCCTCCGGCCGCCGCTCAGTCGATCAACAATTCCCCAATCTGGGCTTGTATCCGGTTCTGCCGCTCCGAAAGCATCAGATCCTGACTGTGGCGCTGGTAATCCGGGCTGCCGAAGGCGGCGATAAATCCTGCCCCCGCGCTGCTCACGGTCAGTTCCGTCACCAGGATCAGCATTTCATTGCCCTCCGCAAAAGCCTCCTGGGCAAAGACAAACAGATGGTGCAGCTCCCCTTGCACCCGCTCCGTCTCCCGCTTCATGGCGGCAACCGCCGCCTCATACTGTCCCTTCACTGCCCCGAAAGCGGTTTCCCAGGTCTCCTCCGGCGCCGCTGCCTTTCGAGCCTGCTCCAGGAACTGCAGCACCTTTTTGTGTCTGCGGCGGTCCTCCCTGGACAGAGTGCCCGCCCGGTCCGCGGCAAACATCCGGCCCCGCCGGTTCTCCTCCAGACGCTCCATGCAGGCCGCCACCCGGCCAGGCCCGGCATCCGCACCAGCCGTATTTTTTACCGCCAGCAGCAGGGCACGGGTATCCGTCAGGAACGCGGCCTGCTCCATCACCTCCTGCATGTCCGCCAGCATCCGGTCCAGCAGCATCCCCACCAGGGACAGCCGTTCGTCGAAAGCCGCCTCCCTGGCCCGGGCGATGGCCTGCACAGGCGGCCTGCCCTCCAGGATTTCCTGGATCCGATAATCCTTTTTGTATTTCCTGTATAAATCATAATAGGCCGTAAATTCCCGGACGATCCGATCGTTACGGATATACTGTCCCACCAGGGTCTCGTCCACATTAAGACTCTCCTCCTCATAGTGGTACAGAATCTGGGACAAGTCTTCCCAGCCCCGGGCGGTCACATAGCTGCGCCCCTTGGCTGTGGTCTCCATATGGTAAAAATACTCTTTTTTCAGATCCAGGAAATTCAGAACCGCGCTGTGCAAATGACGTTCCAGCGCATATTCCTTCCAAGTGCGATAGTCCGCCTCCACCTCCATGATCTTCAGCCGGTCCATAGTCACCACGTCAAACTCCCGGACGGATTTGTTGTACTCCGGCGGATTGCCCGCGGTGACAATCACCCAACCCTCCGGCACCCGATGACGCCCAAACACTTTATACTGCAAAAACTGCAGCATGGCCGGGGCCAGGGTCTCCGACACACAGTTGATCTCGTCCAGAAACAGAATCCCTTCCCGGACGCCGCTCTCCTCCATGGTCTCATAAATGGCCGCGATAATTTCGCTCATGGTATACTCGGAGATATCATAGGACTGACCGCCGTAAGTCTTGTGGGCGATAAAAGGAAGGCCCAGCGCCGACTGACGGGTGTGGTGGGTCATGGAATAGGACACCAGCGCAATCCCCATCTCCTGGGCCACCTGTTCCATGATGGCGGTCTTGCCGATGCCCGGGGCTCCCAGCAGGAAGATGGGCCGCTGGCGCACCACGGGAATGCAATACTCCCCGAACTCGTCCTTTTTTAAATAGATATTCACGGAGTTCTTGATATACTCCTTCGCCTGTCTGATATTCATATCCATTCCTTTCCCGGCAGCCCGCCGCCTTACAGTTCACTCTCAATCACAACTTTCATACTCCAGGGGGGGACCGGCTGACGCGCTTCGTCCTCCTCCAGGAACGCAAAGATCACATCATAGCCGGGCATCCTCTGAGGATAAATGCCGTAGCCGTCAGTGAAATAGATCAATCCTTTCAGATTCTCAAATTCTCCCTGTTCCAACAGCCTGTCCACATAGTCGAACACCGGCCGGAAGTCCGTGGCCCCAAAGCCCTGCAGCTTGCCGTGGGCCAAAAACGCCTGAAAATCCTCATCACAGGTGATCCTGGTGTCACTCTGTACTTCATTGTCACACTGTATGATATGCACATTGATTCTGGTAAAAAAATTCTCGGCCCCCTTCAGCAGGGAGTAGGTCTTGTTCAAAAACTCCTTCACCACCGGCCCCCGGCAGGATGCGGAAGTGTCCAGAGCAATGACGAATTCCTTTACCTTTCTGGCGTCCTTGTACTCCAGGGGTTCGATCAGGGGCATGTTGCCATACCGCTCCAGCCCATAGGTATAATAAATATAGTCAAATTCCTCATCATTGACCGTCAAGTCCTCTCCCATCACCGTGAAGCGCCTGAGTATGGCGCTGTAATCGTACCGGTCCCGGGTGGCCTCCGCCAGATTTTTCTCCAGCCCCTGGGTGTGGGCCCGGCCCCTGGTAAAGGACTTCAGATCCGCTTTTACCCGCTCGCTGATCTTCCGCCACTGTTCCGGGGTCATCTGTACTTCCCCCCGGGGCGTCCACCGCTCATGACTGTCCCGGTAAAACAGCCGCAGCAGATCCTGCCGCTCCCCGGGCCCCATGGGGTTGTGTCTCATATATTTATAAATCCGTTCCGCTGTCAGGCTCCCTGCGTCCTCCTGCCAGACCCGCAGTTTTCCCCGGGCCTCCGCATCCGTGTCCAGGGCCGCAATGGGCAGCCCCATCTCCAGGATCACGCCCTCCACTGCCAGATCCGCCGCCAGGTCCCACAGCTCCCGCTCCACCTTGTCATAGGCAAAGCTGTGGAAAAAAATACAGTGCAGCAGCAGATGCAGCATGCTGCGGGTCACCAGCCGGGGGTCCCTTTGATATAAGCGCAGCACATATGCCGGGTCATACCACACAGTGCTGCCATCGGTGGCGATGCAGCCTGTTGCCTCCCCGGCCTGCCACGAAAGTTCCATCATGGCCACATCCAGAAACCGCAGGGACACCAGTATATTGTCTCTGGACAGAGCCAACACCTGCTCTGCCAGTTCCCGGACTTTCCGCCGCTTCTCCTTTGGCATTTCCTTCTGTCTCTCTTCCACGCCCGCCGCCTTTCTCCGTCTCCCGGATCCCCATTACCCTATTTAGTGTACTGGAAAAAACAGAAAATATCAAGCCGTCCTCACAAAAGTAGTAACAAAGAGGCTTGCGTATTTGAGTCAAACAGATATAATTAAGAATATGTAAGCAAATTGCATACGAGGAGGAAAATTTATGAGCGTCATTAAGGTTGAAAGCCTGGTCCGTGATTATGGAGGCGGAAAGGGTGTATTTGACATATCCTTTCATGTGAAGCAGGGGGAAGCCTTTGGATTTCTGGGGCCCAATGGGGCCGGCAAAACAACCACCATACGCCATTTAATGGGATTTCTGAAGCCCAGGTCAGGAAGTTGTACCATGGGCGGTCTGGATTGTTGGAGATACAGAGACAAAGTGCAGGCAAGGCTGGGCTATATTCCCGGCGAAATCAGTTTTTTTGAAGATATATCCGGCGCGGAGTTTCTGAAATTCATCGCAGAATACCGCAGAATCGGCACACAGAACCGTAAGGGGGAACTGCTGGAACGTTTTGAATTAAACCCCAAAACCAAAATAAAAAAGATGAGCAAGGGGATGAAGCAAAAACTGGGAATCGTTGCTGCTTTTATGCATGACCCGGATATTCTGATTCTTGATGAACCCACCAGCGGACTTGACCCCCTGATGCAAAGCAGATTCATTGATTTGATAGCGGATGAAAAAAAGCATGGCAAGACGATCCTGATGTCAAGCCATATGTTTGAGGAAGTCGAAAGAACCTGCGACCGCATTGGAATCATACGGCAAGGCAGAATGGTGGCTGTTGACAACGCCGCTGCGCTGCGTGAACGTCATACCCGCAATTATACCGTAACCCTGGCAAATGAGTCTGATGCCCAGGCATTTGCCGCGGATTTCAGCGGTATACAAAACGGATTGGAGGTTACGGTTACCACAAAGCAAAGTCTGGAAGAAATCTTTATGAATTATTACGGAGGTGAGAAGCATGATGAGCATGGCGCTGTATAAACGTGAAATGAAGGGAAGCATAAAGCTGCTGATCATTTTCAGCGCAATCATTACCATGTATGTTTCCATTATTATCAGTATGTACGATCCCGAACTGATGAAAACCTTAGACAGTTTTGTGGAAATCATGCCGGAATTGATGGCCTCGGTGGGTATGAAAGCATCTGCGGCGACTCTTCTGGGATTTATGGTATCCTACCTCTATGGCTTTATACTGCTGATTTTTCCCATGTTATTCTGCATCCTGCGAGGAAATGCCCTGATTGCGAAATATGTGGATAAGGGCTCCATGGCTTTGTTGGCGGCCGCGCCTGTAAAACGGCGCGCCATTGCCTTTACCCAGATGATAGTGCTGGTAAGCGGCATTTTGCTGCTGGTTCTTTACACCACAATCCTGGAATTGATTTGCGCCGCGGGCGGTTTCCCGGGAGAACTGGATGTGAAGGCGCTTTTTGCGCTGAACGGCGGACTGCTGTGCCTGCATTTGTTTATTGGCAGCATATGCTTTCTTTCTTCCTGCATATTTTCGGATACAAAATACAGCATTGCTTTCGGAGCAGGGATTCCCATATTCATGTATGTATTGCAGATGCTTGCCAATGTGGGCGGCAAAGCGGAAAAAGCAAAATATTTTACTTTCTTCACCCTGTTCCATGCTGATGGCATCATTGCAGGCGAAAGCAAAGCCGTGGCAGGTATATTTATTCTCCTGACAGGCGCCGCGGTATTTTACGCATCGGGCCTCCTGATATTTGACAGAAAGGACCTGCACATATAGCAAAGCCCCCTGTTTTTGCCCATAAAAGGGCCGGACTCTTTTCAAGTCCGGCCCTTTTCATATGGCGCTATGTATGACGCCACACTTACTTCTTACCCTTCTTTTTCAGATCCGTCAGATAGTTGATCAACTCGTCGATCTCCTTCTCCTTCCCGGGACCTTCCTCATCCAGTTCCAGCAGCCCTGCCAGAATGGCCGTCTTGCTGATAATGGTATGGAAATTCTTGATATCCCCCAGAAACTTCTCCACCAATACTTCCTTGGACTTTGCTGTGGGGCCGAAGGTTCTGCTCAGCACATTGCCGCTGTGGGTAACACCTTTCACCTCTACCAGCTCGGCTGCCAGCATCTTGCGAAGCACGGCCTGTACGGTGCTCTGGGTCAACTCTTCACCGGAATTGACAATCTCGGTGGATGTCAAAGCCCGCTCATTCTCATGCAGAATCTTTAACACCTCAAGTTCTCTCGGATTCAGTTTCATACTTCGTCTCCTTTCGTATTTTTTTACTAAGGCTATTATAATACATTGTTTAAATTTTCGCAATACTTTTTCTTTGGTATAATATGCTAAATTTAAATTTTTTTCAGAGTATGCCTTGTATGAAACTGCCACTACGATTTTTGCAGGATATAATGAAAGACTTCCAAACGGGTAAATCCCATCCGCTTTAATTTATCCAGGGATTTTCGAATATTTTCTTCCGTATTATAGCCCGGAATGCGGGGAATACGGATCTGCACCCTGTCCGGGGGCAGGCATGCCGCCAGCCGCCGCAGATTCTCCTCCAGAGGGTCCTGGGGCTGACCGGTGTAAGAGGCATATACTTCCCGGTCCAAATCCTTGATATCTACAATGAAATGGTCCGCCGCTTCCAACACCTGCTCCAGGTTTTCGGGCGGCACATGCAGGGAAGTTTCCACCGTCAGACGCCAATCCGGGCCGCAGACCTGCCGGAAAGCGGCGATAAAAGCAGCGTGGAGCAGCGATTCCCCGCCTCCGAAAGTCACGCCTCCTCCCGTGGACAGGAAGTAAAGATTGTCTATCTTAACCTTATCATATAATTGTTCCGGCGTTAATCGCATGCACTTCTCCAGAGTGGATGGCCGCCAGGCATGGGGATTGATGCAGTATCGGCACTGCAAAGGGCAGCCGTAGGCCCCCACCAGCGTAGTCACTCCCTGCCCGTCCGTAACCAGCCGGTGACGCGCTATGGAGAAAACAGGAAGCATGACACTCAAGGCGCATCCTCCCCGGAGGCTCCGTTTTCCACGTCGGTATCCGTTTCCTCCAGAGGGGCAATGTCACCCTGCAGTTCCTCCACCATTCCTTCCACATTCAGATCCGGCATCTCCGTGAAAGGCTCTGCCTCGCTTATGTTTCCTGCAATTTCAAGGTCGCTTCCGTTTTCCGGGCTCTGAAAAAAGTCCGGCACGCTGTCCATGGGACTGCAGGCCGTGAGACCCGCGCACACAGAGGCGGAAATCCCCACCACCGCCACGGCCTTGCCCAGCCCCTTCCTGATGGCCAGTTCCCGCTCCAGATAGCGCAGTTCCGCCTCACATTTCGGGCAGGTTCCCCTGCACTCCCCCTGGTAAGTACACTGTGACACCGCAAATGGGATATCATTCTCCCGGGCGATCTGTCCGCGTATTTCCTTTAAAGCCCGGCATTTCTCTTTTCCTCTCATAATTTGCCTCCCTATTTGTAGATAAACGACTCCTGCAGCTCTTATCTCAACTGTCAGATATTATTGGTAAATCGTTACAAATAAAATAGAAATTTCTTATATTTTTCTAAACTTATTGCAAAATCCCCACTCTCTATCGTATAATGGAGCCATGAGAAAAAACACAAGAACCCTATTCATCACACTTATCGCAGTCGGCATATGCTGTCTGGCGACGGCGGGAGGGATCCTGCTGTACCGCCACCAGATGGACAGGCAGGCACAGGAGACGCTGGAAGCCCTTCGGGCCTCGGCGGAAAGTTACACACAGCAGGTTCCCGAAGGAACGGAAGAAACTCCCGCGGCAGATACCCCGTCAGACATCCCGGAGCAGGATATGTCCGGCGAAGCGCCGCCCCAGGAGACTCCCGGCCCCACTCCCCTTCCCACCCCGGAGCCGGTGGAGAACCCTTATCAGGACAGTTTTCTGGCCAATGAGGATATGGCGGCCTGGCTGGTGGTACCGGACACAAAGATGGATTATCCCGTGATGTGGACCCCCCGGGACGAGAATTATTATCTCCGCCGGGGCTTTGACGGCAAAAGCAACCAGAACGGCTGCCTGATCCTGGACACGGACAGCTGCGTGGATCCCATTACCACCAACCTGATTATCCACGGCCACAATATGAAATCAGGGGCCATGTTCGGCGAGTTGGACAAGTATCAGGAAGAATCCTATTTCCAGGAACACCGGGAAATGATGCTCCACACCGAGGACGGGCTTCACACCTATGAGGTGATTGCCGTGTTCCCCTCACAGGTCTACAAAAAGACCGATCAGGTATTTAAGTTTTACCAGTTTTTCCAGGCGGACACCCAGGAAGAGTTCGATTATTTCTATGACAATATCAAAGAACTCTCCCTGTATGACACCGGGGTTACAGCCGAGTTCGGAGATCGGTTCCTGACTCTCTCCACCTGCTCTTACCATGTAGACCGGGGACGGTTTGTGGTGGTGGCCAAAGAAACAGGATACGAGGACATTTACGCCCCCTTCCGCTGATTTCCAAAGATTTGTCACCGGCTTTCGCGCGGCCTCATGACCTGCGGGAGCCAGACAACAGTATCAATCAAATTTTAGGAGGTTAATAACATGAAGAGACTGAAAAAAATTGTTTCCCTGTTTGCGGCGGCAGCCCTGCTGGTTCTGGCCCCCGGCGTAAAACAGACGCAGGTTTCCGCTGCGGAACCTGTCACCTATTCCCTGAAATATGTGGAGGAAAGCGGCGAATGGCGTTTCCAGGAAGGTCCCTGGGACGACTATCGGGGCCACAGGGAATTGTACTACATGAAACAGGCCCTGAAAGACGGCGACCTGGTGGTAATTGAGGGTGGCAGCCATGGACTGACCCTGGATCTGCCCGTAAATCTGGGCAATCTCACCTTTAAGCAGGCATACAGCGCCTCCGTCACTGTGAAGGGTGCGGATAATGTATATGTACTGCGGGACAGCACGGCTTCCATCACCGGCAATGTAGTAAATGCCCATGTGTACGACAATGCCATCGCCAATTTCAACAACAATGTGACCAATCTTTATATCACCAAGGAACGGGATGCCCTGCAGACCGTGGCTGTGGTGGGTACGGTGTCTTATGTAAAGACCGGCGATGCCGAGAAGGTATACAGTGAACTTTACAATTTCCAGGCCAACTCCTTCCGGCAGGAAAAGGGCGTACTGAAGACGGATGCCAGCCAGTTCAGCATCCTGCCCACCGTGGTTCCGCCGGTTCTGCCTGTGGATCCCAACACCCCTGCCTTGCCGGTGGCTCCCGTAGATCCCACAACTCCCGTAGCGCCGGTTACACCGGTAGTTCCTGTAACACCGGTAGTCCCTGTGGTTCCCACTGCGCCCTCCGACAGTCTCTATGACGATGTACCCAAGACAGGAGAGCCTGTGGCTCTGCCCGGCCTGCTGGTCATGGGCGCCGGCCTGTGCTTTGGCGGAGCATATCTGCTCAAAAGAAAGAACGCGTAATCTATATTAGTAAAGCAGGGCCAGCCCCCAACGGGTCTGGCCCTATAATTATGCTTTTTTCTTTCGATTTCTCTGTACCACAGCACTCTTAAACGCTTTCCTCATCGCCGGGGACAGTTCCTGGCAATCTTCATCAAAAGTGATTGGATTTTTTTTTGCCTCTTCTACTTCTCTAAGCTGCTCTTCTGTAGGTCGCTGTCCATTTTCAATAATAAATGTTCTGATCATAATAAAGACTCCTTTCCATACTCGTTGCAAGTCGAGCCGATATCATTCGGATTGTTTCCTTTTTTTCTGTAAATACTACGAATAGAACATCTCCAACCTTCCCGATTGCAATGTATCTGTCTTCATCCACACTGTGTTCAAAGTCAAACATTTCTATATAATTTGGATCATCAAAAACGTGTGCGGCCGTCTCAAACGATATTTTATGTTTCTCTTTATTTATAATATTTTTATTCTCGTCCCATTCAAACTTCATTATACATTGCCCCTTTACTTCTATCAGTATCATAGCACAAAGCAAGCAATTTTACACTATCTTTTTCCACCTAATCCTGCATTATATCTGATACTGGCAAAAATCCGCAGGATAGTTTACTTCCTATCCCACGGACATTCATTACCCATACATATCAATTATCCATTTTATTTAATAAATCCGAAAGCGGTTTGAAAGTATATCCCATCTCCTCCCATTTGGTCAGCAGTTCATCCATAATCTCTCCGTTGGTCTGGGAAGTACTATGTAAGAGGACAATGGCCCCGGGGTGAATCCGGGAAAGAAGTTTGTCAAAGGCTTCCTCTTTGGTGGGCTGTTTATCCTGATACCAGTCCACATAAGCCAGGCTCCAGAAAAAAGTGGCATAGCCCATCTCCTGGGCCATCTTCAGATTCTCGGTGCTGTATTTTCCCTGGGGCGGCCTGTAAAACGGCGTCATCTCCTGCCCGGTGATTTCCTTATACAGGGCCGCCACATCGTTCATCTCCTTGGCAAAGGTTTCCTTGTCTAAGATACCGGACATATCCGGGTGATGGTAGGTATGGTTTCCCACTGTGTGTCCCTCCGCCACCATCCGCTTTATCAGTTCCGGGGCGGATTCCAGATAATGTCCCACCACAAAGAAGGTGGCCGTGGCATTGTGTTTTTTCAGAGCGTCCAAAATGGGTTCCGTATTGCCGTTCTCAAATCCCGCGTCAAAGGTCAGATAGATCACCTTGTCCTGGGCATTGCCCACATAGTAAGCGTTGTACTTGGCCAGTTCCGCAGCGGATGCGTTGCCGCTGGGCTGGCTGCCCTCCTGGCCAAATCCCAGGCCCCAGTTCTCCGGCGAGCGGGCTATTGAGGAGGCTGCCGCCGTGCTGTGGGTGGCGGCCCCCACCGCCCTTCCCAGCAGAAACATGGCCAGCAGAAATACCGCCGTCAGCGCGATCCTGGGATAGTCCAGCTTCTTCCAGTCCACATCCTTCCATTTCCATTTTTTAATTCGTTCCAGCATCATGACTCCCGATACTTTTTTAGCTAATATATGTATTTGGAAGGAAAATAAGACCATTATACTATACCGCTCAATTCCTGATACAGCCGCTTGGCATAGCTGTCCGTCATGCCGCAGATGAAATCCGTCACCAGAAGCAGGCGCAGATACAACTTCTCCTCCGGGGATTTATTCTGGCTGTAATGCCGGTAAATAGCCTTATAATTGTCCGAGACCAAAGCCATCAGTTTGGTCTGTACCGCCGTCATGGATTCCCCGCTGTCATACACGATGGCGGCATCCACAAAGCGATCCAGCAAAAATCCCAGAATGGTTTCGGCAGCGATCTCCAACTTGTAGATGGGTTCCGAAATAAAGGCGTACCGATAGGCAATGTCTCCCAGGACCTGCGCCATCCCGGCGCATTCGCCTTCCGCCAGCAGTTCCTGCCGGTAACTGCCCTCCATAATGGCCTCGTAATTGGCGGCAAATTGTTCCGTTGCGCAGGCCAGGAGTTCTCCCTGCACCCGCACAATCCAGTTCTGTACCGCATAGGTCTCGGGATCGGAAATCCCCCGCTCCTGTCCCTTTTTATACCGTTGCTCCAGTGCATCTACCAGTTCTCTGTATTTTTCCCCTTCGCCCTGCTCCTGTTTCCGCAGTTCCCTCACCAACTGCCAATAAGTGATACAGCCCTTTTTAAAGGCATCCTCCACATCTGCGGTTTTGTAGGCGATATCATCCGCCGCCTCCAGCACGAATGCCAGGGGATGTCTGCGTCCTTCGGTTCCCAGGGTATGCTGAATCTGCTCAAACAACTCTTTTTCCGCATAATAATAGCCCATCTTTTTTGTGCGGATGTCCCCGCTGTCTTTTCGAATTTCCGGAGAGGATACCGGGTATTTGATGATGGTGCCCAGCAGCGCCTGAGTCAGGTTCATGCCATGTTCATCCACCAGAAAGTGGAGTTTGGACACCAGCCGCAGGGCCTGGGTATTGCCCTCAAAGGCATAAAAATCTTCCTGCATCTGTTCGGACAGCAGTTCTGTCAAAGGCCGCTGCCATAACTGCAGACTTCCCATATGCACCCGGAACCACTCCCGAATCACCATCTCTCCAAAATGCCCAAAGGGCGGATTTCCGATATCATGCAGCAGCCCGGCACATTGCAGAATGTCGCAGATATAGCCCTGATACTCCGGTAAAAAAGCGGGGTCCTTTACCTCCTGCAGGATTCTCTGGGATATATTCTGCCCCAGGGATTTGCCGAAGGAAGATACCTCCAGGGAGTGGGTGAGCCGGGTGCGGATAAAATCGCTCTTATCCAGCGGAAAAACCTGGGTCTTATCCTGCAGCCGCCGAAAGGAAGCGCTGCCGATGATCCGGTGATAATCCTTCTCGTATTCAGTTCTCAGGTCTCCAGACCCGCCCCGCCCAGACACCGGGCGAATCCGTTCATCGCTAAGCAGCCTGCTCCACTCCATGGCAAAACTCCCCTTTATAATAAATCTTCCCCGCATCCCTTACAAAGCCGGACGCTCTCTACCCCTTTAGCCCCCTGGCCTGGCGGTCCATATCTTCCACCACGATATCATAGATTTCTCCCAGACCTGCACAGTACTCCAGCAGCTGCCAGGGCTCGTTGGTATGGAAATGTATCTTGATCAATTCCTCATCCCCCACCGCCAGCAGGCAGTCCCCTTTAAAATGCGTTGTGATATAATCGTTGACAGCGTCCTCGTCCAGGTTCTGCCCCTCGATCAGTAGTTGTGTGTCATAGCGAAATTCCAATGGTTCCATAAGTCATTCTCCTTTTGATACGGCAGCCGCGTTTTGCGCAGGGACGCCGCTATTGGCTTTGCTGCAGGTTGCATTGTCTGAAAATCCTCCACAGCATAAATACGGCGGCGGCGGCCAGCACCATCTCCGCAAAGGGCTGGGCATAGGGCAGGCCGTACAGAGGAAACAGCCAATTCAGCACAAAGAGAGCCGGGATTTCCAGCACGATTTTGCGCAGCAGGGCAAAGACCAGAGCGTATTTTCCCTTGCCCAGGGCCTGGAATACTCCCACCGCCAGAAAATCCATGCCCAGAAAGGGCATGGTGATGCTAAAGCCCCGCAAAAACTCTGTGCCATAAGCGATGATGGACTTGTTCTCCATAAAGGCTCCGGTCAGCCCCGCCGAGAAAATCCAGAACAGAGCCATAACGGCAAACAGCCCCGGCATCATAATCTTCATGGCGAAGGTAATGGCCTTCTTCATCCGGGGATGATTGCCGCTGGCATAGTTGTAGCTGATCAGCGGCATAATGCCCTGGGAAAAACCCAGCGCGATCTGCAGAGGCACCATACTGATCTTCTGGGAGATGCCCATGGCCGCCACCGCGTCCGCCCCATACTCGGAGGTGAAATTGTTCAGGATCGTCATACCCGTCACATTCAGCAGATTCTGGATGGAAGCGGGAATCCCCACGCCGCAGATGCCCAGGATAATGGCCTTGTTCCAGCCCAGCATCCGGGGATTCACGCACACATAGGTGCTTTTCCGCTTCACATACAGCAGTATAAAGAAATAAGCGCAGGCGGCACAGTTGGACAAAAAGGTGGCCAGCCCGGCCCCCGCCGCCCCCATGCCAAGCCCCCAGGGCATGATAAATATAGGATCCAGCACAATGTTCAGCAGACATCCGCTCATGGTGCCGATGCTGGCGTGGAAAGAGGCTCCCTCGGAGCGCACCAGATAGGCCAGCACCACATTGAGGATGGCCGGAACCGCACCGCAGGACACCGTCCACAGCATATAGGCCGCCGTGGCAGGCGTGGTGGCCTCATCCGCCCCCAGCAGTACCAGCAGAGGCCCCTTGCCCAGGGTACAGAGCGCCGCAAACAGAGCCCCGCAGAAAAGGGCACAGTAAAACCCCATGGCCGAACTCCTGCGCACCATATCATATTCCCGGCGCCCCAGGGCACGGCTCATCATACTGGAAGTTCCCACCCCAAACAGATTGTTTACCGCATTGAATGCCAGCAGCACCGGGGCCGCCAGCGTCACCGCCGCATTTTGCAGAGGATCATTCAGCATCCCCACAAAATACGTATCCGCCAGATTGTACAGCACCATCACCAGACTGCTCAGAATGGTGGGAACCGCCAGATTTGCCACTGCCTTGGGGATGGGCATGGTTTCAAACAAAAGAGTTTTGTTGGCCGCCTGTGCCTTCATTTCAATCGCCTTTCTTATTAGAGTACCGCATAATGCCGGAAAATGTTTCAGTGCGTTTTCCCACGTCCCTGCCGGGCGCCGGCCACGGAGTAATAGCATTTGTCGCAGAGGGAACTGCGGGCTCCGATGGGCAGCAGCTTGCCGCAGTAATTGCAGCGGCGCAGGTAGAAGGTTTTACTCTTGCCCAGTTCCGACAGAATGATATCCTCTGTCTTTAAGCGTTCCTCTACCACCCGTTCCTCATTCATGATTTTGCCGAAACGCACGGAAAACTGGTTGTAGAGGTCCAACAGCTTGTAATAGGTCTCCGCCCGCTCCAGCCGGGTATCCCCTCTGACTTCGTCAAACACGGGAAACCGAATAGATATATCCGCCGTGTAGGTCTTGCAGTAGTACCGCCACATGGCCATGCATTTCTCGTTGCCCAGATCCACATCGCAGGAGATCATGTTATAGAGTTCCCTCTTGTCGTCAAAGCCTGAGATGCTGTCCCGGATGCCGTACAGATTCTTGTATTTGATCAGCATCTCCTTGATGTCCATCTTGCGGTAAACATCCAGGTTTGGCTTGATATTGTACCAGGAAGTAAGGATCTGGTCGATGGGCTGGTCAATGTCCAGCAATACCTGGGGAAAACCGATGATGGCATACTCAATGGTATGCTTCATGGGATATACCCGCTTAATATGTTCCAGTCCCGCCTCGGTGGTGGCCGTCACATAACCCACATCGTACATGCCCCGGCGCCCCGCCCGGCCCGCGATCTGCCGCACCTCAAACTCATTCAGGGGCCGCCGCCCCTTGCCGTCGAATTTGACATGTTCCATGAACACAATGCGCCGGATGGGGAGATTGACTCCCAGGCCGATGGCGTCCGTGGCCACCACCACATCATTTTCCCCGTTCAGAAACATCTCAAACTGCTTCCTTCTGATCTGGGGCGGCAGATTGCCATAGATCACGCTGGCCTTTACACCCTGAAGTTCCAGCCGGGCCGCCACATCCAGTACCATCTTTTTGGAAAAGAGAATCAGGGCGTCCCCCTTGGTCAGGTCGTTGTCAATGTCAAAGGGCTTGTCCTCGAATACCAGTTCCGTGTTCCGCTCATGGCGCACAATGTCATACTTGGCATGGCAGCGCTTCAGAATCCGGCGGATGATATTCTCCGCCTCCGGCGCCATGCAGATATGCACCTCTTTGGCCTTGATACCCATGACCAGCCGGGACCAGGCATGCCCCCGGAAGGGGTCGCTGATCATCTGGGCCTCGTCTATAACGGCCACGTCATACTCCAGGTCCAGATCCACCATCTCCGCAGTGCAGGCCGCCACCCGGCTGTCCTGTCCGATGTGCTGTTCCTCTCCGGTGATCATGGAGCAGGGCACTTCCGCCGCCAGCAGCTTGTCATAGATCTCCAGCGCCAGCAGACGCAGTGGACCGGCATACACACCGCACTTCGCCTTTTTCAGCCGCTCCACGGACTCATAGGTCTTGCCGCTGTTGGTTCCGCCGATGTGCAGGATGAAGCGCCTCTCCATGGCCAGGGCCTGGGTGTACTCCACCTCCGCGTCTGTCTGCACCATACCCAGTATGGCCTTGCGCAGTTCCTTCTCCGACGCCTTCAGATACTTGTTGTACAGATCGCCGATGCCGGAGGAAACCAGATTGATTTCCCCATGCTCCAGCAGATACCCGGCAAATCTCTCGCTGTGGGCGCAGCCGTCTATATAAGTCAGGTCCATGGAGATGATCTGTCTTCTGGTTTTCTCCATGTCCCGCAGTTGCGCCGCATTGTTCCGCCCCCGGTAATAATCCGTCAGCGCCGCGCATTGCCGCTTGGGGCTGGCGGTCAGCGCCTTGCCGTTGTCCAGCCGGGCCTCAATGGTGGTCCGCATCTCCCTGGCCCTGTTGCCTGCGCTGCGGTTGTCCTTAATCTTGTTCTCATGAAAACTCAGGAAATCGGCTTCGTACCGTTTCCTGAGTCTTTCTTTCACATTTGGCGATATACTCATAAATTTCCTCTGATCCTTCTGTTCAACTTCCCGGGGCGGGGGAATCCATGATGCCGCTTACCGCACCCAGTGCTCCAGCACTTCCATAAGGCGGCCCAGGTCAATGGGTTTGGCCATATGCTCGTTCATCCCCGAGGATTTGGCCGCCTGAATATCCTCTGCAAAAGCATTGGCGGTCATGGCCACAATGGGAAGGTATTTGGCGTCTCTGCGTTCCAGGGAGCGAATGGCGCAGGTGGCCTCATAGCCGTTCATCACCGGCATCTGTATATCCATAAACACCAGATTGTAATATCCCGGACTGGCAGCCGCCACCATATCCACCGCAATGCTGCCGTTCTCCGCGGACTCCACTTCCAGCCCCACCATCTCCAGGATCTCCGTGGCGATCTCCCGGTTCAGTTCATTGTCCTCCACCAGAAGCACCCTTTTGCCGGTAAAATCGTGCTCCAGATTCTTTTCCAGTTCCTCCCGGGAATTCTCCCGCTCCCGGGCATGGGGATCCTCCGCCAGGCTCCGCAGAACGCTCACCAATCTGCTCTTGAACAGGGGCTTGGTGATAAAAGCGTCCACTCCCGCTGCCCGGGCCTCCATCTCGCAATCCGACCAGTCGTAACCCGACAGAATGATAATGGGCACTTCCGGCCCCACCCTGCGCCGAATCTCCCGGGCCGTCTCTATGCCGTCCATACCGGGCATCTTCCAGTCCAGAATCACGGCAAAATAGTCTTCTCTCCGGCTGTGGGCGGCAAAGGTCCTCTCCACCGCCTCCTCCCCGGACAGCACGCCCTCGCTGTGCAGTCCCAGTTCATCCAACATCAGGCAGGTACTCCTGCAGGCGATCTCATCATCGTCCGCCACCAGCACCGGCAGCTTGATCAGTTCCGTCAGGGACACCGCATCCTCTTCCTGATATTTCAGAAGCACCTGAGCCGTGAATCGGGATCCCTTCTCCAGCTGGCTTTCCACCTGGATATCCCCTCCCATCATACGAATGATGTTCCGGGCGATGGGCATGCCCAGACCGCTTCCCTGCACCTTGCTGGTGCGCACATCCTCGGCGCGCTCAAAGGGTTCAAAGAGATGGGTGAGGAATTCCGGAGACATGCCGATGCCGTTGTCCTCAAACACAAACTCGTAGCAGCCCGTTTTGACCTGCCCCGAGGACTTCTCCGAGAGTTCAATGCAGATGGTTCCGCCGTCCGGGGTATATTTCACGGAATTGTTGACGATGTTCACGAAAGCCTGCTGGATCCGCATACTGTCCCCGATCACGTTCTCATGCCGGATGTCGTGGATATGCACTTTCAGCGTATGCCCCTTCTCCTCCGCCAGGGGCTGCACCATGCCCAGCAGATTGTCCATCAGATTGGACAGATTGAATTCCTCCTCGTTCAGGGTCAGCGTTCCCGCCTCGATCTTGCTCATATCCAGCACTTCATTGATGATGGCCAGCAGATGCCTGCTGGCGGAAGTGATCTTCCCCAGGCATTCCGTCAGCTTCTCCGGCTCCTGCAGATGGGTGCCGGCGATGGCCGTCATGCCGATGATGGCGTTCATGGGGGTACGGATGTCATGGGACATCCGGGAGAGGAAATCCGTCTTGGCGCTGCTGGCCCGGTTGGCAGCCTCGTAGGCGTCCTGAAGGGCCCTGCGGGTCTCCCGCTCCTGCCTGCGCTGCTGGGTGATATCCTTCAGATTGTTCAGCGCCACGATGTCGCCGCTGGCATTGTCCCGGATCAGCAGGATAGTGTGCCGCAGCACCACCGGCGCGCTGTCGTCTATATGAGTCTCATACTCCAGCACCAGTTCCGTCTCTCCCCGCTCAAACGCCTGTGCCAGATATTTCATGTTGATGCAGCGGCTATAGTTCTCCCGGTCCTCCGCCGCCACTTTCTGCTCTCCCCATCTGCTGAAAAACGCGTCCGCGCTGCAGGGGGCCTGCATCCCCACCAGCGGCAGGATGGCAGTGCGCTGCTTCCTGTCAATCTTGTAAAAATCATCCTCGATGCTATTGCGGCTTACGTTCACATTGAATACAAAGAGAGCCTCGGAAATGATGGCCTGACGATATTGTTCGTCCTCGCTCAGCCACTGCCTGCGGATGTTCTCTCCCATGGGACGCAGGGAACACACCCAGATTTTCCTCCCGTCCCGGGCCACGGACTGGGTGCGCACTTCGTTGATCCAGATCGGATTCCCGTCCCGGTTGAGCAGACGGTATTCCCTGACTTCCTTTCCCTCTTCCTGGAAATCGGCCTCAAAAATCCCCCTGTCCTTCTCATATACCGCCTCCAGATATCTGCCGCCGGTGCGTTCCATGAATTCCCCGAAATTCAAACCCAGATTGTTCAGCGCAAAATGGCTGATAAAGTATATCGGATACCCCTCCTCAAAAAAACCGGCCACTACACCCACCGCCAGGTTGCTGCGCAGCATCTCCACTATTTTTTCCTGGTTTTCCCCCAGTTCCCTGTCCTCGTCCCTGGTAAAAAACAACTCTTCCTGATAATAAAAGCGCTCCCCCATCTTCACAACCTCGCTCTATGCCTGATACCATTTTCTCACCACAGCTTCAGCCTGCTTCAGGTGAATATTAAACCCCACATCCTTTTCCGCTTCTTCCCTGGTGTGATAAACCTGCGTCCCCCAGTCCCACCAGAACACGCCCTCAAACCATTCCTGTCCGCTCATAACGGACAGGCAGGACTCATAGAATCTGGCCTGCTCCTCCTGGCTGGCCGGAAACTCTTTGTGCACGAAATCCCAGGGCATCTGGGCACATCCCAGAGCACTGCGGCAGCCGATCTCCATAAAAATGATCTTTTTGCCCAGACGCCGGCTCAGTTCCCCCAGATTCCCGGCTATCTTCTGCCAGTTCTCCCGCATCTCTTCCAGACTTCCGCCGGGTGCGGCTTCCACCGGATAATAGGCGGAAGTTCCCACATAGTCGATGGCGTCATACCAGCCGGCCGCTTCCTCCTTGCCATGGTTGGTGTTATATACCAGCGGCCCCCCATAGACCTCCCGGACCATGGCGATGGTCTGCCGCCAGTACGCTTCCTTGCGCTCCGTCCCCAGCATCTCGCAACCCAGACAGAACATCTCACAGCCCGCATACTGCGCCAGCGCCGCGTAATGGGTCAGAAATGCCTGGTAACTGGCAAACCATTGGGCCCAGTAAGTGTCCTCTTCCATCATGTTCCCGTCCGGAAAATTGATCAGCGCCCGCCACACACCGTCATCGCAGTTGATCATGGGCTTGAGGCACACCTTAACGCCCCTGTCCCGGAACCGGCTGATGGCGGCAAGAAGTTCTAAATCCGGAACATTCTTGCGATAGTCAAACAGAATCTCCGTGGAGGCAAAGGTTTTCTGGTTCACAGGGAACGCCAGACATACCCAGTTGATGCCGGTGTCCATCAGCGCATCCTGGCTGTATCTTCCTTCTTCACTGTCATATAAGCCTTTTACGGCGTGAAAACCATAGGTAAATCCTTTTATATTCATGTATTCCTCTTTTCCAGGCGCTTCTCAGGTGCCATGGCCAATTCCGTTTACAGGACAAACGCTTCCTTTATACTGTCATAATGCAAAAAAATCCCCTGCTCCGCCAACTGCCGGATCTCCTCCGCCGTGGCCAGCCGGCAGTCATCCGTCTCGGACTGCTGCAGCTTCAGATCCTCCAGAGAAAAATCGCCTGTAAAACGGTACACGTCCACAAAGTAATTGTCTCCCTCGCCGGGGTTCTCCCGCCTGTAGGTGAACAGATAGCCGCCGTCCCAGCCTGCCACGTCCAGACCGGTTTCCTCCAATACTTCCCGGCGAACCGCTTCCGCTGACTCCTCCCCCGCCAATGCCGCGCCGCCGGAGACCTCCCACCAGCCCGGCGCCCAGGCCTTGGTCATCACCCGCTTCGTAATCAAAAACCGTCCGTCCCGCCCGGCTACCACGCCCAGCACGGTCAGGTGGTACTCCCCCTCCTGCAGACAAAAGTTATTGCGGCACATGGTGCGGCCGGTCCGCTTTTTGTCCCTGTCATATATATCCCAGATTTCCATTCTGTCCTCTTTCTGTCCTTTCAGAATTTGGCCTGTGCCAAACCGCGGTTTTCCTGCTGCCCTTATCCCGTTATATCTTATTAAACAGTATACCAGAAAAACCATAGGACTGGCAAGTTTTTCTTGCCAGTCCTTTCAGCCCTCTCCGGTTCTCTCTATGATAAGTCTGTCCCCAGTGCTTCCGCAGCCGCTACCGCACCTGAAAAGTCCTCTCCTGCTCCTTTGGCGGGATCTCCCTGCACTCTATGGTGTCAATCTGGATGTAATTGCTTCGGTTGATCATCACCAGCATCCGATTGATGGCCTCCTCCGTGCCCTGGACCTCCATCTCCACGGAGCCGTCCCCCTCATTTCTGACCCAGCCCGTGACGCACATGCCGCTGGCCGCGTGTTTTGCCCTGTAGCGGAAGCCCACCCCCTGCACTCTCCCGGTAAATCGATAATGTTTTCTGACCATGCCGTGCCTCCTCTCCTGCCTGACAAAACTTTCAAATCTATTTTAACAGCAGAGTATCGCACATTCAACAGAAAACTTTCGTTCATATCTGTTTGCGGCGCTTCATCACCGCCAGGGCACCCGCCGTCAGTGCCACCGCCGCCGCCAGCTGCCAGCCTTTGCCCTCCATATACCCCTTGGACATGGAAAACAGACTGAATACCCCCAGCCTGCGGCCCAGGCCATAGCTGGCCAGATAGTACAGCATGCACACCATGAGTCCTCCGGCGGCATTGCCGCTGATCCCTGCCCCCGCCAGTCCCAGGGCTCCCAGCAGCAGGGCGGAACAGACGCTCCCCCAGACATGGTAGGGCAGCACCTGGCTCTCACCTGCTTTCATAATCCCGGTGAAAACCAGTACCAGCAGAATCACCGTCAGGCCGGAATACAAAAGCCGCAGCAGGCAGATTGGCAGATAACCGGTCTGCCGGGCCCGCACCACATCCCGGATCTCGAGATTTTGTTCCGGCAAAAATACGGTGGCCAGCAGTGCCGGGCCGATCCAGACCAGCAGCATCTCCAGGGGCTGGGCCACCGCCGCTCCTTCCAGGGAATTGATATTAAACATGAGTTTTGTCAATATAAGCAGCGCCGCCGCCGACAGGGCAGGCCAGGGGAACTGATGGCGCAGATTGGTTTTTAAAATACTTCCATAGATTTCCATCTTCTCTCTCATCTTCATATACCTTCACTTCCTTTTCCTATTTCCTGAAACCATGGCCTTCACCCGGTGCAGGAGGCTGTTGCCCCAGTCCATACCGCCTCTTCTCTTTTTCGCGTACACCCATACGACCGCCCCCAGACAGAGCAGCGCCAGAACGGTCAGGGACAGTCTGTTATACAAAAAGAGGCTTTCCTGGCTCTGCCAGATCGCTGTCTTGCTCAGAGAATTGTGCCGTACCTGAAGCCCGAAGCGCCTCACATCCCCGGTCAGCGTCGCTGTCTGCAGCGACACAAACCACCAGACGCACTGGAAAAAGATGGCCAGAAGGGGGGAGAACAGTTCTGTCAGCAGCGCCCCCAGGGCAGAAACTGCCAGAATATCCGGCAAGAGCCACAGAAGAGCCATCTGCAGACCGCTTCCCCAGGCAATGGGGGTCTGAGGGTACAGCAGGCCGGTGGTGTAGATGGTGTAAAGCAGAGTCAGCAGCACCGGTATAGTCATACAGCATACCAGCGCCAGATAGCGGATTCCCACAATTCGAATCGTGGAACTTTTCCGGGTATAAACCAGGGATTGCATCTGCGCTTTTTTATCCAGCTGCCAAAGCCCAGCCGCCACAAACACCGGCATTACCGCCAGAACAATTCCCATATAGTCACAGTGCAGCCGCAGATAAGCCTTGCCCAATTCCCCCGGCTTCATCACGGCCTCGTACTCGGCCAAAGCCTCCTCATAGGTCATGGGCATCCGTCCAAAGCCGGAGGCCAGGATATCCGGCGCATAACCGCTGCCGCCGCCGATCAACTTGTCGGCCTGCCCCATGAGTTCGCGAAAGCGCTCATAGCTCATATCTTCCGGCAGGCTGTACTCCGGCAGAGCCACCTCCCGGAACTGCATAATCGGATTGCCCTGCTCATCCAGGCCCTCACAGAAATATCCCGCCTCCTGGTAGTCGGTAAATCCGTCTATTTCCTCCCCGGAAAGTCCCGTGAGTTCCTCCAGGATGGCCCGCATCTCCAGCCTTTTATCCTCCCGGAGCCGGACGTTTTTATAAAACATAATGGGATAAGCCGGGTAACTGCCGGAAAAATAGTGACCCAGCAGGCTTTCCACCGCCGCAGGCATGATCACTCCCGGGTCTTCCCGCACTGTCATACCGTAATCCTCTCCCGGCCGGGGTGCCGTGATTGCCCCTCTCTCGTCATTGCAGTACTGTGTCACATACATGGCGATCACCGTCACCGCATACAGAACGAATGTCATGGAGCAAATAACTTTTTTGCATTCTTTTATAAACATCTTTTTACCTCCCATAAGGCTTCCAAGGCCCTGCCGCTTATTCTTCTCCCACAATCTCACAGCCGTGCTGACGCAGGCAGTACATATAGGCGTCCTCACAGTTGGGCATGGCAGGCCTGGCCTCCGCCGGCAGCCCCTGCCCGGCATTGCTTTCGAGTGCTTCCTGTGCCAGAAACCGTACCGTCACCATATGCTCGCTGCGCAGCATACCCGTGACGATATACTCCCGCTTGATCCGGGGCAGCATATCAACGGGAATCTCCGCCGTATACACCTTGCCCCGGGCATTCTCCAGAAGCTGGGAGACTGTTCCGTTCCACAGAAGTTCTCCCTCATTCAAGATGGCGATATTTTCACAGGTAGCCTCGATGTCCCCCACAATATGGGTGGACAGGATCACGATGCGTTCCTCCGCCACTTCACAGAGCAGGTTGCGGAAGCGGATCCGCTCCTCCGGGTCCAGTCCCGCCGTGGGTTCATCCACGATCAGTACCTTGGGATCGTGGAGCAGGGCCTGGGCGATTCCCAGCCTGCGCTTCATGCCCCCGGAAAGGCTTTTCACCCGGCTTCTGCGCTTTTCTGTCAGATTCACCCGCTTCAGCAGCAGTTCGATCCGCTTCTGCCGCAGAGCTTTGGGCATCCCCGACAGCACCCCCAGATAGTCCAGGCACTGGTAGACCGTCATATGGGGGTACATGGAAAAATCCTGGGGCAAATACCCGGTAATCCCCCGAATCTCCCGAGCGCGGCTGACGGGAATGCCGCACACGGTGATTTCTCCCCCCTGTTTCTCATGCAGGGTGGCCAGGGTTTTCATCAGAGTGGTCTTGCCTGCGCCGTTTCTCCCCAGAAGCCCGAACATACCCTGTTCTATGGTCAGGTTCACGTCCTTCAGCGCCTGTTTTCTGCCATAATACTTATCCACATGGCTGATGACAATGCAATTATTCTGTTGTTTCATGGTTTTCTCTCCTTTTTTATAAAATGTTCCGTACCGTCTAAAGGATACGGACGCCGCATCCTTTAGACGGAAAAATGGTGTGAATCGCTCCACACCATTAGCCTACTGCGCGTCTATCAACTTTTTATCTACTTTCAGGATTTCCACAAAATATTTTAAATCTGGCCGTCACCCTTCCGCCGCAAATCCCGTTGGTCAGCGCCAGACTGCCTCCGCATTTCGCACAGATCAGGCGACAGATGTACAGACCCAGACCAAAATGACATTGCTCCATCTGCCCCTCGCCCCTGTAAAAAGGTTCCGTGGCATGCTGCAGTTCCTCCGGGTTAAAGCCCGGCCCGTCATCCTCCACCACCACTTCCAGAACCCCCTCCGTCTCGGGCCAGGGCGCAGACGCTTCTTCCGGCATTACCCGCACCGTCACCTGCAGCATCTGCCTGGCATAGCGAAGCCCATTGGCCACCAGGTTCTCGAACACCTCCAGCAACAGCGCCTCATCCAGCCGCAGCGTCCCGCTCCCTCTGAAGGAGTAGGAGATATTTTGTCCCAGAATATCACATATGCCCTGCAGCTTTTCCTTCAAATCCAAGGCTTTCACCCATTCCGTTTCCGGTTCCAGGTCCTCCAGTTTCCGAATGCTGCTCATCTTCTGGGTGTAACTCTCCAGCCTGCGGACCTGCCCGTTCATCATGCCCAGTATCTCCAGCAGCTTTTCCTGGGAAATTCTTCCCTCCGGCACATACCGCTCCAACATTTCCCCATAGCCCTTCAGCACGGTAATGGGGGTCCGCATATCATGGGCAAAGGCGGCATTCAGCCTTTTCCGCTCCTCCAGCAGCTGCCAGGTGGCCCGGTTGTTCTCATACAGCGCCGCCCGCATCTTCTCAAAGCCGTCCCGGAGACGCCCCAGTTCATTGTCTTTCACCGGCTCCAGTTCAAACTCCAGACAGTTGTCCGCAATCTTCTCCGATGCCTCCTGCAGCACCCGAATGGGTTTTTCCAACTCTCTTTTATAAAAAAACCATACTGTCAGTCCAACACAAACCAATATCCATAAGGGTATCAGAATTATCTGGGCGCTGCTGATCAGGCCATAGACCACCTGCTCCGGCTCCACAGGTTCCCGGTTCTGGTCAACCGGCCTTTGAACATAGCCATGGTGTATCGTTCCATCGGGGGCTATATAGAGTTCATACTCGTCCTCCCAGATCCGAACGCCCTCCTCGTCCATAAAGTTGATTAAATACCAGTCCTGTACATAGTTAGAGCCAATGCCAATGGCCATCGTCCCCAGAAATGCCAAAACGGCACAGATCGGAATGCAGCAGTACAGGGCCTGGCGCAGAGATCTGCGCCGTCTCTGATGTCCCTTTCTGCCGGACGTCTTTCGCCGTTTCGGGGAATATATGGCCTGGGCCTCCTCGCCTGTCTCTCTCATTTTGTCATCCTGCCTCTGATTGATATTCCCCATCTTCCTCATTTTTTCCAGCGATATCCCATCCCCCAAACCGTCTCCAGATGGTATTCCTCGCCGTATTCTTTCAGTTTGGCCCGTATCCGGCGCACATGCTCCGCCACCACACTGCTGTCCCCCTCCGCATCATAGCCCCAGAGTTTCTCGTAGATCCGCTCCTTGTCAAACACCTGTCCGGGGCTCAGGGACAAAAGTTCTATAATCTCATATTCCTTTTTGGCAAAAGGGATTACCGGTCCCTCCACCGCCACGGTCCTGGCGGTATAATCTATTACCATCCTTCCCCAGAACCGCACGTTGGCATCCGCTTTAATCCGATGATCCCGGCGGATGTGAGCCGCCACCCTGGCCCCCAATTCCTCCATGGAAAAAGGTTTCAGGATATAATCGTCGCCCCCCGCCGCAAATCCCTGCACCTTGTCGCTGTCCTCGATTCTGGCCGTGAGAAACAGGATGGGACAGGACACATAGTCCCGTATCCCCCGGCACACCGCCAGCCCGTCCATATGAGGCATGTTGACGTCCAGCAGGATCAGATCCGGCTGCTGCAGAGCCAGAGCCATGGCCTTCTCCCCATTGTATGCCGTCAGGGTCTCATATCCATTCAGCTCCAAATAATCTTTAATCAGACTCACCACGTCCGGTTCATCATCCACGATCAATATCTTGTACATAAAAATTCCGCCTTTCCTGTTATTCTGCTTCCCTTGCCCACCCGGGCGGATTTTCAGGCCGGGAGCCGGAACACCTTTTTGAAGGGTTCCCGCGCCGCATCCCTATCAGCATATCAGTATAAGGCGGAAATATCAACTTTTTATCTATTTTTGGCTGGAAACTATATTGTTACTGTCAATCTGCACGCCCTCGATGCTGCTCACATAGCGGGAAAGGCGGGCATAGCCGTAATCCTTGTACTTGAATTCCGGGAAATGCTCATGAAGCTGCTGTCCCAGAATCTCCAATTTGACGTTCTGTTCCGCCTTGCGGATAATGTACTGCTGCACATTGGCTTCCACATTGACGGGTACCTCCTGGCCTCCCCGCACCACCAGAATCGTAGTGCCCTGCTTGACGATTCTGAACTTAGTGGCTTCGGTGATGAACTTCATCATGGCATTGTAGCCGTAGTTGCGCTCATCAAAATCAGGATACAGCCTTTGCAGATTGCTCTTGACCATTCCCAGATTGGCAGGTTCTCCGTTGTTCTCGCACTCCTGCAGCAAATTGTTGATGGCGGACTTGATCTCCCCGATGGGGGTGATGGAATCCTTCTCCGCCACGGGCTTGTCTCCCTTGGACTCATCATCCACAATCTTATCCAGGAACTTATACTCATCGCAGACCGCGATAAAAGTCTTGGAGGCGTCGCTCTTGCCCATGCCGATCACGGACTTGCCCTCCTCCCGCAGACGGCTCACCAGACGGGTGAAATCGCTGTCCGAGGTCACGATGCAGAAACCGTCTATCGTGCCCTTGTACAGGATATCCATGGCGTCAATCACCAGCATGATATCCGCAGCGTTTTTCGCCGTGGAGTACCGGGACTGCTGGATGGGTACAATGGCGTATTTCAGCGCCTTCTTGTTCCAGCTGGCCAGGTCCGGGTTGGTAAAGTCCCCGTACATCCTCTGATAGGTGATAATGCCATACTTTTTCAACTCGCTGATAATCACGTCCACATATTTGGAACTGGTATTCTCAGCATCAATCAACAGTGCGTATTTTCTTTCTTCCATAACAACTCCCATCCGTCCGCCCTGGTGGGCTTTTATACCGGGCTCCCATGTCCTCCCGTCTTTGACATAATTATATTGTATCCTACTTTTTGGGAAAAGGCAAGCCTGTCTGTTGTCACATTGGGAACTGCCGTACACTAATCAGCCTTATCTTTCCTGCCACTTTTATTCAAAATAAAAATTGCTGCCAGAAGCTGCAATATAGGTATTCCGACATAGTTTACCATAGGATTGATGACGATCGGTATAAGATAGCAGACTCCCCCAATAATTAAGGATAAAATCCCCATAAAAACAAATGATATCACTTTACTGGATTTATCTTCAAAAGTATCCAGAAAAGGGATGCATATAGTAATAATGATACACCACAATGCCCCTGTAAAAAATTTAACAGCACCTATTCCTTCCCCCTTACCCATTCCAATAAGCTGGTCCAAAATACCAATAAATTTGGTTATTAGTGAGTTTATTGACCTCTCTCTCTGCTGTTCAATTTCCTGTAAAATGCTCTGGTACTCATCTATATATGCTTGATTACTATTTATAATATCCTGATCCAGCGTCATGATTTTTTGTAGAATATCAATTCTCTTTTCCGCTCTTGAGAAATAAAAGAAATTGGAATCTATATAAGGAATCAAGAGAATAAAAATAAAGATAAAAAATGCTACAGAAAACCAAAATTTAGGTCTCTTATTATTTCTTTTGCATATACCAACAATTTCTTCTACAATTTTGCCAAGTGCTTCTCCCATTTTATCACCTTCTATATGGCATTTCTGATTCCCTGCTCTTCGGGCAGCTTGACCGCTCTTCAAAATTATCTTGCATTGTGTTTTATACTTTTTTCTAAATGATAGCACATAATTACATACTTTTCCATAGCAAACCGTTTTGTATATATTTCAGGTATTTGTCAGCGGCTATCTCCGTTCTTCTTTATGAACCATCAACTTTTACCAGCCCTTATCCGATGAACGCCCACTACAACACCGCCCGTACTCTACTTCGGATATTGGAACTACTATGTCTTATATTAGATATGCGAAATAACTCTTGTATCTCCCGGCAAAACATATTATAATTTGTAGTAGTCATTAACTATATTACGATTCGGAGACGCCTTGAGGAGAAGATACCATGGCAAATAATTTGAGCGAAAGTTGGAATCAATTCATGAAAGTAACGGCACAGCTGATGGATGAGAACCGTTACAGCGCGTCCTGCCAGATTTGGAATAATGATATGACGAAACTGGTGAATGAATACAAACAGGAAGAGATAGCCTGGTACAATAGCCCGCAGATTACAGAAAACGGATTTATAACCACAACCCAAAATCTCTGGTATACACATTATCTCAACAAAAAACGGCTTATGGCGCTGGGATTGACAGCCCATTATGACTACATAAAGCCTACGGAATATGAGAAGAGCGAGAACCAGAGTTATCCGTATTGGAAGTATAGCCATGACGGTAAAAATTTAATTTGTAAAATCAGCGATGAATTCCATTACAGGAAGTCCATTTATAACGGAAACCACTGTATATGGGTGGATGAGAGAAGAAAATCACCGGGTGAATATTATATGATCCAGTCCAGAAGCATGAACGGCAATTATATATGTCCGAACTGCGGCTGGGAAGGAGCGCTGGAATGTTTTGTGGACGGCTGCGACTATTGTCAGACGAAATTCCACATTGAAGATCTAAAGCAGAAGGTTTCTTCCGTATATAATCCAGGGGATTGGACCCAGCGCAGGGACGGTTTTACGATTCATAAGAATTTTGTGCCTCTGTATGTGGCACTTGTTATCATTGTAATTGCGCTTTTGGCGGTGGGGAGCAATATGGGAGGCGCCCTGACAATGCTGGCCCCGGTGCTTGGAATCATTGTAATGGTGGCATTCATGTTGATTTTTGTGGGAATAAAATCCCGGAAAAGTATGGACAGCGGGCCCGCCAGGACGAACCAGACACTTGAAAAGATCCGAAGCGTGGACAAACATTTCTCTGCGGAAACTTTTATAGGAAATCTCTCCAATAAGCTGCTCAGCATCTGCTATGCGGATTCGGCGAAGGAAATTGAGCCGTTTGCGGTATGCGACATGACGGCGCTCATTGCAAGTTGTCGTGGTGTGATTGATTGCAAATTGTTGGAATGCGTTCTGATGGAGTATCAGACGGAGGGGGATTTTCAGCATCTGCATGTTAAAACCGGGATATTGCTGACTAAATATGAAGCCAATGTGGTGCGGCAGGAGAAGGCTTGTCTGGAGCTCCATCTTGTCAAGAGCATCCGCGCGCTGACGCAGAGTATCAACGATGTAAATGTGTACCGCTGCGATTCCTGCGGCGCAAGCCTGTCTCTGCTTAACGGCGGCAGGTGTGAATATTGCGGACAGGGTTTGGATTTAAAGGAATATGACTGGGTGATTGAGAGATATTTTATACACTCCTTATGAGAAGAAGAGTCTGCGCCTCGAATTTTTTGAAACAACGCGATGCCACCTGAAAGTCATTATCTGCTCGCCACAATCGTAAACTCTCCCGGTACCTTTTCATTTGTCCATGCGGGGTGTTCGTCAAACCTTCTCAAATTAAAGCCGCTGTTTATGACTGAATTGATAATTTCGCTGACCGTATACTTCCTGTAACTGCACTTGGGCATTTTCTCCCGGATTTCCTCTTCAAAAAAACGGGCATGAGCCATTTCTCCTTCAAATACTTCCGAAAAAAAATAATTCGAGACAGATTGCCCAAATTGCAATATATCTGCTATTTTTGTAAATGGATGAAAATCACTGCATATCATTTTGCCGCCGTTTTTCAACAGGGAATACATAATGCGCATAAACTCATCAATATCATGAAAATAGTGCAGCACGCCTCCCTCCATAAATACCACGTCAAAATAATTTCCGTATTTCTCCATATCAATTTCAAGTATATCGCATACTTCAAAACCTAAGTCAACTTCTGCGGCAGCTGCGACTTCAAGCGCATATCTCTTATTGTCTTCTGAAATATCAAAAACAGTCACCTCTGCCCCTAAAACAGCCAGGGGAACGGCCTTTTTTCCGCAGGAACCGCATATGTTTGCGATTTTTATACCACTATAAGTATCAAAATAGTCCGAATACTTCCTCAGCATCCCGATCGGATTTTCCAAGTCACTTTTCGCTCTCTCAGCAGGTGTTCCCGAATGCTTCACCCAAAAATCATAGGCATTATATTCCCATGCCTTTTTATTTTGCATACTGTAATCTCTCATATGTAATACCCTCCCTCGCGCAATTTATTAGTCTAATTGTATCATGTACTCCATTCATGCATTCCGGCAGCGTCCTCATTTTCTCCCGGCAGTCTGGTTCTGTCTTTCTATATTCATGCCTAAATTAATGATATCAATATAATCATTCATGCTCCTGAATTTTTGATAATATAAATGATTCAAATGTAATTCGATTTCCATCTGATTGTCATTAAGCCTGTTGACAGCTGCTTCCAGACTTCTGGCGGCTTGCAGGTTAAATCCATGGACATTGTAATATGCCAGCGTAATATGCGGCGTAAAAGGATAATTCAGTTTTTTGACGGTATCAAAAATGGAATACAAGTTCATCAGCCTGCGATATTCAGTCTCATCGGCAGGATACAATCCCAAAACCAAACTGGTATCAACCATATTGAAAATATATTTGCTTTTCATTTTTATGGATGCTCTTTCCTGCTTTTGAACTTCTTCCAATCTGTCAATTACCCTAAGTTCATTTTCAAACAACTCCTCTGCCACGTCCCGCAAAACCGGGCCATTGCTGAGATCATGCAAAGTAACATGAAAGGTATGCGGAAGTAATCTTTCACAAAAACATTCCGGGGCAGACTGATATAATAACTCCACATATTCTGCCAATTTACCTTTCACAATATCATCCAGCGCAAAAACCACCGTATCACCATAAAAATTGTTAAATGTATTATCCCTACCAACTTTTTGTGATATGGATGGATTTCCCTTAAAATATTCGTTTTCAAAATTTAATTCCTTTTTTTCAAATAAATTGATTCTATTCATAAATTCCTGATATGTTTCCAAAAACGAAATAGTCATAATAACAGGCCTCCTATGAATTAGATTTTATCATAGAAGACCTGTTGCTGACAGCTATTTTCGTTAAAAGTTTCATGCACGGAACCGCTGCCGTATTAGCAATATGCACCTGTCCCTTTTCATATATTAATTGATGCTATTAAATCATATTTAACAATTTTGCCTGTTCTTCCGCAAATTTTTCGTCAGATAGCAGGCCTGCATCTTTCATTATTTTTAACTTTTCAACTTTTAACTTAAAACTCTCCATTGCATTCGTCTCTTGCAATTCAATCTGTTCAGCCGGTGTGGCTTCTGATCTAATATCAACTTTCAATAGTCTTCCGTTCTCGATCATGTCTGTTGATTGATGAACCACCGTTTTCTTTTCTAATTCATCTACTATTCCATATTTTTTCTCAGGAAGGTAGGTCTGCAGAAAATTGTAAATATCCTGCGGCAATTCAATGTCTATATACTGCTTTTTCATTTCAGAATAAAAATTTAGCATAACGCTTCTATCATCTATCTTTTTAATATCTGAGTCGATAGAAAATGATGTATTCGCAGGCTTTTGCTCGGCCGGCTTATATGTAAGTGCCGCACCTAAAGCCATTCCCATAAAGCCAAACAATCCCCCTCCTCCTACTACCGCTAATTTAGAAAACTTACCGCCGGTCATACTACCGCCAAAACTGGAATAATTTCCATGTATATCCGTTGCGTAAGAAACATTTCCGGCTTTTTCGTAGTAATGTATATTTTCATAGGTTATAACACCATTGCTTTCTTCTTGTGCATATCCATCTATTTTTAAGAAATTTAAATTCTTTTTCTCATCTATATAAATCAAAGCAATCTTATTCTGATCCGAAAACAGTTGATACATGGGAGTAGATTCCTTTATATGAAAACAATAGCAATCTTGGTAAAACTGCAATGCTTTTTGCTCCTTCTCAGCTGCTAATCTACGCTGCTCTTCCTCCTGTTCGGTCTTGATCTGCTGTTGCTGTTGTTTCTTTTCAATAAATGCAATTTTTGTCTCTTCAACAATCTTTAACCATTTTTTTGCATCCGCCATTCCCGGTAAAGCGAGCGTAGATTTTTATTATTTACCACAGATTTGGAATTATATTCAATCAGAAGAACCGTTTCTTTTCCAACTTCGTCTATATATACCTTTTCAACATCATCGTTCGATATCTCAAATGAATACGCAGTATTGCTTAACTGATTATCATAAAATGCAAATCCGTCACCTTCGATGTGGGAAGGGTATATACGCAGTCTTATCGTGGTTTTTTTGCCAAAAATACCGTTCTTAAATTCTCCATAGTAGAAATCAATACATTCTTCCGATTTTACATTCATTATTATGCCCTCCAAAAATCAATCAATTTCCAATCTCATTTTACCACAAAAAAATAGGGCATGGCAACCGCCACACCTTATTTTTCTCAAAGATTTCCCATTATGCTGTTTGGTTCTTTGAAAACTCTATCAAATCAGAAACATTAAAAAACGGTACATCCATTTCTTTCTTGATACCTTCCGCCCATATGGTCAGCAATCCCAGGCCGGAATTGTTAGAATTCATCCTGTAATACATTTTGATTTTTTCCGGCGGCAAAAAACTTTCATCTTCTATACGGCCACAACTATGCTGTAATCTAAAATGGTAATTCCATCCACTATTAAAGTCAAAATTTCCATCCAGTGTCAACTTCGATTTTTTTTCTACATCTTCGGTATCAATAGTGGGAACACTCCATTTTTCCGACATTTTCTGCGTCATATCTTTTAGAAGCCCACGCATTTCTTCCCATTGATAATAATAATCAGAATTATAATAGCACCAGTTCGCCGCCTGATTATTTGCGCCATACTCATCATTCACTTTCAATCCTTCTTGATGGTTTGCATAATTTGCCTTCCTTTGATTTTCTTTTGCAAACATTTCATAAATCTGACTGATAATTTGTGTATTATCTTTTTCGTCATTTCCTGTTGTCCGGCGTGTTTGGGACAGATATACTCTCATGGAAGTACAACATTCATAAAAATATTTTTCAATATCTTCTTTTCCTGCTTCTCCGGCATAATAAGTCTCCATATAACCCGCAATTTCTTTTTGCATTTCATGCCCAAACTTATCTCCGAATATACTTCCCGGCATACCCTTCACCTTCATAATGTCATTGTAGTTCTCAGATGTAAGAACGAATTCCTTTACACAAGAAAGTTCAACACAGTCTTGCAGATTGAGATTGATTTTATTTTCACATTTTTTCCGAAATTCTGCATTTTCCCTTTCGGACGCACCTACAATGAAATTTCCCGATGATGAAAAGACCATTGTACCAATCATATCTTTCAAATTTATCATAAAATTTATTCTCCTTTACCGAATTATTTTTTGTAAAAGACCTACAATATTTCTCTGGCATAAATGATATTCCTGTTCTATCTCTGCACATTCGTGCAGTACCTCAGTAAATACATTTTAGTCCGTCTCGCCATCAACACATACTACTATTTCCAGCATGCGCAGCGCCTCCGATCACTTAGATCCATACGTGGCTTTTGCAGATATATGTACTCTTTATTTCGGAATAGTTAATTGATTTCCTTAATGCAATTTATCTTATCATTTCTCTTTTTTATTCCGCCGCTTTGCCCGCAGCAGCAATCCTCCCTATTTCCGTGCTCTCTGAATTGTGGTAGAATAGAAGCAACGGAGTCATAGATGAAAATATGAATGGAGAAGTAAAATGAAAGCATTCGATAAAAATTACAAATTGCTGGATGAAATGTACCAGGATGAATATTATCCAGATTTTCTGGTGGACAAGGTAAAAGGCGAACTCCAAAAGGTAATTGAACTTTTGGAGACTGGCGAAACCGACACCGAGGTTATTCAGGAAAGGCTGGACGAAGTGGTCTGTGCTATTAACGACTTACAGGAAGAATTTTACGAGAACGACAGTGAAATTGAAACAGTGGCTCGCGACTGCATAGGAGAAACCGTGGGCTATGTGCTGGAATGGTTCGGTATTCCTATTGATGTGGAGAAAGCCATTCGGGAGCGGGATTGGTAAAAGTCAACCCAAGAACGAATAAAAGACCGCGTGTGGAGCGTGGCTAACGCTGAAGCAACTTGCGAAGCAAACCCACCCTCTCCGTCAGAGCAAGGGAGCTACAAGGCAGAGGACTTCAAGGCCATCCGCCACTATACCCTTATCAGGTAGGCGAAGTTTTGTAAACGTCAAACCCATTGCCCTGCTGCAGCCGCAGTCTGGCACATACTCGAAAAATCGCCTGTCAGAGAATGCTCTCAGATGGAACCCATTCCGGCAGCTGATCTCCATATATGATAGTCTTGTAGCTCCGCCTCCAGCGCGCAGTAGTCCGCCTCGGCCCCCAACATACCCCCGTCCCGGGCGGGGTAGGTGGTACTTCCCACCGTGCCTGCGGCGGCGTTCCCCAGAGAGACAAGGGAGGACGCGCAGGACTGGAGGGAAAGCAGGAGCAGTACGCAGGCCACCGCCGCCAGAGTCCCCACGGGATGTTTTTTTACGAGGGCCGCGGCCTGCTCCGCCAGCTTTTCCGTGGCGGCGGCTGTTTTCTCGGCGGCCTTTGCCCCCTGTTTCGCGGCCTGTTTTGTGGCCTGCCGTGTCTGTTTGGCGTACTGCCTTTTCAGCTTTTGCCTGTGCCAGTTAGCGGGTGGCGGCGTTTTTGGCAAGCTCCGGGTTTTCCTGGGCCACAATACGGAACTGATAATCGGCCCGGGCCTTAATGAACTTTGTCTCGGCTTTGCGGACGGCCCGGGCCGGGTGCTCCCGGATGCGCCTTTTGACATAGCGCGTCCCCTGCCGCAGGACGGCCTCGCCCGCAAGCTCGGCGTGGTGGGCCGCCTCGGTTCCCACATTTTCATGCTCCACCTCGTAGATTTTTCCATGCACAAAGCCGTGGGCGGTGTGCCCGGCGGCCCCAAAAGCCCGGCGCACCGGGCCTTTGGGTTTCGGGGGCTTTCTGCCCTCCAGCTTTTTGCGGGCGCGGTTCAGCTTGTCCTCCCGCCGCTCCATGCGCAGCTTTGACCGGCTGATTTTCTCCTTTTCGCTTTCCGTGCGGAACTTGGCCTTTTTGCCTTCCGGCCCTTTGGGGACTTTGGGACATTCTGTCCCGAAGTGGCCTGATCCCCGGCGCTAGCGGTTTTCTAATAGGGTTTTTATCATTTTCCCGGTGCCGGGAAAATAATTCTGTTATTCGTCCGTTTCATCTGACTGCACATCACCGAACAGAATACGCATATAATCGCGGCGGCCATACAGAACGCGGTCTATATAAACATCTTTTCCGTAAGCCCGGTAGAACATAAGGTAGTTTCCGCTTACGAGAAAACGGTAATCGCTTTCCGTGTCCGCGATTGAGGAAAGCGGAGTACCTACATAAGCCTGATTTTTCAGGACGCGGATTTTCTTTGTGATCCTGCTTATAGTTGCCAGGGCCGCGTCCGGGTTTTCAAGTTCCTCTGTAATATAGGCTTTGATTTCAGCCAGGTCATTTTGCGCCTCTTTCGACAGATGCAGGTTATTCATGGGAAAGCCCCAGGTTTTCCTCCACGGCCTCCAATGTCAGCCAGCCTTTCTCTTCCCCGGATTTCCGGCCTTTTTCAAGCTCGTTCATCAGCCGGATGGTTGCCTGTGTCTTTTCATAGTCCTGTAAATTTTTGGGATAGGAAATAAGAAATATTTTTATGTGACACAATTATCCCGGAGATTCCGAATTCCGAATTCCGAAATCCCCGGGAAGTATCATGAGCACATCTGTAGGATTTTTATCCTGCGTTATTAATTAATGCTTAAACCAGCGCTTCCATATCCAACTACTGTGTTGACCAAACTCAGTCCGCTTGCTGTTGCTGAGAATACCAGCATCAGCCGTGTTTGAGCCGTTACCGGAATATTAAGTCCTGTAAGCGCGCCGTTTAACAATGTTCCAATGGATATCACTCCTGTAAGGGATGGCGTCAGATTTATCAATGTTCCGGCAATGGGAGAAAATACGTTGTTTGGTGTTGTGGACTGATAAATCTGCGCCCTTACGGTGACATTAGAGCCTACTAAGGAAAGGGCCGCCGTTGTACTGAAAAATGCGCTGAATGAGGTGATGATCCCGTCACGTGGAACCTGGAAGGCAAAGTTAGAAAGGGTTCCGCTGGCATTTGTAATATCAATTGTAGACCCTAACAACGTAAGGCCCTGGGCACTGCTTCCAAATCCAACAAAGGCGGGAAGGCCTGCAAGACCTCCAACGATTGTTGTCAGAGAAACTGGAATCCCTGATGCAAAAGGAATGATTGCTCCTGTTCCTGCGATGCCGGTCGGGCCGGTTGCTCCGGTAGCTCCGGTCGCCCCAGTTGCTCCATCGGCTCCGGTTGCTCCAGTCGCCCCAGTTGCTCCGTCGGCCCCGGTCGCCCCAGTTGCTCCAGTCGCTCCATCGGCTCCGGTTGCTCCAGTCGCCCCAGTTGCTCCATCGGCTCCGGTCGCCCCAGTTGCTCCGGTTGCCCCAGTTGCTCCCTTTGGGCCTGCTTCTCCTACGGCTCCTGTATCCCCTTTCGGTCCCGCTGCTCCTGTCGCTCCTTTTGGTCCCGTTGGTCCCGTCGCTCCTGTATCCCCCTTTGGGCCTGTCGCTCCTACAGCTCCTGTATCTCCTTTCGGTCCCGTCGCTCCTGTCTGCCCCCTCAATTCCCCTTTATCATACTTTTCCTGGAATGTTTCTCCGTCTGCAAACAGTACCATATCCGCTGATGTCTGCACATCAGCATCCCCTAACTCCTGTCCATCATCATCGTATATCTGTACCCTTACTTTATATGGTTCCATATCGACATTCTCCTTAAATCACTCTATATCCTAATGCTTGGCTCACTTTAATCGTATCCGATTCCAAGACTGTTGGCACTGTTCTTGCAAATAAATATAGAGTCCCTTTTCTTCGTTTCGATACCGGGATATTTTCGCTTGTTACAACAACATTCTTTTCTGCTATATACTCCCGCATCTTTTCCAATGTTGCCATTTTCGTCTTATTATCAGCATCATCAAATAAAAATTTGCAATTTCCATCCAGTTTT
>ERZ808046.234-NODE-234-length-67033-cov-9.459630_pt1 | contig 67033 bp, 63 predicted proteins | sample MGYA00380196_ERZ808046 | MGnify/ENA primary metagenome ERZ808046 (study PRJEB31490, sample SAMN06133421) | mouse gut metagenome | isolation source: Z6_2 | host: mice | place: China: Chengdu | collected 2015-05 ... | reverse complement strand
TTATACAAAAAATTAAAAACTTCTTATCGTTGACAAATAATTTTGGGGTTGTTACTATAATTACAGATAATAAAAAACAGATATCTGTGGGAACCTGTTACTATGTGATTCAGGTAATAAAGAAGGAGAGAGAAAATGAAAAAAAGAGCATTGGGAGTATTCTTATCAATTATGATGGCAGCATCTGTTTTGGCAGGTTGTTCTGGTGGTCAGAAAGAGAAAGCAGGAGGAGAGACGTCGAAAGCGGTGGAAAGTCAGGCGGACAAAGGCAGCGAGACAGCAAAGGAAGCTCCCGAAACTGCAGGGACCGAGACAGAAATCAGCTGGCCGGAGAATCCCATTCAGATTATTGTAGGAGCCAATGCAGGAGGCGGTATTGATACGGCAGCCCGGTTGATTGCCAAGTATATGGAAAAAGAGTTAGGACAGCCCATGGTGGTCAGTAATGTGGCTGGCGGCGCAGGGAGTATTGCCTCCACACAAGTGAAAGACGCCAAAGCGGATGGATATACGATGCTGGTATGTCATGAGGCTCTGTTGACCAATAAGATCTCAGGAGTGACCGAGTTTGATTATGATGGTTTTGCCTCTGGGGGAATTCCTTTTAAGGTTTATACGACCTGTCTGCTGAGCAAGAAATATACGACTTTCGATGAGCTGAAGGAGGCGGCAAAAGCCAATCCAGGAGCGGTGAAGTTTGGAACGGAACTGGCAACCAATGACACGGCAATCATTGCTATGATGGAACAGAAGTTTGATTTGCAATATCAGTTGGTGGATGCAGGAGCTGTGTCGGATCAGATTGCGGCTATGATGGGAGATCATATTGATTTTATGAAGGCTCCTGTGGGACTGGTTAAAGATTATGTGGCTTCCGGGGATTTTCATTTGCTGGCATTCTTCAATGAAGAAAGAAATCCAGATTATCCGGAGGTTCCTACCATGAAGGAGCTGGATGTGGACTTTGTGGTAGATAAATTTTTCTTCTGCGGCTTTCCTAAGGATACAGATCCGGCAATTATCGAAAAATTCACGAAAGCGCTGGAAAGAGTTTGCCAAAACCCGGAGTTTCAGGCAGATGCGAAAAATGTGGAGTATGCGGTAGAATATATGGCGCCGGCGGATACCGATGCTTATTTTGAACAGTGTAAGGTCCGGTTGCAGGAGTATCAGGATATTCTGGATAGTCATTACCAGTAAGAGAAAAAGGTTCGGAAAAGATTACCAATGAATATCCAGGAAAGGACAGCAACAGGAGGGTGGGAATGGAGAAAAAATATAAAGATATCATTGTTGGAAGTGTTTTGGCAGCGCTGTCAGTACTCTATCTGTTGCTGTCTTTCCAGATTAAACTGACTAATATTGACCGGGTGGTAGGTTCCCGGATGTTTCCTCAGATCTGCGGAACGATTATTTTGCTCTTAAGTGTCAGCCTGATCGTGGGAGGGATTCAGAGAGCGAAAAAGACAGGGCCAGAAAAAGCAGGTGAAAAAAGGAATTATACCAGAACCATTCTGGTGCTGGGAAGCTATGCCATATACATTTTTTTAATGGATAAGATTGGTTTTACCATATCATCGATACTTTATCTGTTCAGTCAGATGGTGGTTATGGGAAAATGGCCAGTCAGTAAAAAATCCATGATTCTTTATCTGATGATTTCTGTGGCGGTATCAGCAGTGATCTATGTGATGTTTAATAATGTCTTCATGTTGATTTTGCCCAAAGCGGGCTGGTTTTAGAAGGGAGGAGAATGGGAGTGGGTGGTCTTTCAATGTTTGCCGAAGGCTTCTCTCAGATCATGGAGCCGCAGATTATGTTGCTTTGCCTGGCAGGAGTGATATTGGGAATCTTCTTCGGAGCAAGTCCGGGAATGACTTCGTCTATGGGAATTGCGCTGATTCTGCCAGTGACTTATGGAATGGATATCATTCATGGAATGGCGATTCTTTTGGGAATTTATATTGGCAGTATCTCCGGCGGATTAATCACAGCAATTTTGATTAATATTCCCGGCACCCCGGCTTCGGTTGCCACTACTTTTGACGGACATCCAATGGCGGAGCGGGGAGAAGGGGGACGGGCCATTCGGGTGGGGACATTATACTCGCTGCTGGGTGGGCTGTTCAGCCTGGTGATTCTCTTTGCTATCTCTCCTGTGCTGGCAAAGTGGGCGCTGCGGTTCAGTTATGAGGAGTATTTTGCTATCGGGGTGTTGTCCCTGACATTGATTGCCAGCCTGTCAGGGGGATCGGTAATCAAGGGAGCCATCAGCGCCTTGATTGGGATTCTTTTTACGACTGTGGGCATGGCTCCGGTGGACACGGTGCGGCGCTTTACCTTTGGCATTCGGGATCTGGATGCTGGGTTTAAGCTTTTGCCATTGATGATCGGCGTTTATGCAGTCATGGAGGTAATCAAAGCGGCGGATGCCGCCAGCCAGGAGAAAATGACTGTTCTCAGCTATAAGTCCAAGGGGCTGGGGGTCAGCGGGAAGGAGTTTCGGGAACAATTCAGAAATTTTGTCGTATCTGCCGGAATCGGAACAGGAATCGGAATTCTGCCAGGACTTGGGGCGGCGATCTCCAACCTGATCGCCTATTCAGTTTCCAAAAACACTTCCAAACATCCGGAGAAATATGGGACGGGTTGCATTGATGGGCTGATAGCCTCTGAGACGGCCAACAATGCCGTATCGGGGGGAGCCATGATTCCTCTTTTGACTATGGGAATTCCGGGAGATGCCGGGACGGCCATGTTGCTTGCCGCTTTTATGCTTCATGGGATTACGCCGGGGCCGCTTTTGTTTTCCTCCCATGGCCAGGTGATCTATGCTATGTTTGCCATATTGATCGTTGCCAATATTATGATGTTTGTGGTTCAGCTTTACGGACTTCCCGGATTTTTGAAGCTTTTAATGATCCCGCGGAATATTTTGTTGCCGGTGGTGATGGTATTGGCCAGCGTGGGAGCATTTGCCATGAACAACCGTGTCTTTGATGTGTGGTCTATCTTTATGTTTGCCTTGGTAGGGTATGGGTTGAGCAAGTTTGAATTTCCGCCGGCACCGGTGGTGCTGGGATTTGTCTTAGGCCCGATTATTGAATTAAACTTCCGGCGGGGAATGATGTCCTCTTATGGAAACTTTGCAGCGTTTTTTGCCAGACCGATCTCCGGAACCGTGCTGGTGCTGACTCTGCTCATCCTGGCTTATCAGCTTTTGGCCGGATTCAGAAAAAAAAGGGATGCGAAGGTGCAGAACGGAGGAAATGATGTCTGAGAATAAACCAATGAATCTTGTGATTATTTTAAGCGATCAACACAGCAAACGGATGCTGGGTTGCTATGGGAATGAGAAAGTAAAAACGCCGAATTTGGATCGTCTGGGGGCGGAAGGAGTCTGCTTTGACAATGCTTATTGCAATTCTCCCATCTGTGTGCCGTCGCGTGCCGTGTTTGCCACAGGTGAATATGCCTCTCGTAACGGATATTGGGATAATGCCCATGCCTACGGAGGAGAGGTGAAAAGCTGGGGCGGCAGGCTTCATGAAGAAGGTTATTCCGTCACGACGATCGGAAAGCTTCATTATAAAAATGAATCTCCCAGGACGGGATTTGTCGATCAGCGGATTCCTTTAAATATCAAGAATGGGGTGGGAGATGTCTATGGAGCCATACGGGATAAAGAGATCACCCGCTATCAATTCCGGGATGCACTTTTGACGGCTGGTGCGGGGGAATCGGACTATATCACTTATGACCGGGAGGTAGCTAAGAGAGCGGCTGCCTATCTGAAAACGGAGGGAACCGAAAAGGAAAAGCCGTTTGTTCTCTATGTGGGCTTTGTGACTCCTCACTTTCCGCTGATTGTGCCTCAGGAATATTTGGATCTCTATCCAGATGAGGAGGCGATCTGCAAACCGGTTCAATTTGAGCCGGAGGAGTGGAACCACCATCCGGTAGTAGAGGATTACCGCCGCTACTGCGGGACAGAACAAGTCAGCCGGGAACAGGCCATCCATGCCATCCGGACATATTACGGCCTGTGTTCTTTTATGGACGAGCAGGTGGGAGTGGTGATGGAGGCACTGCGGGATTCGGGTCTGGACACTTGTACCAGAGTAATTTACAGCGCGGATCATGGAGATACCATGGGCGATCATGGGGTTTATTTTAAATCCACCATGTACGAGGGAAGCGTGGGAATTCCCATGATGATGAAGGGACCGGATATTCCGGTGGGAGAGCGGCGGGATACTATCGTCTCTTTAGCGGATATATACCCGACAGTGCTGGAAAATGTAGGAATTGAGGAAAAGGAAGAGGATCGTAAGCTTCCGGGAAGTTCGCTGCTGGCTTATGCTAGGGGAAAGAAGGAGGAGCGAACAGCATTTTCCGAATATTACTCGCAGGGAATTTATACAGCGATGTTTATGTTGAGAAAAGGACCTTATAAATATATTCACTATGTGGGAGAAAGGCCACAGCTTTTTGACTTAGAAAAGGATCCTTTAGAGCAGCAGGATCTGGCAGAAAAGCTGGAGTATAAAGAAGTGATGGATCAGCTGTATGAAGAACTGAAAAAAATCGCAGAGGTAGAGACTCTAGAGGAGGAATCCAAGGCGGCTCAGAGACGGCTTTTGGATGCCCACGGAGGGAGAGAGGAATTTTTGCGGAATTTTAAACCGGCTCTATTCTCTCCGATTCCCAATTTGGACTGAGATACAGAAATAAATAAAAGGAAAAGTGGAAGAGAATGGGGGCGTTTACAAAATAAGTCATCATCCATTTCTCTATCCTGTGTTTGGATGATTCATGCACCAATCGTCTGTTTTTAACGGACAAAGTTTGTCAGTATCAGACAGAAAGCTCGTGAATCATTGGACACAGGATAGGAAATGGGGAATGGCTTATTTTGTGCCTTGTTGAAATGAGGTAAAGGAGATGGGTGAAAAGGAACGGGTATTTCGGCAGTTTTCTCCGTTGACCTGCCAAGTGTTTTCTTATATATTGAAGCACAGGCCAGTATCTAGAGCAGACATCGGTGGCGGCCTTTACAAGACAGCGATGTCTGTCAAGCGGGCAGTGGAGTGCCTGGAGGAGGCCGGACTGGTGGCAGAGTGTGGAATTGGCCAGTCGACAGGAGGTAGAAAACCGATTTTGTATACGGTGAATTCTTCCCGGTATTATTTGGGGGCTGTCAATATTTCTACAACCTACTGCGAGGTGGCAGTGATGAATCTTTGCATGGAGATTCTCATGATAAAAGATTTTCCTCTAAATTCTTATAGCGTTCCGGATCAGGCCATGGATCAGGTAGCAGAGTTTTTTCATCAGATTTTAGAGGAACTTAAGCTGGAAAAAGGTCAGATACTGGGAGTGGGAGTCAGTGTATTCAGTTCCTTTAATCGGGAATCCGGCAAGGTAATCCGGCCGATCATTTTGTATCTCAATGAAAACTGGGTGGATTATCCCATTATCCGAGAGCTAGAAAGACGTCTAGATCTTCCTGTTGAGATGGAGAAAGGAACCAATGCAGCTGCCATGCTGGAATATGAGTATGGGAAGGCAAGGGATAGTGAGAGAATGCTATATATTCTTTGCGCCATGAATATCCGGTCAGCCGTGGTGATGAAGGGAGAGTTGCAGAGCATTGCGCCTTATTATGAGGATGCGTTTGGACATATGACGATCAACTATGATGGGGAACCTTGTCAGTGCGGAAAGTATGGGTGTGTGGATTGCTATACTACGATTCCGGCGATTATGGAGCAATTTCGGATGGGAATCAAAAAAGGAAGGAGCAGTATTTTGGCAGAGCAGGTAGATGCGCCGTTTTTTTCCTTTTATGATATCTGTCGGGCATCGGAGGAGGGGGATGTACTGTCTTGCGAGGTGCTGACGTCGGCAGCCAGCATGTTGGGACTTGCATTGTCAAACTATATCGATCTTTTCTGCCCGGATATGGTGATTTTGTCTGGACTGTTAGTAAAGGAATCCTCCCTGTATTTTCGGGTGGCAGTGGACACAGCAAAACAAAAATCTAGCTATGGCGTGGGACGGGAGAGCATACGGTTTGAGAGAAGAGGGAGTTTCCCTCACTCCATTACCAGTGGAGCAGGGGCAATTTTGTTAGAACGGTTGATGGGAAAGGGGTGAGAAAGCGCTATTCGATAATGATACCATGAAAATCTGGTTGACAAGTAACTTTTATTCGAGTAAAATAATAACAATTCCTGATATCTACACAGCGGGTAATCCTTCTGCAAAGAAAAGGGAGAAAATCAATAAAAGTATGCACTGACACGAGGAGATTTCCGGAGGGGAAGGCGATTCTTCTTCCCGGGAGGACAATCGCCCGGCTTTTGCAAGTCCTGTAAAAGCCCGGCCGGAGGAAGAAAAGGCCTTAAAACGCAGGATTGCAGATTATTATGGAATGGAGGAGCGCTATGTGGAAATTCAGTGGAAAGATTAAAAAGGAGCAGTGGCTGCTTTTGATGCTGGCCGGGGCAGCCTTAATGCTGTTGGCAGTGCCGGGAAAAAAGAAGGGAGACAGCGGCGGCAGCTTTTACGAAAGCGGAAAGGAGACACAGGGAACGGATAACCGGAAGACAGAAGGAAAAGGAAGCTTGCTTTTCGGGGAAGAAGGAGAAGAGGCGGCGGTGTGGGGCGGACAGGACAGTGTGAAAGCTGCCGGGAGCTTTACCGGTTCATACGAAGCCCAGATGGAGGCCCGAATTAAGGAGATTTTGAAAAATGTTGACGGGGTAGGGGAAGTGGATGTTATGGTTGTGCTGAAATCTTCGGAGGAAAAGGTGATCCGGGTGGATCAAAATACCTCGTCCTCAGTTACAAAAGAACAGGATTCGGGCGGGGGGCAGAGAGAGATTTCCCAGTCAGATAAGGAGGAAACCACAATTATGACGGGAGCGGGAACCGCGGGACAGAGTCAGCCGGTAATCGAAAAGGAAATTTGTCCGGAAATCTCAGGGATCATTATTAGTGCATCCGGGGGAGGAAGCCCTCAGATAAAAGCAGAAATTTCTGAAGCCATGGAAGCATTATTTGGTCTTCCTGCTCATAAAATAAAAGTGTTAAAGCGGGTGGAATAAAGGAGCGAGGGAAATGAAATTAAAAAAACGGGACATCAGCAAAGTAAAGCCAGAGTTAAAAGAGCTAAATATGAAGCGTCTGTTTCGCAGAAACCAGTTCATCATTACCACGCTGGCAATTATGATTGCGGCAGCCGGATATCTGAACTATGCGGGGAAAGAGGACCTGGGAGCAGGAGGGGCCTTTGAGGCAGGTTTAACGGATATTTCCGAGGAGGACCTTCTGGCAGAAAACCAGGTTGCAGGCACTTATCCCGGGGACGGACAGTACCAGGAGATTGCAAGCCTTGATCAGGATGCAGAGGATATCGACAGACTGGATGGAGGAGAGCGAAATACCGGAGCCGATCCGCTGCCGTCCGTAGACCTGGCGGCAGGAGAGACCTCTCAGAATCTTCAGAACACAGAAGGAGGAGCCCAGACAGAAACTTCAGATGCATCCCAGACCGGAATTGACAATCCGGGAGAGGCAGTTCTTACCAGCGGAATCAGCGTTTCCGACTACATAGCCAATGTTCAGCTCAGCAGAGAGCAGGTGAGAGCAAAAAATAAAGAGGCTCTGATGGAGATTGTCAACAGTCCCACCATTGAGGAAGCTGCCAAGCAGCAGGCTATCCAGAATATGGTAGCCCTGACGGAGATCGCAGAAAAAGAAAATGCCGCTGAGACCTTGCTGATGGCAAAGGGCTTTTCCGATCCGGTAGTCAGCATCAGCAGCGATAAAGTAGACGTGGTGGTAAACGCCTCCAGCATTACGGATCCCCAGCGGGCCCAGATCGAAGATATTGTAAAGCGCAAAGCGGAAGTGGGGGCGGATCAGATTGTAATTACCCTTTTGAACCTGGCTGAGTAAAAACGCAACAGTTCAGAGGGCGGGGAAAATTCTCCAAAAGACCTTTCCAAACAGGTTTGTTTTTGCTATAATAGAACGTAACAGTTGAGACGGCGGGAAATTTGATAGGAATTTTGACGTCAAGCTTGCTTGTAAGTCAAAATTCCTATCAAATTTCCCATCGGATGGACATCCGATGCTTCTTGGCCGGTGCAGCCGGCCAAGAAGACACCCTGTCTAAACTGTTACAATCGATCTAACTTAATGGGATAGGAGGAAACTATTGTGGCAGAAGCAGAGAATCGCAGTACCCATAAACTATATGAAAAAGATAAAATCGGAGAAGTGCAGATTGCGGACGAGGTAGTGGCGATTATTGCAGGCCTTGCCGCTACTGAGGTAGACGGGGTAGACTCTATGGCCGGTAATATTACCAATGAACTAGTAGGAAAGCTGGGTATGAAGAATCTGTCAAAGGGCGTTAAGATTGATGTAACAGAAGAGCATGCCTGTGTAGATCTTTCCCTGAATTTAAAATACGGATACAATATTCCGGATGTCAGCGCCAAGGTTCAGGATCGGGTTAAAAATGCCATTGAGAATATGACAGGACTTAACGTTTTAGAGGTTAATATCAAAATTGCCGGCGTCAATATGGAAGAAGAGAAATAAAATGTCGAAAAAAGCTGCTGCCGTTTTGCACTTGAGACGGGACAGCTTTTTTTCTGTCCGGAAACGGAACAGTGAAGGAGGAAGATTATTATGGAAAAGAAACGACTGGCGCTTGTAGGCTGCGGCTACCTGGGAACCGTTATTGCCCAGGCATGGAAGGACGGATTTTTAGAGGACTACGATTTGGTAGGCGCCGTAAGCCGGACCATGGAGTCAGCAGAAAAAATAGCTGTCCTTACAGGCTGTAAGGCTTGCCGGGATATAGATGAGCTGTTGGCTCTGAAACCGGATTTTGTGGCGGAAGCAGCCAATCCCCGGACGGTAAAGGAGATCGGAAAAAAGGTTCTCTCCCAGGGGGCAAACCTGGTGGTTTTGTCTATGGGGGCATTTTCTGATAACGGGCTTTTTGAAGAATTAAAGGAGACAGCCGCCCGGGAGGGAACAAAGCTGTATCTGTCCAGCGGAGTCATCGGAGGTTTTGACGCCTTGCGTACCCTGTCCCTTATGAGTATGGCGAAGAACCAGCCGGCAGTTTCCGGTATTTCCACCCGAAAAGGTCCGGATTCTTTAAGGGGCACGCCTATTTTTGCGGAAAGCCTGATGACGGAAACAGAGGAAAGAGAAGTGTTTTCCGGAAACGCCAGCGAGGCGATTGCCCTGTTTCCCACCAAGGTCAATGTAGCCGTGGCTACGGCTCTTGCCAGTACCGGAGCAGATGCTACCGGAGTAAAGATTACCAGTGTCCCCGGTTTTGAAGGAGACGATCACAGAATTACTATGGAGACGGAAGGGGTAAAAGCGGTTATCGACATCTATTCCGGCACCTGCGAGATGGCGGCCTGGAGCGTGGTATCCCTTCTTAGAAACGTAAGTTCTCCGGTAGTATTCCAATAAGCCCGGCCAGGTGATGGGTAGCGGCGCGTGCCGGTACAAATGAGGAGGAAATATATTAATGAAAAAATTTAAAAAATTAGTGGCTATTGAGCCGGTAAGCCTGATCCCTGAGGCAGAAAGGGAGCTGTACCAATATGCAGAAGAAGTAATCCTTTATCCGGATATACCCGGAAGTGAAAAAGAGATAATAAAGCGGATTGACGGCGCTGACGGGGTTTTGGTCAGCTATACTTCCAGGATTCCCGGGGAGGTAATGAAGGAGTGTCCCTCTATTCGCTACATTGGCATGTGCTGCAGCCTGTATTCGGAGGAGAGCGCCAACGTGGATATTGCCTGGGCCAGAAAGCAGGGAATTCAGGTTCTGGGGATCCGGGATTACGGGGACAGAGGCGTGGTAGAATACGTGCTTCACCAGCTTATCGGACTTTTACACGGATTTGACCGTCCTATGTGGAAGGACGAGCCGGTGGAGATTACAGGATTAAAAGTGGGGATTATAGGTCTTGGTGTATCCGGCAGAATGATTGGAGAGGCCCTTCAGTTTATGGGAGCGGAGGTTTCTTATTACAGCCGGAGCCGCAAGGAGGATGCTGAGGCGGCAGGAATTTCTTATCAACCTCTTCATACATTGCTGGCAGACAGCCAGGTGGTATTTACCTGCTTAAATAAAAATGTCCTCCTGCTGCAGGAGGAGGAGTTTAAGACCCTGGGAGATGGAAAAATCCTTTTTAACACCTCAATTGGCCCGGGCTTTGATTCCGCTGCTTTAGAAAAGTGGGTGCGCCGGGAGGGCAATTACTTTTTCTGCGATACCAAAGCGGCTGCCGGAGAGGTCAGCAAAGACTTTTTTGAACTGTCTCAGGTATCCTGCCCGGGGATTTCCGCGGGGAGAACCAAACAGGCCTTTGTACTGCTAAGTCAAAAGGTTCTGGACAATATTCGAACATTTTTAGCAGGATAGAGTTTTCCGGTCTTGTGAAACTTGTTGGCTTTTGTTATAATAGCTCCAAATCAGGAGGACTTTATATGACCAGAAGAGAATTGCGGGAGCATTGCTTTAAAATGCTCTTCTGTGCGGATTTTTACCAGGAAGAGGATAAGGAAGAGCAGCTGAAACAGTATTTCCAGGCTCCGGAGGAGGACGAGATGAGTCCGGAAGGAGTGAATCGGATTCTGCATCGCGTGGAGTTAAATGAGGCAGATGAGGAAACACTTTATAAAAGAGCAGAGGGCATTATGAAAATAGTGCCGGAGCTGGATAAAAAGATTGATGAGGTGGCGGAAGGCTGGAAAACCAGACGTATGGGCAAGGTAGAGCTTTCCATTCTCCGTCTTGCGGTTTACGAGATGAAATATGATGAGGAAGTCCCGGAAAAGGTGGCCATCAATGAGGCGGTGGAGCTGGCTAAGAAGTTCGGCGGCAGCGATGCCCCGGCTTTTGTAAACGGGATTCTGGCAAAGCTGGTGTAGGATGGCGGGAGTTTACAGTGTATCTCAGGTGAACAGCTATATCCGCAGTATGTTTTCCCAGGACTTTGCCTTAAGCCGTATTGCCGTTAAAGGAGAAGTGTCAAATTGTAAATACCACACCTCCGGCCACATCTATTTTACTTTAAAAGATGAGGGCGGATCTATGGCGGCCGTTATGTTTGCCGGACAGAGAAAAGGACTTGCGTTCCAGCTAAGGGACGGCCAGCAGGTGGTGGCAAAGGGCAGCGTGGACGTCTATGAACGGGACGGGAAATATCAGCTCTATGCCAGGGAGATTACCCTGGATGGAGCCGGAGATTTGTTCCGGCGTTTTGAGGCCCTGCGGGACCAGCTGGAAGAGATGGGAATGTTTGACATTCAGTACAAGCGCCCCATTCCCAGATATGCCGGGAAAATAGGCATTGTTACTGCCAGCACCGGAGCCGCTATCCGGGACATTATGAATATTGCAAAGCGGAGAAACCCTTACGTTCAGCTTATTCTTTGCCCGGCCCAGGTTCAGGGTGAAAGGGCAAAATACAGCATTGTAAAGGCACTTGAACGATTGGACAGTATGGGATTGGATACAATTATAGTAGGAAGAGGCGGCGGTTCCATAGAGGATCTGTGGGCCTTTAATGAGGAAATCGTAGCCAGGGCGATTTTTGCCTGTAAAACTCCGGTCATTTCCGCCGTTGGCCATGAGACGGATGTAACCATAGCCGATTATGTGGCGGATATGCGGGCCCCAACCCCATCGGCGGCGGCAGAGCTGGCTGTGTTTGACTATCTTCAGTTTGCGGAACAGACGGAAGCCTTTCAACAAGCCCTGATCCGATCTATGGAGCGTCAGGTAGAGAAAAACCGCTACCGGGCAGGCGAATACCGCTACCGTTTAAATTTAAATCACCCTCAGAAAAAGCTGGATGACAGGCGGCAGAGGGCGGCAGATATAGAATCCGGAATGAACCAGATGATCCGGGACAGGCTTTTAACAGACAGGCACAGGCTGGCCCTTATTTCCGGCCGCTTATCCGGAATGTCTCCTCTGGAGAAGCTGAGCCAGGGCTATGGCTTTGTAGGGGACAGGGACGGAAAGAAGGTGGTTTCCGTCCGCCAGATAAAGCCGGGGGACGTGTTGAATATCCATGTTCAGGACGGTAAAATCAGGGCCGTGTCAGAGGCGGTGGAAGAGATAGATCGCGGTCTCTTAAGTCAAGAAAAGAGGAACGTATGAAAGAAGAAATCACCATTGAAGAGACCTTTGACCAGTTGGAGGAAGTGATAAAGCAGATGGAAGCCAAAGAAATTTCCCTGGAGGAAAGCTTTGCCTGCTATGAACGGGGAATGAAACTGGTAAAGGCCTGCAATGACAAATTGGATAAAGTAGAAAAACAGATTATTGTACTGAGTGAGGAGCAGGACGATGAAGGAATTTAAGCTGGAGCTTGAAAAGAGAACCAGGGAAGTGGAGAATATAATATACCGTTATCTTCCCCGGGAAACCGGATATCAAAAGACTATTTTCCAGGCGATGAATTACAGTATGAAGGCCGGAGGAAAGCGGCTGCGCCCTATGCTTATGCAGGAGGTTTGCCGCTTGTTCGGCGGTTCTGTGGAGCTGGCGGAACCTTTTATGGCGGCCATTGAGATGATCCATACCTCTTCCTTAATTCACGATGATCTGCCCTGTATGGATAATGATGAGTACCGCCGGGGAAAAAAGAGCACCTGGGCGGCTTACGGGGAGGACATGGGAGTATTGGCAGGAGACGCCCTGATTGTATACGCTTTTGAGACGGCCTGCCGGGCATTTTTCCTTTCCCGCCAGCCGGAAAGAGTAGGGGAAGCGATTAGGATTTTGGCGGTTAAAACCGGAATTTATGGAATGATTGGCGGCCAGACTGTGGACGTAGAGCTGGCCGGCCAGCCGGTTCCAAAAGAGAAGCTGGACTTTATCTATCGCCTGAAAACAGGGGCTCTTCTGGAAGCATCCATGATGATCGGCGCAGTTTTGGGCGGCGCGGATGAAGAATCTGTAAAAAGAGTGGAAAGGGCGGCCAGCCGGATTGGCATTGCCTTCCAGATCCAGGACGATATCCTGGATGTTACCAGCAGCCAGGAGGTTTTGGGAAAGCCGGTTTTAAGCGATGAGAAAAACTGTAAGACTACTTATGTAACCTTAGAAGGCCTTAAAAAGGCCAGAGAGGATGTGGCTGCTATTTCTCAGGAAGCCTTACAGGAGATTCAGGCTCTTCCGGGGAAAAATATATTTTTAGAGGAACTGGTGACCATGCTGGTAACCAGAGAGAAATAAGGAGCGCCATGATACTGGAACAGATAAACAGCCCTAAGGATGTGAAAAAGCTGAAGCCAGAGGAATTAGCTGTTCTGGCAGAGGAGATCCGCACCTTTTTGATCGACAAAATCAGCCGTACCGGCGGCCACTTAGCTTCCAATCTGGGAGTGGTGGAGCTGACCATAGCCATGTTTCGGGCATTTGACCTCCCCAAAGATAAGATTATCTGGGATGTGGGCCATCAGTCCTACACCCATAAGATCTTAAGCGGGAGAAAAGATGCTTTTGATGAACTGCGCCAATACGGCGGCTTAAGCGGTTTTCCCAAACGAAAAGAAAGCCCTTATGACGCATTTGACACCGGCCACAGCTCTACCTCTATCTCTGCCGGACTGGGAATCGCCCAGGCCAGGGATTTGATGAATGAAGATTATAAGGTGGTGTCGGTTATCGGCGACGGGGCTCTCACCGGAGGAATGGCTTATGAGGCCCTGAACAATGCGGCCAGGATGCGGAAAAATTTTATCATTGTATTAAATGATAACAAGATGTCCATCTCCGAAAATGTAGGGGGTATGTCAAAATACTTAAGCGGCCTGCGGACAGGAGAGGGCTATAATGATTTAAAAAAATGGGTTACCGATGCCCTGGAAAAGCTTCCGGGAGCGGGACAGCCTATTATCGACAGAATCAAACGTACCAAAAACGGTATCAAACAGCTTATTATTCCCGGCATGTTGTTTGAAAATATGGGAATTACCTATTTAGGCCCGGTGGACGGCCACGATATGAAACAGCTTTCCCGTATTTTTAAGGAAGCAAAGCGGCTGGATCACGCGGTGCTGATCCATGTCATTACCAAAAAGGGAAAGGGATACCGTCCTGCGGAAAAGAATCCCTCCCGTTTCCACGGGGTGGATCCTTTTGATATTGCTACAGGGAAATCTTTAAAAAAGAAAGAAAATCCATCCTATACAGATGTATTTTCCAACACCATATGCCAACTTGGAAAAACTCATCCCGAACTGGTGGCAGTTACTGCCGCCATGCCGGACGGGACAGGGCTGAAAGCCTTTGGGGAGAAGTTTCCCGGCCGATTTTTTGATGTGGGAATTGCGGAAGAGCATGCCGTTACCTCTGCAGCCGGTATGGCAGCGGCAGGGCTGAAGCCGGTGGTGGCGGTCTATTCCTCTTTTTTGCAGAGAGGTTTTGACCAAATTCTCCATGACGTGTGCATCCAGAATCTGCCGGTGGTGTTTGCCGTGGATCGGGCCGGACTGGTGGGAAGCGACGGAGAAACTCACCAGGGGATTTTCGATTTAAGTTACCTGACGCCTATCCCCAATATGACAGTTATGGCTCCCAAAAACCGATGGGAGCTGGAGGATATGATCCGGTTTGCCGTGAATTATGAGGGGCCTGTTGCAGTGCGCTATCCCAGAGGGGAAGCATACCAGGGCCTGAAGGATTTCCGAAAGCCCATAGAATACGGAAAAGGCGAGATGCTCTATGAAGAAAAGGAAATCGCTCTTTTGGCGGCGGGAAGTATGGTGAGCACAGGAGAACACGTCAGGGAAAAGTTAAAGGCAGCGGGACATTCCTGCTCCCTGGCAAATTTAAGATTTATCAAGCCTATGGACACCGGCCTTCTGGACAGGATGGCACTCCGCCATTCCACCATTGTGACTATGGAAGAAAATGTGCTTCAGGGAGGGTTTGGACTTGCGGCGTCGTCCTATCTTTACCGCCATTATCCGGGGATCCGGGTGATCAATATCTCTCTTCCTGACGCTTATGTGGAGCATGGCAATGTGTCTGTCCTCCGATCAGGCCTGGGAATTGACAGCGACTCTATTGTAGAAAAATTATTGGCAGCGGAGCAATAAAACCATGAAAGAACGATTAGATGTGTTACTGGTAAAACAGGGTCTGGCAGAATCCCGGGAGAAGGCCAAGGCGGTGATTATGTCCGGAATTGTCTATGTGGACGGGCAAAAGGAGGACAAGGCAGGCGCTTCTTTTGAGGACACCGTAAAGATAGAAGTAAGAGGAAATACGTTAAAATATGTAAGCCGGGGCGGGCTGAAACTGGAAAAGGCCATGACTCATTTTGGACTGAATCTGGAGGAAAAGGTATGCATGGACGTAGGAGCTTCCACAGGAGGTTTTACGGACTGTATGCTAAAGAATGGTGCAGTCCGGGTATATGCGGTGGACGTAGGCCGGGGCCAGCTTGCCTGGAAGCTTCGAAATGACCCCAGAGTCGTGTGCATGGAAAAAACCAATATCCGCTATGTCACCAGGGAAGACATCAAAGACCCTATTGATTTTTCCTCCATTGATGTATCCTTTATCTCCTTAACCAAGGTGTTAGGCCCTGTAAAGGCCCTCCTTAAGCCCCGGGGCCAGGCAGTATGCCTGATTAAGCCTCAGTTTGAGGCAGGACGGGAAAAGGTAGGAAAAAAAGGAGTGGTCAGGGATAAAAATGTCCATCTGGAAGTAATTCAAATGGTAATATCTTATGCGGAAAGCATTGGATTTGACATATTAAATCTGGAATATTCCCCTATCCGGGGGCCGGAGGGAAATATTGAATATCTGTTGCATTTAAGGAACCGTCCGGAAGGACAGGAACCGTCCGAATCCCGGGATTTGATAAATCCGGGGGAAGTGGTGGAGAAATCCCACCGGGAGCTGGAAACATGAACAATTTTTACATCATAGCAAACTCAAACAAAAAGGATTGTGTCTGGAAAACCGTAGAAGAGGTGGAGGGCTACCTAAAACGCCACGGCGCTCTGTGCAAAGTGCAGCAAAACGATGTGAAGGCAGATTCCGGCCGATATACCGACCGGTCCCAGGTCCCCAGAGAGACAGACTGCATTATCACAATCGGCGGAGACGGCACCCTGATCCAGGCGGCCCGGGACTTGGCAGGGAGGGATATCCCGCTAATCGGCATTAACCGGGGGCATCTGGGATATTTGACCCAGGTGAGACACAAAGAAGATATTAAGGAGATGGCGGACGCGCTTTTGGCGGATCGGTATCAGATTGAACAGAGAATGATGCTGGACGGAACCATTCTGCGTCAGGGTCAGAAGATTGCCAGGGATATTGCCCTTAATGAGATTGTACTGACTCATCAGAATACCATCCAGATTCTGCGGTTTGCCGTATATGTAAACGGGGAATTTCTGAATCAATATACAGCGGATGGTCTGATTGCCGCTACCCCTACCGGTTCCACCGCTTATAACCTGTCTGCCGGAGGCCCTATTGTGGCGCCTCATGCTTCTATGACCATTTTAACCCCTATCTGTTCCCATGCCCTTAATGCCAGAAGCATTGTGCTTCCGGCGGCGGACGAAATCTGTGTGGAGGTTCAGGAAGGGCTTCAGGCAGCGGTATTTGACGGGGATACTATCGTAAAGCTGGAGCAGGGTGATCAGCTGATTGTCCGCAAATCCGGCCAGGTTACCCGTCTGGTGCGCTTAAAGCAGATATCATTTTTGGAAAACCTAAGCAGTATGTTGAATTTGACCTAGGGCCAAAGCCCGGAAGGTAAGATACAGGAGGATTGGGATGAAGGTAGAAAGACACAGCAAGATTGTAGAGCTGATTGGAAAATATGCCATTGAGACCCAGGAGGAACTGGCGGATTATCTGAATCAGGCAGGCTTTAACGTGACGCAGGCTACGGTTTCCAGGGATATCCGGGAGTTGAAGCTTACAAAGATCCAGGGAGAAAACGGAAAGCAGCGGTACATGGTTTTAAAACCTCAGGGAAATTTCAGCGACAAATATATCCGGATTTTAAGAGACGGATATGCAAGCATGGATATGGCCCAGAACATCCTTGTGATTAAAACCGTATCCGGTATGGCCATGGCGGTTGCGGCAGCCCTGGATGCCATCCGCTTTCATGAGATAGTGGGCTGCATTGCCGGGGACGATACCATCATGTGCGCGGTAAGAAGCGTGGACGATACCATTCTTGTTATGGATAAGATCCGCAGGCTTATCGCAGAATAGGAGGCCATATATGCTGTTGGAATTACATGTAAAAAACCTGGCCCTGATTGAAAAGGCGGACGTGGAGTTTGGCCGGGGCTTAAACATTCTCACCGGCGAGACAGGAGCCGGAAAGTCTATTATTATCGGATCCGTCAACATGGCTTTAGGCGGAAAGGCATCCAAAGACAACATCCGCCAGGGGGCGGACAGCGCCTATATTGAACTGCTGTTTTCCGTTACGGATCCGGAAAAACGCCAGGCACTAAAAGCCCTGGACGTAGAACCGGACGAAGACGGAACCCTAATCATTTCCAGAAAAATCATGCCTTCCAGAAGTACCATGAGGATTAATGACGAGACAGTGACAACCAGCCGGTTAAAAGCTATCACCGGCCTTCTTCTGGATATTCACGGCCAGCACGAGCATCAGTCGCTCCTTCACAAGTCCAGGCATCTGGAGATTCTGGACGCTTATCTCAATGAAGAAACCCACCATATAAAAGAACAAATCGAAGAAGAATACCGCCGGTATCAGACTTTGACCAAGAAGCTGGAAAGCTTTACATTAGACCGGGAGGGGCAGATTCGGGAAGCGGATTTCTGCCGGTTCGAGATCGAAGAGATCGAGGATGCTGCCATAAAAGAGGGGGAGGAAGAAGAACTGGCCCTTCAGTACCGCCGCTATTCCCACTCCAGAAAGATTATGGAAGGGCTTTCCGCTGCCTACGAGGCAGTCCATGACGACGGGATCAGCCGGGCTTTGCGGGAGATCGACAGTATTTACCAATATGACGAGGAAGGACTGCAAAATATCCGCAGTCAGCTTGGAGATCTGGAAAACCTGCTTAGTGATGCCGGATGGGAAATTTCTTCCTACATGGATAAAATGACCTTTGATGAAGAAAGCTTCCGTCAGATAGAGGAGAGATTAGATCGGATCCGGGGACTGATGGCAAAATACGGCGGGACCCTGGATATGGTTGTTAAAAATTTGGAAGAAAAAAAGAAGCGGCTGGAAGAGCTGGAGAATTACGACCAGGCCCGCCAGGAAGTGGAAAGGGATCTGGAACAATCCAGGAATCAATTAGAAAAATTATGCCAACACTTATCAAAGATACGAAAAAAGGGCGGGGAAGAGCTGAGAGGAAAAATTTACCAGGCCCTTCAGGATCTGAATTTTATCAATGTAGACTTTGCCATTGAGATTACCAAGCTCTCCCATTTTACTGCAAACGGTTTTGATGAGGTGGAATTTAAAATATCAGCAAACCCGGGAGAGCCTGCAAGACCGTTAAAAGATGTGGCTTCCGGCGGCGAGCTTTCCCGAATTATGCTTGCCATCAAGGCGGTTTTGGCAGATACAGATCAAATCCCAACCTTAATTTTTGATGAGATTGATACGGGAATCAGCGGACGGACCGCCCAAAAGGTGTCAGAAAAGCTTTCTTACATTGCTAAAAGCCATCAGGTGATCTGTATTACCCATCTGCCGCAGATTGCCGCCATGGCGGACAGCCATTTTGAGATTGCCAAGGCTGCAAAGAAGGGACGCACCGCAACCACCATCCGCCGTTTAGAGGATGAGGAAGCAGTCCGGGAGCTGGCAAGGCTCTTAGGCGGAGCCGAGATTACGGAAACTGTTTTGAACAATGCGGCGGAAATGAAAAAATTGGCAGAACAAACAAAGCAAGGTTGACAAACTCTGACAGATTACAATTTCTGTTTTGACCCATACTAAAAGGTGTAGGCGTAAGTTGATAAAAGCGCCAGACACGAGAAGAGGAGGTATGGTCATGACAGAAAGGCAATATTTCTATCGTGTGCTGCGCCGGACATTCTGTGCAGCACTTTTCTTTTTGGCCGGGTTTTCCTGGTATTATGCAGACAGATCGATTCCGGACGAAGTGAATATTGTAGCGGAGGAGGAAGAGCTGTTTCGGCTGAATCTGCCTTTTACCACCAGCTTTGAAAGCGAGAGCAAAGAGGTGGTGCTGGGGGGCAAATCCAATATTCCTCAAGGCCAGGTACGAATCACCGGAGGCCAGCCCATATCCCTGTATTCGGATACCCAGGGAAGCTACAAAGTAGGGGTAAAACTTTTTGGATTATTCCAGTTAAAGGAAATGCGGGTTAATGTGGTGGACACCCATTATGCAGTACCCTGTGGGATTCCGGTGGGGATCTACTTAAAATCCAACGGCGTCATGGTAATCGGTACCGGAACTATTACAGATACAGCAGGGGCAGAGATTGAGCCTGCCAACGGCATATTAAAATCCGGAGATTATATTGAAGCCGTAAACGGAAAGCCTCTGGAAACCAAGGAGCAGCTGATGGAGGTGGTGAATCAGGCCGGATCCAACGGCACGGGAGCGGTGGATCTGACTATCCGCCGGGACGGTCAGGAGATGGAGGTAACCTTAGATACCGTAGCTGCTCAGGACGGAACCTACAAGCTGGGAGCCTGGGTCCGGGACGATACCCAGGGAATCGGCACTATGACCTATATGGATCTCAACGGAAATTTCGGCGCCCTGGGTCATGGCATCAGCGACGCGGACACCGGGCAGGTAGTATCCATTGAAGGCGGCTCCCTGTATGAGACTCAGATCATGGGAATTGAGAAGGGAGCCGCAGGAAAACCCGGCGTCATGAGCGGTATCATCTACTATGGGCCCCAGTCCGAGCTGGGCACGGTTACAGGGAATACAGAGGAAGGAATCTTCGGAACCGCAGGAGAAAAGTTAAAAAGCCGCATTCAGGCTCAGGCCCTTCCCATTGGCTACCGCCAGGATGTCCAGCCCGGAAAAGCCATTATCCGCAGCAGTATTTCCGGGGAGATAAAGGATTACGACATTGAGATCGTGAAGGTAGACTATTCCACCACCCACAAAAGCAAAGGAATGGTAATTAAAGTAACAGATCCGGAGCTTCTGTCCCTGACCGGAGGAATTGTCCAGGGCATGAGCGGCAGCCCGATTATTCAAAATGGTATGCTTATCGGGGCCGTTACCCATGTATTCGTGCAAGACTCCACCAAGGGGTATGGGATTTTTATTGAAAATATGCTTTCCCATTGAGCCCGGGCAGGACAGGAGCGAAAAAGGTGCGATGCAAGTTTACTTGCAAGAGCACCTTTTTTGCGAGTGGCCTATGCGGCGAAAGCCGCACAACCGATGGTGCGCGAAGCGTGCCAGCGGTTGCCGCCCGGGCGGAGTGAAAAGAAGAGGAGGAAAACAGGAGTTTAGGAGCCTGCTCACTGTTTTGCCCTCTTTTTTGCATAATGAGTATACGTAGCTTGAAAGTTGGTAAATTTAAGCCAGAGTATATATCGAAAATGGATTTCTATCTGGAAGCTCTTGATCGTCAGAAGAAAAAGGAAAATGAGAATCCAAGTGTCGGAATGATATCTCACATTGGGATTTTAGAAGAAACGTTGCCCAAACTGTGAAATTGCAGATAACGGATCTGTCCGGTGACAGCGATTCAGAACCTTTGGGAACCAGAAGAGAAGATAATAAAAATTTTCCGTAAATACTCCACAAGCCAGGGCCGCTTCCAGACGGTCAGAGTGGCATTTTTCATTTCTTCCTCTACAATAGAGAAAAAACATTGTGGAGGTACGATGATATGGGACAGACTTACGGATACATCCGGGTATCCACCAGGGAACAGAATGAGGACAGGCAGGTGATGGCGATGTCCGCCTGTGGGATACCAAAAGAAAATTTATTTACAGACAAGCAGAGCGGAAAAGATTTTGACCGGCCGGCCTACCAGCGGTTGCTGAAAAAACTAAAGCCAGGCGATTTCCTGGTAGTGGGGAGCATTGATAGGCTTGGGCGGGACTATGAAGAAATCCTGGAACAGTGGAGGCGTATCACCAAAGAAATACAGGCCCACATCCGTGTATTGGATATGCCACTTTTAGACACGGGGAATCACAGAGATCTGACCGGGACGCTCATCGCCGATATTGTGCTGCAGCTCCTTTCCTATGTGGCTCAGAGCGAGAGGGAAAATATCCGCACACGGCAGGCGGAGGGCATTGCCGCCGCAAAGAAACGGGGCGTTAAGTTCGGCAGAGAAAAAAAGCCGCTGCCAGAGGACTTTGACCAGTGGTATCTGCGCTGGCGGCGCAGGGAGATCACAGGCAGGGAGATGGCCGAACACACGGGGCTGCATATCTCAACCATCTACAAGCGGGCCAGAGAGCGGGGCCTGCCCTTTCTGTCCATGACAGGAAAGGCTACCCATATAAAAGGACGGAAGCCATGAACACGCCGCCTTCGCAGGTGAAACTGGCAGTGCCGCCGCTGCGCTCTGCTGTCTTTTGAACAGACCATGTGCCGATCCCCAGGCCTTCATGCTTTGTGGAGAGAATTCGTCCGTTTTCCCAGACAGGCCCTTGTCTGCAGGGATTGTCCACGGTGATGACGATATAATTTTCCCCGCATATCCCCCTTGCCCGGATATAAGGGGTGGGATGTTGCATATCACGACAAGCTTCCACCGCATTTTCCAGCAGGTTCCCCAGGAGGGCGCAGGCTTCCGGCTCGCTGACCGGTAGATGTTCCGGAAAATCCAGGCTCACGTCAAAATCAATTTTACTGTTCCAAGCCTCTTCTGCATAATAAGCGCAGACCGCGTTGAGGGCGAAATTGCCGGAAAATGTCCTGCGGGCGCCGGCCGGAAGCTTTGCTTCATAGGTATCCAGATAGTCCTTCAGTCCGGCGATATCGTCTCTTTCCAGATAAGCCCGGATGACGCCAAGATGCTGGCGCAGGTCGTGCCGCGCGGCCTTCGTTTCTTCCATATGTTTTAAGAGTTGTCTCTGCTGCATTTTTTGGAGATTCATTAGGTTCCCCTGCATGGCGGCCTGCTCTTTTAGAGCGGCCTGTTTCCGGATTCCCTCCAGGGACTCCAGCAGGATGGAATAGAACACAAATACGCACAAAAGAAGCAGAACGCGGGCAAAAAGAAACTGAAATGTACGTGTGTCTTCCGGGAGAAACCTTCCCGTGAAAATTATAACAATAGCAGTGGTAAAGGCGGGAACCATCCACGCTGTGCGCCAAAACGCCGGGGCATCCACCGAAAAGACATGTTCCCTTGCTCTGGCAAAAAAACGCAGCATAAAGGGAAGGCTTAGAGCCAGCGCCACCAGATAGATTAGGGTGCTGCGGCTGGAGGAAAGGCTCATGTCCGGGGTATAAAAAAACCGGGTTTCCACAAAAGCGGAAAGTCCTCGCAGAATCATCACGTAATCCATGATAAACAGATAGAGAAACAAAAGCTTTGGGCGGCTGTCACAGACACAAAAAAAGTAGAGGGCCATATAAATGACAGCGAATCCAAATTCTGCCGCCCGCTCGGAAACACCGGAAGAAACCAAATGCCCATAAAGAAGGGACTGGGCTGTTTGGAGTGTGGCTACCATCAGAAGGATTTTCCACAAAGAAAACCGCAGACGGTCGCGGAAGGGGTAATAGGCTAACAGGTGGGCGGGGATGGCTCTGGCGAAAAGATTGATGGAAGACTCAACAAAAAGATTCATCTCCAGCCTCCCTTCCTGGAACGGGAAAAGATCCATTCTGCAAAAGCTTTCTGGACTTCCGCCTTTCGCCGGCGGCTGAAAGGCAGGCGCTCCCCGTTTTTAAGAAGAAGAACACCGTCTTCTACCTGTAAAAGCTGGGAAAGGTTTACAGCCAGCCCTCTTCCGCATATCAGAAAACGTCCGTCCTTGGGGAGCAGGGTAGTAAAATCCCGGAAGGAGAGCCGGGTACAGAATACCTGGGAGAGAGTATGGATATCCATGATATGGTTCCGGTATTGGCCATAAAGGATCTCATCCAGGGGGATGTCCACAGGGGTGTTGTGTCCCCACCCGGAGGTTTCCAGAACGGATAAAAAAGCAGGGGCTGCCAGGTACTCCCGAAGCTCATTTAAGCACCAGGAAACCTTCTCAGCCGAAAGAGGTTTGAGCAAATAGTCCATGGCGTGTACTGAAAATCCGTCCAGGGCAAAATCCGGTTCCGTGGTGGTAAAGATGATGGGAAGGCGGGGCTCCTTTTCGCGGATTTTTTTCGCAGTTTCAATACCGGAAATCCCGCTCATGAGGATGTCCAGGAAAATTCCGTCACATCCTCCCTTCCGGTATGCGGCAAGAAATTCCTCGCCGCTTCTATAAAAGGAAAGATCGATTGGTTCCTTATGGTTAACGCGGTCCTGGCGGATCAGCCCGGCCAGTTTTTCACGGTCAATGTCCAGATCCTCCACAATGACCAGATGCATAAAAATCACCTCTTTTTTCATTGGCAGCAGTTCAGACGGCAGCTTTCATTCGAGTCGTACCAGACGCAATTCGAGTTAAATTGATTGACTTTCCTTTCCACCATGATATATTGGAAAATAGAAACGAGAACATTCTGTCTGGAATGGCTCTTTTAGTTTAGCACAACCTACACCTTTTCCGCAACTGCGGATCAGGGGAGAAAACAAGAAAAAAGCGCCCCTGACAGGCGCTAAAGAGCAAGAATACGGATTTTGGGAAAAGGTGTACTTTACGCAAAACATGGAGGAAAATGTCTTATGAAAGGTAGAAATTTAAGTATGGTTTTGGTTCTGGCCTTAAGCCTCAGCCTGTGGCCTGTCCAGGCACAGGCTGAGGGCCCTGTCCGGGGGCTCTGCCCTCACCATCGGGAGCATACGGCAGACTGCGGCTGGCAGGAAGGAGGGCTCTGCGCCCATGAACATGGGGAAGACTGCTACCGGCTTTTAGAGAACTGCGTCCATCGCCATACCCCGGATTGTTACCCGGAAGAAGGGGAAGAGCTAACCGAAGACTATGCAACTCCTTCTGAGGCAAAGGTAAGACGGCCCACAGAATGCAGCCACTCATGCAGTGAAGAAAGCGGCTGTGTCACAAGGAAACTGGACTGCCGCCATGAGCATGACGGGGAGTGCGGCTACCAGCCCGGGTCAGAGGGCGGGGAAGGCAGTCCGTGCGCCTATGACTGCCGTATCTGCCCTATTGAGAAACTGATTGCAGCCCTGCCGGATGTGGAAGATGTCACAGAGGACAATGGGGATGAGGCACGGGCGCAGCTTGATAAGGTACTTGCACTTTTTTCGGAGCTGACCGGGGAGGAACAGGGGCAGATTGATCTTTCCCGCTGTTATGAGTTACAAGAGGCCCTTGACAATGCCAATGCGCCTATGATGGCGAAAGTTTCCATCAATTATCAGGAAGCGTCATGGGATGGCGGCAAAATGATCTATGAGAACAAAACTGCAAATTGCACGCCTGTTGAAAGCAGCGCCGGTGCGGTCACATGGACTGCGGGCTGGTACGCGGCCGGAGGCGACCTCACCATTGACCAGCCCATCACCGTCACCGGTGCGGTAAACCTGATCCTGACGGACGGCTGCACCCTGAACGCAGAACAGGGCATTGTGGTGACAACCGGCAATAGTCTGACCATCTACGCCCAGTCAGAAGATGGCGGTACGCTGAACGCCACCGGAACGACTGACAGTGATGGTAACGCCAGCGCGGGCATCGGCGGCGGCGTCTCCACCTTTGACAGCGGCAGGATCACCATCCACGGCGGCGTGATCAACGCTACCGGCGGAGGTGCGGCTTATTTGTTTGGCGGAGCAGGCATCGGCGGCGGCACCTCCAGGTCTCAGAACGGCGGAAACAGCGGCGCTGTCACGATCTATGGCGGTACGGTTACCGCTGCCAGCGGTGCAGGAAACGTTGCTGGAGCAGGGATTGGCGGCGGTAGCAGTGACATTGGTGGAAACGGCGGAAACGGAAATAATATTACCATCTACGGCGGTAGCGTCATGGCGGAATCTTGTGGGACCGATAGAGGCGGCGCGGGAATCGGCGGAGGTGGCGGCGATAATGGCGGTTCTGGGAATAATATTGCTATTTACGGCGGTATAGTTCAGGCCACAGGCGGTGAGTGCAGCGCGGGCATCGGCGGCGGCATGGGTGGTGATGCTGCCGGCAACACCTATAAAAGCGGCGATGGCATCATCACGATCAGCGGCGGTACAGTGACCGCTATTGGAGGCCAATATGCTGCCGGCATTGGCGGCGGCGGTGGATATCAGTTCCAATATACGAGTCCCGGCAGCAGCGTCCCCATCACTTTCGCCATCATCGGAGGCAATGGCACTGTCACTATTTCCGGCGGCATTGTGGACGCTTCCAGTCCCACAAATGTCTACTGGCAGGGCTACGAAGGCGCTCCCATGGGCAATGGCGGGAACACAACCGGCATTGGGTCTGTCAACAAAAACAACGCCATCGTATTTGAAAACGGCGTGGGCACTGTCTGCGGAGATGTGGCTTTTGACGGGCGCTACCAAGTCCCCGGCGGCTATTCCCTGCACATCCCCACCGGGGCCAGCTTGTCCGGGCGCGGCGTCCTCACCGGCGGCGGGACGTTTACCACCGAAAACCTGACAGAGGATATGGTTTCTGTCCCCACCGGCCTCTATTATAACGGGGAAGACAGGACGGAAGAAATTGCCGGAAAGGTCGCGCTCAGCGGCGGGACCACTATCTGCGGACAAACCTTTACGGTCAGTGGCTGGACGGTGGAGGTTGCAAAATCAAACGATTTGACTTATATCGCCACCTATATGAAAGACAATACAAAAAATTTCACGAAAACCATAACGCTCCAGAAGTCCGGCACACAATTTGCTGGTGGTGTGAAAACTTATAATGGCAGCACCGAAACCAGCAATTTCACAATAGATGATACCATCACTGTCATAGCCACGCCCAAAGCCGCCGGGACAGCCCCGCAGAAGGCGGGACGCCTGAGGGGCGGCGTTACCCGGCCTGGCGCAGGGCAGATGGCGGTATTCGTGGGAGAGAAGCAGTTGTGTGAACCGGTGAATGCGGGTGCAGACGGAACTTACACCATGACCGTCAGCGCCTCTGATGTGCTGGAGAAGGGAAATGTGGAGCCAAACAGCGGAGCGATTTTCCTGACCGTGCGGTTCGTGGAAAATGACAATATGGCTGGCGCCGAAGCTACGGCGGAGGTTACCATTACCTCCGGAGCCAGCGGAGATAACAGTGGAGGAAATCCCGGCGGAAATGGCGGCTCCGAAAGCGGCGGCAACAACAGCGGTGGCAACAACAGCGGCAATAATAACAACGGCAATAATAACAACGGCGGCAATAACAACGGCAATAATAACAACGGCGGCAATAACAGCGGCAGTAATAACAGCGCCGGTCAGGGAAGCAGCTCATCTGGCGGCAGTGGGGATTCCTCCGGCGGCACGCCGCAAACTTTAGAAAAGCCGGAAGCTGCAAGACCGGAAATACCGGCGGTCAGTGAAACCAGTCCGGTTACACCGGATAAGAACGGTAATGCGGTGGTAAGTGACAGCGCCGTAACGTCGGCCGTCAGCCAGGCAAAACAGGAAGCAAAAAAGAATGGGAACACCCAAAACAGTGTGGCAGTTATTATCCCTGTCACATCGACGCCGGAGCAGAATTCATTTCATGTAGCTGTTATGGCACAGACACTGGACACCCTTGTAAAAGAGGATGTCCGGCGGTTTGAGATACGCATTGAGGACAATGTCTGCGTGAGTATGACACCGGATACCCTGAAATGGCTGGATGCCGTTACAGACGGCCGGGATATTCTCCTGCGGGCAGAGAAAGTACCTCTTACCAATCTTTCCCGGGAGGCGCGGACCGCCATTGGGGCCCGGCCAGTTTATGATTTAAAGCTGTTCTGCGTATCAGAAGGCGCGGAAATACCCATTACCAGCCTTGACGGACACAGCATTACCGTCCGAATGGAATATACCCCTGCTCAGACGGAAGTTACAGGCTGCCTTTACGCGGTCTATGTGGACAATGAGGGCAAGGTGGAGTGGCTGACCATTTCCAGTTATGATCCGGATCAGAAAGCCCAGGTATTTGAGGCAGGGCATTTCAGTATTTACGGCATTGGCTATCAGACGCCGGTTTTGCCCGTTGCCGGTATTAAAGACTACCCTGGGGCGGACCATATCCACTTTGCGGTCAGCCGGAAACTGCTGACTGCTACAGACAGCAATCAGTTCCTCCCTGACAGCCCTATGACACGAGGGATGTTTGCTGCCATGCTGGGGCGGCTGGCCGGGATTGACACGGCGGATTACCAAAGCAGAGCGTTTACCGATGCGCCGGCCCAAAGTCCCTATGCCCCTTATCTGGAATGGGCGGCACAAAAGGGGATTATGAGCGGCACGGGAACCGGCGCATTTTCGCCGGATGCCCCAATCACCCGTGAAGAGATGGCGGTGTTCTTTAAAAACTATGCTGATAAAATGGGGTACACCCTTCCCCATTCTCAGGAACCTGTCACCTTTGCAGACAGCAGCCAGATCAGCGCTCAGGCAAAGGATGCGGTAAATGCCATGCAGCGGGCCGGCATCCTGGCCGGGAAAGACAACGGGCGGTTGGATCCCAAAGGAACGGCTACCTGCGCTGAGGGAGCGGCAATGCTTCGCCGCTTTGTTGAAATTACTGTTGATCCCCAGACCGCAAACGGCTGGACAGAGAACGACAGCGGCACACGTTTTTACCGCAGGGACGGAAAGCCTGTAACCGGCTGGCTGAAAGAGGAGGAAAACTGGTACTGGCTGGACAACGGCGGCACACCGTTTATAAACGGCTGGAAACAGATTGACAGCAAGTGGTACTATTTCTATTCTGATGGCAAAATGGCAGTCAATATCGTTATAGATGGTTATTCGCTGGGGCCGGACGGAGCCAGGAGGAAGGCAAATGCATAGCATTTCTGAAAATGCCATCTCACGTATAGGCAGGTGACGCGAAGCGGCGCGTGCCGTTACATAAAACAGGAAATAAAAAAATCCAGAATACAGGATCATTAGCAATAAAAAGACTTGTAAAAAGGCTGTTTTTCATGTACAATTCCAGTAGGTCGGCTGGTAACTACCTAAATTAACGGCATAAGGCTTCTTATGGTGTAGAGCCGCTGGCTTGAACAATCCAAACGAGGCGTAAAAATATGGAGAAAATACTGATTGTTGATGACAGCCTTTTGCAGGCAACCCAGATAAGAGCTATTTTAGATAATGAATATGACATTACCGTAGTACAGACAGCAGAGGAGGGACTTTCCCGTGTGAGTACGGAAGATTACTCTCTGATCCTTCTGGACGTAGTGATGCCGGGAATGGATGGCTTTACGCTGCTGAAAAAGTTGCAGGAGGAGATCAGAACCCAAAGTATTCCGGTTATTTTGATCACAAGTCTCTCCGATGTGACAGATGAGGAGTATGGACTGATATTAGGCGCAGTGGATTACATAACCAAACCGTTTAATCCGGTGATTGTAAGGGCTAGAGTCAATACACATATTAAGCTGTATAATTACCGAAGACAAGTTGAGTATCAGTCCAGAACCGACCAGCTGACTGGAATTGCCAACCGATGGCAGCATGACACTTACAGCGTTACCAAATGGAACGAAGCCATCCGGCTGCAAATTCCATTTTCCATTTGTATATTTGACATTGACCGATTTAAAACATATAATGACACCTTTGGCCACCTGGCGGGAGATAAAGCCATTGTGGCTGTGGCCAAAAAGGCAGCCTCTTATTTTAAGCGAACCACGGATTTTATAGCCCGCTATGGAGGAGAAGAATTTGTGGCATTTTTTCTGGGAAATCCTGCCCAAAAGGCATTTGAGCATGCCCAAAAGGTCCGCAAAGGGGTAGAAGAGCTGCATATTCCCCATGATCCGTCTGTATCGAAATGGGTTACGGTCAGCATTGGAGGAGTTACCGTTATTCCGCAGTATGAAAGTTCTTACCAGGCATATTTAAATATTGCCGACACCATGCTCTACGACGCCAAAAAATACGGTCGGAACAGGGTGGTTTGGGCGGACGAGAAGATGAGGCAGTTGAGGGAAGATTGATATAGATTTCAAGAGTAAAGTATGCTTAAGATCCGGAAAGAATCCATAAACAGGAGGGTTCTTCCCGGATTTTTTATATATGCTGGCAATATGAAAAAGTATTTTAAACTATATGGAAGGAGGTATGTAAATTGAAAAAGTGGAAAATCCTGGCCATAGGCTGGCCTTTATTGTGCTTTATTTTTGCAGGAATTATTATTCTCCAGCCTGGCAGAGGAGGGGAAGAGCAGATAGTGGATGTGGTATTTACCGTGTTTCCGTTGATATTTTTTGCAATCGGAATGAGGATACAGCGCCGGCTGATAAAGGAACGGATATATGCCACCATACCGACCGCTGCCACGGTTGTTTTCATTAAGAATACGGTACATATAGGAGAAGGGAACAAGAGAATCTACTTTCCTGAGTATGAGTTTCAGGTTGGAGATACAACCTATCATGTGAAATCCCCAAGCGGATTTAACCACTGTTATGTGAAAAAAGGGGAACAGGTAGAACTGTATTATGCACCGGAAGATCCGAATGTCTTTTACGTTCCGGTTATGTACAAACACGATAAACGCTGGGCTGTGCTTTTGTGCGGAATAGGGATTGCGTATCCATTGATCGGCCTGTTTGCTCCCCAGATCCGGGCTTTCATGCCATTGTAACCTGGGAATGCAGAAAGTTTTTGCACTATTCAAGGAAGCAAAATAAGATCTGGCATTTAATAAAAAAATTTGTTAAAATAATTGAATGGATTTCTCAGAGGTAATCGTATTATAGATGAAGCTGGAAACGGCTATTAAAATAATGGAGGATTTATCATGAGAAAGGTATTTTTAGGAGCTTTCGCAGCAATTGCATTATCAGCCGGAACAATAAGCGCATTTGCAGCAGAGCCGGGAGCAGTAAGGTATTGTGTTGACGAGAACGGCGATGGTATTTGTGATAACTGGGAAACATGTTCTGTGCACAACCAGGATGGGACCATATGCGGCAGGTATTATGTAGATGCAGATAATGACGGCGTCTGCGATCATTATGATGCATGTCAAATCCGGGGAAGAGGCCACGGACATGGATCCCGGCATGGGCACTGCAGATAAAAAGCAATTATTAAAGGAAAATTATTATGCGGAGCGAGCAAGAGGTAAGCAGAGCAATGGAACAGTATTCCGATACTGTTCGGAGGCTTTGCATGATACATTTAAAAAATTATGCTGATACCGAGGACATATTTCAAACAGTATTTTTGAAGTATGTCCTTAGCTCCGTTTCATTTGAAAGTGAAGAACACGAAAAAGCCTGGTTTATCCGGGTTACAATCAATGCCTGCAGGGACCTGCTCAAAAGCTTTTTTCGCCGCCGTACAGTATCCTTAGAAGAAGTTATGGAACAACCTGCAGAGCAGCCTTTGGATCACAGGGAAGTTTTAGAAGCGGTGCTCTCACTTCCTCAAAAATACAGAGATGTGGTCTATCTCCATTACTTTGAAGACTATACCGCCCCTCAAATTAGCCGAATTTTAGGCAAGAATATAAATACGATCTACACACTCCTGACTCGATCCAGACAGATGCTGAGGGAAAAGCTGGGAGGTGATGAACATGAATGATAGAATAAAAGAAGCTTTCAATCAGGTACAGGCAGAGGAAGAATTAAAAAGCAGAACCAAAACTTTTCTGGCGCAAAAGACACAGGGCTATACAAAACCGGCAAAGCGGCAGTCCTACGTTTATGCGGCGGCCTGTGTATGCACGCTGTTTCTATTGATTGGAGGACGCTGGCTCTATTTTACGCCCACATCAGAGATCAGCATAGAGATAAACCCATCATTTGAATTAAGCATCAACCGGTTTGACCGGGTGTTCTCTGTAAAAGGCCTCAATGCTGATGGCCGGGAGATTACCAATACCCTTGATCTGAAATTCAAAAACTATGCAGACGCAATTGACCAGATATTGGAAAATCAGGATATTGTAACATTATTATCCAATGGTGAGATTATGACGATTACGGTTATGGGCCCGGATGAAATTCAGTCTGCTAAAATACTTTCAAAAATTGAGGTTTGCACGGCGGGACATAAGAATACTTATTGTCATTTCTCGTCTTCAGAAGAAGCAGCGGCAGCTGGCATGACCAGGCTTTCCCATGGAAAGTACAGGGCCTTTTTAGAGATACAAAGTCTTGACCCCAGCATTACCCCCGAGGAGATACAGGGAATGACTATGAGGGAAATTCGTGATTTAATGAATCAGCTGTCAACTGGCAATGAGAACGGAACATCCCCGGGCAGAGAGAACAGTCATGGACATCATGGACATGGGGGAGGGAAGGGACATTAATAAAGGAGCGCCAAAAATAATGTTTGAAACTGTTTATAAAGAAAGCTTCCCTTTTTGGGATAAAATACCAGATGGAGACAGGGAGTACATCTGTCAGAATTCCTATGCGTTTACCTGTCCCAAAGGGAAAAATATCCATGACAGCAGCGAATGCTCCGGCGTGATCCTTGTCCGTTCCGGAAGTCTCAGGCTTTATATGATGTCAGATGAGGGAAAGGATATTACCCTGTATCGCCTGCACAAAGGGGATCTGTGTATGCTGTCTGCTTCCTGCGTGCTGAAGGCTGTTACATTTGATGTGTTTGTAGATGCGGAGGAGGAGAGCCAGTGTTTTGTCATCAGCGGGCCTGCTTTTGCGGCAGTCTCGGAACGAAATCAGGATATTAAGATCTTTGCACTGGAGACTGCGGTCAGCCGCTTTTCCGATGTGATGTGGGTAATGCAGCAGATCCTGTTTATGAGCATGGACAGGAGACTTGCAATTTTTCTTTCCGATGAGTCGGCAAGGATCGGTTCTGACACCATCACATTGACCCACGGGCAGATTGCCCGGTATATGGGATCTGCCCGAGAGGTGGTCTCCAGAATGTTAAAATATTTTGCCAGCGAAGGGATTGTGGAGGTCTCCAGAGGAGGAATCACAATTTTGGATAAGAAACGCCTTCGCAAATTAGCTCTTTAATCCGGGTTATGGTTTCTGAGACGAGCCGGAGTTTTTCGCTTTGCATATCAGCTGTGTCATGGTTCCCATGGGGCAGTATACGCACCAGGAGCGGGGTTTAAATAAGATCATGGTAAGAAATCCCAGCACAGTAGAAGTCAGCATTACACTGTAAAAACCAAAGGCGAACTGCGCCACGCCGTCAGAAAACAGGGTTCCGTGATAAGCCCAGTGCCAGGGAAGCTTAAAGGTCCAAAGCAGGGTCACCGCAGTCCTTAAATTTTGGGTTCCGGAAAAGACCAGCCAGGTGTTCCACAGCATAATGAAAAACATGACAAAAAAGAAAATTAAAAATCCGTACCGGAAACAGGCTGATTTCATCCATTTTGGGATATCCTTTTTTCGGGAAAGTCCGAACCGGCCGCCTACGAGGGAAAACAACTGCCCTCTGCCGCAATATTTATTGCAGTAGCCTTTATTGCCTTTTATAATGGCTATAAAAAGCGGGATAAAAAAGCAGAGAAGTCCCAGCCATGCAAAAAGAATATTAAAAAATCCCAGAATCAGATAAGTAAGGGAAACAATCCAAAGGTAATCATACCAGTTCTTTTTTCTTTTCATAAATCTGCCACCTCCAGAGTGATAACGCTTGCAGGACATTCCTTTACACATTTTCCGCATCCCACGCATAAATCCCAATCAATTTTAGAATAGATTCCCTTTGGAATGGAGATTGCGCCTCTGGGACAAACTTTTATGCAGCATCCGCAGGCAACACATTCCTTAGTATTGACAACCGCTTTTTTCTTTGCCATAATACGTCTCCTTTTATTTTTCTTTCAGTATACAGGAAAGAATGGTTTTATTCAGTGACAAAGTCACAAGAAGATACCTGTAAACAGCAACTAACAAGATATCGCATTTTGCGGCCCTCTTGTTCACTGAGAGGATGGTGTGTTATAATCTACAGAGGGTGATAGAGATGAATTTAAAACAGCTGGAATATGTTGCGGCAATTGCAGAAGAAGGGAACATTTCCCATGCGGCAGAGCGCCTCAAAGTGACTCAGTCTACCATGAGCCAGGGGCTGCTGAACCTGGAACAGGAGCTGGGAATGCCGTTGTTTGAACGCAGCAATCGGGGAATGAGGCTTACAAAGGCCGGGGAAGCTTGTGTACAGGGGGCCAGGGAGATCCTGCATATATGCGGCAGGATCCAGATGGAAATAGAATCCATGAACCCGAAAAATAAAAAGTCTTATACCATTGGTATTTCTTCCCAAAGAGGCTTTGACCTTTTTTCGGAGGGGTATCATAGATTTAAGGAAAAGCATAGCGATGTGGAAGTACGGGTAGTAGAAGAAAATGCCAGCGAGCTTTTGGAAGGCCTGCGGGAGGATCGGTATTCTATGATTTTGACAGCGGCAGACTCCTTTGAAAAGATCGAATTTCCATACCAGACCTTAAGCAAGGAGGAAATTCTTCTGGTAGCTCCGGCAGACAGGGAAAAAGATATTTTGAGCAAACATGGAAATCTGCGAATGGATCTGCTGAAATATGAGAAGTTTATTCTGGCAAATAGAGGGACCACCATGCGGGCCACGACCAATCATCTGTTTTCCGCACTGGGGTATCATCCAAATATTGTCTGTGAGACAGGGCATACTCAGGCTCTGACGAAAATGGTGTCCAAGGGAATTGGATTTGCGGTTCTGCCGGAAACATTAAGGATGCAGACGGACAATGTAGCGTGGCTTTCTTTTTATCCGAAGTTTTATCGCAGACAGGTTGCAATATACCAGGAAAAGTATGCGGAAGATGGAATTTTAATGAATTTGATCAAGGTAATGAAAATGTAAATAGTTGTTGTCTTAAAGTAGAAATTGAAAAAGTCCTGAGCAGGGACTTTTTTTGTATTTCATGGAAAAAATTAAACTTATCCGGGCCGAGTTTGGACGTTTGCCAAAATATACAGAATCACTGAAAGTGTTGCGATTTTGCTATCGATATTATCAATAATTACCATTAGAAAAAACGATAGAAGAAATAAATATGTATATTTTGCATAAAAAATTGGCTTGACAATCGAGAAATATACTATATAATCGACATATAGCAACAAAGCCGGTTTGAGTTGGATTGTAAAAAATACATAAAGTAAGGAGGACGGGAAAATGAGAAAAAACAGATCGGTAATCCATCACATTGCCCTTTATGTGGAAGACATAAAAAAGGAGACGAGACTGTTTGAGCAGGCATTTGGCATGAGTATTACAGAAATTGATGGGAATCCGGAGAATCCGAAACAGGTCTGGCTGGATGGAGGAATACAGCTGATTGCAGAGCCCAGGGAAAAAGGCTGCGCTATCGCCCATTTGGCCCTGACAACAGCAGAACCGGAGGAGAATTTGCCGGTATGCAGAGAGTATGGCGGTGAAACTCTTCCCAAAGGGGACAATTGGCTGGGTTTTCCGGATGGACTGGTTCTGGAATTGATTTTGCAAAAGACGGAGGAGCCGTAAATGAAAGGGAATGTGGTCATTGTCGGAGGCGGGAGGATGGGCAGCGGGATCAGCGCTGTCAGCGCGCTTCATGGGAATTCTACAATTTTGACCGATATAAACCGGGATGCCGCAGAAAGAGGAATTGAGAGAGCCTGGGCATGCATACAGGAGCTGGCAGAGAACGGGCTGGCGGATGAAAACCAGGTGGAAAAGGCCAAAATGCTTTTGAAGGTAAAAAGCAACCTGAAGGACGCCTTGTCCCAGGCGTCCATGGTAATAGAAGCAGTACCCGAAAACCTGGAGTTGAAGAAAAGTATATTTGCCCAAATAGAAAAAATCACAGGGAGGGATGTTCCGATTTTGTCAAACACCTCAGGACTTCGAATTACAGATATTTCCGGGGATATGGAACATCCGGAGCGGGCGGTTACAGCCCATTTCTGGTATCCGGCTCATCTGGTTCCCCTGGTTGAAGTGGTAATGGGAGACAAAACCCGGGAGGAAACGGCTTGCTTCGTGAAAGATGAGATTGCGTCCTGGGGAAAAAAGACAGTTTTGGTTAAAAAAGACTTGCCGGGACAGCTGGCAAACAGAATCCTTCAGGCAGTAATCCGGGAGGCAGTAAACATTGTGCAGATGGGTCTGGCATCGCCGGAGGATGTGGATACTGCGGTAAAAGCGGGAATGGGAATCCGCTTTCCGGTGTGGGGACCTTTGGAACACATTGATGCAGTGGGACTGGATTTGTGCTCGGATGTCCAGGATACCGTTTTGCCAGGGCTTTCTGCCAGAACAGACGCCAATCCTCTCATGAGAAAACTTGCCGGGGAGGGGAATCTGGGATACAAGACGGGAAGAGGCATTTATGACTGGTCTAAAAAGGATATGGAAGCTTTGGAAAAGAAACGAAATGATTTTATCATACAGGCATTGGGAATATTGAAATAATAAAGGGGAAAACAGAAAATGAAAAATTATAATATTGTCCTTCTCCCGGGAGACGGAGTTGGACCGGAAGTGACAGAGGAAGCAGTGAGAGTTCTTATGGCAGCTCAGGAAGTGGTGGACGGATTTAAACTGGATATGCAGACCCTTTTGGTAGGCTGCGGACAGTATGAGAAAACCGGCGCGGCAATTACAGAGGAAGACTATCAGATTTGTCAGGAGGCAGACGCCATTTTTATGGGGGCTATGGGGCAGAACAGTCCGGATCATATGACATTGGATAAAAACGGAACCGAGGTTTCCGGCCATGTGATGTTTAAGCTTCGGTTTGGTCTGGATTTGTTTGCGGGGGTACGCCCCATTAAGCTTTACCCGGGAGTTCCCTCCGCGCTAAGCGGCCACAATAATATTGACTTTGTTGTCTTACGGGAAAGCTGCGAAGGGCTTTTTGCTTCTTACGGCGGAGGGATTTACTGCCGCGACTATGTAGCTACGGATACGCAGGTTATTACCAGAATGGGTACAGAAAAAGTGTCGAAAGTGGCCTTTGATCTGGCCATGTCCAGAAATGGCCGGGTGAGGGATGGGAAGAAGCTTGTCACTCTGGCGGACAAGGGAAATGTATTCCGATCCATGGCATTTATGAGAAAGGTTTTTGCTGAGGTAGCAAAAGGGTATGACGGCAGAGTGGAAAAACAAAATCTGATGATTGACGCCCTGGCCCTTCTGTTAGTTCAGCATCCGGAGGACTTTGATATTATTCTTTTTGAGAATATGCACGGCGATATTATGTCAGATATGGCGGCGGCATTTGTAGGCGGAATGGGGATGGCGCCTTCCGGCGATATTGGTCTGGAACATGCGATGTTTCAGCCGGCCCATGGAACAGCCCCGGCCATTGCGGGACAGGGAATCGTAAATCCCACAGCAGCCATTCTTTCCGGAAAAATGATGCTTGAGTGGCTGGGCGGAAAGCATGAGAACCAGGAAATGAAACAAGCGGCGGAGATGATCGAAAAAGCAGTGTATGAAACTTTCTTAAAGGGAATCCGGACAACAGACGTAAAAGGAACAGCCGGGACAAAGGAATTTACCGATGAAGTGATCCGGCAGATTTATAAACAGGCATAAAAACCAAGGATTAAGAAGGGAGAAAAATATGAAAAGAAGATGGGGATTAAGTGCGGCAGTATTGGCAGCGGCAGCAGTGGCAGTCGTCTCAATTTCAGGCTGCTTTGGCGGACAGAAAGACACAAAAGCGCCGTCCCGGGAGAAAACGGAGACCGCCGGGGCTGAATCACAGGCGCCGCAGAACAGCGGTAATTCCGATAAAATCGTGATAAAAGCAGCTGTGACAGCAACAGACGAAGGGGCCCATTCCCTGGCGCTTTACAAAATGAAGGAGGCGATTGAGAAATATTCCGATGGAAAGGTTGATTTCCAGGTTTATACCAATGGGCAGCTTGGCGGCGAGAGGGAAATTGTAGAAGGCGTAAGTCTTGGCACCATCGAATGTGGCGTGGTATCTACGGGACCGCTTCCCAACTTTGTTCCGGATTTTATGGTTCTGGATTTGCCCTATCTGATTAAGGACAAAGAAAAGGCCTTTGCTATTCTGGATGATGAGATCGGACAGAAAATGCTTTCCCAGCTGGAGACAATCGGAATCAGGGGCGTAAGCTTCTGGGATAATGGTTTCCGTTATATAACAAGCAGTACGCCTGTGATTCATCCGGAGGATGTAAAAGGAATGAAGATCCGGACAATGGAGAATGAAGTGCATATGGCCACGTTTAAGCTTCTTGGATCAACGCCCACCCCTATGGCAATCAGTGAATTCCTTACGGCTGTGCGGCAGGGAACGGTAGACGGACATGAGAATGTTATGGTCTCTATTGATATGAATAAGGTTTATGAGGTGAATCCGTGCATCTCACTGACAAAGCATTTCTATTCGGCAGCTCCCTTCCTGGTAAATGCCGGCTTCTACCATTCTCTTCCGGATGATGTGAAAGATGCTTTTGATAAGGCAGAGCATGAGGCCATGGAGTGGGAACGGGATTATTGCAAAAATTTGGACGATGAACTGATGGAGAAGATGAAGGAACAGGGCGCTGAGTTCTATGAGGTGGATATCAATGAGTGGGCGGATGCCACAAAGGGAGTCTATGACCAATATAAGGATAAAATTGACGCCAGTCTCATTGATGCATTCAGAACTGCAAATTAGTGGCTAAAAGGGGAGGCGGCTATTGGCAGTCTCCCCTTTATCTGTGCGCCCGGTGGGCACACGTTCTAACAGTAGGAGGGAAATGTCTTTGAAACGGATCTATGATATTTTTTGTAAAGCGCAGGATACGCTGATTTCCATTATTCTGCTGGCCATGGTAGGCGTGGTGTTTCTGGCTACGGTTTGCCGCTATTTTCAGCTGGCGGTCCTGGCATGGCCGGACGAGCTGACGCGTTATCTGCTTATCTGGCTGGTATTTCTGGGGTGCGGAGCGGCTTCTAAAAACGATACCCATTTTAAGATCACATTTCTGGTAGAGAAAGCCCCATATAAGCTGAAAATAGGGATGATGGCCGTCAAAATCGTGGTTACAAACAGTTTGTATCTGATTCTTTTATACTTTTCTATAGGGCTGATTCAGAAATTGTCTAACATGAATCAGATGTCTCCGGCTATGCATTGGCCTATGTGGTTTATGTACATGGCCGTACCGGTGGGATGCTTTTTGATGCTGGTTCAGGGATTCATCACAGACTGCCGGACCATGGCTCAGGTTGTGAAAGACGAGAGGGGGAAAGAGAACTGATGGGCGGGTTATTATTTGGAATTCTTATGGTGTGCCTGGTATTTGGGATTCCCATTGCAGTTGCCCTTCTGACGGCAGTGTTCCAGTGTGTCCTGGCAGGCGGAAATTTTGCTTATTTTCAGATGATCGTTCAAAGAATGTTTATCGCTATGGACAGTGTCAGTAACGCGGCAGTACCATTCTTTATTTTGGCGGGAAATCTGATGGAATATGGAGGGATTTCTAAAAGGCTTATTGGTTTTGTACGGATTCTTATGAAAAAAATACCGGCAAGCTTAAGCTGTATCACAGTAGGGGGAGCGGCATTTTTCGGGGCTATTTCCGGTTCCAATGCGGCTACCGTATCGGCAATCGGCGGAATTATGGTTCCACAGATGCAGGAGGAGGGATATCCTTCCGATGAAGCGGCGGCGGTGGCGGCCAGCGCCGGAACCCTGGGAGTTATTATTCCCCCCAGTGTTCCTATGATTATTTACGCCATTACCACATCTGCATCTGTGTCAGCCCTGTTCCTTGGCGGCGTGGTTCCGGGGCTTATGATTGCGGCGGTTTTAATTGGGCTGAACATTGTCCGCTGTACAAAGTATGACCCGCCTAAGAAAGAGCCGGTGTCAGGAAGAGAATTGTGGACTGCTTTTAAGGAAGCAATCTGGGCGCTTCTTATGCCGGTTATTATCTTAGGCGGGATTTACGGCGGTTTTTGCACGCCGACAGAGGCAGCGGCGGTTTCCGTTGTATATTCTTTCGCAGTATCCCTCTTTGTATATAAGGAGCTGAAATTAAAGGATATTCCGGGGATTCTGGTAAAATCCGCACAGACAACCGCTTATATTTTGATTGTGGTGGCAGCGTCCTCCCCCTTCCAGTGGTTTATGACTTCTACGGGGATTGTTCAGATGATTTCCACAGGCGTCCTGTCTGTATTCAGCAGTAAAATCGTAATCTTACTCATTATTAACACAATTTTGCTGTTTTTAGGATGTTTTCTGGAAACATCTGCCATTATTCTTTTGGTAGCGCCCGTTATTCTGCCGATAGTTGTCTCCCTGGGACTAGATCCTGTATGGCTGGGGATTATTATGATTGTAAATACCTCCATTGGAATGATTACGCCTCCTATGGCTCTGAACCTTTTTGTGTCCAGCGGTATAGCAAAGGTGAGAGTAGAAGATGTGAGCCGGAAAATTATTCCCTATCTGGTAATGGAGATCCTGGTGCTGCTGGTTATTACCTACATTCCGGCAGTTGTTCTGTGGCTTCCCAGACTGACCGGCTATCGGGGGTAAAGAAAAGCGTGTAATGCTGTGATGTAGGGGTCAAAAGGTCTTTTGACCCTTATGAGACATGGATAGAATGGAGGAAGTTATGAAATATCGGATTTATACTGGGACTTACACAGAAGAAATTCATTTTGCCAGCGGGAAAATTGTAAAGGGAAGAGGAAAAGGGATCTATTATTTGACCCTGGATACCGAGAAGGGAAAGCTGGAGGTGTCGGGGGTGAAAGACAATATAATCAACCCTTCCTATCTTACGTTGAGCGTGGATGGGAAGTACCTTTATGCGGCAAATGAGAGGAAGATGAGCGAGGGCGTTTATGGGGGAACCGTAAGCGCATTCCAGATAGATGGGGAAACTGGTGAATTAACTTTCTTGAATAAGCAATTTACAAACGGAACCGATCCCTGCTATGTGGCAGTCCATCCGGCCTGTGTATATGTATGCAATTACGGAAGCGGGAGTCTTGCCTCCTACCCGATACATGAGGATGGATCCCTGGGGGAGAGACGGCAGTTTATTCAGTATGAGGGAAAAAGCGTGGATAAGAACCGTCAGGCAGGCCCCCATGCACATTCCATGGTTCTGTTTGAAGAAAATCAATTTGCTCTTATGTGTAATCTGGGAACAGACCGTATTGAAGCTTACCGGATCCGTGAGGACGGCTGGCTGGAACCGGAAGAACGTATGAGCATTGTTTCAGCTTTAGGGGCCGGGCCAAGGCATATGGAGTTTTCCAAAGACGGACGCTTCCTCTATGTGGTCAACGAACTAAACAGCAGCATCAGTGTCTATACATACGATAAGGCAGGAAAAGCTTTTCGGGAACAGCAGACGGTTCCGTCTGTTCTGGATGGATATTCGGGTGAAAATACCTGTGCGGATATTCATGTGGCGGAGGACGGACGGTTTGTTTTTGCTTCAAATCGGGGAAACAGTACAATTGTCTGCTACAGGAGGGGAAAAGATGGGAATCTGATACCGGTTGGACAGTATACATCCGGCGGGCAGGTTCCCCGAAGCTTTCTCCTGACGCCAGACGGAAAATTTCTGGTGGCGGCAAACCAGAATTCGGATTCGGTGACCCTGTTTGCACTGGAAGAAAATGGAGGCTTAAGGCAGCTGGATGAGGTTTTGGTGTATAATCCGGTCTGCGTGAAGCTGGATTTTATGATGAATTAAATGACAGGCTCGAAAAGCGGTAATTGCATTTTCGGGCCTTTTTTTGTGCAATATTGTATAAAAGCATAAAAAACCCCCTCTAAGACCAATGATTCCCCTCTTATTTGCACAAAACTATTTTGCTATAATAGGGATATGTTAAACGTAATGAACAAAAAGGGAAAGACAGGTGCTTAAAATGAATGAAACCATTGTTTCTATGGAACACATCAGCAAGAGCTTTCCGGGAGTTAAGGCGCTGGACGATGTGAGATTCGATCTGCGCTCAGGTGAGGTAATGGCTCTTCTGGGCGAGAATGGAGCGGGGAAAAGTACTCTCATGAAAATTCTCAGCGGAGTTTACACCAGGGATGGGGGGTCCATGGAGATTTTCGGCAAGGAGTACGGGGATCTGAACCCTAAGCTGGCCCAGGAGGTTGGGGTGGCCATTATCCATCAGGAATTAAATATGTGCAGGCATCTTTCCGTGGCAGAGAACATGTATCTGGGGAGGGAGAAAACCAGGGGAGTCATGCTTTCCAACAGCGAGATGGAGGCGGAGGCCAGGGCGATTTTAGACGAACTGAATATCGGACTGGAGCCGCAGCAGGTAGTGGGGGAGCTTCCGGTTTCCAAGCAGCAGATGGTAGAGATTGCCAAGGCCCTCTCCACTAACGCCAGAATTTTGATTATGGATGAACCCACATCGGCGCTGACAGCTAAAGAGATCCAGGATCTGTTTCGCATTATCAAGGATCTGAAAGCCAAGGGCTGCGGGATTGTATACATTTCTCATCGTCTGGAGGAACTTCAGCATATCGTGGATCGTGTGACCATAATGAGGGACGGACAGTATATCACTTCCATGAATTTCCGGGATGTGACCATGGATGAGATGATTGCCCATATGGTTGGCCGCGAGATTAAAGAGAAGTTCCCCAGAGTTTCCTGTGAAAAAGGCAAAAAAGTTCTGGAGGTAAAACATTTAAACGCAGGTCCTATGGTTCGGGACGTATCCTTTGATCTCTATGAAGGAGAGATTGTGGGATTTGCAGGGCTGATGGGAGCAGGACGTACGGAGACTACCAGGGCAATCTTCGGCGTGGATCCCAAGACCGGCGGGGAGATTATTTTAGATGGCAGGGAAATAAAAATACATAAGCCGGAGGATGCCATCAGGGCAGGGATTGTCCTGGCGCCGGAGGACCGAAAGAAGGACGGTCTGTGCACCAAGCTCAGCATCCGCCACAATATTGCCCTTCCCAATCTGGATCTTATCTGCAATAAGCTGGGGGTGGTCAGCAGTGCCAGGGAGAAGGAGATGTGCAGCCGGGTAGTGAAAGATCTGAAGGTCAAGACCCCCAATGTGGAGGTTTCTGCAGGCAACCTGTCCGGCGGAAACCAGCAGAAGATTGTGGTGGGAAAATGGCTTGCAAGGGACTCCAGGGTTGTTATTTTTGACGAACCCACCAGAGGCATCGACGTTGCAGCAAAGGTTGAGATCTATAATCTGATGAACGATTTAAAGAAACAGGGAATTGCCGTTATGTTTGTTTCCTCGGAAATGCCGGAGGTGATGGGAATCGCGGATCGCATTATCGTTATGTGCGACGGCCGCATTACTGGTGAAATTTCTGCTGAGGAAGCCACACAGAATCAGATTCTTACATATGCGACACAGTTTGAGAAAAAAATTGCCGGCTAGGCGTAAGGGGGATATTTAACATGAATCAGAAATCAGGAAATGCCTTCAACAGAATGATGAATGTCCGCGGAATGCGCGGCGCTATGACCGCCTTTGCCGGTCTCATTGTGATTTATATTGCATTCGGTATCATCAATCCGACTGTGTTTTCCGGACAGAACGTAATGAATCTGCTGCGTTCCATGTCCAAGTACTTAATTATCGGCATCGGGCAGAGCTACGTTTTAATTACCGGTAATATCGACCTTTCGATTGGCGCAGTTGTGGGTATGAGCGCTATGATTTCCGCTAAGCTTATGACAATGGGGATCAATCCGGCGGTGGCTATTTTAGTGACATTGGGATGCTGCCTGCTGATTGGCGTGGTCAATGGCTTTCTGGTTGGCAAGTGTCAGCTCCCGCCGTTTATTGCAACTCTGGGCACCATGTTTGTAGCCAGAGGCGTGGCTTATATGGTTAACGGAAACAGGAATACGGATGCCATCAGCTCCGGAATCGGGAAGGAGGCGGCAGATAAATTTCAGAGCATTTTTTACTATGGAAAGACTGCCGGTATCTACAATACTTTCTGGATTGCCCTGATACTATTTATTATTTTCTTTTTCCTGCTTTCCAAGACCAGAACCGGCCGTCATATTTATGCAATCGGTTCCAACATTGAAGCGGCCAAGCTTTCCGGTGTCAGCGTATTTTCCACCATTACCAAGACATACCTTGTCAGCGCATTCTGTTCTTTTGTGGTTGGCTTAATCCTTTGCGGACAGGCCAACATGGGCAACATGGAGGCCGGCAATATGTATGAAATGTATGCGGTTGCCGCTGGCGTTATCGGCGGTATTTCTCCGCTGGGAGGAACCGGGATCCTTTTGGGAACTTTTGCAGGCGCAGCTGTGTGGCAGACCCTGGAAAATGGCCTGAATATGATTGGCGTACAGGTTGGCATTCAGAGACTGGTCATCGGTGTTATTGTTGTATTTGCCGTTCTTCTGGACGTAGTTTTCAGAAATGGACTGTTAAAAAAGAAACCGGCGGTAAACAAAACGAATTAGACGTCCAAAAGGACGCTAAGATATTATTTTTAAAGAAACAAGGAGGAAAAAATATGAAAAAAGCATTGGCAATGTTCTGTGCATCTGCTATGATAATCAGCTCCCTGGCAGGATGTTCCGGCGGGACGCAGGCTCCGGCAGAGTCCGCAGCGGCTCCTGCCCAGACAAACCCGGCTGCAAATGAGGCGGCTTCCAGTGACACACTGATTGCACTGATTACCATGGACTCGATTGATCAACACTGGGTAACCTTAAATGAGGGTGCTCAGAAGGCGGCGTCTGAGCTGGGTGTAACGGTTCAGTTCATGGCTCCCAACACCAAGGACGATGCACAGCAGATTGAGTGTGTAAATAACGCGGTATCTGCAGGCGCTGACGCAATTATTGTTGCGGCAAATGGCCCTGACGCCATCTCTTCCGCGCTGACAGAAGCGGCAAATGCAGGCGTTAAAATCGTATATGTGGATTCTCCTGCAAACGTGGAGGCCGAGGCCACTTTCTCCACCGACAACAAGGCGGCAGGGGAGAAGGCCGGAAAAGAGATGTTAAAGGCTTTTGAAGCGGCAGGCGTGACCAAGGGAACGATTGGCATTATCAACGTAAATGCGGCAACGGATTCCTGTGTAATGCGTGAAGAAGGCTTCCGCGGAGCATTCCAGGGAACCGGATTTGAGATTTTAGAGACTCAGTACGGCGAGGGAGACGCGGCAAAATCCCAGAGCATTGCGGAGAACTATATTACTCAGGGAGTGGTTGGGATCTTCGGATGCAACGAGGGTTCTACCGCAGGAGCCGGAAATGCCATCAAGGCAGCCGGAAACGGTTCTGTCATCGGAGTCGGATTTGATAAGTCCGACGCGATTATGGGCTTAATTGAGGACGGTTACCTTCTGTGCACTATGGCCCAGAATCCGGATGTGATGGGGTATGAAGGCGTTAAGGCAGCAGTTGCTGCTATCGGCGGCCAGTCCCTGGGCGGAAAAGTGACTGACACAGGAGTTTCCGTTCTGACGAAAGGCGGAGCGTCAGCTTCCAAAGAGGATGCAGCGCCGGCTGCAGCCAGCAAAGAGTGGAAAATTGCTCTGATTACCATGGACTCTATCGATCAGCACTGGGTAACCTTAAATGAGGGCGCTCAGGCAAAGGCAGGCGAGCTGGGAGTATCCGTTACGTTTATGTCCCCCAATACCAAAGATGATGCACAGCAGATTGAGTGTGTGAATAACGCGGTGGCTGGCGGCTACGATGCAATTATGGTTGCGGCCAATGGCCCTGACGCCATCTCCTCCGCATTGACGGAAGCGGCCAATGGAGGGATTAAGATTGTTTATGTAGACTCTCCCGCAAATGTGAAGGCAGAGGCCACCTTCTCCACTGACAACAAGGCGGCAGGACAGAAGGCAGGCGAGGAGATGCTGGCGGCATTGAAGGCAGCAGGCGTGACAGAGGGAGCTATCGGTATTATTAATGTAAATGCGGCAACAGATTCCTGTGTAATGCGTGAAGAGGGCTTCCGCGGAGCATTCCAGGGAACCGGATTTGAGATTTTAGAGACTCAGTACGGCGAAGGAGACGCGGCAAAATCCCAGAGTATCGCGGAGAACTATATTACTCAGGGAGTGGTTGGGATCTTCGGATGTAACGAGGGATCTACCGCAGGAGCCGGAAATGCCATCAAGGCAGCCGGAAACGGATCTGTCATCGGAGTTGGATTTGATAAGTCTGATGCGATTATGGGCTTAATTGAGGACGGTTACCTTCTGTGCACTATGGCCCAGAACCCGGATATGATGGGCTCTATGGGGGTTGAGGCATGTGTGAAGGCTCTTGAGGGTCAGTCTCTTGGCGGAGTTGTTGAGGATACAGGCGTCTCTGTACTTAAGAAATAATTATTCTGGAATTTTACCAGACGCCGGGCAAAAGCCCGGCGTCTTCTGGCAGTGTGAAAATGGGCTAAAACAAAAAATGGGAAGTTTTTCAGCGGCCGGTGTTCTTATGTCAAAAGTATGATATACTAGAAACGTCAGCAGATTTCAGTAAATACGCTGAAAATTACAGAAATCATTGGAGGATAGGAAATATGAAGAGAAGTGAGATTAACCGCGCGTTAAAAGAGATGGAAGCCATGGTAAAGGAATATCGATTTGCTCTGCCGCCTTTTTGTAATTTTACACCAGAGGAGTGGCAGGAGAAAGGCCATGATTATGATGAGATTCGGGATAACATGCTGGGCTGGGATATTACCGATTACGGCCTTGGCGATTTTGATAAAGTAGGTTTCTCTCTGATTACCATCAGAAACGGCAATTTAAAAATGAAGGATAAATATACCAAAAGCTATGCAGAGAAACTGCTTTATATTAAAGAAGGACAGTATTCCCCCATGCATTTCCACTGGTCCAAGATGGAGGACATCATCAACCGGGGAGGCGGAAATGTGCTGATCCGTGTGTACAATTCCACGAAAGAGGAAGAGTTAGACAAGGTAAATGATGTCCATGTCCATGTGGACGGCCGGGAAATGGTAGTTCCGGCAGGAACCCAAATAAGGCTGAAACCGGGTGAGAGCATTGCGATCTATCCTTATATGTATCACGATTTTGAGGTGGAGGAGGGCACAGGCCCTGTCCTTTTAGGCGAGGTGAGCCAGTGCAACGATGATAACACGGATAATCGTTTTTATGAAAAAATGGGCCGTTTCCCGGGGATTGAGGAGGACGAGCCGGCTTACAGGCTGCTATGCAACGAATATCCGGCGGCAAAGTAATGACTGAAGTGAGATTTTGAGAACCTTTTTGAGAGGCAGCGTGAGGAAGATGTTGAAGGTAATAATTGCCGATGACGAGAAGCTAATCTGTAGGCTGGTGCAGGCCCTGGCTGACTGGGAACTGTTGGGCATGGAAGTGGTAGGAACAGCGGAAAACGGCCTGGAAGCTCTGGAACTGATTGAAATCCTGGAACCGGATATCCTTATCACAGACATCCGTATGCCTGGCTGTAATGGATTGGAGCTGATCCGGCAGGCCAAAGAGCGGCGGCCAGAGCTGGAGATTGTCATCATCAGTGGATATGCACAGTTTGAATATGCCCAGAGCGCTATCAAATATGGTGTTGGGAATTACCTTCTCAAGCCTATCAAGAAGGAAGGGCTGATGGAAGCGCTTAACACCATGAGGGGGCGATGCCAGGCCAGAAGGAATATGTCCGGCAGCCAGGGAGGCGTCAACAGCCAGAAGGATTTGGGAAGGCTGAGGAGCAGCCTGGTAAAAGATCTGCTGTCGCCGTCGCCTCCGGCGCTGACCAGAGAATCTCTCAGAGAGACCTACTATATGGAAGCGGCAGGGGATCTGTTCCAGGCCTTCGCTCTGCAGGCAATCGGAGGCGGCCAGGCTATGGGGCAGCCCGCTCTGGATATTTTGCAGCAGGAGATTTTACAGGCCCTGGTCTCCTGCCTTGGAGGAAACTGTCTGGAGAAAGTCGTGTATTTTCAAGAACGTACTGGTTACGGGATACTTTGTTTTGACCAGGGAAAACGGACAGCAGTGCGGTGGGCTTTGAGAGAATGTATAAACCAGCTGGATGCGAAAAAGGGGCTCTTTGGCCAGGTGGAGTTTTCCATGTCCCTGGGATCTCCGGTATGGGAGCCAGAGGAACTTTCCAGATCCATGGCTGAGGCCAAAATGGCCCTTCTGGGAAGATTCACCGAAGGCGTGGGGCGTCTTCTGGAATACACGCCGGAGAATACAGGCATGGACAGGCAGAACCTGTTGGACAAATATATAAAAGCGGCTGGAAATGCCATTGAGACCATGAGTGAGGAAAATGCCGCCGCGGCCTGTGAGGAATTTGAGAAGGGAGTAAAGGAGACCGGTTCCCTTACAGGGAGAGACATGATGGAGCTGGTGTTGGCAGCTCAGAGCTTTTTTGCTTCCCGGACCGTTATGGATGTAGGAGAGCGGCAGCAGGAATTTGTCAGAAGGTGTGATGACTGCAGCCGGATGGAGGAACTGTTTGTTCTTCTTGAGGCAGAGCAGAAGGGACTTTTGGAGGAGCTCAGGGAAAACCGGAGGAATGAAGACAATCGCCCTATCCGCCTTGCCAAGCAGTATGTGATGAAACATTTCAGGCAGCCTATCACTTTGGAGGAAGTCAGCGAGGCGGTGGGATTCAGTCCCAGCTATTTCAGCGTCCTTTTTAAGAAAAAGACAGGGGAGGGCTTTGCAAAATATCTGACCAGAATCCGGATGGAAGAGGCCAAGACGCTCCTTCGGGAGACAAATCTTGCAATAGCGGAGATCTGTGAGAGATCAGGTTACAGCGACAGGAAACATTTTACTCAAACTTTCCACAAAGCCACGGGACTGACCCCGGCAGAGTACCGGAAGCTTTACGGGTAACCGGCGGGACGGAGGGAAAAGAAGAATGAGAAGAATGGATTATTTATCAGAGAGAATACTGGTTCTGTCGGTTGCCGGGGCGGCATCGTTTTTACTGTTTATCTGTCTGGTGCTGCTTTTTGTCGGGAGCGCGCCTTTGTGGCCCTTTATCCTGGCCCTGGCTGTGATTCTTTTCCTCTCCTTTGTGGGCTATTATTGGGTGTTTTTGCCCTACCGGCGGGGGGAACGGTTCATGCAGCTGTTTCTGGAAGGATACACCACGATAGGGCTGGACGGGGCTTTTCAGGTATCCCCCACGCCATCAGGCCATCTTTTGATGGAGCGGCTTATGGAAATGATGGATTCTTCGGAGCTGTTAAAGCTTAATAAGCGGCAAGCCCAGTATCTGGCTCTGCAAAATCAAATCAATCCCCATTTCCTTTATAACACTCTGGAAAGCATCCGCAGTGAAGCCCTGATTGCGGGGCTTAACAGTGTGGCGGAGATGACGGAAGCTCTGGCTACATTTTTCCGCTATACTATCAGCAAGGTAGAGAATCTGGTTTCGGTGGAGGAGGAGCTGCAAAATTGTGAGACATATTTCAGGATTCAGCAATACCGGTTTGGGGAGCGCCTAAGCCTGACAGTAGAGTGCGATCCAGAGGACAGAGACGAGATCTACCGGTGCCGTCTGCCGAAACTGACGATGCAGCCTATTCTGGAAAACAGCATCATCCATGGAACAGAGTGCAAGATTGGCAGCGGACATTTAACCATTCATCTGGAGAGGAGCGGAAGGCGGCTTTTTATCAGAATTTCTGACGATGGCTGCGGCATGGACGAAAGAACCCTGAGAAAGATGAACGAAAGGCTGCAAAAGAGCGGCCGCGCCTTTGCCTCCCGGGAGTCCGAGACAAGGGGCGGGATCGCCCTGGTCAATGTAAACAACAGAATTCATCTGCTGTACGGAGAAGAGTATGGACTTCATGTGTTTTCCATGCCGGGGCTGGGAACAGATGTGGAGATTACGCTGCCAGCCATTACCAGCGACCGTGAGGTGAAGAACAAAGAGGCGCTTAAATGAGGGAAGAGATACTTCGTATGGAGCGGGTTACCTACTTAGAACAGGGAACTCCTCAGCTTGAAAATTTCAGTATGACCCTGTGGGAGGGAGAGATCTTTGGACTGATTCCGGTGAATCACTATGGAATTTCCTCACTTCTGAAGCTTTTGCGACAGAACCTGCCGCTTCACTACGGTTATGTCTACTACAGAGAACGTCTGGTGAATCACTGGCGGGGAGGAAATTCCGGGACAAACCGTATCAGTATTATTCAGAATAAAAGCTGCCTGGCAGAGGGATTGACGGTGGCAGACAATATTTTTGTCCTGCGGCCGGGATTTAAGAAGAGATTTATTAGCCCCAGAGTGCTGGAAAAGCAGCTGGAACCGTTTATGAGAGATATTGATATGAATATTTCCGGGGATGCCTACGTGGAAACCCTGTCTCCCTTTGAGAAATTTGTGGTAGAGCTTTTAAAGGCTGTGGTAGCCGGACACAGACTGGTAGTGCTGGAGGATATCGGAAACTTTATCAGTGACAGGGAGCTGAAAAAGATTCATAAAATTCTCAGACATTATGCGGATCAGGGAATATCTTTTCTGTATATAGCGTCTCATTTTGAAGAAGTAAGACAGATTTGTCACAGGACCGCTTTAATGATGAACGGGGTAATTATCAAATGCTTTCAGCAGTCTGACCGGGTGCCGGCCACATTTCTCCTGGACTGTGTGGAGGAATTTGAGAGAAAAGTGAAGGAGCAGATCGAGAAAAAGCCGGAGCTTCCCGGACAGCCGGGCGCCGTCTTCCAGGCGGCGGAGCTGTGCCTGGGCGGGGCGGGACGGCTAAGCTTTTCCGTGGCTCCGGGAGAATGCCTGGTGCTTCAGGATTTGGACAATGAAATATTTCCCGGACTTATTGAGGTGCTTTCCGGGAAACAGGAGCCTCAGGAAGGCCGGATTTATGTAGAAGGGGCCCTGATTGGCGGCAGGGGAGACCGGCGAATTGCCGTGGTTCAGGAGCTGGCTACCAAAACGATGCTGTTCCCCAACGTCAGCTACATGGATAATCTCTGTTTTACTCTGGATCACCGTTTCCCCGACGTGTGGATGAGGGGGAGAATTAAGAAGAGTATTCGCCAGGAGTACGCCGGTTTTCTGGGAGAAGAGGTTTTTGACCTTTCGGTGGAAGCCTTGAGTGAGAGGCAGAAATATGAGCTGGTTTACACCAGGATTCTTCTGCAGAACCCCAGGGTAGTGTTCTGCGTGCAGCCCTTTAAGGGGGCGGAGGTGGCCATGCGCCTGCGGGTGTGGGAGCTTTTGGCCCTTCTTTTGGAGAGGGGGATCGCGGTAGTGATCCTGGCTGTGAATCTGGCGGATTCCCTGGCCCTGGCAGACAGGCTGATCCAGGTGCGGCAGGGGCGGGTAGAAGCTGAATATGACCGGGAGGACTTTGCCAAACTTCCGGTGGATACGCCGTGGCTCTATCTGTATCAGCAACGGGTCATAGATAAGAAAAATTGATAGTTCTGTCTACAAAACATTTGTTCGATTTTGCTTGCAGATCTGATTAACATATGGTACAATTGGTGATATTACTTTTAAGATTATCTTTATGATTATCCAATAGAAGGAGTATTACCATGGCAAAACAGTACATTAAGATTCGGGGCGCTAATGAGCATAACTTAAAGAATATAACCCTGAATATCCCCCGCAATGAACTGGTGGTTTTAACCGGGCTTTCCGGCTCCGGTAAGTCTTCCCTGGCCTTTGACACCATTTATGCCGAAGGGCAGAGGCGGTATATGGAGTCTTTGTCCTCCTATGCCAGGCAGTTTCTGGGGCAGATGGAGAAACCGGATGTAGAGAGCATTGAAGGACTGTCCCCCTCCATCTCCATTGATCAGAAATCCACCAACCGCAACCCCCGTTCCACTGTAGGCACAGTGACAGAGATTTATGATTATATGCGTCTTTTGTATGCCCGCATCGGAATCCCCCACTGCCCCAAATGCGGCCGGGAGATCCGCAGGCAGACGGTGGATCAGATGGTGGATCAGATTATGGCTTTGCCGGAACGGACCAAGATCCAGCTTTTGGCTCCGGTAGTCCGGGGAAGAAAGGGGGAGCACGTCAAGGTGCTGGACAGCGCCAGAAAGAGCGGCTATGTCCGGGCCCGCATTGACGGCAATCTCTATGAACTCTCTGAGGAGATCAAGCTAGAGAAAAATATTAAGCATAACATTGAAATTGTAGTGGATCGGCTGGCCATCCGGGAAGGCATTGAGAAGCGTATGACCGATTCCATTGAGGCGGTTATGGCTTTGTCCGACGGACTGATGATCGTGGATGTGATTGACGGACAGCCTATGAACTTCAGCCTGAGCTTTGCCTGCCCGGACTGCGGCATCAGCATTGAGGAGGTAGAGCCCAGAAGCTTTTCCTTCAACAATCCTTTTGGAGCCTGTCCGGACTGTTTTGGCCTGGGATATAAGATGGAGTTTGACGAGGATCTGATGATTCCGGACAAATCCTTAAGCATTGCGGGAGGCGCTATTGTTGTGCTGGGATGGCAGTCCTGTACAGATAAAGGGAGCTTTACCAGAGCTATTTTAGACGCTCTGTCGGAGGAATACCATTTCAGTCTGGACACCCCCTTTGAGGAGTATCCCAAGGAGATCCAGGATGTATTGATTCACGGAACAGGGGGCCGGGAGATCAAGGTTTCCTATAAGGGTCAGAGAGGCGAGGGGGTTTATCCGGTAGCCTTTGAAGGGCTGATTAACAATGTGGCCCGCCGCTACCGGGAGACCTTTTCCGAGACCTCTAAGGCAGAGTATGAGACTTTTATGAGGATTACTCCATGCCCAACCTGCAAGGGACAGCGTTTAAAAAAGGAATCCCTGGCAGTTACGGTGGGAGATAAAAATATTTTTGAAGCTACCAATATGTCCATTACCAGGTTTCGGGAATTTTTGGACGGCCTTAAGCTGACTCCCATGCAGGAGGCCATTGGAGCTCAGATTTTAAAGGAGATCCGCGCCCGTGTTACCTTTCTTATTGATGTAGGGCTGGATTACTTATCCATGTCCCGGGCAACGGGAACCTTGTCCGGCGGCGAGGCTCAAAGAATCCGTCTGGCCACCCAGATCGGCTCCGGCCTGGTAGGCGTGGCCTATATCCTGGATGAGCCCAGTATCGGCCTTCATCAGAGAGACAACGACAAACTTCTTCAGACCCTGATCCATTTAAGAGATCTGGGAAACAGCGTGCTGGTGGTGGAGCATGATGAGGACACCATGCGGGCGGCAGATTTTATTGTAGATATCGGCCCGGGGGCCGGAGAGCACGGAGGCCAGGTGATTGCCACCGGAACGGCTAACCAGATTATGAAATGCAAAGAATCCATTACGGGAGCTTATCTTAGCGGCAGGATACGGATCCCGGTGCCAGAACAGCGGAGAGTCCCGGTTAACTGGCTGACAGTCCGGGGAGCCAGGGAAAATAACCTGAAGAATATTGATGTGAAGATTCCCCTGGGTGTTATGACCTGTGTTACCGGCGTATCCGGATCCGGAAAATCTTCCCTGGTCAATGAGATTTTATATAAAGCGCTGGCCAAAAAGCTAAACCGGGCCAGAACCATTCCCGGCCGGCACGATAAGATTGAAGGGACAGAATTTCTGGATAAGATTATCGCCATTGACCAGTCCCCCATAGGGCGCACCCCCAGATCCAATCCGGCTACCTATACCGGCGCTTTCGACCTGATCCGGGATCTGTTTGCCTCCACTACCGACGCCAAGGCAAAGGGATATTCCAAAGGCCGGTTCAGCTTTAATGTAAAGGGAGGCCGGTGTGAGGCCTGCGGCGGCGACGGTATTATTAAGATTGAAATGCACTTTCTTCCCGATGTTTATGTGCCCTGCGAGGTCTGCAAGGGCAAGCGCTACAACCGGGAGACGTTAGAAGTTAAGTATAAGGGCAAGAGCATTTACGATGTTCTGAATATGACGGTGGAGGAAGCCCTTAAGTTTTTCGAAAATGTGCCTACCATAGCCAGAAAGATTCAGACCCTTTACGATGTGGGATTGTCCTACATCCGTCTGGGCCAGCCTTCCACGGAATTGTCCGGCGGCGAGGCCCAGAGAATCAAGCTGGCTACAGAGCTGAGCAAACGGGGAACAGGCAAGACTATCTACATTTTGGACGAGCCCACCACAGGCCTTCATTTTGCAGATGTCCACAAGCTTATTGAGATTCTCCGGCGTCTGTCAGACGGAGGGAACACCGTGGTGGTAATTGAGCATAACCTGGATGTGATTAAGACAGCCGACTATATTATTGATATTGGCCCGGAAGGAGGAGACCAGGGCGGTACTGTCATTGCCTCAGGAACGCCGGAAGAGGTTGCGGCCTGTCCAGAATCCTATACAGGTCAGTATGTGAAGAAATATTTGGCTAAAGAATCAAACTATGTATAGAATTAGAATGAGAGTTATAATTTGTGGAGAAATAGAAGACACTAGTAGACCAGGAAAAAATAGAAAGAGGGGCGCGAAATGAGCAACAAAGAAAGGGCCATACAGTTATTAGAAAGTATACCAGAAAACAAATTGTTTTTTGTTGTGGATATGCTGGAAAGTTTAAAGGCATATGCGGGGGAAGAAATAGAGCCGGATCAATGGGATTTAGAAATGATAGAGTATGCAAAAAGAGAAAATGACGGCCAGGGTGTGCCAATAGAAACGCTTGCGGCTGAACTGGGTATTACATTATGAAATATAAAATTATAATTCAAAAAGCCGCAGAAAAATTTTTGAAAAAGCAGAATAAAAAAACACAAGAAAGATTATTAAGTTTAATAAATGTACTCCCGCAAGGGACAGATATTAAAAAATTACGCGGTTACAATATATATAGAATGAGAGTTGGAAATATAAGAGTTTTGTATACCATTGATGATGTAATAAAAATTATTTCTGTAGAGGAAATAGACAATCGGGGCGATGTATATAAGAGGCTGTGAGCCCCAGATGATTTCTGCTGGCCAAAACGGTTTCCAGAAATTGGAGAAACCATACAGAAAAAACATCTTGCTATTTCGACACATATCGCGTATAATAAGGATATACCAAAGATAAAGAAAGAGACTGTACCTTGCGGGGGCAGTCTCTTTTACGTTACGGAGTATTCAAAACGACGCGCCAGTGACCATTGCACCGGATTTGCCCGCCATTGGTTCGTAGTAACAGTTGGTAAAAGGGGAGCTCCAGGTACGTTGACTTATTTCAGAATTTTGTTATAATAATATTGTTGGGGTTGCCCACGTATGAAGAAGTGAATGAAAAATATTTGATATGCGAGTGAGGTGAGTTTATGGACGGCAGTGGTAGTCGAAGTATGGACAAGGTTCTTTCATATGGACATAGCAGAGAATACTACAGCAACGTTCATAATCGGTAGTTCTGTAGCAATCTGATATGTCAATGTGCCGGGACCATTGTCTGACTCTAAAACTATACTGCATCGGCAAGTCGAGTGCAGAATCTAAGGTTTATGAGCAGCAATGGTATTTTTATGCCCTTTTGCTGGATTTACCTTTTTGCACCCGCCTTTTTATCTGTGACTTGTGAGAAACAGGTCCAACGAGGAAAGGAGGAGCATGTTAATGAATGGAAAAGACAATGTTCAGAACCAGATTGTGGAGATCAAGCAGCATCCGGACTACAAAACAGAGATTGTTCAGATTTTCCGCAGTAATCTGACCCCTAAAATTAAGCAGGAACGTATACTGGCATACCATCAAAAGGATATTGCATCCGCATTAGAGCTGCTTAGCATGGAAGAACGGAGCAGGCTGTATCATATCTTTCATGGGAAAGCGCTGGCAGACATACTTGAGTACTCTGAAAACAAGACCCAATATATCGGAGAGCTAAGTATCCAAAAAAGAATCGCTGTACTTTCTCAATTTGAAATTACCGAAATAGTAGAATGTCTCCGTCAGATGAATAAGGCGGATCGCACTACCATCATTGAATTATTGGGAGATGAACTCAAACGTCAAATCATGCTGCTCAATTCCTTTGAAGAAGAGGAAATTGCCAGCAAAATGACGACCAATTATGTAATCGTTCCTTCCGGGATTGGTGTGAAGGAGGCGATGCGTTCTCTGATTGAGCAGGCGGCAGAGAACGATAATATTTCTACTATTTATGTCCTTGACGGGAATGAGGCCCTTCTTGGGGCGATTGATTTAAAAGACCTTATTATCGCACGAGAGGGAACCCTGGTTGACACGATTGCGGTGACATCATACCCGTATGTATATGCAAATGAACTGATTGACGATTGTCTTGGCCGCATCAGAGATTATTCAGAAGATTCCATCCCTGTTTTAGACTCAGATAACAAACTGATAGGGGTGCTGACCTCCCAGAATATTGTAGAGCTTATTGGTGATGAAATGGGAGAAGATTATGCAAAGCTGGCCGGTTTATCAGCAGAAGAAGATTTGAATGAACCTTTAAAAAAGAGCATTGGAAAGCGTCTGCCCTGGCTGATTGCCTTACTGGGATTGGGAATGGCCGTTTCCGGTGTTGTAGGCATATTTGAGGCGGTGGTTGCCCAGCTGCCTCTGATCATGGCTTTCCAGTCGTTGATCCTTGACATGGCGGGAAATGCAGGGACACAGTCCCTTGCTGTTACCATACGTGTTCTCATGGACGAAAATATTAGCGGCAGGCAAAAGATTTTCCTGGTTACAAAAGAAACCAGGGTGGGGGTTATTAATGGGTTAATACTTGGCGTGTTGTCCTTTGTTTTGGTTGGTTTCTATTTAATGGGATTAAAAAATCAAAGGGCAGCCGTTGCATTTGCCATATCTGCCTGTACAGGTATTGCGCTGCTTTTCGCAATGGTGCTCTCAAGCTTGTCCGGAACACTAATTCCGCTGATGTTTAAGAAACTCAGCGTTGACCCTGCAGCTGCATCTGGCCCGCTGATTACAACAATTAATGACCTTGTGGCAGTGATTACCTATTATGGCTTGGCCTGGGTACTGATCATCAATATGCAATAAAAAAGGGACTGTCGGGAAATAACGGTTTATGCCCCTGTGTAGGGCTATCTGTTTCCCGACAGCCCCTTTTACGTTGTACGCTTTGCGGCGTATGACGTTAATAAAGTATCCGGTAAAATGTGTTCTCTGTTTTAGCAGGACGGGTTCATCAATCTTTTGGGAGAAGAAGCCCAATACATGATAATACATATGACTGTGAGAAAGCACTCCACAACCAACTGGGTCAAAATAACGCCATTCAACTGAAACAATGTATTTAAGATGACAACACCCGGAATAAACAGAAATACATTTCGAAGAAGTGTAACAGCAAGGGAACTGGCGGCCTTTCCCAGGGCCTGGAAATAGGATGTTACCATATTGATGATTCCCAGCAGGGGGGAATGGAAACACAGCAGGCGTAAAAACCAGGAAGTCTGTGCAATCAATGTTTCATCACTTAAAAAGATACTTGCGAAAGTACGGCTGCCGAAAAATAAAATAATGGTAAACAAGGAGCCAAGGGTTACTCCGTAAACGACTGCCACTCCCACTGCCCTGGTGAGATTTTTCACATCGTTTTTGCCGTAGTAATAGCCTAAGAGAGGGGCTGTTCCCTGAGACAATCCTACCGAAAGCATGATGGGAAACATATCGATCTTATAGGAGATCCCATAGGATGCAACCGCATCAGATCCGTAAATTCCGATATAGTTATTTAATACAATATTGGCAACACTCATAAGAACGGTAATAAGGGCGCCTGGGATTCCGATCTGAATTACTTTTTTTGCCATTTTTTTGTCCACTGTAAATTGTTTTGGAGAAATTGAGATAAGCTTATTTTCTTTTTTCTCCTGAACACAAAGACAGATGAGGTAATAAACAGCTGAGCAAATAAAACCAATAGAGGTTGCCATAGCCGCCCCCTTTGTTCCCATATTCATGAGCACAATAAACGCCCAGTCAAGGACAATATTAACTGCATTTCCAAGAGCCAGGCCAATGGTGGCTTCCTTAATGAGACCTACCGATCGGAAAGAGTGAACAAAGCCGTTGGACAGCATAATGGCCGGGGCCCCGATGAAGATCCATTGCAGATAATCACAGGTATATTCCATATTCTCCGGGTCCGCTCCCAGCACAGAAGCGATTGGGCGTATAAAAAGCAGCCCCAATATGAATACCAGAATACCGCTAAGTACCATGGCATAGGCGCTGAAATTAAAACATTTTGCAGATTCTTTATTCTTACCTTCTCCGATTTGTCTGGCAATCACCGAGCTTGCCCCCATACCGAATATACACGCAATGGACATAATAATAATTAACGCCGGTACGCATAAAGTCACTGCGGCAATTTGCGCCGGAATTTTTGTTAACGCAACAAAGTAAGTATCAGCCAGATTGTAAATCAATGTGGTTAACTGCCCCAACATTGCCGGGACGCCTATTTTTAGAATCGCTTTTGGTATATTCTTTTCTTCAAATACGTTTGACATAGTTTCCTCCTTAATTACCCTGCTTTCTGGGTATACGTTCTTCCTCTTGTAATCATCCCAAGTATACAATATAATGAGAAGAAAAAACGAGACATATGTCCTGATAAGAGGCGCTTTATGAAAAAAATATATAGTCAAAGAAAAATAAAAAAGGTACTTGATAACAATATTTATAAAGAAATTTTGAATTTAATTAATGTTCCTTTGTTTCTAATTGAATATGACCCTGGTGAAATTATAGCTGCTCCCTGGCAGGAACAGCCATATTTTCAGATTGTATCAAATGGCAATCTTTCGATCTACTTTATCAGAGATGATGGAAGCCGCTATAGTTTGTCCAGTGGAGGAGAAAATTATATTATTGGTGAAATGAATCTGTTTACCACAATCAAAGATAATGTATATGCCGAAGCTTCCGATAAACTTATAACTATCGCCATAGACAGTCTGTTATATAAGGACCAGTTATTAAACAATGTACATTTTCTGCAATTGATTGCATCTGTAATGGCCAATAAAATCACAGCCATAACCACTATGGATGCCTCCACTTCTACTTTGTCAGAGCGCATTATGAATTATATACAGTTTAAGTGTGAACAACAAACCCTTCGCGGTGTGGAAAAGGCTGCATTTGCACTCCACTGCAGTTCCAGACAATTACAGCGTTTGCTAAATGAGTTAGAAGAAAAAGAGTTAATTAAAAAAATCGGAAAAGGAAGCTATCAGATGATATCCGTTAAAAACAGAAAATAAAAATTTTTATAAAATCTCTATTGACCATCCTGTTACTGTATGGTTTATGCTAAGGATATAAAAAGTAAACCTGCATGCCGCCTGTCGGCGGCGGGACTTTCAAAGTAAAGGAGAACTCACATGAAGAGAATCAAGATGCTTTTTACATCCTTCAACAGTTTTAAGGATAAAAACTTAGCCCATACATTTCAGCACACTCCGGAAATACAGCCTACGAAAAAAATCAGCAAAGGGGACGATGTGTTTCAGTTTTTAAAGGAAAACAACTCTGTGCTGGCAGACGGCTTTTCTTTCGAAAACACCTTTTACCCGTCTGAAAAGTTTATGGAGGACACAAAGACTTCCGCCATGATAGTAATAAAGGATGATGTGATAAAGTATGAGAAATACTTTTTTGGAGGAAATGAAGAGACCTTGTTTTCTTCAAACTCTATGGGCAAATCCTTTGTGTCCGCATTAATGGGGATAGCCATTAGGGAAGGATATGTGGACAGCGTGTCTGATCCGATTGGAAAATATATAAAAGAGTTTGCAGGTACAGAACTGGAAAATATTCCCATCCGGGCGTGCCTGAAAATGGCTTCCGGAATTGATTTTGATGAGGAAAAAGATATGAGCAGGTTTTCCATGAGAACTCTGCTGGGTTTTTCAGCTATGAAGACCATAGCAAAATACGGCATTCAGGAACCGCCCTTTACTTATCGCAGATATCTGAGCATTAATACGGAAATTTTAGGGCAGGTCATTACAAATGCCACCGGATACAGTCTCGCCGAATATATGGAGAGGACACTCTGGAAACGGATTGGGGCAGCCCATGACGCATACTGGACCCTGAGCAATGGAACGGAATTGGCAATGGGAGGGTTAAGCGTCAGTCTTCGGGACTATGCGCGTTTTGCAAGACTGTACCTGAAAGAAGGGGCGTATAACGGAGAGCAGATATTAACAAGAGAGTGGATAAGGGACAGCCTGGACATTAGCGAAGGGTATTCCAAGCCGGGGGCAAATTCGGATGCCTATAATGCCATTGGCTATGGATACCAGTGGTGGATACCGGAAGGGGAGCAAAAAGAATTTATGGCCATTGGCGTTTACGGGCAGTGGATCTATGTGAATCCATCCAAACAGGTGATTATTGTGAAAACCAGCGCGGATCCTGGTTTTATGGAAAAAGGCTATGAATTAAAACATGTGGAGTTTTTCAGGGCTATTGCCGGTGAAATATCATAAACCAAACCGTGGCTTTATGAATTAACAGGGGCCGGAGCTTATCCCAGGATGGGGATTTCAATCTGGACAATATAATCCTCAATCCGGTCAATGACATTTTCATTTATCCCGATTTCATAGGAAAATTCGTGGAGAGTCAGGTTGTGGTCCTTGGCATAGTCAAAGATTTCCTGATACCGTTTGGGCATCTGGTCCCAGCCGCCTTTATGAAAAGCTCTCAGATATTTTCCCCCAGGCGTCATATGCAGACCGGTTTTATAAGTGAGGAATGGCATTTCTATAAAGAGTTTGGAATAATCGTCAAAATTACCCTTTTGCAGGCTGGAAACGGGAATCATGGAACCGTAGGAGGCGTCATGGAGGCGGCCTAAATGGTACTTTTCCGTTTCGGCGGTGATGAGTTCTACTTCCTCCTCAAAGGAAATATCTTTGTCAATGTCCACTGTAACCAGACAGCGCGCCTCTTTTTCTATGATGCGGATCCGGGACAGATCCATGGTCAGCAAGGTATCCATATTTTGACGGTGTGCACACAAGGTAGTTCGGATGGCCTGCAAATGGGTCATCTGTTGGTCCAGATCTGCTATTTTTTCGTCCAAAAGGCATTTTAAGCTGCTGGCTGAGCGGTTTTTCATAAACTGCTGTATGTCGTGAATGGAAACATCCAGCTCCCGCAACAGGAGAATCGTTTCCAGAATCGGGCTTTGATAATAATTATAACAGCGATATCCATTTTCAGGATCAATGGCGGCAGGCTTGAACAGCCCAATCTCGTCATACCACATGAGAGTCTTTTTATTGATCCCGTGCATAGCAGCAAATTGGCCGATGGTAAGAAATTTGTCTTTTTTATTCATACTTAGTCTCCAGAAACTTGAAATTCGGGGATGCCAAAAAACAGGGCAGGAAAGAAGGAAATACCCAGGGGCATCCCTGTATGCCCAAAAAGCGGGGCAGGAAAGAAGGAAATACTATGGAAAATCAAAATGTATATGAAAAACCGGTAACTCTTAGGAACATCCTGAAATTTGCCGTGCCCACCATTGCCATGACGGTATTTATGTCTTTTTACACAATGGTAGACGGCCTGTTTGTATCCAATCTCATTGGCACCAACGCACTTTCAGCCATTAACCTGACAGCGCCCATTATTCAGCTTGTCACGGCAATCTCCACCATGCTTGCTACCGGAGGCAGCGCGGTCATCATGAAAAAGATGGGCCAGCAAAAAAGCCAGGAGGCAAAGGAGGACTTTACTTTCCTGATCCTGGTAAACGTCATTGTGGGAATTGTCATGTGCGGAATCGGATATCTGGCCATGGATTACATTTTTGCAGGTATGAATCTTTCGGCAGACGTGGAACGGTATTGTGTGGAATATTTAAGCCGGTATCTGGTGTTTACCGTACCCATCCTTTTAATGAATAATTTCACCCTTTATATGATTGCCAGCGAGAAAGCAACCCTTTCCCTGATCTGTTCCGTAACAGGAGGTATCTTGAACATGGCGCTGGACTATGTGTTTATTGCCGGATTTCATATGGGAATCAGCGGAGCGGCAATCGCAACAGGCCTTGGATATTCTGTGACGGCAGTTGTGGGCCTATTTTTTTTCGCACAAAAAAAGAGCCTTCTGCACTTTAAGAAACCGGTATTCCGGTTGCAAGTCCTTGTAAATGCAGCCACAAACGGTTGCTCAGAGATGGCTACTGCCCTTGTTACCGGGATCATCACAATGATGTTCAACTGGACCATGCTCCGCTATGTTGGAGAAGACGGAGTTGCGGCTGTTACGATTATCATGTATGTGCTGATGTTTGCAAGCTCCCTGTATACCGGCTATTCCTATGGAGTTGCACCCATGCTCAGCTACTACTATGGGGAGCAGAATCACCAAAAGCTGAAAAAGATGGTTACAGTCAGCCTGAAGGTAATCACAGGGATTTCTCTGGTAACGGTGGGAGCTTCTTTTATACTGACAAGGCCGTTGGTATCCATCTTTGCCCGGCCGGATAATCCGGTTTATGACCTGGCAGTAACCGGGAATCGGATCTGCACCGTTGCCCTTCTCTTTATCGGGTTTAATATTTTTGCCAGCGGGATGTTTACCGCCTTATCCAACGGAGTGGTTTCGGCAGTCCTTGCATTTTCCAGGTCTTTTGTGTTTATGCTCATCACTATGCTGGTGCTGCCAGCGCTCCTTGGAGTTAACGGAATCTGGCTGGCAACACCAGCGGCGGAGCTGATGGCTCTTGCGTTGTCTGTTTTCCTGTTTCTGAAATACAGAAAGAGATACGGATATTAAGATACCTTGATTAGCGAATAAAATTAGTCCGGCATCCTTTTTCCTGATCCGGGAAAGAGATGCCGGATGATTTTCCGGCTTCTATCAATTTCAGTATCCAGGCCATATTTCGGCCAATATTTCGCATGGTCTGCATCCCTTCCTCGTCCTTTACCACTTCTTCAGCGGTATTTCCGTGAACCATATTCCAATAAGTAGAGGTCACAATGGGCATGGAAGTGATGGAGAAATATTTATTCAACACATCGAAAGATGCAGTCGTGCCGCCTCTCCTGGCAGAGGCAATTGCAGCTCCGGGTTTGCCCATAAAAGCCTTTTTTCCGGCAGAATAAAAGGCTCTGTCTAAAAAGGAGAGAATTCTCCCGCTGGGATGGGCATAATAAACCGGGGAGCCAAAGACAAAGCCGTCCGCTTCCATGGCTTTTGCGGTAAACTCGTTTACCTGATTTTCCGAAAAGGCGCACCCGTTTCCGGAGGCGCATTGGCCGCAGCCCATACAGTCCATAACAGGCTTAGAGCCCAGTTGGAAAATTTCATAGTCAATGCCGTTTTCATTTAACACTTTTCCGATTTCTGTGAGCGCAGTATAAGTGCAGCCCTTTAAGTGAGCGCTTCCGTTAAGCATTAATACCTTCATTTGTATAATGTCTCCTTGATTTTTTCTTTCATTATATAAAAAGTCAGGGGGATTTTCAAGACTTGGCCAGTTGATGTTCAGGCCAAACGCAAAAGATGTTGATTGTCCCGACTTTCTTTCTCGCTTATCCTAAATGTTAACGAAAGATTGAAAAATTCACCTTTTCATGATAGACTATAAATGCGACTATGGGAGTAAGGAGGGCAATATGGCAGTAACATATAAGAAACTATTTCATTTGCTGATAGACCGTGGCCTTCAACCCGCCGAACTGACAGAAAAGGCAGGTTTCAGCGCTAATATTTTAACCCGGTTAAAGCGCGACCAGTATATATCTCTGGACAGCATCGAAAAAATATGCCTTGCTCTGAACTGCAAGGTGGATGATATTCTGGACTTTATACCAGTTGAAAAGGAGAATAAAAATGTCTGATATGCGAAAAGAGCAGGAGCGCGATGAACTCCACCGGGCAATATGGGCGATTGCGGACGAATTGCGCGGCAGCGTAGACGGATGGGATTTCAAATCCTATGTGTTGGGCATGATGTTCTACCGCTATATTTCCGAAAATCTGGCTAATTATATCAACGAGGGCGAGATTGAAGCAGGAAATGAGGGCTTTGATTATGCGCTATTGTCTGATGAGGACGCCGGACAGGCCCGTGAGGATTTGGTAAAAACAAAAGGGTTTTTCATTCTTCCGTCTGAGCTTTTTTGTAATGTCAGAAAGAGGGCGGCAAGCGATGAGAACCTGAACATGACTTTGGAGGCTGCTTTTAATCACATTGAGGAATCTGCGAAAGGGAGCGAAAGCGAAGATAATTTTGCCGGCTTATTTGATGATATTGATGTAAACAGCAATAAACTGGGGGCTACCGTTGCCAAGCGCAATGCGAACCTTGTAAAGCTGATTGAAGGCGTTGCGGCCATGGGACTTGGCAATTACAAGGAAAATTCCATTGACGCCTTTGGCGATGCTTACGAATATCTAATGAGTATGTACGCCTCCAATGCCGGAAAAAGCGGCGGCGAATTCTTTACGCCGCAGGAAGTATCAGAGTTGTTGACCAGGATTGCAGTTGCCGGGAAAACAGAGGTCAACAAGGTATATGACCCAGCCTGCGGTTCCGGTTCTCTGCTTCTGAAAGCCGCTAAAATTCTCGGCAAAGAGAATGTCCGGCAGGGTTTTTATGGTCAGGAAGTCAATCTGACTACATACAACCTTTGCCGCATCAATATGTTCCTGCACGATATTGACTTTGACAAGTTTGATATTGCCCACGAAGATACGCTGGTGTCTCCGCAGCATTGGGATGACGAACCGTTTGAGGTGATCGTTTCCAATCCTCCGTATTCTATCAAATAGGAGGGCGATGACAACCCGGTTCTAATCAATGACCCTCGCTTTTCTCCTGCCGGAGTGCTTGCGCCGAAATCCAAGGCTGACCTTGCCTTTATCATGCACTCTCTGGCGTGGCTTGCCACCAGCGGAACAGCGGCGATAGTCTGTTTCCCCGGCATCATGTACCGTGGCGGAGCCGAGAAGAAAATCCGCCAATACCTGAGTGACAACAACTTCATCGACTGCATCATCCAGCTTCCCAGCAACTTGTTCTTTGGAACTTCCATTGCGACCTGTATTATGGTTTTGAAGCGCAGCAAATCTGATAACCGCACCCTGTTCATTGACGCCTCCGGCGAGTGTGTGAAGGTCACAAATAACAACAAGCTGACGGAGGAGAACATTGCAAAAATTGTTGCGGAGTTCGTTTCCCGTGCAGATGTGAATTACTTTGCCCGCTGTGTTCCTTACGACGAGATAGCCAGAAACGACTATAACTTGTCTGTTTCCACCTATGTAGAGGCCGAGGACACCAGAGAGGTCATCGACATTGTGAAACTCAACGCGGAGATTCGAGAAATTGTGGCGCGGGAACAGGTTTTGCGGGATGAGATTGACAAAATCATTGCGGAAATCGAGGTGGGTTGATTGCGAACACGCGTGTTCACAATCGAGGAAAATTGAGGTGAGTATATGAATCCAGAATTTGAATTTTTGATGTACCGGTCGGCAGAGGAGGATGTATCTGTCAATGCGGTGGTTAAAGATGAAACGATATGGCTGACGCAAAGTACAATGGCGGAATTATTTGGGGTGAAGGTTCCTGCCATCAGCAAGCATCTTAAAAATATTTTTGAGGAAGGTGAGCTAAACGAAAAAGTGGTTGTTTCCAAAATGGAAATAACCACTCAGCATGGGGCAATGTCCGGGAAGACGCAGACAAGGGAAGCGCAATTTTACAATCTTGACGCCATTATTTCTGTTGGCTACCGGGTGAATTCCCGCCGGGCGACTCATTTTCGTATCTGGGCCACGGGAATTCTGAAAGAGTATATGACAAAAGGCTTTGCACTGGATGATGAGCGGCTGAAGCAGGGTAAGACGGCCTTTGGCAAGGACTATTTCCGCGAGTTGCTGGAACGGGTCCGCTCCATCCGGGCCAGCGAACGCCGCATTTGGCAACAGGTCACTGATATTTTTGCGGAGTGCAGTATTGACTACGACAGCGATGCGGAAATCACTCATACATTTTACGCTATGGTGCAAAACAAATTCCACTATGCCATTACAGGCCAGACTGCCGCAGAAATCGTCTACACTCATGCCGACCGCCACAAGGAAAACATGGGACTGACCACCTGGAAACATGCACCGGACGGACGCATTTTGAAATCTGATGTTTCGATTGCAAAAAATTATCTGAGTGAAAAGCAGATTCGCCAGTTGGAGCGGGCGGTGACGGGCTATTTTGATTATATCGAAGACCTGATTGAGCGGGAAAATACCTTCACTATGGAGGAATTTGCCGCAAGCATCAACGAGTTTCTTGCTTTCCGCCGGTATGATATTCTTCCCGACAAAGGCCGAATTTCTGGTCAGAGAGCAAAGGCTAAGGCAGAGGAGGAGTATGCCGCTTTCAACAGGACGCAAAAGATCATATCAGACTTTGACCGGGAAGTAAAACGGATGCTGGAAAAGGGCGGTGATACAGAATGAGCAGACTGGAAGAATTGATTGCGGAACTTTGCCCGGACGGGGTGGAGTACAAATGCCTTGGTGACATCGCAACAGATATATATCGGGGTTCTGGAATTAAGCGGGAACAGGTTACTCCGACAGGAACCCCTTGTGTTCGTTATGGGGAAATTTATACCACATACGGAATATGGTTTGATGAGTGTGTTTCGCACACTGATTCCACCGCAATCAGCAGTCCCAAGTATTTTGAGCATGGGGATATTTTGTTTGTAATTACCGGTGAAAGTGTTGAAGATATTGCAAAATCCACTGCATATGTGGGACATGAGAAATGCTTAGCAGGGGGAGATATTGTTGTCCTGAAGCACAAGCAGAACCCTAAATACCTCAGCTATGCTTTGGCAACAGCAAATGCAAGAAAGCAAAAGAGCAGTGGCAAGGTAAAAAGCAAGGTTGTCCATTCCAGTGTTCCAGCTATCAAGGATATTGTTATACCCGTTCCCCCTCTGCAAGTACAGAGTGAAATTGTCCGTATACTGGACAATTTCACGGAGCTTACAGCGGAACTCACAGCAGAGCTTGCAGCGAGAAAGAAGCAGTATGAATATTATCGGAATAGACTGATGGCATTTGATGTCCACACAAGTGCTGTTATGTGGCGGACGCTTGGAAGCTTTTGCGACCTGCTCACAGGTTATCCATTTGATAGTTCACAATTCAAGGAAAATGGCGTTCGATTGTTAAGAGGTATTAATATCAAACGTGGGATGTTAGAGTTTAATAGAGAAATCAACAAGTATTGGGCAAATCCAGATGGACTTGAGCGTTTTTTTCTAAATCCAAGCGATATTGTTATTGCAATGGATGGATCGCTTGTTGGAAAAAGTTATGGCTTTGTAACACAATTTGATTTGCCATTGCTCCTTGTGCAGCGCGTAACCCGTATTCGTACTTCTCAGGCAAACAGTCGGTATGTATATCACTATATTGCGAGTGGTAAATTTACCAACTATGTTGAAAAAAAGAAAACTGCTGGTGCAGTTCCTCACATTAGCCTGAAAGATATATCAAATTTCACTATTCCATTACCACCACTGAATGTTCAAGAAAAACTGGTCGAAATTTTAGACGACTTTGACGCCATCTGCACCGACCTTAAAATCGGCCTACCTGCGGAAATCGAAGCACGGCAAAAACAGTACGAATTTTATCGTGATGCCCTCTTGACATTCGCCGCAACGGGCGAGATAATCGCTGACAGACAGACAGACAGACAGACAGACAGACAGACAGACAGACAGACAGACAGACAGACAGACAGACAGACAGACAG